>Ga0123519_10010395_pt1 | contig 13866 bp, 10 predicted proteins | sample YelNatPaOPRAMG02_FD_87396 | JGI IMG/M metagenome (GOLD analysis project Ga0123519, IMG submission 87396) | Hot spring microbial communities from Yellowstone National Park - Yellowstone National Park OP-RAMG-02 (version 2) | ecosystem: Environmental > Aquatic > Thermal springs > Hot (42-90C) ...
CCAAGTCGCGGACGGTGGGGTCCTCGCGATAGACGTCATCCCCCACAGGAGCTTCGGCCATGGCCTTGCGCATGGCCGGAGTCGGCTTGGTCACCGTGTCGCTGCGCAGGTCAATCACCCGTTCCATGGCTCTTCTCCTCGGGGCATCAGTATTTCTTCACCACGGCCCGGTAGGCCTGGGGCTGGCGGCACTGGAGGATCTGCGACTCCTCCCGGCGGCGGCGCACCTCGTCCAGGTCCACCCGGACCACGGCGTACCCCTCCACCGGCTCGTCCACCAGGGTGCGCACCTCGCCCCGGGGCCCCACCACCGCGCTCCCGCCGAAGAAGGTGTAACTGGGCTCCTCCCCCACCCGGTTGGCCCCGGCCACGAAGACCGCGTTCTCCAGCGCCCGGGCCCTGAGGAAGGTGTGCCACTCCTCCTGCTGGGGCTCCTCGTAGGCCGCGCTGACGGCGAGGAGTTCGGCCCCCTCCAGCACGAGGCCCCGGGCCACCTCCGGAAAGGCCAGGTCCCAGCCGATGGCAAGCCCCACCACCCCGAAGGCCGTCTCCGCCGTGACCAGCCGGTAGCCCGGCCGGAAGGCCAGCCGCTCCTCCCCCTTCAGGTGCAGTTTGCGGTACTCGGCGATGACCTCCCCGTCCGGCCCCAGGAGCACCTGGGCGTTGTAGAGGATGCTCTCCACCTTCTCCTTGACCACCATGCCGAAGGCCACGTGCACGCCGAACTCCGAGGCCCGCCGGGCCAAGAGGTTCACCGTGTGCCCCGGCACCCGCTCCGCCAGGTCGGTGAAGCGCACGCCGCACTCGTACCCCGTCGTCACCAGTTCGGGGAAGACCACCAGGTCCACCCCCTGCTCCAGGCAGACCCGCTCCAGGTAGTCGGACATCTTGAGGAGGTTCTCCTCCACCTCCCCCAGGGCCGGGGCCACCTGCACCACTGCAACTGTGATCTCGCGCATTTTCCGTCTCCTTGCCGTGCGTCTCTGGGGGCCTCAGGCGCGGGCCGCCCCCTCCGGGGATGGGCCGCGTTCCCCCTCCAGCCTGGCGTACAGGCGCTGCGCCCACTCCCAATCTTCCGGCGTGTTGATGTTCCAGAACGAAAGGTGCCCGGGGTCCAGGGCTTCCAGGTCCCCCTCGTCCACGATCCGGACGCGGACCCGGGGGAAGAAGGCGATGACCTTCTGCTCCCCCTGCCGCAACAGGTCCTCCATAGGGCCGAGGCAGGTGCGCCGGTAGAAGGTGTGGAGCGGCTCCAAGAGCCCCCCTACCCGCGGGATCACCACATCGTACTCCGGGGCCAGGAGCGCCATGTGGCGGATCAGGCGAGGGTTCAGGAAGGGCATGTCGCAGGCCACCGCCAGCGCCCACTCGTGGCGGGCCTGGCGGAGGCCGGAAACCAGGCCCGTGAGGGCTCCGCGCGGCCCTGGCAGGTCCTCCACAGCCCTGTAAGGCAGGTGCCGAAAGGGCTCTGCCTCGCGCACCACCACGAGGACGTCGTCGCTCAGGGGCGCGACGCGCTCCAGGATGTGTTCCACCAAGGGGCGCCCGCCCAGGGGCAGGAAGGCCTTGTCCCTCCCCATGCGCGAACTGCGCCCTCCGGCGAGGACCATGACGCTGAACTGGACGCTCATGGCACAAGTATAGCGCAGAACGGCCGTTTGTCCAAAACCGGGGCAGGGTGAGCCGCGGCCCCCAACCCCTGCGCCCTCCCCAGCCGGCAGGATGTGGGGCGCGCCTCCTGGCGTGCTGCGGGAACGCTGGCACTGCCGGCCTTTCGGTTTGCCGAGTTGACATCCCACGTGAAACGTGGTAGAGTGAAACTCACCGCAGGGCCGCACCCTGCGGTGTTACCGCGTCATTGCGCCCTCGGCGGCCCCGCCGTCCATCGTCGTCCGGAGACCCTATCCCCCTCGGAGGTGCGCCATGGAGATGCGTTTGGTTGACCAGGCCCTGGAGCAAGTGCGCGAACGGCTGGCAGCCAACGACCTGGCGGGCGCCATCGCCATCATTGAGGCCCTCCGTCCTCCCGACCAGGCCGAAGTCTTCAGCGACCTCCCTCCGGAACAGCAGGAGACCCTCCTGCCGCAACTCTCCGTGCCGGATGCAGCGGACATCCTGGAGGAACTGGAAGAGGAAGACGCCGCCGAACTGGCCAGCAAGCTCTCGCCGGAGGCCCTGGCCCCCATCCTGGACGAGATGGAGCCGGACGAAGCGGCCGACCTCCTGGGCGACCTGGAACCGCCCCAGGCCCTGGCCGCCCTCTCCCACATGGAGGACGCCGATGAGGTCCGGCCCCTCCTCCTCCACCGGGACGAGACCGCCGGCGGCCTGATGACCTCCGAATTCATGGCCCTGCGCACCCATATGACGGTGGGGGAGGCCCTGCGGGCTGTCCGGCGCTGGGCCCCAGGCGTGGACACGGCCTACCTCTTCGTCGTGGACGACCGGGACCGCCTGCAGGGGGTCGTCAGCCTCTTCCAACTCCTCAAGGCCGACCTCCACGCGCGCGTGGAGACGCTCATGGACCGCGACGTCATCCACGTCCACACCGAGGCCGACCAAGAGGAATGCGCCCGCCTCATGGCCCGCTACGACCTCTCGGCCCTCCCCGTGGTGGACGCCGAGCGGCACCTGGTGGGCGTCATCACCGTGGACGACCTGGTGGAGGTCCTGCAGGAAGAGGCCACGGAGGACTTTGAGCGGTTCGGTGGCGCCCTGCCCCTGGGCAAGCCCTACCTGGACACCAGCGCCTTTGAGATCGCCCGCAGGCGGTTCGGGTGGCTCCTGCTCCTCTTCATCACCGAGACCTTCACCGGCACCGTGCTGCGCCACTTTGAGAAGGAACTGGACGCCGTGGTGGCCCTCGCCTACTTCGTCCCCCTCCTCATCGGCACCGGCGGCAACGCTGGCACCCAGTGCACCAGCACCATCATCCGCGCCCTGGCCCTCGGCGACATCACGTTCCAAGACGCCCTCCGGGTCTGGTGGCACGAGGTCCGCGTGGGCCTTTTGCTCGGCCTCGGCATGGCGGCCGCCGCGTTCCTGCGGGCCCTCTCCTGGAAGAGCGGCAGCGCCCTCTCCATGACGGTGGGCCTGAGCATCCTGGTCATCGTGGTCTGGGCCAACTTCATGGGCTCGCTCCTGCCCCTCCTCGCCGCCAGGCTCAAGATTGACCCCGCCGTCGTCTCGGGCCCAGCCATGACCACCTTGGTGGACGCCACCGGCCTGCTCATCTACCTGACCTTGGCCAAGCAGATCCTGGGCATCTGACGCAAAGGGGGAGGCTTGCACATGGCATGGCACGCGTATCACTTCGCCAGGGACGCTCGGCACGCCGTGGCGCTCCTCACCGACCTGGGTCCCCAGGCCCGCCTGGTGGCTGGGGGCACCGACCTCCTGGTGCAACTGCGAGATCAGCCTGACCTCTCTCCGGCCCTGGTGGACGTGACCCGCGCTCCCGACCTCGGGGCCATCGGCCCGACCCCCAAGGGCGATGGCCTGCTCCTTGGCGCGGCCGCCACCTACGCGGCGATCCTCCGGAGCGACCTGGCCTGGGAAGCAGCCCCCCTCCTGGTCCAGGCGGTGGCGCAGATCGGCTCGGCGCAGATCCGCGCCCGGGGGACCATCGGGGGCAACCTGGGCACGGCCACTCCCGCCGGCGACTCCCTGCCGGCCCTCCTGGCCCTGGACGCGCGCCTCCACCTGCTGGGGCTTAAGGGGGCGCGCACGCTGCCCCTGGAGGCCTTCTTCCTGGGGGTGCGCCGGACCGCCCTGGAGCCCGGGGAACTCATCGCCGCGGTGGAGGTCCCCCGCCGCCCGGTCCGCCGGGGGGCCTTCGCCAAGTTCGGCCTGCGGCGGGCCCAGGCCATCTCCGTGGTCAGCGTGGCCGCAGCCGTGGAAGAAGACGAAACCGGGCGGGTGAGCCTGGCCCGCGTGGCCCTGGGGGCGGTGGCCCCTACGCCCCGCCGGGCCCGAGAGGCCGAAGAGGCCCTGGTGGGCGCGCGCCTGACCCCAGAGGCCATCGCCGCGGCCGCCGATGCCGCGGCTGCCGCGGCCCAGCCCATTGACGACATCCGGGGGTCCGCAGCCTACCGGCGGGAACTGGTGCGCGTCCTGACCCGCCGCGTCCTCCAGGCCCTGGCGCAGGGCACGCCGCCAGCGCGGCCCGTGGAGGCGAGCGTGGCCCGTCCCCTGCCACCAGCCCCTCTCCCGCCCGCGGATTGGGACGGACGTTCCCTGCGCTTCCGGGTCAACGGGGAAGAGGTCGCCATCCCCGACGTCCGCGGGCGCAGCCTCCTGCGGGTCCTGCGGGAGGACCTGGGCTTGACCGGCACCAAGGACGGCTGCAGCGCGGGCGAGTGCGGGGCCTGCACCGTGCTCCTGGACGGCGTGGCGGTGACCTCGTGCCTGATGCCCGCGCCTCAGGCCTACGGGCGGGAGGTCCTCACCGTGGAGGGCCTGGGCCGGGGGGATAGGCTGCATCCCCTGCAGGAAGCGTTTGTGGACCACGCCGCCACCCAGTGCGGCTACTGCACGCCGGGGATGCTCCTCTCGGCGGAGGCGCTGCTGCGGACGGTGGGACAGCCCACCCCGGAGCAGATCCGGGTGGCCCTGGCGGGCAACCTCTGCCGGTGCACCGGCTACTACCAGATCGTTGAGGCCGTGCAGGACGCCGCCCGCCGCAGGTGACGAGGCGCCGGCGGCTGCAGCAGAGGAAGAGGGGGAACGAACCATGAGCACCCTCAAGTATGTGGGACAACCGCTCCACCGGGTGGACGCTCCATCCAAGGTCACCGGCCAGGCCCTGTACCCCGGCGACTTCACCATGCCAGGGATGTTGCACGCGGCCGTGGGTCTGCCCCAGGAGGCACCAGCCCGCATCCTGGCCCTGGACACGCGCCCCGCGGAGGCCATGCCGGGCGTGGTGCGCGTCTTCACCTGGCGGGACGTGCCGCGCAACGAGTTCGGCATCTACGAGAACGACCAGGAGGTCCTGGTCCGGGAACTCGTCCACTGGGCCGGCGACCCCCTGGCCCTGGTGGTGGCCGAGACGGAAGATGTGGCCCGGGCCGCGGCGCGCCGGGTGCAGGTGCGCGCCGAGCGGCTGCCGGCCGTCACCGATCCCGAAGAGGCCATGCGCCCCGACGCCCCCCTGGTCCACCCGGAGAAGGGGACCAACCTGATCCACCGCATCCGCATCCGGCGGGGGGACCTCCAGGCCGGCTTCGCCCAGGCCGACGTCGTGGTGGAGGAGGAATACCGCACCCACTGCGTGGAGCACGCCTACCTCCAGCCCGAGGCCGGCCTGGGGTACATAGACGATGAGGGCCGGGTGACGGTGGTCTGCGCCGCGCAGTGGGCCCACGACGACGTGCGCCAGATCGCCCATGCCCTCATGCTCCCCGTGGACCAGGTGCGGGAGATCGTGCCCGCGGTGGGCGGGGCCTTCGGCGGGCGGGAGGACATCTCCCTGCAACTCCTGGTGGCGCTGGCGGCCTTCCACCTGCGCCGGCCGGTGCGCCTGGTCTGGACGCGGGAGGAGTCCTTCCGGGGCCACGGCAAGCGGCACCCCTTCATCCTCCGGCACCGCTGGGGCGCTACACGGGAGGGCAAACTGGTGGCGGCGCAGGTGGAACTCATCGCCGACGCCGGCGCGCACCTCTCCACCAGCATGGTGGTCCTGGCCAACGCCTGCTCCTTCGCCGTGGGGCCGTACGTCGTCCCCAACGTCCACGTGGACGGGTACCTGGTCCACACCCACAACGCGCCCAACATGGCCATGCGGGGCTTCGGCGCCACCCAGGTCCCGGTGGGCTACGAAGGCCAGATGGACCGCCTGGCCGAGGCCCTGGGGATGGACCCGGTGGACCTGCGCCAGCGGAACATCCTGCGGGAGGGGAGCGTGGCCATCACCGGCAACGTGATGCCCCCCGGCTGCGGCGCCGAGGCCACCCTGGTGGAGGCCGCCCGCGCTGCAGGGTGGCGGCACGCTGGAACTTGGCAGCGCCCTCCCCGCCAGCCCGCCTCCGCGCCCCACAAGCGGCGCGGCATCGGCATCGCCTGCGCGCTCAAGAACATCGCCTACTCCTTCGGCTTTGACGACAAGGCCGGCGCCGAGGTCATCCTGCGCCTGGATCCCTCTGGAGCCATCCGGGAGGCTGAGGTGCGCGTGGGGGCCACGGAGGTCGGCCAGGGCGTCCTCACCGTCCTCACCCAGATCGCTGCCGATGCCCTGGGCATCCGCCCAGACCAGGTCCGCCTCGTCACGGGCGACACGGCCCGGGTCCCCGACGGCGGTTCCGTCTCCGCCTCCCGGCAGACCTACATGTGCGGCAACGCCGTGCTGGGGGCCTGCCAGGAAGCCTGGCGCCGCTGGCAGGAGGTCCTCCGGGCTGAGACCGGCGATGTGGAAGTGCGCGCGTCCTACGTCTTCCGCGCCCTGGAGGTCCGCCGCACCACCCCCTTTGACCCCGAGACCGGCCAGTGCGAGCCCCACGTGACCTACGGCTACTGCACCCAGGTCGCCGAGGTGGAGGTGGACCTGGAGACTGGGCTCGTGGACGTGCTGCGGGTCATCTCGGTGCAGGATGCCGGCCGCGCCATCAACCCGGACCTCCTGCGGGGGCAGGTGGGCGGCGGGGTGCACATGGGGGTGGGCTACGCCCTCCTGGAGGACTTTCGCCAGGAGGATGGCCGCATCCTCACCCGCAACTTCTCGGAGTACTTGATCGCCACAAGCCAGGACATGCCCCAGGAACTGGTCTCGGTGGTGGTGGAGGTGCCGGACCCCACCGGGCCCTATGGGGCCAAGGGGGTGGGCGAACTCCCCACCCTGCCCACGGCACCGGCCATCCTCAGCGCCATCCACGACGCCACGGGGGTGTGGATCACCCGTCTGCCGGCCACGCCGGAGCGGGTCTTCTGGGCCCTGTGGGAGAGGGGGGTCGGGACGTAGAAACGCCCATTTGGAGTCCAGCGCGACTTGGTGTATCATCCCCGGTGCGCGGTCCAGCAGCCCGTCCCCTAGATCGGAGGCAAACCGTGGATAAGGTGACAGTGGTGGCTGCCCAGCAGCAGTTCCGCATCTACAGCGAGGTGGAGGCCTTCCGCCAGGACATGTACCGCTTCCTGCGGCTGGCAGCCAACAAGGGGGCGCGCCTGGTGGTCTTCCCGGAACTGGCAGGGGTGGCCCTGGCCACCTCCCTCATGTCCGGGTTCGGCCTGGGTTTCTTGCGGGCCATGGAGCAGGGGAACGAGCAGGGAGCCTCCTGGTGGGCACGGGCACGGAGCGGGCTGGCAGCTACAGCGGGCAAGCCGTTCGTCGGCTCCCTCCGCTCTAGGCTCGCCCGGCTCCTGGAGCGGGAACCAGACCGCCTCCGCTCCCTCTACGAAGAGGTCTTCTCCCGCGCCGCCCGGGAATGGGGCGTGACCATTGTCGCCGGCAGCGCCTACCTCGTGGACGGGGGACAGCGCCTCAACCAGGCCCTCGTCTTCGGGCCCGACGGCAGCCTCCTGGGGGCCCAGGCCAAGGTCCACCTCCACCCCGGGGATGAAGGGCTGGCCCAGCCAGCGGACGACTTCCGGGCCATCGCCACGCCGGTGGCGCGGGTGGGGGTCCTGTTCGGCACCGACGCCCTCTACCCCGAGGCCGGGCGCATCCTGGCCCTGCAGGGGGCGGACGTCTTCGTCTGCCTGGCGGCCTGCCCGGGCCGGCTCCTGGCCCAGAAGGTCCGCCAGGCCTTTGAGGCGCGGGTCCAGGAGAACCAGATCTTCGGGGCCATCGCCTTCCTGGTGGGGAGGAACCACCTCCAGCCCAAGGAGCCGGCGCCCGAGTTTGTGGGCCGCTCGGCAGTCCTGGCCCCCTGCGAAATGACGCCCCGCGGCACGGGGGTCCTGGTGGAACTGGGCACAGAGCAAGGGCCAGGCATCGTGGCCGGCACGCTGGACTTTGACCTCCTGGGACAGGTGCAGGCCCTGAGCGAGGTCCCCGTGCGACGGGCCATGCGGATAGACGTCTTCGCCCGCCACCTCCCCGCCTTCTACCAGTCCGGGCAGGCGCTTCAGGAGATGGCCCGCCGCGCCGCCCTGGGCGCCCCAGCAGGTCCGCCCGAGGCCCTGGGCCTCCCGGAGGAGGCCGGGGCGTTCGCCTTGGCAGCACCGCCTGCGGCGGAGAAGCCCACCTGGCCTGCCGAGGAGGAACAGGGCCCGAAGGAAGGGACACCGCCGGAGGAGACACCCGGCGAGGCCAGAGGCCCCGAGGAGCCTCCGCCTGGCGGGGACTGGCTGGACGAGGGACGCAGGTAGCACACGGAGGGGACCAGGCTGGTCCCCTCCGCTCTTGGTATCCCCTCCCAACGCCTTGGGAGAAGAGGTCCGGTGTGAAGGCGTGCGGCTACGCGCCCGCGGGCCGAGGGCCTTCCCAGGTGGCCCCGTCCCCGGCCATCAGGTAGCGGTGGATGTCGGCGGCGGCCCGCTTGCCGGCGCCCATGGCGCTGATGACCGTGGCCGCGCCGGTGACGATGTCGCCTCCCGCCCAGACCCGTGGCTTGGTGGTGCGGCCGGTCTGCTCGTCGGCCACCACCGTGCCCCAGCGGGTCCGCTCCAGCCCCTTGGACTCAAAGAAGACGAGGGGGTTGGGGCGCGTCCCCAGGGCCATGATGACGATGTCCACCTCCAGGTCAAACTCGGTGCCTGGCACAGGGACGGGCCGGCGGCGGCCACTGGCATCCGGCTCGCCCAGTTCCATGCGGATGCAGCGCATGGCCCGCACCCACCCCTTGTCGTTGCCCAGGATCTCCACCGGGTTCGTGAGCCAGTGGAACTGGATCCCCTCCTCTATGGCGTTGTGGAGTTCTTCGGCCCGGGCCGGGGCCTCGGCCCGGGAGCGCCGGTAGACGATGAAGACCTCGTCCGCGCCCAGGCGCAGGGCCGAGCGAGCGCTGTCCATCGCCACGTTCCCCGCCCCCACGACGGCCACCCGGCGGCCCACCTTGACCGGCGTGTCGTACTCCGGGAAGAGGTAGGCCTTCATGAGGTTGACGCGGGTGAGGAACTCGTTGGCGGAGTAGACCCCGTTGAAGTTCTCCCCGGGGATGTCCATGAACATGGGCAGGCCAGCCCCCGTCCCCAGGAAGACCGCGTCGTACCCCTCTTTGCCCAGGATTTCGTCCAAGGTGAGGGTCTTGCCCACCACCACGTTCAGTTCAATCTTCACGCCCAGGGATTTGACGTAGTCCACCTCGGCGTAGACGATGTCCTTGGGGAGGCGGAACTCCGGGATGCCGTAGGTGAGGACGCCGCCCGGGGCATGGAGCGACTCAAAGATGGTGACCTCGTGGCCCAGGCGCGCCAGGTCGGCAGCGCAGGTGAGCCCGGCCGGCCCGCTCCCCACCACGGCCACCCGCTTGCCGGTGGGGGGCGGCAGTTGGGGCCGGCGCACGCCCTGGCGCAGTTCCCAATCGGCCACAAAGCGCTCCAGCCGCCCGATGGCCACGGGCTCCTCCTTGCGCCCCAGGACGCAATGGGCCTCGCACTGGGTCTCCTGGGGGCAGACGCGGCCGCAGATGGCCGGCAGGTTGTTCTTGTCCTTGAGGAGTTCCACCGCCTTCCACATCTCCCCTTCGCGGAGGGCCAGGATGAACTCCGGGATGCGCACCTCCACGGGGCAACCGGTCACGCAGAGGGGCTTCTTGCACTGGAGGCAGCGCTGGGCTTCCAAAACGGCCCGCTCCGGCGGGAGGCCCAGGGCCACTTCCTGAAAGTTGCGCCGCCGGACTTGGGGGTCCTGCGTCGGCATGGGCTGGCGGGGGATCTTCTCTCGCTTGGTGGGTTTCGGCTCTGTCATCGTGCCACCCCTTGTGCTCGTTCGGCTTCCATGCAGCGGCACTCGTGCTCAAACTTCTCCAGGGCCCGCTTCTCCTCCTCCAGGTAGATCCGCTGGCGGCTCAGGAGGAGGTCCCAGTCCACCTCGTGGCCGTCAAACTCGGGGCCGTCCACGCAGACGAAGCGGGTGCGTCCCCCCACCTCCACCCGGCAGGCTCCGCACATCCCCGTGCCGTCCACCATGATGGAGTTCAGGCTGACGATGGTCTTCACGCCGAAGGGCTTGGTGGTGAGGGAGCAGAACTTCATCATGATGGCCGGCCCGATGGCCCAGACGCGCTGGACCTCATCGCCGCGGGCCTCCAGGAGTTCCTTCAGGGGCTCCGTGACCAAGGCCTTGCGGGCATAGGAGCCGTCGTCCGTGCAGACGATCAGTTCGTCGCTTACGGAGCGCATCTTCTCCTCCCAGAAGAGGAGGTCCTTGTTGCGGGCTCCGATGATGGAGATGACGTGGTTTCCCGCCTCACGCAGCGCCCGGGCGATGGGGAAGATGGGGGCAATGCCCACCCCACCGCCCACACAGACCACTGTCCCGTAGCGCTCCACCTCGGTGGGAAGGCCCAGCGGGCCGGTGAAACTGGCCAGGGCCTCGCCCGGCCGCATCAGGCTCAGTTGCTTGGTGGTCTTGCCCACCACTTGGAAGATGATGGTGACGGTCCCTGCCTCGCGGTCAAAGTCGGCAATGGTGAGGGGGATGCGTTCGCCGCGTGCGTCAATGCGGAGGATCACGAACTGACCAGCCTGGGCCTTGGCGGCCACTCGGGGGGCTCTGACCACGAAGAGTTTGGTCACAGGGGCCAGGTCCTCGCGGGCTACGATCTCATACACGTCCACGCCTCCTTGCTGGTTTCGCGGGAGCAGGCACCCGGCTTGTGGGGCCCCGGTACCCGCCGCATTATAAAACCTGGGGGAAAGGTTTGTCAAACTTTTCACGGACCAGGCCTTGTGCCTGCCCAGGACGGCCATCAACGAATGAAGGGAACGAATAAACGAATGCGCCTGGCCACCCCATTCGTTTATTCGTTTCCCCATTCGTTGACGGCTCGTTGACGGCTCATCGGCGGCCCTGGGGCGGCACACATGTCGCCCCTACGCCCCCCGTCCCGCTGGCCCCGTAGGGGCAGGCCTTGTGCCTGCCCCAGGACCGGCCGCCCACGAGGGGCGGGACGCTCCGTTGACATCGCCTCCCGTTCTGTGTATAATCCCCCAGCGGTAGGGCCCGGGATGTGGACACCGGTTATCGGCCGATAGCGACGTGGTCCGTGAAGGCGCGGGAGGGGACCTGCCCCATGCGAACCCTCTACCTGGAGGTCTCGGCCCCACGGGTGCTCCTGACCCGGCTCCTCGGGCGCGTCTCCCCGGCCGCCTGCTTCGGCCCGACCTCCCCCGTGCACCTGGCCGACCTCCCCGACCCGCCCCTGCCAGCCCCCGATTGGGTGCGGGTGCGCAACCGCCTCTGCGGCATCTGCGGCAGCGACCTGCACCAGGTCTTCCTGGATGCCAGCCTGGACGTGGCACCGGCAGCCCTGCCCTCCCACCGCCGCACCTACCTGGGCCACGAGATGGTGGGGGAAGTGGTGGAAGTGGGTCCCGCTGTGGAGGAGTTCCAGGTCGGCGACCGGGTGGTGCGCTGGGGCCGCGGCCACGATTGCCGGGCCCGGGGCCGGGCGGACCTCTGCGGCCCCTGCGCGCGGGGGCACCGAGTCCTCTGCGAGCGGGCCTCCGAGCCCGGCGGCCTTGAGCCGGTGGGCGGCGGCTTTGGCGATTCCTTCATCACCCCGGCCAGCACCCTCCTCCACATCCCGGACGGCCTTGCGGACGAGGAGGCTATCTTCGCCGAGCCAGCGGCGGTGGCCATCCACGCCGCCTGGCGCCGCGTGCCGCGGCCGGGAGAACGGGTGCTCGTGCTGGGGAGCGGCACCCTCGGGTTCCTGCTCCTCCAGGTGCTGCGCATCCTGCAGCCCGCATGCGAGGTCACCGCCGTGGCCCAGTTCCCCTGGCAGGCGGAGTTGGCGGCCCGCTTCGGTGCGGACCACACCTTCCTCGCCCACGAGGATGGGTTTGCCCATGCGGCCCGCCTCACCGGAGCGCGGCTCTACGAGGGGTGGCGCGGGAACCGCATGCTCCTCGGGGGGTTTGACGTCGTCTACGACGTGGTGGGCGTGGCCCAGACCGTGACGAACGCCCTGCGCTGGACCCGCGCTGGCGGCACCGTGGTGCTGGTGGGAGCCACCCTGCACCGCATGACGGTGGACCTCACGCCCGTCTGGTACCAAGAGGTGGACCTCATCGGAGCCGTCGGGCACGACGTGGTCTCCTGGGAAGGGGAAACCCTCTCCACCTTTGAACTGGCCATGCGCTGGATGGCGGCGGGCCGGTTGCAGTGCCAGGACCTCCTCACCCACCGCTTCCCCCTGGCTGCCTACCGGCAGGCCTTCCTCGTCGCTTGGGACAAGAGGACCCATCGGTCCATCAAGGTCGCGCTGGAACCTTAAGGCCGTCGCAGGGAAGAAAGGAGAGGAGCACATGTCCACAGCGGTTTCCATGCCCATGTCCACCCGTCGCGAACGTTGGTCCTGGTACCTCTACGACTTCGGCAACTCGGCCTACGCCTCGGTGGTCCTTCTGGCCGTCTACGCCGCCTACTTCCAGGGGCAGGTGGTGGGCGGCCCGGAGGGGTCCCGGTTGTGGGGCATCGCCGTGGGGATCGCCATGCTGGTGGTGGCCGTCACCGCGCCAGTGTTGGGGGCTGTGGCCGACTTCTCCGGGGCGAAGAAGCGGTTTCTCTTCTTCTTCACCGCCCTCTCGTGCGTCTTCACAGCCGGCCTCTTCTTCGCCAAACCGGGCGCCGTGGCCCTGGGGATGGGCTTCTTCATCCTGGCGGAGATCGGCTACCGCGCCGCCCAGGTCTTCTACGACGCCTTCCTGCCGGAGATCGCCGCGCCGGAGGAGATGGGGCGCGTCTCCGGCACTGGCTGGGCCGTGGGGACGGCCGGGGGCGTGGTCTGCCTCCTCATCATCCTGCCCCTGGTGATCCTCTTCAAGGGGCAGTTCATGGTCCGCTTCTCCCTGGTCATCACGGCCATCTTCTTCGCCCTCTCCACCGTGCCCCTCTTCCTCTTCGTGCGGGAGAAGGCCCAGCCCCAGCCGCTCCCTCCGGGCGAGACGTACCTGAGCGTGGCCTTCGGGCGCATCCGGGCCACCTTCCGCGAGGCGCGCCGCTTCAAGGAGTTCCTCAAGTTCCTGGTGGCCTACCTCATCTACAACGACGGGATCATGATGATCATGGACTTCGCCGGCATCATCGGCGCGGTCCTCTTCGGCCTGGACCAGCAGCGCCTGATCCTCTTCATGATTTTGGTGCAGGTGACCAACGTGGTCGGGGCCTACGGCTTCGGGGTGCTGGTGGACCGGATAGGGGCCAAACGGTCGCTCTTCCTCGCCCTGACGCTGCTCGTGGCGCTGGTCGCGGCGCTCTTCTTCACCTACAGCGTGGCCGGGTTCTTCGTCATCGGCGCGCTGGCGGGCATCGCCATGGCCGGCGCGCAGTCGGTGAGCCGGACGATGGTGGCCTTCCTCTGTCCGCCGGAGAAGAGCGCCGAGTTCTACGGCTTCTTCACCATGTCGGGCCGCACCTCTTCCTTCATTGGCCCCACAGTCTACGGCATTGTGGCGGCAGAAGCGGCCCTGTGGTACCAGGCCCGCGGCTGGGGGGCCACGCTGGCCGAACAGGGGGGCCAGCGCATCGCCCTCCTGTGCATCGCCGCCTTCGTCCTGGCGGGCATGGCCATCCTGGCCTTCGTGCGGGAACGGGAGGCCCGGGAGGCGGCCAAGGCCGCGCCCAGCAGCATCCACTGAGGTTGGCGGCGCGCCTGCCCGGGGAGGTGCTGTCAGCGGATTTCGGGTGATGTTAGAGGTGAGGTCACGCCAGAAGGCGTGACCCACAGCCTATCGCGATCTGGAGGTGACGACCGCTATGGCAGA
>Ga0123519_10010401_pt1 | contig 13861 bp, 12 predicted proteins | sample YelNatPaOPRAMG02_FD_87396 | JGI IMG/M metagenome (GOLD analysis project Ga0123519, IMG submission 87396) | Hot spring microbial communities from Yellowstone National Park - Yellowstone National Park OP-RAMG-02 (version 2) | ecosystem: Environmental > Aquatic > Thermal springs > Hot (42-90C) ...
CAAAAGAATGGTTGATGAGATACCAAAAGGTATCTCAAGAGGGGATGTGGTTAGGGTTTTAAATAAAAACGGTGAGATATTTGGTTATTCATTTTACAATCCATCAAGTCAGATAGTTTTCAGATTGCTTACAAGAAGTTTTGAAAAGGACTTTAATCTCTCCAAATATATAGAGGAAAGAATAGAAAAATCCATTGAGTTTAGAAAAAGGTTTAATCTTCCATCTAAATCAACAAATGTATTTAGATTGATTTATGACTTTGCTGATGGACTTTCAGGACTTGTGGTAGATGTATTTGATAATGTCTGTGTCTGTGAGATTTATTCTTATGGTTTTTATAACCTGATGGATGAACTTGAAAGAATTTTAAAGAAATTTCTTGGTAATGTTAAAGTAATTTTTACAGCGAGTTCTTATACGATGACAATGGAGAAATTTAAACTCAATGAAAATCCAAAGATGAGGGTTAAGGTTTTTGAGAATGATATTGCCTTTGAGGTCTACCCTGGTTTAGGATATAAAACTGGCTTTTTTTGTGATCAAAGGGAAAACAGATTGTATCTTACAAATTTTGTTAGGGATAAAGATGTTCTTGACCTTTTTTCCTATACTGGTGGATTTGGGATATATGCAAAAAAATTTGGAGCAAGAAATGTGGTTTGCGTTGAACTTGACAATGATGCTGTTAGAATGGGGAAAAGAAATGCTAATATAAACAATCTGAGGATTGAGTTTATATGTGCTGATGCATTTACATATGTAAGACAGATGATTGTAAATAAAAAGATGTATGATGTAATTATTGTTGATCCAAATAAGTTTATAAACTCAAGAGAAAAAAAAGATGAGGGAGTTAAGAAATACATTGATATAAATGCACTTTCTCTAAATCTTGTTAAAAAGGGTGGAATTCTTGTTAGTTGTTCATGTAGTGGGCTTCTATCAATGGATGAGTTTGTTGATGTTATAAAAAAGGCATCATCAATCTCAAAAAGGATGGTGCGAATTTTTAAAAAGACCTATGCTGGTGTGGACCATCCTTTTATGGTTAACTGGCCTGAGGGTGAGTATCTAAAGGTAGTTTGGTGCAGTGTTGAGTGAGGTATGGTTTATGGAAAATAGCAGTGTGATAAGACTTTTAACAGATATCGCACTATCCATTATAGTTAGTGGGTTTATGGCTATTATAATGAATTATCTCAAACAGCCGCTTGTAATTGGTTATATAATAAGCGGGATTATAATAGGACCTGGAATGGGGTTTTCAATAGTGAAAGACCCATTGAGCATTGAGGCCATATCAGAGATAGGACTGATATTTCTTCTTTTTATAATTGGTCTTGAGATAAATCTAAAAGATATAATTAAGAGTAGCAAAAAAATACTTATCCTTTCATTCTCACAGGTAATTGGAGGAAGTTTCTTAATTTTTCTAATACTTAAAAATTTTTTTAAAAGTTTTTCGCTTCTTGAAATTATATATCTTTCATTTTGTTTGAATCTGACATCAACTCTTATAGTTGTAAAGATTCTTAAAGATAAATTTGAGACTCAAACAATTGCTGCAAAGTTTACAATAGGTATTCTAATAATGCAAGACCTTTTTGCAATAATATTTCTTTCATTTCAGAAGAATTTTTTAAATCCGCAGATTTCTCTTTTACTTAAGTCCTATTTTTATACGGTTGGACTTCTTTTTGTATCCTATAATTTTCAGAGATTTATTCTTTCAAAGATAATACACTCTTACTCAAAGAGTACTGAACTCGTTATACTAATTGCTATCTCATACTGCTTTTTAGTATCTACGGTGGCTGATATTCTTGGGGTATCTAAGGATATGGGTGCTCTTATTGCAGGGGTTTCCATTGCAAACTCACCATATACAGAGGAGATTGTCGCAAGGATTTCTTCTATAAGGGACTTTTTTGTAACGCTTTTTTTGTTTCTCTTGGGCTTAAAATACCTCTGGTTGGGTTTAATATTTTTGCTTTATCTTTCTTTTTGCTTTTTGTATCTACATTTTCAAGATTCTTAACGGTTGTATTTTATTATAAGTTTCTTAAAACTGGAATAAGACCTCTTTTTATAACGTGTATAAATCTTTTCCCAATAAGTGAGTTTGCACTTGTTATCAGCGCACTTGGGTTAAAGTATCTTCATATATCCGAAAACATTGTTATTCTTATTCTGGTTACCATGATATCTTCATCCATTATTTCACCATATCTTATAAATTACAACCATAATGTTTATATGTTTTTTGCTAAAATCTTTAAGTTTGAAGAAAGAGATGTGGAATTTTCATCAAAGGCGGATAGTGCTGATGTTCTTATACTCGGTTATAATATGATAGCAAGAGATATTATGAGTTCTTTGAAAAGAAAATTTGAGGATTTGAAGGTTGTGGTTGCTGATTTCAATGTTGAGAATAAAAAGGTTGTAAGTGAAATTGGTGGTAAGTGGGTTTATGTTGATTTCTCGGTTTATGATTCTTTGAAAAGACTTGAACACTTAAAACCGAAGGTTATTATCTTGCCGCTTTTGAGGGTTTTTTTAAAAGGAATTACTCCGGAGGATCTTGCTTTCAATCTCAAATCTATTTTTGGGTATTCAACCATAATATTTTTATCGGAGTCCGATGAGGATAAAGAAAGTTTTCTACGCTACGGTATTAAGGTAATAAATATTTCAGAGATTACCTCATCAAGGATTAGGAGAGAAATAGTTAATATAATGAAAAAGGAGAGGGTAAATTAGTATAATTATATAAAGGAGGCTTTGATGAACGATGGCAAAGAAATGGAGTATCAACAAAATAAGGTACCTACGGAAGGTAAAAAAACTTATATCGGAGGGATTGGTTTTCTAATTTTATTTTTTTCACTTATATATCTTGTCACAGTTTTTATTTCATTTAAAATTTTAAAGAATAGAAAACTTGAACTTATACCAAAAGACAGAGGAATAGTAAAGATAGAACAAAAAGCAAAAATTTGTGTTATACCTATTTATGGTACCATATATAAAAGGGAATCCAGTATTTCTGAGAAAGGAAGTGATTATATCGTTAGTATGATAAAGAAATATGGCGAGGACAAAAATATAAAGGGAATAGTTCTTGATATAAACTCTGGTGGTGGAAGTGTAGGGGCTGTTCAGGAGATATACTCACAGATAAAAAAGATAAAACAGAAATATAAAAAACCTTTTGTTGCTCATCTTGGTGATGTTGGAGCAAGTGGTGCATACTATATAGCATCGGCATGCGATAAGATTATTGTAGATAGCGGAACCATTACTGGTTCAATTGGTGTCATATTTTCATTTATAGAAGGTAATGAACTCTTTAAAAAGATAGGTTTAAAGACAAATGTAATTAAATCAGGAAAGTTTAAAGATATCGGTTCTTTTTCAAGGGAGATGACAAAAGAAGAAAAAGAATTATTGGGTGCTATGATTGAGGATACCTATAATACTTTTGTTGATGTTGTTGCAACACATAGAAATATGAGCAGAGAGAAGGTTAAAGAGATTGCTGATGGGAGGATATTTACAGGAAGGCAGGCGGTTTCTCTTGGACTTGCTGATGGGATTGGTGATTTATATGACGCAATAGATGAGGCTGGAAAACTTTCTGGTCTTGGAGAAAATCCCTCTTTTATAAAAGCAAGGGGTAGAATTTTTGATGAACTTCTTTTTATTATGGATTCAAAATTAGGTATTTTTGGTGAGTTTAAGAGGAACTATCCAGTTTTGGAATATAGAGTTAGTTTTTGATTATGGAAAGAATCTATAATGAGATAAAGGAGTTAGTTGGGAATAAATATGATTTTTTTTCATTGCTTGGCTATGTTTTTTGGGCGTTTAATATCTATCTTTCAATATCGCTTCTTAGCGGAAAAATTTTGGGTATTTATTTTTTTGCGTTTATCTTGTTTTTGATTTTTATTGTTAATTTTGTTTTTTCATCTATCACATCGCTCTACATAGATATGCAGTCAGATATACCTTTAAGGTCAAAAGAGATTTTTTATTTTTATGGCCTTAGTTCATATATCAGTTTTTTACTAATACCTTTAGTTTATTTATTTTTATTTACAAACAAAAACTTGTATTTGATTTTTTTGATAGGATTTTTTATCTGGATACTTAGGGTTTGGTTTGTAAAGAAAAAAACATCTTTTGGTGTTATTAACTCAATGATTGCTGTTTTTTTCCCACATATAATTATTTTTGTATGTATCTTTGCTTTTGTTTTAACAATCTCTCTTATCTCGTTTATATATCTCTATGGATAATAAGGAAGTTTCCAAAATCTTTAAGGAGATGGCTTTCTTTTCAGAACTTGATGGAGCAAATGTTTTTAGGGTGAGGGCTTATCAGAGGGCTTCAGAGATTATAGGTGGGCTTGAAAAAAATGTATTTGAGATGGATGATGATGAACTTCTTAAAATAAATGGTATAGGTAAAGGGATACTTTCTCATATAAAGGAGATAAAAGAAAGGGGAAGTTTTGATGAGTTTGATAAACTCAAAGAAAAATATCCTTGTTCTCTTTTTGAACTTTCTCAGATAAAAGGGCTTGGTGTTAAGAGAATAAAGGTTCTGTATGAAAAATTGAATATAAAATCAAAAGACGACTTAATTAAGTCAGTGAAGAATGGTAGGTTAAGAGAGATAGATGGTTTTGGAGAAAAGATTGAAAAAACAATACTTGAGAGTGTTGAAAAAGAAGAGGACTTACCAAAGCGTTTTCTTTATCATATAGCAAAAAATACTGCCTTATCCCTAATAGATTATCTCAAAAAAAATGGATACAAAAGGATTGAGTTTGCTGGAAGCTTGAGAAGAGGAAAGGAAACAATTGGTGATATAGATATACTTACAATCGGCTCTAGCCAGGCGATAGATATCTTTGTAAGAAATCCTCTTGTTGAAAAAGTCCTTGCAAAGGGAAGTTTGAAGGCTAGTGTTTTACTCAAAAATGGTATTCAGTGTGATTTTAGGGTTTTTGATGAAAAATCATTTGGTGCTGCATTGTGTTATTTTACTGGCTCAAAGGCTCATAATATAAGGATGAGAGAACTTGCTCTTAAAAAAGGATACATTTTAAACGAGTATGGGCTTTTCAAAAATAATAAGTCAAAGGACTATGTCTGTGGGAAAACAGAGGAAGAGATATATTCAAAGTTAGGACTTCAGTATATACCACCTGAACTTAGAGAGGATAGCGGTGAGATAGAACTTGCATCAAATAATAGAATTCCAAAACTTGTTGAATTAAAGGATATAAGAGCCGATATCCACTGCCATACATCTTATACTGATGGGATAAATAGTATCCAAGATATTGTTGATTATCTTTCAAAAAAATATGATTGGTTTTTTATAGGTGACCATTCGTCCCCACTTAATTTTGTAAAAGGACTTGATTTCAAAAAATATAATCAGACAAGAAATGAACTTTTAAAGTTGAAAGAAAAGTATAGAAATGTTTTTTTTGATAGGTCTCTTGAGGTTGAGATTTTAAAGGATGGGAATCTTTCTTTTAAGGAGGATGAGTTAAAAAAGATCTCGCTTGTTATTTCAGCCCTTCATACCTCATTAAAACTTGATAGAAATACACAGACGCAGAGGTTTTTAAAAGCAATTAGAAATCCATATACGGATGTGGTTGCACATCTCACGCAGAGATTATTTTTTGAAAGGGATGAGATTGATATGGACTATGATATTATTTTTGAAGAGGCAGCAAAACTTAATACTGTTTTTGAGGTGAATGGTCAGCCAGAACGACTTGATTTAAGTGATGTTAATTTAAAAAGAGTTAAATCTCTTGGACTTAAGGTCATACTTACATCGGATGCTCATTCAATTGATCAGTTTAATTTTATTGAGTATTCATTAAACAATGCAAGAAGAGCAGGTCTTACAAGAAATGATGTTTTAAACTGTTTAAATTTTAAAGAATTTGTTGAGTATATAAAAGAAAATAGGATTAAAAAAGGTGGTTTTTATGAAAATACCACAGATTAAGGAATATCAAGGGCTTCCAGTTGTAACTGCTGAGAAAATGAAGTATATAGATGAGATAGCAAAACTTGATTATGGTATTTCTAATGATTTTTTGATGGAAAATGCTGGCAAAGGTGCAGCATCTGAGATTATTAAATATATGAACGAAAATTTAAAAAAAGATCCAGTTCATACAAATGTTAGTGTTTTTTGTGGAAGAGGAAATAACGGTGGAGATGGACTTGTTTGTGCAAGATATTTAAAAGAAAATGGGGTAAATGTTAAGGTTTATATAGTCAGCCCTTCTGATAAGGGCTATGGAGAACTTGTTGTTTTAAATCTTAATAGGGCAAAAGAAAAAGGAATTTCAATAAAACTTGTTGATTTATCAAATGTTGGTGAGGTAGAAAGTGATATTAAAGATACTGATATAATTGTTGATGCTCTTTTGGGTGTTGGTTCGGTTGGAAAACCAGCTGGTGTAGTTAAGCGTTTGATACAGATTGCAAATAAATCTAAAAAGGATATAATCTCTCTTGATATTCCATCTGGTTTAATTCCAAATACAGGTCATCACACAGGTGTTTTTATAACTGCAAAAGTGACACTTACATTTGGGCTTCCAAAATCAGGACTTATGGCTCCACATGCTCAAAAAAATATAGGGGTCCTTAAGATAATTGATATTGGTTATCCAAAAGAACTTATTGAAAAGATAAAGAAAGAAAATTTGCAAAGCTAAGTATTGACAAATTTTTAATTTGGATTAAACTATTATTATGAGTTTAAAAAGAGCTTTTACTCTTACAGAACTTATGATTTCTGTTGTAATAATTAGTACAGTTTTATTTGCAATAGTTGAGGCATATTCTTCAATTCAAAAAGCTGTTCAGTATTCAAAAGATAGAACAATCGCAACAAATCTTGCTCAGGAAAAAATAAACATAATAAGGGAAAAACTCTATTACAAAGCAGTACCTTCATTGAATGTTTCATATCTTACTGATTTTGATCCTCCTATTCCTTATGATACTGTATTTTTTCCACCTGAAACTGTTCTTGAGGGTGGAGTTTATTATACGAGATATACATATATAGTTCCTGTGGAGGAGGTTAATGGAAGTATAGTTGAACTCCCTCCGCAATCACCTGATACAGGAATGAAAAAAATAAGTGTTACAGTTGTTTGGAGTTATAGGAATGAAAAGAAAAAGGTGAGTGTTTCAACAATATATACAAGCAAAGATACTGTTATGAGAAATGCATCAATTAGTGGAAGGATAAGGGATAAGGATACTCTTGCTCCTATTTCAAATGCAAATATAATTATTGCTGAGTATATGGGAATTGTTGATGTAAGCGACAGTAATGGAAATTATTCTGCAAGTTTATATCCGGGGAATTATACACTTTATGTTGAGAAGAGAGGATATTTTCCTTATTATACACAGTTTTCTGTTGCTCCTGATCAATCCATTACAAAGGACATAGATCTAAAAGTAAGAGGGTGGGGAAAGATTACTGGTGTCCCTTGGCTTAGGGATCATCTTGTAATATCTCAGATTGTTGGTTCTACCGAAAGCCCATCGGGTTTTGACCAAGAATATATTGAAATTTTCAATCCAACGACATATACCTGGACTGTTAACGGAAACATAGGTCTTAGGTTTCAAAGGATATATGATGATACTAAAAAAAATATATTGATAAATTATTTTACAGATACAATACCGTCAGGTGGTTTTTATCTTTTTGCAAATACTTCTCCTTTAATTATAAACGGGGTAAGTATAAATGCTGATGCTGTATGGTCAAGCACAAATTCCTCAATTGATTTCCCATATTTTAATCCTTCTTTAGGACAGTATAATATAATTCCTGTTTTTGGGGATGGCTCTGATGAAGGTGGTGGAGCAATTGAGTTGTACAGAATTTCTGATGGAAAAATTCTTGATCAGGTTGGATGGAATAGAAATTATGGTGCAAAAAAGTTAGCTCCATTTTGTGAGCCTGGGACAAATTGTCAGACACAGGCAATTCAGCAAAATATTGGACTTCAAGAAGGTGAGCAGTATGTTAGATATTCATCAACAGCAGATGTTTCATCAGTTTATGGACCTTCATATGATTCAAATAACAATAGTATTGATTTTAAGGATTATCTAAGTATTAACATCTCTCCAAGGAATTCTTCAAACTTACTACCAATTATCTCTGGAACTCCTGCAGATGGTTCAATAGTTGGATGTGGTGATGGATATAGCGTATCTACAAATTCTTATCTTGTTGGGAGTCCTCCTTATTCATACTTTGAATTAAACTATGTCGCAACAGGAACATGGAATTTTTCTGTCTCAAGTAATACATATGCTTTTATTACAGACAGTATTACCGTTACAAATGGCTCTACTGTTACTCTTAACTCAGTTTATTTGACAAGCGAGGTTACATGGGGTTATATAACTGGAAACCTTACTGATGTTTATGGAAATAATATAACACCTGCAATAAAAGTTTTATCTTCAGATGGAAATGAGACCTATGTTTCAAACAAAAAATATACTCTTATGGTTTCAACAGGCATTGTAAGTATAACTGCAAATCCGGGAAATTTAAATCCCTCATATGTATCTGTCTCATCTGATAATATAAGTATTAGTGCAGGTGAAATAAAAAGTGGTGTTAATTTTGTTCTTTTTCAGGGTGCAAGAATAAGTGGAAAGGTTGTAATAGAAGGATCAACTGTTGCAGTACCTGGTATCCCTGTTTTAATAACAGATATTTATGAAACTCCAAGGGATAATCAGATAACAGATGCATTAGGAAGATTTACAACAAATGTTTTGAGTACTGGAAGTTATATAATTATTCCTCAAACTGACTCAAAAGAATCGGTAAATCCATCAACATATACACTTACACTTACATTACCAGGAACAACAGTTTTTTCAACAACATTTTCAATTACAAATGCAATTGGATATATTGCTGGAAGTGTTAAGTTTCAAAATCAACCTATAAAAACAGGTGTTTTAATAGTTGTTTCAACTGTAAGTTTAGGTGGAACTCCACCTAACCCCCCTGATATAAGTTCACAAACGCTTTCAGGTCCGCCATATTATATGGCATCCTCAAATGAAGAGGGAAATTATCTTGTTGAGGTTAGAGGCTCAACAAATCCAGCCTATAATGTTTATTCCTATTATCCATATCTTGATAATAATGATAATTTTGTTATATACTGGAGTTCAAGAACAAATATTAAGGTTTATTCAGGGCAGGTTGTTTCAAATATAAATTTTTCATGGTGATTTTATGAAAAAAGGTTATACACTTACTGAACTTATGGCTGTTGTTGCTATAAGCGGAATACTTATTGCTGTTGGTGTTCCTGTTTTAAATACGGTAAATCAAAATATTATTATGGCAAAAACAAGACTTACACTTCAACAGGATGCAAGAACTTCAATGTCATTGATTACAAGGGTTTTAAAAGAGGCAACTGCCTCTTCTATAGTAATAACAAGACATAACTCATCACAGATGTTTTATTCTAAAATAAAATTTTCTACAATTGATGGTAAAAATTACGAGTTTTATCAAGATGGTAAAAATCTTGTTATGAAAGATGGAAATATTACAAGAGTTCTTTCTTCAGATTTGAGATATCTTGCTTTTACACTTACAGAGTCAAGCGATCTTTATATAGTTTCAATATCAATGACGCTTGAAAGATATCTTTTTAGTGGGAAAAGAAAAGCACTTCATATGGCAAGTGAAAAGGTTATGGTTATGAATGATTAAGAGGTTTTTATGAAAAAAAGAAATGGATTTATACTTCCTCTTTTAATCGCTGTCATACTTGTTTTTTTAATAGCAGCACCATCACTTATTCACTGGATTACAACTGATACAACTCAAACAATAAGAGAGCAAAGAAAATCTATTGCATTTAATCTTGCACAGGCAGCAGTTGAGAGGGGATATTGGAAGGTTAAGAGTTCAACATCTACATTTGAGTCGGTTTCTATGGGTCAAGTTCTTCCTGGATATAATTTTGATGTAACTTATAATGATATACCTGGTGGGAGTTATAGAATAAAGGTTTCAAGTGGTTCAACTCCAAAAGAGGTTGTAATAATTGGTGAGGGAAGGGATAACTCAACAAAAGAAGTAAGAGCAATAATGGCTGTGTATGAGAATAGAACAATAAATGGTGCAATGCTAAGTGGTTCAAGAATAAATCCAAGTGGAAACACAACCATTCATTGGGGTCCAATTTTGAGTTGGGGTGAAATAAATTTGTCTAATGGAGCAGAAAATGTTTATTATCCAAGAAAATTTTCAAGGGATCTTGTAAAACCAAGGGATTACAGTTTAAATCCTCCAAATACAGATAATGTAGAATGGTGGTCTGCTTATGATGTTCCTGAACTCCCTCAATTTGATTTTGTTGCAATTAGAAGTTCTGCTGCTGCAAATGGAACGCTAAATTGTGGAAGCGGGCTTCCTTCATCGCCACTAATACCAGATTCATTAAATAATTATACTATGGTTTGTAACTGTTCTGGAAATAAAAAGAAATGTTGTGCTGATCAAAATAGTTGCTATGTTGGTAATATATATGCAGATAGGAGATACAATCAAGGGCTTTTTTGGTATTGGGATAGCGGTAAGGATGTTTATTTAAGTACCACAGGTGTTAAAGGTTCATTTTTTGTTAGAGGGAATCTAAGAGTTGATGGAGATGACTGCTACGGTCCTTGGTATAAGGTTAATGGTTATGATCCATATGGAGGTTATCATGAATGTGGACAAGGACTTTCATCAGAAGAAGGACCTGGGGCTTTATTTGTTGATGTCCCTAAAACTGCCTATTTAGAATACAAAAAAATTGATACTTCTGCAGCAAATGAATATCCAGGTGACCTTGGACTTTCTTCATCAAGTTTGGTTTATCAAATAGGTGCATGCAATAAAACTTATTATTATCAGTGTGGTTACAATTGTGAGCAGGCTTGTGAAAGGGGCGCTACAGGTGATGATTTAGGATTATATGGTTTTTTATATGTAGGTGGAAAATTAGATATTTATGGTGCTTTTGATATATATGGTGCTGTATGGGTTGTTGGAGATATAAATACTGGTGCGGGGAATAATGCGTCTATATTTTTTAATGAAAATCTTGACCTTCCTACTTTAAATGTCGTTTTAATTAAGAAAAGTTGGGATGAGATAAAGCCATCTTCTACTCCTTGGTCTTGACAGAGCAAGTGTCTTTGGTTTATTTGTCAATAGGTCTAGAAATCTTGAAAAACAGAACAAAATGCCTAAAATAAAAATGTGAGAAGTAAAAAGGAGGTTAGATGAGAATACTTGCTCTAATAATGAGTGTTTTATTTACGGCAAATATATATGCTATAGATAAAATAGTGATGCTAAATGATAATAAGGATATAAAATCTTCATACACGGATATAGAAAAATTAGGTGGTAAGATTATTAAGGAACTCTTAATTATAAATGCTGTTGTTGTTAGGTTTCCTGATTATATAAAGGATAGTGAAATATATTCTCTTGGATATGTAAAGAAAGTTGAAGATGACCTTTATATAAAATGGATTGAAGAAACAACACTTCCAGAACTTCCTTCTGTTGAGAGTGTAAGAAAAAATATAGAGGAAAGAAATTATGATTATTCAATAAGTGAGCCATCTTTTTCAACAGATAAACTTACAGATGAAGAACTAAATGAAATTCCATGGGGTGTTAAGAGGGTTAATGCCTATAAGGCATGGGATTGGACTACTGGTAAAAATGTAAAAGTTGGTGTTATTGATACTGGGATTGATTATAATCATCCGGATTTAAAAGCAAATTATGCAGGTGGATACAATGCAATTGACCAATCAAAAACACCTCTTGATGATAATGGTCATGGAACGCATGTTGCAGGAACTATTGCTGCAGTAAAGGACTTAAAAGGTGTTGTTGGAGTTGCTCCTGATGTAAAACTTTATGCGGTTAAGGTTCTTGATTCTGGTGGTTCTGGAAGTTATTCAGCGGTTATTGATGGAATACAATGGGCAGTTAATAATAAAATGGATGTTATAAATATGAGTCTTGGCTCAAGATATGGAAGTGATTCTTTAAAAGCAGCGATAGATGTAGCTTATAAAGCTGGAGTTGTTGTTGTTTGTGCTGCTGGAAATGATGGTGGGGCAGTAAATTATCCAGCAAAATATCCTGGTGCAATTGCAGTATCTGCACTTGATTCATCTGATAAGATTGCATCATTTTCATCAAGAGGACCTGAGATTGCATTTATTGCTCCAGGGGTGAATATTTATTCAACCTGGATGGATGGAAAATACAAAACAGCAAGTGGAACATCTATGGCAAGTCCTCATGTTGCAGGACTTAGTGCTTTAGTTATTGGGCTTGGTGTTAAAGGTCCAGATGCTGTTAAACAGGTTTTAATAAAATCCGCAATTAAACTTCCAAATCTTAAAGATACAGAGCAAGGAAATGGTGTTATAGATGCATCAAAGTTCTACGATATAGTTTCAGGGCATTAATGTTTTAATAATAAAATCCCCCTGCTCCAGATTTTGACTTTTATTTTATGTCAAAGAGGGTAGGGGGATTTTGATTTTAGAGAATTAAATAATGGAAATTATGAGAGAATATAGTTTTTCTTATTATGAGAATAAAGAGGAAAAACAAGGAAAGTTTAAAATATCAGAACCAGTTTTTGATGAGACAAAAAAATGTTATTTTGTTGAGGTATATTGTTCTATAGATAATCGTTCCCATAAAATCTTTGGTGTGGATGAGAAACAGTCTTTGGAGCTTGCACAAAAATTTTTTAAGGAAAGATATAAAAATTATGGAATTAAAAGCAAAGATATTTGAAAAATATATAAAGTGAAAATTGGGATTTAGGTTTGGGGATTTGAGATTTTAAATAATTGAATATTTTTAAAGTCATAATTTTAATCTATTTATCTTTTATACAAAGGCAAAAATTATGATTTAATGCAAGAGATATTTTCTATTTTTCATCTTTCATTATTTTTTGAAGCATTTCAATTGCTCTTTTAAATCTTGAAAGAAGTGTATTTATTGGAGTGTTTAAAATCTCTGAGATTTCAACGAATTTTAAGCCTGAAAAATGCTTTAGAAATATTATTTCTCTATATTGAGGTGGGAGTTTTTCTATTGCAGAATATAGATTTTCATTTTCCATTTCTTTTATTAAATTTTTATGAGGGTCTATATCTGATTTTATTATATCTTTATATGTGAGTTTGTCTTCTTCATCAAAACTCTCATCAATTGAAATGATTTCTTTTTCAAATCTATTTTTTTGGCTTTTTATATAATCAAGAACCTTATTTCTTGCTATTAAAAAAATCCATGCTTTAAAATTTCCTTTTTGATATTTTTTGAGATTGTTTATTACATTTACAAAAACCTCTTGGAATATATCGTTTGCAATTTCCTTGTTTTTCACCATTGAAAAAATAAAACTAAAAACATTGCTCTTATATCTTTCATAAAGAATCTCAAATGCCTTTTCATCACCATTTAGATATTCTTCTATTAGTTCATTATCATCCATAGCCCAAAAATTCAAAATCCAACATTTCTCACTTTTCTCACCTCTCACCTACTCACTTTTTTACTTCTTACTTTCACATTATTGTCTGTTATTATTCTATCATTTTATGCAATAATTTTTTTACTTTATCGTTATTAATATTAGGAGGAAGTTATGTGCGATGAAAAAGAAAAGATAATAATGGCGTTTTATAACGAGATAAACAATAGTGAAAAAGA
>Ga0123519_10010402_pt1 | contig 13860 bp, 13 predicted proteins | sample YelNatPaOPRAMG02_FD_87396 | JGI IMG/M metagenome (GOLD analysis project Ga0123519, IMG submission 87396) | Hot spring microbial communities from Yellowstone National Park - Yellowstone National Park OP-RAMG-02 (version 2) | ecosystem: Environmental > Aquatic > Thermal springs > Hot (42-90C) ...
ACCTCGCTGAGCGGCACATAGCCCTGGCCGTAGCGCGCCGCCAGCTCTGCCATCGCCCGCAGGCCATATTGCTCCTTGGCCGAGAAGCGCATCGCTCGCCCCTCCCCGCGAATTCCGAACTGAATATCGGAATTATTCTACCGCCGATTGTGCCCCATGTCAAGACGGCTTCGCGGGGGCTTGCGCAGCAGGTGATGGCTGAGGGCTCAACCCCGTAGGAGAAAGGTCCTCAACCCCAGATAGTGAGAGGCTGTAGCGCGCGAACGTGCTACAGCCTCTCGTCGTCCTTGGCACAGCGATATCTTGCTGGTCCGAGACAGCAATCATCAAACCAGCATTGGAGGTATCGCCATGTGCGAGTCTACCACGTTTCCTTCTGGAGAGGGTAACCCGATCTTGGCTGCCCAGATGGCCCAACACGAACGTCTCGTGCATTGGGTCGTCCGGCGCCAGTGGCGACGCAACCTCTCTTTGCGGATGCGCTGCACGAGGGACGCATTGGTCTGTGGTCTGCGCTCTGCCACTATGACCCCAAGTGCGGCACAGCCTTCAGCACCTACGAGGTTCGCCTCGGCTACCAAGCCGCTCTGGTGAGCTTGCAGAGGCCCACCTATGGACGCCTGTGGCTGTCCGTGAAGCAACATCCCGGCGACCCTGTGGCGACGACTCGGCTGCATGCCATGGTGCAGGCGGCCGAGGCCGCGACAGGTGTGAGGCTGCGGCGCCGTACTGAACTGCTCAAGGGGCCCATTGCCGAGCAGCAGTCGTTGCTCGAGGCCGCCAGGGAGCAGGAAACCCGTACTCAGGAGCGGGCGGCCCAAGCGAGAGCGGCTGCAGCAAGCTGAGCGGGACCTGGCGCTCTGGCAGCAGCAGGCCAAGGATCTGGAGGCGGCCCAGCATGACCAAGATCGCGCGGAGCGTTTCTACAGCAAGCTGAGCAAGGCCTGTGGCAAGGTAGTAGCGCGTCAATAGCGACTGAGCCGCCGTCAGCAAGCCTTGGCCAAGACGGAGCGGAGCCTGGACCACTACAAGCAGAAGGTCCTGGCCAACGACCAGGTTGTGCGTGCCCAGCGGAGCCGTTGTTGGCTGGGAGAACATTGTCCCGGAGCTGGTAGCTACCGGTGTTGCCGGGGCGGGCGGCACGGTGGAACAGCTGGTCACGAAGGCGATGAGGGCGATGACAATCAGCAGTGGGCGCAGCGATCTGCGCATTGGAGTACAGGGTGCCGCCGCACTATAAGGAAGTTGTGCAGCACTACCCCACATTCCGAGTGGCAGCAGCTTAGAATCATCTCAACATCGGCGGCGAGTCACCCACTCAGTCCGCACTCTGCCGTGAAGGAGCCGGCCTCAACCTTGCTGCCTGGGCAAATGATCCAAACTTGCGCTACCCCACACTGCAGTGCCCGTGGAACCACACCCTGGATCTGAGTGTCGCTCCAGGAAGTGATCTGGGCGTTCCCTCCAATCTGCGACGGGGTCCCGCAGAACTGGCAGAACTGCACCTGGCCAACCACAGAGCCGAAACCGGTGCCTGTTATCGTGAACGGGATGCCCTCCTTACCTCGACTCGGGGTCAGGCCGGTAACATGGGCGGAAGGTCCAGTCACGGTGAAGATGCCGGGCCACGCTCCCGAACCACAGGGACCGGCCTGTTGCCCTCCAGCCTCGATGGCAATGATATACTCCCCTGCGGGCATGTCCGCCGGAACCTGAGCCACGATCTGATTGTCGGACCACGAAACCACGTTGGCCACCCTTGTGAAGCCCGCCGTGTATGCACCGAGAAGCTGAACAGTGCCAGCGGTGGAGCCAAAGCCCTGCCCTGTCATTGTGATGGAGGTACCCGGCGGCCCCGAGGTGGGGTCGCTGGCGCACAGCTCGGGCATCGACGAGACCGGTGCAGTGCTGGTCGAGGGCGCGGACGTCGCGACTGGTGCCGGTTGGGACGTGGGCAACGGTGGGATCGCGATTGGGAGGAAGATCCCGAAGCCAAGAACCGCGTGAGAAAAAGGCACGCCGCACCAGACGTGTCCAGAATTGTCCACGGCCACTGATCCCACGCCGCCGCCTGGCAAATCGTCGGGAGAAATCGTGTCCACCTCAATGGTTAGGCTAGCGGCATCACCGCTGACGTGCGCAAAACCGGGCAGGCCATGTCCGCCCCCAACGGCCGACCATCCCGCATAGCCGGTTCCGTCCGGCCCTACCGCCAAGCCACCCAGCATGTCGATTGGGGGCGGCATTCTCACTGGGATGGGGGCCTTCCCAGGCTGTAGCTTCCACATCTCGGGCGAGCCATCTGGCAAGGATCCAGCGAGCCAGCCATCCCCGTTGCTTTCCGCTACTGCCTTTCCGAGCATTCGAGCGTCCAGTGGATAGGCGACCAGCGCTCCGGACTCCGGCACCCAATAGAGCACTGGACGCGGCCCCGTGGCTACCCATGCCCCGTTTTGCGCCGCGGCGATCCCCATCACCCCCTCGTTCGCGGTACCGGTGATTGGTTGAAGAGATAGGCTCCCTTGACCCGGGTGATACTCACCTACCTGCAGCTCCTGTCCAGAGGCTTTCCTCCCAACAACCCAAACTGTTCCAGAGGAGAGGGGAGCCACACCCTCCACCGTGTAGAGTTGCTGCGAGGGCAGAGGGTACACCGATGACTTGTCAGCCGAGTACAGCGTCAACTCTGCGCCCCCGTTCGCGGAAAACGCGGCGACGGCTGTTCCAGCAGACGAAATGCCGAAAGCTTCCGCTGGTTGGGGGAAACGGTAGGTCACCTGCGGTGAGGCACTGTCCGTCAAGATCCCGCTCAGCAGGGTGAGAGTGTCGGGCTGCGACTCACCGTTGTGAGCACCGAACACCCACAGATGCCCCGGCCCCTCGATTCCGAGCCCAACAGGCGCGTCGGGCAGGCTTATGCGTCGGGAAAACTGCTTCGTCGTGGCCAGCACCCTAACTGACGGAGGGGGCGCCTGCTCAGCCTGAACCGTGGGCGATGCAACCGTTGCCGCGGGGCTCGGCTGGGACCCCGAAGTGGCGCTCGGCGCGGCCGGCTCCTTCGCTCCCGTCTGTGCTGTGGCTTCGGCTCGAGGGGTTTGCCCGAGGGGCGTAGGGGTGAGATTCTGAGATGGTCCGGTCGCACACCCTTCGATAAAGAGCACGACCGCCAGGATAGCTGCCAATACCAACCACCTAGAATCACGTTTCATCATGGCCTCTGCCAAAGTCGGAATTGGCCTCTGACAAGTATCGGAGCAGAAAGCCGGCACAAGGGTCAGGGGCGAGCATCGCGCCGACGACGCCAGGCTCGTATCTCAGCATCGGCCGGTCGATCCGACTGGGCGCGGGGGGCGCGGTCTGGTTGTTCCGACATCGCTGGCAGATGGCGGCCTGCAGATGCTCGAACCGGTGTTGGGTGGACAACACGGCGGCGCGGAGCTACTCCACCGGTTCCTCACCATCCTGGATCGTTCCTTCCCGAAACCCGAGGGACGCCCGGATCTGCGCGCGGCGGTACTCGATCGTACGGCCCTGCCACTCGTACCGCGCGTACTGCTCCGCGGGCACGCCAACCTGTTTAGCGACATGGGCCACGACGACAATCGTGGCAATCCCGATCCAGCGAGTGAGATTTCCAAAGATATCCATAAGCCAAAAGGCGGGCTCTCCGCACGCCCTATAAGACCTTACTGAGTATCGGGATCATTCTACCGCCGATTGTGCTCCACGTCAAAACGGGGTGAACCACACCCCGTCAGGCGGTGCAGAACTCGCGGATGACGTCGTAGAGCACGGGCAAGCCCGTCTCGATGGCCGAGATCGGCAGCCGCTCGTCGTGGCCGTGGGCCAGCTCCATGATCGAGAAGCCCTTGGGCAGCACCATGGGGGTAAAGCCGTAGACCTTGATGCCGGCCCGCTGGTACTCGGCGGCGTCGCTGGCGCCCGGGCTCAACATCGGAAAGACGATGCCCTCCGGGTCCATGCGCTTGGTAGCCTGCACCAGCAGGCGGTAGAGGGGGGTGTCGGTCGAGAACTCGGCGCCCGAGGTCGTGTGGATGGGCTCCAGGCTCACCCGCCGGCCGGTGATGGCCAGGATCTCGCGCATGGCGCTCTCGGGCGTCTGCCCGGGGAGGAGCCGGCAGTCGAGGACGGCCGACGCGCTCGCCGGGATGACGTTCTCCTTGCTGCCGGCAGCGAGCATGGTGGGCGACACCGAGTTGCTGAGCATCGGCACGAGCAGAGGCCGGGCGCCGGCGGGCAGCGCGGCCAGGGCGAGCCGGGCTGCGAGCGGGTGGCGCAGCAGGCCCACCAAGGTGCGCACCGGAAAGCGCATTTGCCCCGCCAGCGCCTCGACCATGCTCCTGAAGGTCGGCGTGATGTGCACCGGCAGGTGCCTGGCCCGGCGCAGGCGCCCCAACGCCTCGGCCAGGTGCAGGATGGCATTATCCTCGCGGGGCATGGAGCCGTGGCCCGCCTGGCCCTGGGCCGTCATGCGCAGCCAGCAGACGCCCTTCTCGGCCACCTGGATGGGGTAGACGCGCAGATTGCCCATGGGCAGGGTCATGGCCCCGCCCTCGTTGAAGGCGAACTCGGCATCGATCAAGCCGCGGCAGTGGTCCACCAGGTAGCGCGAGCCATAGTCAAAGCCCGCCTCCTCGTCGGCGATGGCGGCCAGGATGAGGTCGCGCTTGAGGGGCAGGCCCTGGCGGCGGGCCAGCAAGAAGGCCTCCAGGTACATGGCCAGGAAGCCCTTCATATCCACGGCGCCGCGGCCCCAGATGCAGCCGTCGGCCACTTCACCGCCAAAGGGGTCGTGCGTCCAGCGTTCGCGCTCCACCGGCACCACATCCACATGGCCGCTGAGCAGGAGCGGCCTCGCGCTGCCATCGCCCCGCAGCCGGGCGATGAGGCTCACCCGCTTGGGGGCCGCCTCCACAATGGTGATCTCGTCTTCGGGAAACCCCTCGCGGAGCAGGATGTCGCGGATGGCCTGGATGGCCGGCCACTCGTTCCCCGGCGGGTTCGACGTGTCGGCCTGCAACAGGCGCGCCAGGTTGCGCACCGTCTCGTCGACTGCAGCGGGCCACTCGATCGGCTCAGGCATGGCTTCCCTCCTTGCCTGCGAAAGCGCGCCGGCGCCCGGCGCGGCAGAGGCTCCACTCCTTGCTACCATAGGCCTGCCCAGGCCGCAAGTCAAACTCGCCCTGGGCCGGGGGCGCAGTTCAGCGTGGGGGCAAACCCCGCCCCGGACTCCCCAACTTGTTGGGGCCCTGCTGCGGCCTGGCGCCATACATCGCATTCCGCGCCGTTCCGCAGCGCTGCCCGAACAAGTTCGGGGCTCCGAGGGCCCGGCCGGAACCCAGGGGCTGACGCGCTTTCGACGCACCCCAGCCCGGTGGCCCAGGGCGACGAGTGCGACTCTGGTCACAGCTTTTGACATTGGCCTGTGCTATGCTGATACCAGAACTGCACCTGCCCATCGGAGCGTAGGCCCCATCCGGCATCACGCTTCGCATGTGACCGGAGCGGAACCTCTTTGAGGGGTTTTTGGCGGGTCCGCAGCCGGGCCGCCCGGCGGGCGGCCCGGCTGCGGACCCGCCAAAAACCCCGTCCCGACGCTGTGCCGGGCAGGCGCGGAGCCGGCTTGCCGGCTGTTACCGGGCGTGCGCTGGTCAAGTGTGGTTATGTTACCAGCGGCAGACCGGAAGCTGACGAGCCCAGGAGGAGACACATGAAAGAGCAGAGAGCGACCGACATCCTGATGGCCGAGCACCGCGGCATCGAACGCATGCTCGACGTGGTGGAGGCGGCAGCAGCGCGCCTGGAGCGGGGCGAACCGTTGCCGCGCACCCTCTTTGCCGACGCGGCCACCTTCTTCGCCAACTTTGCCGACCGCTGCCACCACAGCAAGGAAGAGAAGCACCTCTTCGCCACCATGGCCCAGCGGGGCGTGCCCGTCGAGGGCGGGCCCATCGGCGTCATGCTGGCCGAGCACGAGCAGGGGCGCGCCTACGTGCGCACCCTGCGCGAGGAGGGGCGCAAGTACGCCGAGGGCACCCTCCACGACCCGAGCAGGCTCGTCGAGGCGGTGCGCGGCTACGTGGGCCTCTTGCGCCAGCACATCGTCAAGGAAGACCGCATCCTCTACCCCCTGGCCGACCGCCTGCTCGGCCCCGAGGACCAGGCGGCGCTGGTAGAGGCCTGCGAGCGGGTGGAGCGCAAAGAGATCGGCCCGGGCCAGCACGAGCGCTTCCACGCCATGATCGGGCAGCTCGAACGCGAGCTGGCGGCGCAGCGTGCCTGAGCGCCCGCTCGCGCCTCAGGAGGACGGCGCCTGCCTCCTCTCGACCAATTCCAGGGCCGTCAGCGCGTCGTCGAGTTCCTCCATCAGGCGCTGGATCACGCCGTGCAGCTCGGCCGCCTGGTCGACCTCCTCGGGCAGGGCCAGGCGCCTGAGGTCATCGCCAGCGGCCTGCACGGCGCGGGCCACGCGCTCGCGGATGGCCTCAACCTGGGGTTCATCTGCCATGTTGCCTCACCCGTGCGCAAGGGGCCCCGTCGGGCCCCTTGTGATTCCCCGGCGATGGGCGGCGCACGTCAAGCGTCCCTCGCCGGCAACAACCCGTGGGCCGAGAGCGAGTCTAGCACAGCTCGCGCCACACCGCCAGCCGGCTGCCCCAAGGGGGCGTATCCCAGAACCGTCGGCGAATCCGCTGGCCACCGTCGCCGTGAGGGTCATTCTGAGTATCCCAGGGTCGCGCAGCCCTGTGCCCGGTGGAGGAACTGGCTGCGACCAGGGGTAGCAGCCGGGCTTCTCGCTGGGCCGGCATCCGGCTCCAGCCCCTGGCTGGGGGGTTTGGCACCGGGTGGAGTGCGGAGCGTGTAGCCCGGTCCCTGGCCCGGCGGAAGCGTAGGGCCGCGTTTCCCAACCCGGCCCCGCGCCTGCCTCACAACCACGGGTTCTGGCCTGGCACCTGGTACTTGCGCTCGATGCGCTGGCGCAGGAAGAGCTTGAATGACAGGAGGTCCACATAGGTCTCGGCCTGCATCTGCAGACGCGTGCCCATCTGGCCCACGAACTCGTGCATCTCGGGCAGCCAGGCGCGGTCGCCCGCGATGGGATAGTCGTGCAGCTCCACCCATACGTGGCGCCAGGGGCCCTTGTACAGGTGGCCCCGACGGCCTTGGGCGTCGCACGCCCAGGGCAGTTGCAGGCGCCTGGCCACCTCGTGGCAGGGCAGGAAGTAGAAGGCGTTCTCGCAGTGCACAGCCCCCTCCTGCGCTATTGAGCTCCCTCCTTCCAGTCTATACCTTCGCGGCCGCGCTCCGCAAGGCCCTTTCGCCCCTCCCTCCCCGGCCCGTTGGTACCCCCGGCCGATGTGCGGTTCCCGCCTTTGTCGGGTAATCTGCTGACGAAAAACGGCGCCAACTCCCTACATATGTCCGGTTTTCGCTTGACAGCGTAGGGTCTTTTGTGATATGATAAGCAGGGAAGTGGAAAACTACACAATCCCCACATTGGCGTCACCGGCGGCGCGTGTCGTGTGGCCAAAGCGTGTGTTTGGCTGCTGCACCCGGTTCTCTAAGGAGCATGGACTATGAAACTCAGTCGACGCGCTTTCGTCAAGCTCTCGGGGGCCTCCATCGGCAGCCTGCTGCTGCCGAGGGGCATTGCGGCGGCCGAGGAGGTGCCGCGCTTCCACCTCCACAAGCCTGTGGGCGAGAAACAGACCATCTGCCCCTACTGCTCGGTGGGCTGCGGCCTGCTCATCGCCACCGACCACAACGGCCGCATCATCAACTCGGAGGGCGACCCCGACCACATCATCAACCGCGGCGCCCTCGACCCCAAGTCGCTCTCCGTCCGCCAGCTCGCCAACAGCCCCCTGCGCCTGCACAAGCCCCTCTACCGCGCCCCGGGGGCCAGCTCGTGGCAGGAGATGAGCTGGGAGGAAATCCTGCCCCTCATTGCCGACCGCATCAAGAGGACCCGCGACGCGACCTTTGAGACGAAAGAGGGCGATGTCACGGTCAACCGCACGCGGGCCATCGGCTTTCTGGGCGGGGCAGCCAACAACAACGAGGATTGCTACCTGGCGGCCAAACTGGCCCGTGCCCTCGGGCTGGTGTACATCGAACACCAGGCGCGGATATGACACTCGGCCACAGTTGCCGGTCTCGGCAACACGTATGGCCGCGGCGCCATGACCAACCACTGGGTGGACCTCAAGAATTCGGATTGCGTGTTGGCCATCGGCTGCAACCCGGCCGAGAACCACCCGGCCTCGATGGCCTGGATCAACCGCGCCCGCGACGAGCGCGGCGCCAAGTTGCTCGTCGTCGACCCGCGCCTGACCCGCACCGCCGCCGTGGCCGACCTGTACGCGCCGCTGCGCCCTGGCACCGACATCGCCTTTGTGGGCGGGCTGATCCACTACATCCTCGAGAACAACCTGTTCCACCGCGAATATCTGGTCCACTATACCAACGCCAGCTTCCTGGTCCACCCCGACTTTAAGGGGCCCGCCGACCTGGATGGTTACTTCTCGGGCTATGACCCCGCCAAGCGCGCCTATGACCGCACCACCTGGGCCTACCAGCTCGACGAGCAGGGCAACCCCAAGGCCGACCCCACCCTCGAATCGCCCCAGTGCGTCTTCCAGATCCTCAAGCGCCACTACGCCCGCTACACGCCCGAGATGGTCGAGCGGGTCTGTGGCACGCCCCGCGACCAGTTCCTGGCCCTTGCCGCCGAGTATGCCAAGACGGGCCAACCCGGCAAGGCGGGCGCCGTGCTCTACGCCATGGGGCAGACCCAGCACACGGTGGGCTCGCAGAACGTGCGCGTGCTGGCCATCCTGCAGCTCCTCTTGGGCAACATCGGCCTGCCTGGCGGGGGCGTGAACGCGCTGCGCGGAGAATCGAACGTGCAGGGCTCCACCGACATGGGCCTGCTCTACCACACCCTCACCAGCTACCTGGCCACCCCCACCGCGGCGGCGCACCCCAGCCTGAAGGCCTACCTCGAGCGGCAGGTCAAGGCCGCCGGCAAGGGCTACTCGAAGAACACGCCCAACTTCCTGATCAGCCTGCTCAAGGCCTACTGGGGCGACGCGGCCACCGAGGCCAACGACTATTGCTACGACTATCTCCCCAAGGTGAGCGGCGACTGCTCGTGGATCAGCCTCTTCCACGCCATCGAGGCCGGAACCATCCAGGGCCTCTGGCTGATAGGCCAGAACCCCGCCGTGTCGGGGCCCAACTCGCGCTTCGAGCGACAGGCCCTGGGCAAGCTCAAGTGGATGGTCATCCACGAGCTGTTCGAGACGGAGACGGCCGCCTTCTGGAAGGCACCCGGCGTGGACCCGGCCACGGTGCAGACGGAGGTCTTCCTCCTGCCGGCAGCCGACGCGCTGGAGAAGGCCGGCTCCATCGTCACCAGCGGCCGGCTGATCCAGTGGCGCCCTCAGGTGGCCGCCAGGCCCGAGCTGGCCCAGGAAGACATCTGGATCCTCGACCGCATCTACCGCGCGCTGAAGAAGCGCTACCAGGCCGAGGGCGGCGCCCTGCCCGAGCCGATCGTGCAACTGGCCTGGGACTATGGCGACCCACCGGCCGCCACCGCCGTGGCCAAGGAGATCAACGGCTTTTACACCCGCGATGTCAAAGATGCCTCGGCCACGGCCGCCAAGGGCGACCTGCTCTCGACCTTTGCCCAACTGCGCGCCGATGGCTCGACCGCCTGCGGCGCCTGGGTTTACGCCGGCTACTACTACCCCCGCGACGATGGCACCGGCGTAATCCTGCCCTCCTGCATGCGCCGCGGCACCAAGGACCCCGGCGGCCTGGGCATCTACCCCTACTGGGGCTGGGTCTGGCCGGCCAACCGGCGCATCATCTACAACCGCTGCTCGGCCGATAGCCAGGGCCGGCCCTGGGCCAAGGATAAAGCCCTCATCTGGTGGGACGGCAGCAAGTGGACCGGCTACGACGTACCCGACTTTGGCGTCACGACCGACCCTGCCAAGCCCGGCGGCGACGACGCCTTCATCATGCACCCCGACCTAAAGGCCGCCCTGTTCAGCGGCCTGAACGAGGGCCCGTTGCCCGAGCACTATGAGCCCGTGGAAAGCCCGGCGCGCAACCTGCTCTCAGGCGTGCAGAGCAACCCCGTCGTCAAGCTGTGGGACGCGGCCAGAGGCCAGCCCATCGGCGACAACCTGGGCGACCTGAGCCAGTTCCCCATCGTCGCCACCACCTTCCGCGTCACCGAGCACTGGCAGGCCGGGGCCATGTCGCGCAACCTGCCCTGGCTGGTCGAAGTCCAGCCCGAGATGTTTGTCGAGATGAGCCCCGAGCTGGCCCGAGAGAAGGGCATCGCCAGCGGCCAAACGGTCATCGTCCGCTCGGCCCGCGGCGAGATTAGGGCAGTCGCCGTCATCACCCGGCGCTACAGGACCCTGCGCCTGTGGGATGCGGCCAGCAACGGCTTCCGCGAAGTGCACCAGGTGGGCATGCCCTGGCACTTTGGCTGGGCGGGCCTGGCCACCGGCGCCAGCGCCAACGACCTGACCCCCCACGTGGGCGATGGGAACACCATGATCCCCGAGTACAAGGCGTTCCTCGTGGACATCCGGAGGGCATAGCATGACCAAGGCCATACTCATCGACACCACCCGCTGCACAGCCTGCCATGGCTGTCAGGTGGCCTGCAAACAATGGAACGACCTGCCGGCCGAGGAGACGCACAACGAGGGCAGCTACCAGAACCCCATCCGCCTCTCGGCTCAGACCTGGACGCTGGTGCAGATGCGCGAGGTGGAGTATCAGGGCAAGCTGTACTGGAGCTTTCTAAAGCGCCAGTGCATGCAGTGCCTGCATCCGGCCTGTGTCTCGGCCTGCCCGGTGGGTGCCATGCACCGCACGCCGGAGGGCATCGTCGTCTATGACGACTCGCGCTGTATCGGCTGCCGCTACTGCATGACGGCCTGCCCCTTCCGCATCCCCCGCTTCGAGTGGGATAAGCCCCTGGGCTACATCCGGAAGTGCCACTTTTGCTACGACCGCCAAGCCGAGGGCCTGCCGCCGGCCTGTGTGAAGACCTGCCCGTCGGGGGCGCTACAGTTTGGCGAGCGCGAGGAGATGATCGCCACGGCCGAGGCCCGGCTCAAGGCCCAGCCCAGCCGCTACTACCCGCACCTCTATGGCAAAGAGGAGGGCGGCGGCACGAGCGTGCTCATCCTCTCGGCGCTGCCCTTCGACCTCTTGGGGCTGCCCACCCTCACTAGCGAGCCGGTGGCGGTGCCCCAGAGCGCGCTGGCTCCCTTCGAGTACCTCGGCCAGCCCACCCTGGGCACCGAGCCGGTCACCCAGCTCAACGATGAGCTTGCCCACGTCGGCACGCCGGCCATTGCCCTGGGCGTCACCGCCATCCTGGCCGGCATGCAGTGGTATGGCAGGCGCAGGGCCAGGCTCGCGCAAGAAGCGACAGGCCATGCCCACACTACGAAGGAGCGCAAGCCATGACGACCCGGCGCAGTGAACTGAGGAGCGTGCTGCCCATCTCGTGGGCCGAGGCGGCCGTACTGGTGGCCCTGGCCGCCATCGCGGCCCTGGGCCTGGGCGCCGCAGTGTTGCGCTTTATGCGCGGCCTGGGGGCCACCACCGGCCTCAGCGACGCCTACCCGTGGGGCATCTGGATCACCTTCGACGTGTTCATCGTGCCCTTTTCGGCGGGGGCCTTTACCCTGGCCGCCGTCGTCTACCTGCTCGACGACGAGCGCTACCACGTCTTGGTGCCGCCGGTGGTGCTGGCCGGCCTGCTCGGCTACGCCATGGTCTGCGCCGTGCTGCTGGTCGACCTGGGCCTGCCCCACCGCTTCTACAACATCATCGCCTTCCTCAACCCCAAGTCGTTCATGTTCGAGATCAGTTGGTGCGTGATGCTCTACCTGTTGGTCCTGGTCCTCGAGTTCAGCCCGGTAGTGCTCGACAGGCTCGGCTGGGAGGGGCCGCATCGCCTGGTCCGCGCCTTCACCATCGTCTTTGTCAGCGCCGGCATCATCCTCTCCAGCCTGCACCAGTCGTCGCTGGGCTCGATGTGGCTGCTCCTACAGGCCAAGCTGCACCCCCTGTGGTGGACGCCCATCCTGCCGCTGCTCTTCCTGATCACGGCGGTGGCCGGCGGCCTGTGTATGGTCATCTTTGTCTCGGTGCTGGCTGCCAGGGTCTATGGTCGCCCCGTGCACACCCACCTGCTGGCCAACCTCGCCCGGGCGGTGGCGGCGATCCTTCTGCTCTACGGGGTGCTCAAGCTCGCCGACCTGGCTCTGGCCGGCGAGCTCGGCCTGCTCTTCCGGCCCGGTGCGTTGACCCTGCTGTTCTGGGCCGAGGTGGTGCTGGGCATTGTGGCGCCCATCGTGATCTTTACCTGGCGCAAGCTGCGCGAGTCAGATGGCGGCCTTCTCTTGGGCGCCATCGTCGGCCTGCTGGGGCTGGCCCTCAACCGCGCCAACGTCAGCATGTTCGCCATCTGGCGCCCGGCGGGCACCATCTACCGGCCCAGTTGGATGGAGGTGGCGATCCTGGCCGGCGCCCTGGCCGGGGCCACCCTCGTCTTTGCGCTGGCCGCGCGCCTGTTGCCGCTCCTGGGTCCGGCCGACGGGGAGCAAGGGGCATGAGCGGGCAGAGGGTCAGCGCACCGGCGCCGAGCCGGCTCCTGGAGGGAGGCGACGCCTCGACCCTCGAGCGCCTGGCCCAGGCGGGGCGTTCAGAGCCGGGCCTGCGCCACCTCGTGCCCTTCTGGAGTGCGCTCTACCGGGTGCTGTTCGCCGAGCGCGCCAGGCTGGCTGCGGCCCACGGCGCCTTCGCCTGGAGCCTGCAGCGCGACCGCCTGCTGGCGGGCCAACCCCAGCTCAGCCGCGCCGACCTGCCGCTGGCGGCCCACGCGTTGGCCGCCTGCGTGCAAGAGTTGGCCCGGGCCTGGCAGCGCCACGACCCGGCCAGCTCCTTGCCCGCCGGCGAGGACTGGCTGGCCCGCGCCGAGCAAGCCCTGCGCGACCCGACTCTGGCGCCCGGCCAGCGCCGTGAGCTGGGCTTCGCCGACACGCTCGCCGCCCTGTCGCTGGTGCCCTACCTGGAGTGGGCTGCGGCGGGCATCGCTCCCACCCTCGAAGGCGAGCTGGAGGCCTGGGGCCGAGGGCTGTGCCCCGTCTGCGGCGGGCTGCCCGACCTGGCCATCCTGGCCGGCGACCCGGCGGCGCGCCACCTGGTCTGCTCGCGCTGCAGCACGCCCTGGCCCTACGCCCGGGTAGGCTGCCCCTTCTGCCGCGACGCCGGGCAGCAGGCCTACTATGCCGATGGGGATGGGGCACATCGGCTGTACGTCTGCCCGCGCTGCCGGCGTTATCTGAAAACCGTGGTCGCTGCCGGTGAGCGCCGCGTGGACCCCTGGGCCGAGCGGCTGCTCACCATGGGCATGGACCTGGCCGCCCTCGAAGCCGGCTATGGCCCGGGCCAGGGGTGATACGGCCGAAACACAGCCGGCGACCCACATGCGGTTCCGAGCACACTGCCCGGCAGCCTGCGCCTCGTGCGCAGGGCGTAGCGCATCTCACGCATCAGGAGGTAGGTATGGCTATCACGGAACAGGCCGCCCGCCGCGAGGGGCGGGGCCTCGTGCGCACCATCGCCTTTTCTCTCATCGCGGTGGTGCTGCTGGCGGGGGGAGGGGCGCTCTTCCTGAGCGACACCGCCGCCGCCGGCTATGGCATCTGGGTCTTTGTGTGGGGGCTGGCCTTCCTGCTGGGCGCCCTCGCCCCCTCGGAGGGCAGGGCAGCCTGAGCGGGCGGCGCCGTTCAC
>Ga0123519_10010405_pt1 | contig 13859 bp, 8 predicted proteins | sample YelNatPaOPRAMG02_FD_87396 | JGI IMG/M metagenome (GOLD analysis project Ga0123519, IMG submission 87396) | Hot spring microbial communities from Yellowstone National Park - Yellowstone National Park OP-RAMG-02 (version 2) | ecosystem: Environmental > Aquatic > Thermal springs > Hot (42-90C) ...
TTCAATGATTCAACAAATTGGGTGCTTTTGTTGCAAGAGCCTTCTCAACGAGCGAAACCGTGGCCGGCAAATGAATCCTCTGCAACTAGAAGCTGAAATGATGATATGATCTTTCTCTTGCATTTCTTTTCTAATTACAACGAGCGCCCTGCTCGGCGAATACCTATATACGCTCCGACCGTTTCGTCTGAAGGACTTTTCAACGATTGAAAAAAACAAACCGATGTCTCTGTGATGCATACCGACCGCAGCGTTCCAGGAACGCTATCGTTGCGTGAACTAGGACGCTTGTTTTGGCGACTGTATTCCAGGGTTTTCAACGCGACACGAACAAGCTGTTGAGAAACAGCGACACCCGCGATGGCTACGATCGTCGCTTTTGCTTTTCATACGGCAATCAACGAGTCGCTCTCTACCATGGACTGCAAGAACGCTTCGACAATACCAGTTTTTGGCGCGGAACGCATCTACTTGTTTCTTTCACTGTTCCTCAACCATCTGAGTACAGTTGGATGACTGAACTGAATGAGGAATACAGTCCTCCTTGTACTGTTCAGTACATAATATATATCCTACAGACGATTCGTCTACGATCTAACCAGTACATTGCGTCGTGATTTCAGTGCCCCGCTTACTTAACGCGGCATCGAGCGTGGAACGAATCCTAGTTGAAGAACCTTGAGGAAACCTCAATGCTCGTGTGCCTGCGGGCCGCCGAGCGACACGGCCGGGATGCGCGCACGCGCCTGCGCCACCGGGGCATCGTGCAACGTCCCCCGGAGGCCTGACGGGGTGAAAGCACCTCACTGGCGAATCGGAGCGCTGTAGTGCGGCTTAGGCTGTGCTTCCGCGTGTATTGGTGTTTCTGCTAGTTCTATCACTGGCAGCATTCGCTCGAATGCAACGTCATATTGCCTTCGTGTGTGCACCCTTATATCGCAGGGCAGTACAGCTGCAGAAAAAAGGTGAACACCCCCACGCTGTTTTTCGCAGCTCGAGGTGCAAAGTCGGCGTGCAGCGCCAGGTCCGTTTCACTGTACCCGGGTTGCGAGCCACGGCCGTGATGCCTACACCAACGCAAGCGCCGGTTCGTGTGCAAGTCCCTCGACGTGAGCTGGGCGAGAAGGCTTTTGGCTTCACTCTCGTCAGATCTGAATTCGTTCCCGAGATTCAGTCTTATGTGCGCGTGTACAAACACGATAGGTACGGAACCGAGCTGATATCCGTTGTGAACGATGACGAGAACAAGACGTTTGGAGTCGCGTTTCGTACACCGCCTTCTGATTCGACTGGCGTGCCTCATATACTGGAGCACTCTGTGCTCTGCGGGTCCCGAAAGTATCCCGTTAAGGAGCCCTTTGTGGAGCTCTTGAAAACCTCTATGAATACTTTCCTGAACGCAATGACGTTTCCGGATAAGACCTGCTATCCGGTGGCTAGCACGAACTTGCGTGACTTTTACAATCTCGTGGATGTCTATCTTGACGCGGTATTTTTCCCCAGGCTAACACCAGATACGCTTGCGCAAGAGGGGCACCACATAGAGCTGGATGCCGTCGACCAACCGATGTCGATCAAGGGCGTCGTGTATAACGAAATGAAGGGTGCTTTTTCCTCACCCGAGCGAGTTTTGATGTCTGCGAGCCAGAGAGCGCTCTTCCCTGACACCACCTATGGTGTTGAAAGCGGTGGAGATCCCGCTGACATACCGCAGCTCACCTGGGAAGCATTCAAGAGTTTCTACGATCGGTGCTATCATCCAAGTAATGCACGTATTTGGTTCTACGGTGATGACCCCGAGGACATGCGCCTGCAGAAAGTTGCAGAATTTCTCGATGCTTTCGCAGAATCGAGCGACCGTCCACCGAGCATGGACCCGAAAGCGACCGCGATTTCCGTTCAGAAGCGTTTCGCCGAACCACGCCGGGTCGAGCTCCCGTATGCCACTGATGAATCCGGAAAGTTTTACACGACAGTCAACTGGATGCTGCACGATACCGTCGTATCACTCGATGCGGATCGTATGCTCAGTCTCGTTGTTCTGGATCACATTCTGCTCGGCAGCTCGGCGGCACCGCTGCGCAAAGCACTCATCGATTCAGGGCTCGGTGAGGACGTCCTCGGTGGTGGCCTCGAATCGGATCTGTTGCAGATGACCTACAGTGTGGGCATGAAAGGAATTGCTCAAGAGCAGGACACGGAGCGAGTTGCAGACCTGATTTTCGAGACGCTGCGGAAACTGAGTAGCGAGAAGCTGGATGATAATCTGGTGCTGGCCTCTCTGAACACCATCGAGTTCCGTTTGCGCGAAAATAACACCGGCTCGTTCCCGCGTGGCCTCGCTCTCATGCTGCGGGCGATGACCACATGGCTACATGATGCAGACCCAGTTTTGATGCTCAGGTTCGAAGAGCCACTGAAAAAGTTGCGCGAGCGGATTGCGTCCGGCGAGCCCGTCTTTCAGAAGCTCATCCAGGAGGAGTTTCTGACGAATACGCATCGCGTACAGGTGGTTCTGCGTCCAGACCCTGACTATGCGAAACGCACCGAGGAGGCCGAGCAAGCCCGTCTGGCTGCCCTGAAACAGTCCCTTCCTGCAGCCGAAATCGAAAAGATCATACAGGAGACACAACGGTTGCGTGCGAAACAAGCCGCACCAGACGCTCCAGAGGATCTCGCAAAAGTGCCGTCTCTGCATGTATCCGATCTCGATCGGAAAGTGAAAACTGTTCCGCGTCACGCAGAGAACAGAGCTGAGGGTGTAACGATCCTGTCACATCCGCTAGCAACGAATGGTATCGTGTACATCGATGTGGGGTTTGATACGACGCAGGTGCCCTCTGAGCTGCTGCCTCTTTTGGGTATCTATGCGGAGAGCCTCTTCGAGGTCGGTACCCACAGAGAGGACTTTGTCGCGCTCCAGCGTAGGATCGGACGTGATACTGGCGGCCTGCGTGCGGCGGTACTAACCACCCAGCAAGTCGACGAGCGCGGCGACGGGGCGGTGATTCAGCGGTTGTTCCTGCGCGGCAAGGCAACCGCAAACCAGGTTGCCTCCCTGTTTGACATCCTAACCGATGTGCTTCACGAGATCAAGTTTGATGACCGAGAACGGATTAGGCAACTAGTTGTGGAAGAGCGAGCGGGTCTTGAAACGCGCCTGGTGCCCAGTGGGCATGTAATGACGGCAAGTAGACTGAAAGCGCAGTATCGCCGCAGCGACTGGGTGAACGAACAGCTTAACGGCATTTCTTACCTGCGGTACTTGCGTGCACTTCAAAAACGCGTCGAGCAGGACTGGGATCAGGTCAAGGCGGACCTGGAGCGCCTACACCAGTGCGTCATCTCGCGCCAGGGCGTCATCGTGAACGTGACCTACCCGCAAATTGACGAGGTGATGTCGCACGTGGACGCGTTTCTGGAGGCATTGCCAGCCCGTGCGCTTTCCGCAGCTGCGGACACGAATGCCGCGCCCGCGCTGGACGGCGTGTCGCTGCGCCCCATGAACGAGGGCCTTGTCATTCCGGCACGAGTGAACTATGTTGGCAAAGCGGCGAACCTGTTCGACGCCGGCTTCCGTGTCCACGGTGCATTGCTGTTGGCGGCGCGCTACCTGAGCAATACCTATCTCTGGGAAGAGGTTCGAGTGCGCGGCGGCGCATATGGCGGGTTCTGCCGCCTTGACCCGCGCACGGGCACGTTTCTATTTCTCTCCTACCGAGATCCGAACGTGGAGAAAACCGTCGATATATACGACGGAGCGTGTGATTTCCTTCGTCGGATCCAACTGAGTCGCGATGAGATTGACAAGTCCATCATCGGCATCATCGGTGACATGGATGCCTACGAGCTGCCTGACGCGAAAGGTTTCAACAGCGCCCTGCGCTACCTGACAGGAGAGACCGACGAACTGCGACAAAAGAGACGCGATGAGATTTTCAGCGCCAGGATCGAAGATTTTCGTCAACTTGCGGATGCACTCGCACAAGTTCGGGAGCACGGATCGGTCGTTGTGCTCGGTGCTAGTGAGTCGATTCGTCGTGCGGAATCTTGCCTGAAACTCGAACGCGTTGAACCAGCCCTGCCAGGAACAGACGTTTAATTGGACAGTGTAAAAGAAAACAAAAGTGATCGGATAGCGTTTGGTAGCGCCGCTGCTCATTCGGTTCGAGACGCACAGCTCGTACGGTGTCGATAGGCTGCGCTCTACCAGTGTGCGTTGTGGCGATTACCTCCTGGTTCGCGTTCAGGAGCGCAATGGAACGCCCTCGTTCGACAAGCAATGGCATCCATTTGCGTCATCGGGACATGGTTTTAGGTGCTGGATGTTTGTGAACGCCGGCTCTAGGGCTTCTGCTTGCTCGCGACGCGATATACACGTTGGGACGGGTCAAAGCGTGCTGCGCGTTTGCGAATCCAAAGGCCTCTAATTCCAGTCATCGGTCTGGTGGCGAGGAGGAATTGCGTGGGCATCTGTGGCGCGGATGCTCGTGTTCGAGCTCGCTGCCTTCCAGAACAGTGGCGGTTTCCCGCATTGCGAGCGTTTTGCGTCTTTGAAGACTACCGACAATCATACATATATCGAGCCCTGGTACGCAGCACCAGGGTAGCGTCGTTGGTCCGTTCATAGAGGTGCCTTGCGGATCACTCAAATGGACTTGTATTCCGGGATATGTATCGTTCGGGACGGACGGCTTTTTCGGCCCGAGACAATGAGAAGCGTGCTCCAAAACAGCATGCGCTCAGAGAGGGAAAACTATGAAAATGGCTTTTTCAGACCGGCGTAAGCGCCCTGCATGTATGGAGAAATGTCGACGGCCCAAATCCTGACTTGCGTGCTTGTGGACGAGTGAAGAATTGTTAAGGTTTTCCGCTTCGGCAACGCAAGTACAGAGAGAGATCGAGCCCCGCTGGTTTGCATAGCGTCCGTGCGATTTCCCACACAGATCCTACGGGCGTTCCGCGCTAGCGCTCGAAGCAACGATGCACAACGCATCGCCTGGTCTGAAGCTGCAACCGATTCGCTCTGCCGCCCAGCAACGAAAGCGGGTCGGTTTGCTGAGCAAGTCCTGTCCAACTCACGGTGCCAAATGTATAGGGATCTCTTTCTCGAACCGTTCCTTGCAAAATTATCTCAACCAATAGGGACGATCTTTGTGCTTTTACAACACATTTTGTGCAGTAGAGGGGTCTAAACAGACTTTCATTTCAGCACGGCCATTTTTGGCAGTTGGGACATAGACCTCAATGCATGCGGGGACACTTGCATGTTCCACCTCGTGGTGGACACTGGTCCGACATGAAACCAAGGCACGATCCGCAGGCACCGCGGATGCCATATGCACGACGTGCGCTTTCGCCGTTCAATTTGCAGGCAGCGGCTAGAGCACGATGGGGTCGCGTTCGGGTATCCCGAGTTGTCGTCGTTGTCGTCGACAGGCCCGGGATTCGCGGTCTATGCATGGCTGCGCAGCACCCTCGTGGACGCATCACAGCGCGCGCTCGTCTGACGGTACGGCGCACGTGACGGAGCCGCGCGATGGCGAAGTCGCCACAGGGCTGGCCCGCGTCGCATCGCACCCGCAGGTGCTCGACAACCGTGGCCGGCACGCGTGCAGGCGCCGGTGCGATCTTCCGGATGCTTCTGCGTCCGCGGCGGCGGCAAGTGAAACGCTGCGGCCGTCGCTGTGGATCGCGGGCAGTCGACGCACCAGCGCCGGATGTCAGCGCCTACGCGCGCGATCAGCGACCTGAAGCATCCGCAAGGTTCCGGGCGATTCGCGGCTCTCGGGCGAGCGATGGAGTGCATGCAGGACGGCATAGGCGGCGGCGCCGACACGCACACATCGCGCACGAATGCATAGGATTTCTGCTGCTGTTTCGATTACGCACAACTCGTCGAACTGGCTCGTTCGCACTAGCCTGAGCGGAAACTTGAATAGCAAAGCATTCTGTACTTAAACGAAATGGCGCAAAACACTGGACAAGAGACTTATGAGTTCCAGGCGGAGATCAATCAGCTCATGTCGCTGATTGTCAACGCGCTGTACTCGAGTCGCGACGTGGCGCTGCGAGAGCTGATTAGCAACGCCTCTGATGCGCTGGATAAACTTCGTTACTTATCTCTGTCGGACAAGTCAGTCTTGGATGCCGATGAGAAGATGGAAATCTACATCAAAGCAGATAAAGAGGCGAAGACACTGGAGGTGCGCGACACTGGTATCGGGATGACCAAGTCAGACCTCGTGACAAACCTCGGCACGATTGCCAAGTCTGGCACGAAGAGCTTCATCGAGGCGCTCCAGGCCGGAGCGGACGTTTCGCTCATCGGGCAGTTCGGTGTCGGGTTCTTGTCCGCTTTCCTTATCGCAGATGTCGTGGAAGTGCGCACCAAGCATAATGATGATGCGGGCTACATCTGGGAGTCCTCAGCCGGTGGTACGTTCACTATTCGACCGGATCCTGAACCGCTCAAGCGAGGAACTGCCGTGATTTTGCACTTGAAGGATGATCAGTTGGAGTACCTGGAAGAGCGTCGTATTAAGGAAATCGTCAACCGACATTCTTCCTTCATTCAGTATCCTATTTTCTTGTACAAGGAGGTGGAGAAGGAGGTGGATGCGGATGAAGACGACGAGAAAATGGAGGATGTTGACAAAGCTAAGGAAGAGGGTGATGTCGAAGAGATCAAAGAGGAAGAGGAGAAGAAGGACAAGAAGAAGAAAAAGAAGGTGAAGACGGTCGAGTGGGTACAGCTGAACAAGACCAAAGCGATCTGGATGCGGCGTCCAGAGGAGGTTTCTCGAGAAGACTACAACGCATTCTACAAGGCGATTACCAACGACTGGGAGGACCCGCTCGCAATCAAGCACTTCTCCGTGGAGGGCCAAGTCGAGTTTACAGCGTTGCTGTTCTGCCCACGCCGAGCACCCTTCGATTTATTCGAGCCTCGAAAGAAGCTCAACAATATTAAGCTGTACGTTCGGCGCGTCTTTATCATGGATAACTGCGAGGATCTCATCCCAGAGTACCTGAACTTTGTCAAGGGCGTCGTCGACTCCGAAGACCTGCCGCTCAATATTTCCCGCGAAATGCTCCAGCAGAACAAGATCTTGAAGGTCATGAAGAAGAATATCGTGAAGAAATGCCTTGAAATGTTCAGTGACCTCGCGGAAAACAAGGAAGATTTTAAGACTTTCTATGAGCAGTTCAGCAAGAACATCAAGCTTGGTATCCATGAGGACACTGCGAACCGCTCGAAACTAGCAGAGCTGTTGCGGTTCTACTCGACCAAGTCTCCGGACGAGTACACTTCGTTGAAAGAATACGTATCTCGCATGAAGGAGGGCCAGAAAGCCATCTACTACATCACAGGTGAAAGCAAGAAGGCGGTTGAGAACTCGCCTTTCCTGGAGAAGCTGAAGAGGCGCGGTTACGAGGTCTTGTTCATGACAGAGCCTATCGACGAGTACTGTGTACAGGCCCTGCGAGAATACGACGGTAAGAAGCTTGTCTGCGCCACGAAGGAAGGTCTCCAGCTCGAGGAAGACGAGGAAGAAAAGAAGCGGCGTGAAGAGGAGGCTGCGCGCTTCGCGAATCTGCTCAAAGTGATGAAGGATATTCTAGGAGACCGTGTCGAGAAGGTCATTCTCAGTGAACGGCTCGCAGACTCGCCATGCATTTTGGTAACGAGTGAGTTCGGTTGGTCCGCCAACATGGAGCGTATCATGAAGGCGCAAGCGCTTCGAGATAGCACCATGTCCATGTACATGAGCGCCAAGAAGATCATGGAAGTGAACCCGAGCAACCCCATCATTCGTGAGCTGCGAGACCGAGTCGAAGCGGATCCCTCGGACAAGACAGTCAAGGACCTAGTCAATTTGCTATACGACACAGCGCTACTCGCGAGTGGTTTCTCCCTCGATGAGCCGAATACATTCTCGAGCCGCATCCACCGCATGATCAAGCTAGGTCTCAGCATCGACGAAGACGAGGAAGAGGAAGCACCAGGTGTCACCATGGAGAATGGTGCAGTCGAGTCAGGCACTGGCGATGCCGTCGAGAGTGCCATGGAGGAAGTCGACTGAGCGTCTTTATCGGATTGGGCGCGCCCACTGGCACATCATTCCCAGGTGCTGGATATCTGTATGAGCTGCTGCTGCTGCTGCTGCTGCTGCTGCTGCTAGTGGCGAGTTCGAGCATTGGCACTGGGAAAAGCAAACACGCTTGGTCAGCGACTGCATGAGCGCAACTGAGAACGTGGTTTTTCCAGTTTAACGTCGTCGAAATGGCACACACGCACACGGTCAGTAAAACGAAAACGTTTCACAACCATGGAAAGGAAAAATATCTACCCACGCGCGGACGCCTCCCAGACCTTTTTTGACAGGCCGACTTGTATCGGTTTGAGCTTCTCCTCGTAAACCTCTTGCCGAAGCGACTGCTCCATAAAATGAGGTTGCGTCAGCTCGGCGAGTCCCGTCTTGAGCACCGCACATCGTCTGATATTGATGGCGGCATTGAAGTCTCGATTCACGAACTCCATGTATATATTGACACTGGTGGAACTCACCAGCGCAAGGATTGCTCAAAGTCGTGCGCGCTGGGCCCTTTGGTGCTCTGTCAGCTCTCCGTGATTTTCTAGCTCCAAAGCGCTCCGCTGCATTTTCTCCATCTTGACATTTTCGAGTGTACACCAAAGATCGTACTTTTATTTTTTTTAAATGAACGCACTTCTTTATGGCCTTCGGTAAGGGCTCTCCCGGGGGAGGAAGCTTTTGCGGAAGCTAGACGTCATGTGCCCTGGTGAGTCACCGTATGCTGGACGCCTCAGCGATTCGCCCAGTAGAGCAATTATAACGTTTCACGATAGAAAACACTCCTTCAGTGAGGTTGAACTACGGCGAGTACGGAGGACCAAAAAGCAGCTCTGCCCGGATAGCATTGGTAAAAGCTCGAACGCAAACGGAATGATGAAATGCGACGTTGTCCAGTTGAAGGATGTCGGCAGACGCCACGGGAAGAGTCATCAATGATTCAACAAAGTGGGTGCTTTTCTTGTATGAGCCGTCTCTACGAGCGAAACTGGGGTCGTAAAATGAAACCACGGCACCTAGAAGCTGCGATGATATCGTTCTCGTTCTCTTCGAGTTCGATTGTAGATAGAACGGGCTCCATTCAACTCAAGTACCCGTGTGCGCCTCAACCGTTTCGTGTGAAGCAATTCTAGTCGTCTGAAACAAACCAAATTTCCTCTGCTTCATACCGATTGCGACGCTCCAGGGAACTGTTTTTGCGATTTCGGTGGATAATGCCCATGCGTGAACTAGGACTCTGTTTCTGCGACGGTATCCCAGTGCATTCAGGACCAAACGAACAAGATGTTGAGAAACAGAGACGCCAGTGGTGGCTAGTATCATCGCTTTTGCTTCCCGGAAGATGATTCACGGGTCGTTTTGAACCACTGACCGCAAACAGTCTCTGATGGTACCAATTTTTGGTGCGGTGCGCATCTGCTTGTTTCTTTCAGTGTTCCTCAACCATCTGAGTACTGTGGTATGATCGAGCAAAAGAAGGAATGCAGTGCTCCTAGCACTGATTCGTAAAGAATACATCCTAGAGACAAGTCGTCTCCGAGCTATACAATACATTGCATCGCGATTTCCATTTCCTAATATACACCGCATCGAGGCTGGAGCAAATCTGAGCTGAAAGCCCAGAGGGGCTCTGCGCGAACCTGCCGCTTGCCCATTGGATCCGTTCGTTCCCGCGGCGGTGCTCAGCGCTCCTGCGCCGCATGGTATTCGGCATGCTGGCGCCTGACACACTAAGTGCGACGTGGCTGTTGGGGAGTCGACGCCACTCTCAGCGCAGGGCCTTGAACAAGCACCAGGTCGTAGAGAGTCTGCCCGCCTTGAAGCAGTGCGCCACAGACTCATTATTTCAGATCCAAATGGGACACTGGACTGAGCGCTCTGCTCTTGTCTTTCCATTTATTTTCCGAACTTTGTTTGAAGAAGTACAGCATCAACATTCGAGCTGCAGCGATCAGGGCTTTCGGACTCGTACGTTCGTTTCGGATCCTCAGTCGTGGCCTCGGAGTGGCTCATTCGACGCTTTGGCGCTGGTATTCGATACGTGACCCGAATTAGGACGATTCGCGACGCTCTCGACCATGGGTTCCTAATATCATCCAAGTCATTATTTAATTCATACGTAGAAGCCTCCACGCGTCCCCGTTCCTTATGAATATCATGGACATAGCACGCATTCTTCAAGATTTTGTTTCTTCTGTTTCAAGGCAACGCTTGGGCAGAACGCTTCGCGCCGCTGAATGGACGAGACGAAAACGCTCAACGTCGTCACTTGAGGGCCTGGTTCAAGAGTTCATCCTTAAAGTCCGCAGAGCTTTGGGCGGTCAAATAATCGATTCCGTTCGAAACGCAGATCCCTCTCTCATTGTGATCATCGACGAAACGTGATGGCATACCAGCTAGAAACCTTTCACGGAACAAACTCCCGGAAACGCCCAGCGCTTCCGTTTCCATGTTAAAGGGTTTCGGACTCGGACCTGAGTCATCGCAGGGATCGCGTCTAGACGAGAATGCATCAGTGCGATGAACGTAAGGAACGTAAACAGACCGAAATGTTTAGACTCGTTCTCCAGCCTGGTTCCTCCTCACTGTACTTGTTTCAGCATGGGTGACATCGCGTTCCCGCACATGCTCCGAAGAGTGGTGCAGCGCGCACATGCGCAGCGCACAGCGTATTCACGGAAGGAATCGTCTAGAGGAAGCTAGTGATCGTAAGGTACTGCTACGCACGCGGAAACAGAGGAGGAGGCGGAGCGCATCCGGGCGAGCCTGCATGCACCATGGGGCGGCGCTCGTAGGCGACATTGTGGTGGCATATCGGGGCATTTGAAGACACGCTCTTGTGACCGCTGCGAAGCGCGCACCGCGACTATATGCAGCGAAGATGAATATGGCAAGCGAAGCGTAGATCACAACTGTTGCCTACACACGACATGCATAACCACAACGACCGGAAACTGTGAAATCGGGACTTGCACCTCGCCATCAACATCCTTCGGCTGCTGATAACGGAGCTAGAGGAAACAGAGAGAGACCGGTACTTTTAAAACCGGATATGAAACGAGGGAAATGGCATGCATTCGCCGACCAGACCCACAAAGACGGAAACTCATGGCCAAGGGAAAGACAGCCAACCTTTTGAGTCTGCCCCCGATTCGGCTGCGTGTACCCGTTCGATACGATACTCACATGGTTGTTGCAGTGCAAGCACCTTGTCCAGCAAGTCCAGCCTTCAAGCTCACGCTCCGTTTTCTCGTGTAAAAGAGGCACGTTTGTTCATACGTGTCCAGGATGAAACCCGCTGGAACGTTGTACCACGGTACCAAGAGCAGCACCAACAACACGAACAACAACAAGCCAGTTCATGCGCTCAGCGAATGCTATGGAACCTTTGCCGAACGCGAGGCGCGCTGTGCTGCTGAACGCGATTACAGCAACGATTATCATTACTGTGGCTGTCATCAACGCTTCCGCACTATGTTTCTTTCAAGGTCCGAGTATGATCGGGGGGTGAACACTTTTTCTCCGGAAGGACGTCTCTTTCAAGTTGAGTACGCTCTTGAAGCAATTAAACTGGGGTCCACTGCGGTGGGCATTCAGTGTGCGGACGGTGTCGTGCTCGCGGTCGAGAAGCGGGTGACGTCACCTCTGATCGAACCGCGTTCCATCGAGAAGATCGTGGAGATCGACACACACATTTGCGCGACCATGTCGGGTTTAACCGCTGATGCGCGGACACTGGTGCAGCACGCGCGCACGGAGGCGCAGAACCACCGGTTCAACTACGAAGAGCCGATGCCAGTCGAGTCTGTCGCTCAGGCGGTTTGTGACTTGGCGCTGCGCTTTGGCGAGTCGGGTTATGGTGAAGACGATGGCGAAGACGAGGATAGTGGTGGGGGTGATGGAAGCGGCCAACGGGGCCGGAACAACGCCCCGGTTATGTCGCGCCCGTTTGGTGTTGCGCTTCTGCTCGCCGGCTGCGACGAACGCGGGCCGGCGCTGTACACCACGGACCCCTCGGGCACGTATACACGCTGGCTTGCGAAGGCTATCGGCGCGGGTGGTGAGAGCGCTCAAGTCGTGCTTGAGGAGCGATACCGAAGGGATCTGTCGCTTGCCGAAGCCGAGGCAATCGCACTCCAAGTCCTGCGTCAGGTCATGGAGGAGAAGCTCGGCGCGAAGAATATTGAAATGGCGCGAGTAGTGCCTGATGGCAAGTCTGGTCGCTTTGAGCTTTACTCGATGGAACGACTAAAGGCCTGTATTGAGAGCATGTCTATGACGGACTCGCCGAGATAGCCTTTGCGGAATTGTTGGTAAACATTCATCCCGAGCAGCAGGAGAATTTGCGCTGCAAGCGTCGCAGCGCACGCTAGACCAGTAGTCTCCGCAGGCGCGGTAGCCGCTGCAACCGCCAGACCCGGAAAGGCAAGCTCGTACGCGAACGTTCGACGCACTCTCGGTGAATGGCCGGCAAGGCGTCCGCCAATCAGACCAAACAGGAGCCCTATCAGTGACATGAGCAACGACGCCACAAATACGCCTCGACTGCCGCTCATCACGCGTGCCGTGCGAGACGATGCCATCGTTCCGAGGGTCAGCAGGGCGATGCTTATCCATGACACCGGACGGAGGACTCGACGTAGACGATCCACCGGTGCCGGTGGTGCGAAAATGGCGCCAACGCAGCCCGCCAAGAGCGGCACCGTAACCAGTAGGACGTAGAGTGAAGCGTACCAGAGAATCGCCGGAGCTCCGGTGCTCGCTACCAGATAATCAGCGACACCCACGGAAGAGGGAAATCGCGCAACTGCCGCAGCGATCAGCAGCAGCAGCGGAATCGTCAGCGCGGATGCGGCCACAGAGCTGAATGTCATCATTGCTGCGAGCTCGCGAATCGTTGTGTTCGTCAGTGCTGCAATCCACAAGGTCGCATAGCCGCTTGGTGAGGCAGCGATCAGCAACAGCGATGAAACAGACGCAGCGTCGAGCTGGATTCCGAGCGGGAACACCAGCAGTGCCGTGGCGAGCGGCATCAGTAAGAGGCGACCAAGCGTGGCCATAGCGATTGTTAGCGGCAATCGCTTGATATTTCCGAGCTCGTAGGAGCCCAGGGAAAGCCCCAACGCAAACGTAATGATAGCCAAGGAGGGATATCGAACTCTGGCCGAACTTGCAAACAGGAACCATCGGGGAAACACAAACGCGAGCGTTCCCAGGGCCAAGAGCGCACCGAGCAAGCGAAGGGCTAGCCGGGTATCTTTAGCGTGCGCGAGCGAGCCGTAGTAACTTGTTGGGCTGGAAAACGCCCCGCTATGGACTCGCTGTTGCAGGGACTTGTCCTGCATGTATAGAGTCTGCGTTAGACCGGGGAGCGAGCGCCCTGGGGCGTCGTCGCGCTCACGCGTGCCGCAGGCGAAACGCCATCGTCTGGCATGCCAGCCGGTCAGAGGCGCTTGCGACGCACGAGCTGAATCCAGAAAGCGCTCCCGGGAGCGGCTCACGGAAACACCGGTCGCGACCGGTTTCCGATCGGCTTGCGTAGCGATGCGCCAGCAGCACCACGCTGGCGCCGACTGCAGTTTACACAGGAGCTTGACTTGAAACATGTTTCGTTTGCTGGAGTTCAGAGCTGCTACATGGAACTGGACACATATCCAGAACCCTTGTGGTGTAGAGGTATCTGCAAAGGACCAAGCACACGACCCCTTCCCGCCGTTCTCCAAGGCGTCCTCTGACCTGCACCAGTGGCGGTGGCTAGTCGAA
>Ga0123519_10010406_pt1 | contig 13859 bp, 8 predicted proteins | sample YelNatPaOPRAMG02_FD_87396 | JGI IMG/M metagenome (GOLD analysis project Ga0123519, IMG submission 87396) | Hot spring microbial communities from Yellowstone National Park - Yellowstone National Park OP-RAMG-02 (version 2) | ecosystem: Environmental > Aquatic > Thermal springs > Hot (42-90C) ...
CCACCGGATATGCATCTGCGAGCCTTTCTGACTGGCACTTGGAATGGCGACGCTGTATACGCGAAACAGGCTCGGGAAACAAGTCATCGAAAGGAAGGAACCGAGCGAGCAGTTCAGGGTTGCGTTTCAGTCTGACGCCTTCCCAGATCCTGTTTGTGTGGACACGAACGATTACGAAACACGAACGCATGCTCCATAGAAATGTTGTTGCATTTCCGTTTCTTTCCAGTCAAAGGAGCACATGTAAACGCGACTGATTGACAGAGCGTCTTTAAAATATGCGGATACAAAACCAACGTAACCTGGTCGAGAGCGCCGCGCTCTGCAGCCTGACACCCGCTTAGGCGCTGACGCGTGGGCCGTGCCCGGCACTACCAGCCGCCGAAGGCGTATGCTCGGGGTCTGCCGCTGAGGATGTGGCCAATTCTACATCCGACCGCATGTCTACGAGTCGCTCGTTGTTCTCCAGCAGCTGTGTGAGTTTCTCGGCCCACGCGATGCTGAGGCGTTGGAGCCGCGTCATATGCCGATGATGCACCGCTAGCACCCCGGTGGGTTGATCCCAACGGGCCGACAGCTCGCCCTGAACGATCATCTTGCTCAGAATCGCATGAATGCGTCGAGGTTCCAATTCAAAGTGCTCGGCCAATTCTGTCTCTAGGGCAAACGTGTCACAGTATGGGGCATAGGCTAGTACGAACGCCTTGAGCGCAGCCTCCTTCAGCTGGGGCTGCAAACGACTCAAGCACGATGCATGACGGCCAGTCGGGGGCCCTTCGGTCTCAGCGGATGACGCCGCCTGTGTTGCTTGTCCAGCCGCACTTTCCTGACTGGAAGCCGAATCACTCAGGCCAGGTTCAAGCTGGGCCCATACCTTGGCGCTCGCGAGCACTTCATAGGCAGCACGCCAGTCACCCTGCAGCAGATGCTTGCTCGCCACTACAATGTGATCGCGGGTGTTCTCAGGTGGCCCCGATATCTGACCTCGGAGTGAGCCACGCATGAAATGCTGCCAAGCCCGCGAAACGCTTACTTGTCGCGCTTGTTGCTGTAGACTACTCAGCCCACTAGCTTGCGGCAGATTCTGATTCCACCCACTGGTGAACAATTCACCATGGGCTGAAGCATCGATCCGAGCGAGCCAGTCCGCGTTGCGAGCGGATACCGCAGCCATCAGTGGCACCTCGAGGAGCATCGCCGATGTCAAGTGAACAGCTTCAAGGAGTTCAGTCGAGATCTGCATATGGAAAGGGACTTGTCGGCGTCGATCCGCGTCAGAGGCGTTACTGTTGACTGTCCCTGGTCCAGCTGGACGCGTCGGGGGTGCATGCTGAGCGAGCAGTTCTCGGATCCTCGACATGGATGTGGAGGCAGTTCCAGTACGCGGATCAAAGAACTGCGGAGGTGAACAGAGATCCGCGAGACAGGCATGGGTTTCGCCAATGAGACCACAGCGGAATGCACAAAGACCGAGCTGGGCCAGCGCCCTGTTGTACATGATCTGCAAGCCAATATCCTGCTGCTGAATGCTCTCCTGCAGATGCGTCATCAAGAAAAGGTCTCGGGCCCGAAAGAATTGATTCTCGATGGCGAGGTGGTACACATGAGCGAGCATTGTTTCCGCCTTGGCTCGTTCGTCGCCGTGGCGGTACACGAGGACCGTCAACTCCGTCAAAAGCGTTTCCAGGTCAGACCCTTCCGCTTCCTCAGCAGCTGGTTCCGTTGCACTCTTCAAGAGACGCATGCGCTGGTACATAGCGCTTGTCTGATAGTAAAGGTGCAGAATGCGACGAGCTGCGACGCGCGCCGCTTGGCACGCATCCCCCACCTGTTCTTCATAGTAGTGCTGAACTCGTCGTGCGAAATCAAGCCAGCGAGGTTCGTCTCGCAGCCGTTCCACGTATTCTGTGGAGTGCGGATTCGATGCTTGGAAAGCACGGGTCAGTTCATCGTCCAAACGTTCGACAAGAGCCGCAAAATCCACCATCACGTATTCGAGGGTTTCGGCTTCGGTCGACCCCAGAGCGCCGGATGCTGCTCCCAAGTCGCGGATCGCCGAGCGCACAACTTTGGGGTGTGACTTTGCGATCTGCAGTAACCTTTCCGCCGTGTTTGCAGCAGCCTGGTACATATCCCGGGGCATGACGCCGAGGGTATGCCCAAGATCGAACTGGGCGGCGATCATATGTAGCAGAACGCGCACGAGCTGTGCTGGCGTCTTTGCGGCCCGGGAAAGCCACTCCATTTGCCGTACTTGTTCGCGGCGATCCGTTCCTTTGCGTCCGCGAGCAGCAACAAGTTGTACGATGCGCTCTTCCACCTGCTCGGCGGTTAGATCCTCGGGTTTCTCCTCACGAGCCGGCGATGCGTATTTCCTGATGAATCCATCGGCGTCCTCGTCGGCACGGCTCTTGCGTCTCACCGCACGGGCGCGTCGCTCCTGTCGCCCGCGACGTCCCGATACAGAGGAATCGTCAGAACTTTCATCACTTCTCGATAATGAAAGCGACGAGGATGATGAGGAGGAGGCGGATGACTCGCGTCGGAGCCAGCGAGCCGCTCTCGCACCGCGCACAGCCTCTGCAGGTTCCTCTGCTGCTAGGCTCTCTGACGATTCCTCACTTGAGCTTTCGTCCTCATCGGAGCTCGAAGTAGCCCAGGAAGACGATGCATCGGATTTGCTTTCGCTGTCGGTGTCACTGGCGGTGCCGGCCGACGTCGATGAAGCTTCCGACGTACCGCGGGCAGTGCCAGCTGGACGCGATCCAACGAAGCTTGCTTTTCCCGATCTACGTTTGCGATCGAGAACTTCAGGTTCCAAGGTCTCGAGTTCGGGCGTTTCTGACTCGCCGGATGAGCTCGCACCCGCTTCACTCGATTCCCAGGGATCCGCGCCACTGGCTCTGTACTCGTTGATTGCTTCTTCGTACTCTCGGTTATTTTTGCGAAGGCGCTGCCGAGTCGTGTTCAGTGCCTTGGTATTCGTTTTGCTTAATTTCGGTTTCTCTGCGAGCGTTTTTGCGATCTCGTCCTCCAAAAGTACTAGCGCTTTCACATAGGGACGCGGCACAGGCGGACGCCCGCCTCTGGCAACGTCCGTGGACAGTGCCCGCTCCAAGCGTCGGTTTAGCTCGTCAAAATCTTGCTGCACGCTGGTCCAGTCGTTAATTTTGAGGTGATTTCGCAACTGCCGAAGCGAGTGCACAAGCGCCTCATACTTTTTCGTCTCCTTGGACTTTACGACTCGTCTTCCATCGCTGTCGGAGTCTGATTCGTCCTCATCCATGAGAAACCGGGCCCTGCTGAACCCTCCTCCCACGGTGGAACTCACTGCGCCGGTGGCACCTGTGACGCGAGCTGGCCCGGATCCGGCGCGCGGCACGACGTCCACCGCATCGGAGAGCTCCCCCGAAGACGAGGAGGACTCCTCTTCGGAAGTGTCGCCGGTTGCAAAGAAGCGTGAAGTCATACTACTTGTCTAGTTGTTTCAAGTTGAACCAGAAGCTCAACAAGTCGGCCCGAACGTTCGCCTCGTGCCCGCGTGATCGAGACTCGCTTGAACCAAGGGTACTAAAGTTTTCAGGAAACGTGCTTAACAGCGGCCCCGCTTCAACCCTTCCGAGGCGCAGCAAGAGCGGCGGCCGCGCCAGGCTTCGCAGAAAAGCTGTACACAAACGGACATTCTTTGAAACAACGCGTGCGCGCGCTCCACCGGCTACCACGTCCTTTATGGAAAACACGGAATGATCTTGGCAGTCTCTACGGTACGTTTACGGCATCAGATCGATGCATCGATTTGTATGCTCGCTGAACCTGCGTGTCCTAGCAGACCTGAGAAGAGAAATCAGTGCCTCCACAGACGTCGGTGCGAATTACAAACTCCAAAGTTTTATTTCTGTGAAGAATACTAGCCAGATTCCAGCTGCCTCTCTGGTACCGAGCACGTCAGGAACCGCACAATGCGACGCTGGATATGCGCCGCAGTCGCGCTTTCCCCGCAGAAACAAAACGATTATGCGGCGCCTTTGCGGGTGTCTGTTCAGGGCGTTGCCAACCCGAGCCACGGCCTGTCCAGTCCTCGGGCCGGGCTCTCTCAATCTGCGGAAGCAGACCGATTACCAGCAACGCGGAAAGAAGCAATGACAGGAACTCGGTCGCTAGAGCGTAGGCTGGGCGTCGAGCGCCCCTTTGGCGTCGTGGATTGGCTGCCCGGACCTCGCGGCAGTGCCAATCACCGAGAAGGCGCTCCGAGCCCTGGCGCGGCAGACACAAAAAGACCGGTCCGCAGCGCATTCGACCGAAACACTAAGATATCGCAATCGTGAGTGTCTGCAGCCCAACACAGGGCGGTCGGCGAGTCAAGCCTCGATCCCCTCAGATAACCCTGATCTGAGGCCTGGCCTGCAGACCACGGAGACGCCCATGCCTATCGCGATGCAGCATATCCGATCATCGGACACGTTCGCGCGTACCGAAGGCAGCGTTGATCCGTAGATCCAATGCTGTCCCAAACTGTCTAGATACGTTCTTGAAATCGCATCATCGTCCGCATTCTGCGTTCCGAAGGCAGCATCGATCCGTAGATCCAATGCCATCCCATAATGTCTAGATACGTCCCTGAAATCGCCATCACCAGTGGCATTCGTGCGTTCCATAGGCAGCGTTGATCAGTAGATCCAATGCTGTCCCAAACTGTCTAGATACGTTCTTGAAATCGCATCATCGTCCGCATTCTGCGTTCCGAAGGCAGCATCGATCCGTAGATCCAATTCCATCCCATAATAGCCAGATACGTCCCTGAAATCGCCATCACCAGTGGCATTCGTGCGTTCCATAGGCAGCATCGATCCCTAGATCCAATGCTGTCGCAAAATGTTCAGACGCGTCCCTGAAATCGCCATCTCCAGCGGCATTCGCGCATCCGCATCATAGCCCAGGCGCCGTTGCGCACACGCGCGCAACGCATCGTGCTGCGCAACCCTCCGGTGTGTGCATCACAGATCGGGGAGCACGCAGGAAGCGCGGGCGTCACATGTGACATCGAGGATGCGCGCTGGCTGCAGCTCCGTCTCGACGGCGGTGCCAGTGATCGCGGGCGTTCACTGCACCTGGACGCCGGTGTGCGGCGCGCGCGCCTCGCCAGCGCCGAAATGCGCCGTTCATAAAAATATCTTCTAGGTCATTTCCAAGGCTTGTGTAGACTGGTGAGAAGCGCAGACTCTCGTCGACGCCGGAGGGTTCTGCCGTGACATTTTGTTTGTATCTTGAGGAAGTATTTGCCAGGCACTGTAGATGCCGAAGCTCCACCGTGTTCGAGCGGCTTGCGCTCTATGCAAGGAGAAGGAGGCGGTGGTCTACTGTTGCAGCCACGGCTGTGCGCTCTGTCTCACCTGCGATCGGAAGGAGCATAAAAGCGCTGTTGACTTTGGGACAAGACAGTTCAACACAAGGCGTAATGTGAGCGCAATGGAGGCAGTGGACTCCAATAAAGAAGGCTCGCGAGGAAAAATTACTGAGAAACTGCTTCGAGAAGGGCCGCCTTCTGCTTCGCAACTGGAACAGGCGAGTCGACGTGCTGAGCGTCGAGCAGGAGCGTGTGCGCAGAAGCAACTGCAGTCCGATGTTGAAGTCGCGGCTCAGGTTGGGGCAACGGCTGAGAACAATTCAGGTTTACCGGGCGTGACGCGGGACTGCGTGGATGCTGCTTCCGTCGCGAAACGGTACCTAACCGACGGCCCGCAGGTGCACAGCGCACTGGAGAATAGCGGCCTGGATACTTGTCGCGCCGACGCGAGACCTGTGTTTCCTGTTATTGTGCCAGCTATCGGGGTCTCGGCTCTGACACAGCGGCCTTCGGAGAGCGTGCCAGAGCCTCAAGCAACGGAAACGAAGAACTGCGCTTTAGCCGAGAATCCGCTGTTTTTCAAGCCTGACTCGGAGCTGCCCTCTGGGGACTCACACTGGGCGAACCAGATTTATATTTCTAGTTCAGGATCGTCGAGTGTATCTGGATCAGGTGAAACAGCAGAAAAGATCAGTGACTTTCGCGAGGGCGCGCCCTCGCTGGAGACACCACCTAACGAAGGACAATCCAGCTCTCAGTCGTCTACATTCAGGGACGGCCCCGGCCGGACGACAAGCTCATCGGATTTGCAAACTGCTGGTGTACTTCCATGTGCATCCACAGATGTGCAAGCTCATGTGCGGCATCCGATTGTAGCGCCCGCTGTACTCATTCTTTGCGATTCCTGTGGCGCCATGCCGGCCGTCGCGTACTGCACAGAAAGGGCGCGTTTTCACTGTGAGCTTTGTATGAAATACGCACACGCATCGGGCTCTGCACCGGATGCACCACAGGAACTGCCTATGGCGTGGCAAGTGCAGTGCATGAAAAGTGGGAAAGCCGCCGATGCAGACATGAAGGGCGCCCACCGGCACGAGCAAGACCCATACGCCTCAAGTCGGAGTCGATGCGGGGATTCTGGGGACAGCGGCAGTGCCGAGCGTGAACCCACAAGTGAATCACCCAGCGGCGGTGATCAGGGAACCTCTCATTCCGGCAATGGCGGCAGTAGAGAGCCGACATCATCGTCCCCGGCAGAGACGGCCGCTACGACGAAGCCACAGAATCTAGAGGGTCCAAGTACTACGGCAAAGAGTGCTCATTCGCAGCGAAAAACATATTCCGATCGAGGGCTCTCGCGATCTGTCGCTATGATGATGCTTTTGGATTGCTCTGTCGAGCTCCCGTCCCGCGGCTCCGAAGAGCTGTCTGCAGAGGGCGGCGATGATGCCTCAGCTGAAAGCATCAGTGAACAAACAGACGCCGAGAGCATGAGTCTCGGACACGAAAGCGCGCGATCCGGGGAATTTCGCGCAGACCCCTGTACAGAGCCGACGCTCACCTCAACTGGTTTGCCCATCAAATGGGCAACCGCCATTTCCGAGGAGGATCTTGTTGCAGCCGCCGAGCGAGCCGTTCGCGTATTCGCCGCCTCGTCGAATAGCAACGGCACCCGAAGCACGAGCAGTAGACACGCAAGCAGCAATGACTTGTCTTCTGCAATCGTGCCCGGGACAGGTACCCATGATGTTGCCACAGCAGCTCCAGCGGTGCAATCTGAAGCAGCAGCAGAGGCGGCTCCGGCGCAGGTAACCGGTTTCGAACAGCCGCCTTTACCTGCCTGCTGCATCGATATAACGACCACCGATGCGCGAAGAGCAATCTCTATCGCAAAGAATGAACCATTCATCATTGGACAGCGCTCGCGACCGGCGTATGCGCCTTCGTCGCCTCTTGGACAGCAACCGACATCGCAGTCTACAGGGCGCCGAGGTGGTACCCATCAGCGCAGAACAGCGGATGCAAGTGAAGGTGCCAAGCGTGCGCTACCGCTCAAACATCAGGCAAACACAACTGCGAGCCGCTGGCGAAAAGGACGCGCCACCGGAAAGAACGTGGATATGCGCCCCGACACCAATCATCCCGAAGAGGAACCGCTGGCACCACATTTAACTGGGTTGGATGTCTGGGGACCTCATCCGGAGACGATGGCGATCATCGACAGCAGCACGCTCGTTCAAGCTGAGACGGCCAGGGGGTTGCGCTCCAAGACAGGGGCGCCAAGGAGCGCGGAGCAAATGCGCGGCACCGCTCTCAAGGTCGAAGGCGCTGCCATCTGTGCGTCGAGCGCACGAGCCGCATGCTCAGCTGAAGGCCAGGCAGTGTCCGCACCGAGGATGCGTACCTCAGCGCGAGCTTTGGAATCCTCGACCAGAGTGGATAGTACGCCCCTGGTGCCTTGGCGTGATCTAGAGGTGCAGCAGGCACCGTCTCTCTCGAAACCGCAGGTCCCGGCTTACGTTGCGGCCTGGTCTGCCTCCCCGAGTCAGCCGAGTTTGGCGGACTTTGTGGAAGCACCTCTTGAATGCAGAAGAAGTATCTCAAAAGCGGCATCAGCGCAGGAGTTGCGAACGGCATCCGGTCGAGTACCCGATAGCCGGCATCGCTCTTCACGGGAAACCGCCCCGGGCCTAGCAACGCGAACTTCACGGGAAAGCGCTTCGCATCCTGCGAGTGCACAGACTGCACATCTCGTGGAAGAAGGAGCCACGAGCCGCGGTTGTCCGGCGGGTTTGGTTCATCTCGACGCTGGACCAAGAGGCGGGCATGGTGTTGCCTCCATTGCAGTGGGGACGATCGACGGGAACCCAGCCAAACTCCGTGGCTTTGACGATGGCACCCCAGCAGCACGTCTGAGCCCACGTTCCGGGACACCGGTTGAAGGCTCGTTCAAGATGGCATCTGGTGCGGGTATTCCAGGTAGCGGATCCTCGCAGCAGGCCCGTTATCCGACCGTGTCGGGTTTGTCGCGTCGACGGGCAGAGTCAGCGCGCGCGAAAGTGGATCGCTGGCTGCTTGGCGCTACCCAGCCAGCGGGTGTGCGGCGCTGCGAGTCACCGTTTGGACAGCCACAGGCATCGTATCGCGAAGTGGATGTCTTGGATCGGGCAGCAGCTGGACCTGGAGTCATCGCGCAGCCGCAAGCGGATCAGGGCAACGAGGACACGCTCATGGACGACAGTGACCCGGCACTGGAAACAGGTCAACTGCGTAACCGCACTCGTGAACTCGACAAGAGCGCCGCAGCGGAGCCCGGTCAAGGCAGTGAGCTCGATTCAAAAGCCGAGGCGGATTTGGCCATGGTGGATATGCTCGTCCCAGATTTCAGCAAGTACGCGACGCCACTACCACATGGATTGATGTCACGAAGCACACCATCGAGCAGTAGTGGCAATGGTGAAACCTCCAGCACCGGTGGTGGCGATCTGGAACCGTCGCCGCTGGCTGCGAAACGCACCTTGCGTGTGGAAGTCGCGTCAGAGGAGGCTAGGCGGATGCATTCTCGGCTGCAACAACACAAGTCGTCAGGTATGCTGGTGCCACGAATGACTGCTTCCTGGTCGGCAGAAGTGAAGTCGGCGGCTCATCGACGCCACAGCCATGCGCATCTATCTTCGAAAGATGCGGAACAAAAGCATCCCGATGAAACATCAGCGTAGGATCCTTGTCTTCCAATGAACATATCAAGTTTTTAGGAACAAACAACATGTAGCATCAAAACTGGGAATGTAAACTAGCGATAACGCAGCGGATGACAAAGTCGCGCGAGTCGTCGGTAACGGGCCCGTGCATCTTTGGCGAGTTACTGTGCACCTGGGACGTTTCCTGCAGGTGCTGTGCGTACTCCACGGACCGTCGCAGTTCTATGCTCATGTTCGTGCTTGCCTTGTAAGCTATTGACGATGCAGAGCACTGTTCGGGGAAGCTCGAAGGAATGCAAAGGAAGGGCGGGTTTCCCGAAGCGTGCAATTAGGTATTATACGTGCACTACGCATCCAGCATCGGTAACCGGGGGAATCACAGCGAGAGACCGAGAGAAGAATGAATAGTGTACACGAGTTGGCAGCAGCTTGTCTTTGAAGTGTCTATGTAGTCTCTGTCGTATGCAAGCGCTGCCACCGAGTTGTGAGCTGGAGCTTAAACTTGCGAACTTGCCTATTGATGCCCAGTCGAAGAATTGGACTCGTTCAAAATTCTGCAGGTCTTCCCAGGAGCCACAGTGCTATTCTTGGGACTGTTTCCGTTTCTGGATATCTGGACCGCACTTGATCGTCGAGTGGTGTTCGTTTGGGCTATTGATTTCAGCCCAGACCAGTCAGTCAGTCGTTTGCTCGTTGAACGCTATTCAGTATCGGGTAGTCGTTTTCACGCTCTCCGAGGGATAAGGAGATTGCATCGGAACCGCGGAGCATTGTGCGTGTTTGGTTTCCGTACGTAAAGACGAGGAGGTGCAATGCGGCCTTGACGCAGAACCCGAGACGAACACCCGCTTGTCCCGGAATGCATTGACGCGTCGCCGCCGCATGACGGTGGTCGGAATATCTTCAGCGCAGGTGCCGAAAAGCATCAACCGAAACCAAAGCCATATGCGCGGCAATACCGAGGGCGTCATGAACTAGACCCTCTCGGAATTGCACCCGTTTTAGCGCAGCTCATTCACAGAGAAAAGTGGGTGCTGATGGGAAGCATTCTCGGGATGCCACCTGAGGCGGACAACGGTTTCTTGGCAAAAGTCCTGCATCTGGAAGCGAGTTCGACAGCGATGTCGCAGCGAGAGCGGGAGCCGCTTCAGATCGTCAAAGCTCACGGGATTGCACTTGGTCTTGGACCGGTGGACGTCCTCTCCAAGACATGGTGGACGTGTGATGCCCGTCCTGCTCGCGTGATGCGAATCGACGTATGCCTCATGAGAGCGCTCAAGAGCAAAGCGATTTTCTTCTGCGAATCCGAGCGCTCTAGCTTCCTCAAAAATGCGTTCTTTATCTTTCCCGTGAGTCAGGTCAAGGCACACTGTATCTCTAGAGACACTTGTTTCGTGTGCTGCACGTCGTCCTCAGAGAACTACGGTTGGTTTCTGCGAGCAAGGATGCAGCATTCGAACAGCGTGCTGAAGCGCATAGCCGGAGATCGCTCAAGGCCGCTCCATCGCAGACAATGAACGGGAAATAATTTTCAGGGTTCATGGAGACAGACGGACTAGTCATCAGTATGGATCTTGTGAAATTTTTGAAACCCATGTCCGAGTCGAGCCAGGGGCCTCATTTTCAACTGTTCACGTTAGAACAAGAGAAAGACTTCGCAGTGAGCGCAGTTCCTCGACTCAAGGAAAGTACGACCGTCACCGAGTACCTGCATGGAAAGCAGATGGAGCTCGTCTGCTCTGTAGTGGCATGGTACGATTGAGAGTCGAGCATGATGGACGCAACGAGGCATATTAGCAAGTGGAGCGTAGGCTTCTGGACCCATCTTCACGCTCCGGGCATCGTATCTCGCAGAGGGTTGTGTTTTGCACGCCTGATTCAGGGTGTACGTTAGCGTCCAAGTAGATCATCAGGACGAGGTTTCGCAGGAATCCTGGACATGGCTTTGGCATAGCCGACGGTTTCCGTTCTTCAAAAGCAAAAAGCGTGCAATACGCAATTTGTTCAATGCTTTCCAAACGGAAAAGACCGAAAAGTCGCATCGTTTGTTGGTAACTTGCGGCACCGCGCATGCTGTGACGCGCTTATACTGCACTGCCCTTCCCTGGTCGCGAGCCGATAACGAGTGCGGGAGTCGATGCTATGCGATTCCCATTGAAGCGTTACGGACAGCATGGATGGATCACGAGCAGGGGCGAACGCTGAAATCCGCCACACAAGAAAGCTACAAACAAATCCGAATGCACGAAACGGTGCACGATAAGCAGATCGAGCGTCGTATTGTGAGGCACTCCAAGATGAGCTGCTTCCTATAGCGCGATTCCGCTGGCACCCAGGCACACGAACACACTCTGAAACGGGAATGGAGCGCCCGGGTCATCATCTGGCAATGTATTGTGCTTGTGGAGCATCCAGCGGCTTTACGTCGAGCGAACTTTCCAGAAAATCGTTTCTTACTCATTCTGATCATCGTGCTGGAACGCGGAAGACTCCCGAGGAAAAAGTTTCGTGACAAGGAGGGAGCGCATTGGATTCACGTCTGGAGCAAGGCACTGGCATGGTATGCGTCAACAGTTCTGAAATGTTGGAGTGCCAAGAATATACACCGAGAATGGTTTGCCCAGGCAACTGATGAACGGCAACGGTGCTCCACGATGCGGTATGAGTCCGCAGTCGACGCTGCGAAGCGTGTAGCGCCCTGCGGCACCAAAAAGATCTTAGGCCGCGCGGAACACCGCTGCGATGCAGAAAACGAATCAGAGGAACTTTGCTATACAACGCTCTCTGGTATATTTGAAGAACGTCGGTCGAGCTTTCCGGAAGCGTGTCGTTACCGAGACCTAATACCGAGCTCGCCTGTTTACAGCAGACTCTAGTGGAGTGCACGAGGCTTGAACCATTTGCAATCGATTCATCGATCCAACAACTTACAAAAACCGTCTGCTTCGGGGGTCTGAAGTCTCACGCGGGTTTATGAGCAGCGTCCATGCCACGGGCAGACGCTGATTCGAAGCATCGAACTCGCATCAGAGCGCATCGGATGCAGTGACGACCGTCACGGCAGCATGACCTCGTTCTCTGCTCCGGGGGGAATGTTCTCGTCCGTTCCCGTAGAGGTGTCGGAAACCATGATGTCTTCAGGCAACTGCAACGAGTCCTGGTGATCTCGGAGATTGCGGTTGTAGTTCCGTGCCGCAATGTCGCTGGCGTTGAGCACTGGCATCGCGCGAGGCGGAGCAACGGCCAGCGTCGCGCTTGCGTACAACGGGCGCACATCGTCGAAAAATGGATGGCGAAGTGCATCTGCTGCCGTTATTCGACGAGCTGGATCGAGCTGGAGCATTTCGGACAGAAGTTTGCATCCGCTTTCACCGAGATCGGGCAGTATCTGAATTAGTGGCCGTGGTTTCCATTGAGGGAAATCATGCCAGTCGCGGAGCTCGACTACAGATGGCCAGGTTTGTTCGTTTGGCGTACCGAGAACCCGAAATATTGCAAGGAGCTGTTCAATCTCGCTTTCCCCGCAAAATAAAGATCGTCCCCGAATCATCTCTGCGAGTATGCAACCTACACTCCATATATCTACAGGCGTCGAGTAACAACGCGTCCCGAGAAGGATCTCCGGCGCCCGATACCACAAAGTCACAACCTCATGCGTGTACCTACCGACAGGAATACAAAAGGCACGCCCTAAACCGAAGTCTGCTAGCTTGATGGTACGATCTTGGTTTGTGACGAGTATATTCTGCGGTTTAAGATCGCGATGCATGATCCCGCGGAGATGACAGAACTGGAGCCCGAGCAACATTTGGTACGCAAAGCACTTGGCTTGCTGAAGGGGTAAGCCCTTGCCGCGCCCCCGGTGCCGATTCATATACTGCTTCAGGTCGCTCTCAGCGTATTCGAAAACGAGATACAGAAGCGGACGTTTTCCGCGACTCTCGGCGTGGATAACGTCGATGAGCTTCACGATATTCTCGCAGTCTGACAGTGCTCGAAGGATGCTTACTTCCCGAAGCGTCGTAGCTGGAATGCCTTCATCATCATTCGAAAGCGTTGTTTTTTTCAGCGCCACAATTCGATTGGTCTGCAAGTCAAGCGCTTTGTAGACAGTGCCGTAGGTTCCCTGTCCCAGCACTTCCAGGCGTCGAAAGCGCTCCATGGAGGACAGGAATCACTCGAGGCGCCTTGACGACGATTCGTGTATGCTCTCGAGCGTGCACACACGAAGGACTACCCCAGGAGCCGCAGACGCTAACCAACGGATGACGACACGCACCGTAACGGCACCAGAAGCGCCGCTTCTGGGCAAACACACCGGGGACGCACGCACGACGATGATGGCGACGCAACCGATCGCGCGTTTGAAATCCGCGCACAGCTGGCGTTTCGATAGCGGCGCTTGCGCGCATGGCGCCTGGGGCACCAAGCACAACGCTGGGGCATGGACGCGATGACTGTATGCCTCAGGACGCGATCTAGTTCAGGTGTTGCCTGGACTGGTTTATGATGTGGGATCGTTGGCTGAAAGTAGGGAATGCCTGGTGCGCAAACGCTATCGGAAAGGACATCTATGCGAGAATAAAATGGAAAGATGTCAGCTTAATGAATTCTGGTGTTCACGCGAACCCATAGGCCTGCTACCAGGATGATGAACACCGGCCGGTTGGCGCTCTTTCTGTCAATGCTTCCTGGTCTCCTGCATCGTATCTCCGATACGAAATACGCTGGACTGCCGTCTCTCGCAAGTTACGCTGCCAGCAGTCGACGGGTATTCGTGGCGGCACGGGAGTCCCGATTTCGCTGCATGGGGC
>Ga0123519_10010407_pt1 | contig 13858 bp, 11 predicted proteins | sample YelNatPaOPRAMG02_FD_87396 | JGI IMG/M metagenome (GOLD analysis project Ga0123519, IMG submission 87396) | Hot spring microbial communities from Yellowstone National Park - Yellowstone National Park OP-RAMG-02 (version 2) | ecosystem: Environmental > Aquatic > Thermal springs > Hot (42-90C) ...
GAAAGTCGCAGCGCCAATGTACGGATGGCCACGAGGCTCATCGCTCGCATTCCGGCCGTGGTCGCCGCATGGCATCGAATCCGAACAGATCGAGATCCGCTGCCTCCTGATGACTCCCTGCCCCATGCGGCCAACTTTCTCTGGCAGCTTTTCGGCGAGAAGCCTGATGAGGCGACTGCGAAGGACCTGGATTGCTGTCTCATCCTCCATGCCGACCATACGTTCAACGCCTCGACCTTTGCCTGCCGCGAGGTATGCTCAACTCGGGCACACATGTATGCCGCGGTCGCCGCGGGGATAGCCGCGCTTTCGGGGAGCCTCCACGGCGGCGCGAACGCGCGAGTCATGGCGATGCTGTTGGCCCTGGAACATGTCGCGGACATCGAAAAATGGGTGAAGGACCAGATAGATGCGGGAGAGCGGATCATGGGAATGGGCCATGCGGTGTACAAGACCATGGACCCACGGGCCAAGTATCTCAAGAGCATGGCCACGCGGCTTGGACGCGACAAAGGCATGGAGAAATGGGATCGCCTCTCCAAGACGATCGAAGAAGTCGCTATGGCCGAGTTCGATCGCCGAGGCAAATCGGAGATCAGGCCGAACGTCGATTTCTACAGCGCGCCTGTGTATCACATGATGGGCATCCCCAGAGACCTTTTTACCCCTATATTCGCCATATCTAGGGTATCCGGCTGGTGCAGCCATATCATAGAAGAGAAGTTTGGGGAGGCCCAAGGCAAGCCCATGCTGTATCGTCCTCAGGCGGAATATGTGGGCAACTATTGCGGGCTCATGGGCTGCGAATACGAGCCCCTTGACCGCAGAAAAGACGAGGCTGAGTAGGCGCGCTGCCAAGGAGCTTTGATCTTGCGCAGGTCGTCTCAGGACATTGAGGCTCTCTATCGAGATAAATTGCTCGCGGCGTGACGCGCAGCCGCAGGATGGACGCAACCCGATGCAGTTTCAGCATGATGTGGTCATTGTAGGGTCGGGTCTGGCGGGGCTTCGAGCCGCGCTCGAACTGGCCGAATCCACCGATGTCGCGGTCATAAGCAAGGTGTTTCCGACGAGATCGCATTCCGGAGCTGCGCAGGGCGGTATTTGCGCGGCGCTGGGAAATGAAGAGCCGGATTCCTGGGAGTGGCACGCATACGACACGGTCAAAGGCGGCGACTATTTGACGGATCAGGACGCCGCAGAGGTGCTGGCCCAGGACGCCATAAGGGCGGTGTATGAACTTGAACACATGGGCGTTCCGTTCAATCGCACATCGGAGGGCAAAATCGCCCAGAGGGCTTTCGGGGGGCACACCAAGAACTTTGGAGCAGGGCCCATCAAGCGAGCCTGTTATGCCGCCGACCGCACCGGACGCGTGATATTGGATACTCTTTTTGGAGAGGCAGTTGCGCGTGCGATCAAGGTGTATAGCGAGTTTCAGCTCCTGGATCTCGTCATGGACCACGGCCGGGTCGCAGGCGTCGTCGCATATGAGGTAGCCACCGGCGAAATCCACACATTTCACGCCCGAGCAGTGCTCCTCGCCACCGGCGGCTTTGGCAAGGTATTCAAAACTACGTCGAACTGCTTTGCAAATACTGGCGATGGGGTGTACTACGCATATCGCGCAGGAATCCCTGTCCAGGACATGGAATTTGTACAGTTTCATCCCACAGGGATTTATCCTTTGGGGGTTCTCATTACCGAGGCCGCAAGAGGAGAAGGCGGCTTTCTCCTCAATGGGGTGGGCGATCGATTCATGGAGACGTATGCGCCTTCCCTGCAAGATTTGGCCCCGAGGGATGTCGTTTCGCGCGCCATCATGAACGAAATCAGAGCAGGCCGTGGGATAAACGGCAAGGACTTTGTTCACCTGCAGCTCTCCCATCTGGGGCAGGCGCTCATTCAGGAAAAACTGTCTGACATTGAATCCTTCGCGCGGGTTTACCTCGGGATAGACGTGGCGGCCGCGCCGATTCCCGTCACTCCCACGTGCCACTACATGATGGGCGGTCTCCCGACAAACATTGACGGGCAGGTCCTGCGCGAGACAGGTGAGCCGGTCCCGGGGCTGTACGCAGCAGGAGAGTGCGCGTGCGTGTCGGTGCACGGCGCAAACCGGCTCGGCACAAACTCCCTGCTGGACCTCGTGGTGTTCGGACGTCGCAGCGGCATACGAATGAGGGAGGATTTGAAGAAGCTGGATTGGCCACCCTTCCCGCTCGACTCAGCCCATGGGACAATATCGAGAATCGCGTCCATCAAGCACAGAGCGCAAGGGGAACGAGCGTCGCACATCAGAAGCAGCCTTCAGCAACTGATGACGGAAAATTGTTCGGTATTTCGAAATCATGACGATATGACCAAGGCCCTAGACGCAGTAATGGGACTCAAAGGGATGCAGGAGCGTATTGTCATAGACAATCGGGGGAGCGTATTCAATACCGATCTTCTCGAGGCGCTGGAGTTGGAATCCCTCCTAGGTCTGGCGGAGACCATCCTCGTCTCTGCGATTGCCCGCACCGAAAGCCGGGGAGCGCATTATCGAGAGGATTATCCCGAAAGAGACGACGCAAATTGGCTGAAGCACACCTTGGTCGTCAACACGGCCGACGGGCCTCGCGTGAGCTACAAGCCAGTCACCATCACAAGATTCCAACCAAAGGCGCGGACGTACTAATGAGACTGCAATTTAAGATCTATCGTTTTGATCCACAGCGTGATAACTCGCCCCATTACCGGACCTATCATATTGAGGCAGAGCCAGAGGAACGAGTTCTGGATTGCCTGAACAAAATTCGATGGGAGCAGGACGGCACGCTCGCGTACCGCATGTCATGCGGCCATGGCGTCTGCGGCTCCGATGCGATGAAAATCAACGGCCGCTGCGCCCTTGCCTGTCAAAAGCTGGTAAAGGACGTGGTTTCCCAAGAAATCCTCGTTGAGCCCCTTCCCTCTTTTCCAGTCTTGAAAGACCTCATCGTCGATCTCTCGCTGTTTTATGCAAAGGTGGACTTGGTTCGGCCTTATCTCATTGCGACATCGCCCCCAGAGAAAGAGCGCCTCCAATCACCGGAGGCCCAGCACAAGATCAGCGAAGCCATACGATGCATACTTTGCGCGTGCTGCATGGGGGCGTGCCCTGTGTGCCAATCGAATGAGCATTTCCTCGGCCCAGCTCCGCTTGTGCAGGCGTTTCGACGCATCTTCGACACCCGCGATGAAGAACGGGATCAGCGGCTCCAGGAGATCGATACCCCAGACGGCGTGTGGGGTTGCGTGAATCATTTCGAATGCACCAAGGCGTGTCCGAAGGACATCAAGGTGACCAAACATATCAATATCCTTAAGAAAGCCATCAAAGAACCGCGCAGTTAAGGAGCCGCGCTGTGTACCGTTGCACAGTTTGCGTCGCGCGAGGCTGGGTCGCCCTCATCGGAAGAACAGGAGACACAGCGCCATGGCGGCTATGGCTCCTGACGCGTCGGCAAGCAATCCGGCGTGAATGGCGTACCTGACGCGTGTGATGGACACTGCGCCGAAGTAAACCGCAATCACGTAAAGCGTTGTTTCTGTGCTCCCCAATATCACAGAGCCCAATCGCGCGTCGTAAGAATCAGCGCCCATTTTTGTCACGATGTCGCCCAGTATTCCCAAAGAGGCCGCCCCAGAAAGGGGCCTCACCAGAATCAGGCTGATAATCTCCGGCGTAAGCCCTATGTCTCTTGCGGCCTGGGGAATGTAGCTGGAGACAATGTCAATGGTTCCTGAGGCCCTCACCATTCCCACTACCAACAAAATGGCCACCAGGTACGGGATGATCCGGACAGCAACCTGGAATCCTTCTTTGGCTCCTTCTACAAACGACTCATAGACCTTGACGCCCTTGAGGAAACCGTAGAGGGGGATGCCGACCAGGAATCCCAGAAACACGGCGTTGGAGATGAGGGTTGAACATTCTGAGAGAGAAGAGGACACGGGGAAACCTCATTCATTTCAACGAAAACCAGCGGCATTTGGCAAGGATTCGTGCGGACGCGACCCCCACGAAGGTGGAGACCATGGTCGCAAGAATCGCGGGGAGTACAATGGCCGTGGGGTCTGACGACCCTCCTGCAGCAAGCAAGGCTATCGCGTTTACGGGTATGAGTTGGACGCTGGAAGTGTTGATGGCAAGAAACATGCACATCGCATCCGTCGCCACTCCTTTGCGGGGATTGAGGGTCTCGAGGTCCTCCATGGCCTTTATCCCCAGGGGCGTTGCAGCATTGTTAAGGCCGCACATGTTTGCGGCGATGTTCATGGCCATGGTTGCATGGCTGGGGTGTTGATCCGGTACCTGTGGGAAAAGCCATCTCATCAGCGGCGTGATCAGGCGGGTAAGTTTGTCCACCAATCCGCTATCCTGGGCAATCCGCATGATCCCCAACCACAGCGCCATAACGCCGGTCAACCCGAGCGCTAATTTGAAAGCTGAGTTGGCGCTGTCTGTAACGGCGAGCACGAGCTCCTTGACGTGGCCAGTGCAGATTGCCACGACTGTTGAGCCTACCAGCAGGATGAGCCATAGAGCATTGAGCATCGAGTTCTTCTTTACAGGGTAGCGCGACTGTCAAGGAGCGCAGCCATCACAAGAGAGGCATAATCACTGATTGACCTTGGATCACCATGCGCCTCATGGCGCCGTCGCATTGCCACAGCCCCGCGCTAATCTTTGTATCGAACGAACGAAATAGCGGTCACGGGAATTGCATAACGGGCCTCTCTCTCGACGACTCCGACCCATTGTGCTCCCACCCACTCGATCTTGCCTCTGATGATGTTGTCCGATCCTTTGAGTGCGAGCTCCACGATTGTCCCTTGAGCGATGAGCCGCGAGAACAGTTTTTCTTGGGCCGTGTGCCCTCGGTCAATCGCTCGATCAAGAATCGATGAATCGAGGCCGGGAGATAGGCTAGGAGTGGGAGCGACGACCTTCGGCGGCGCCGCATGGACCAGGTCAGCGTGGGGCTCTGGGCCAAGACTCGCGGCCGACGGGTGGACAGCGGAGGCATGGGAGATAGGAAGGACGTTCGTTGCGTCAGCAGCCGTCTTGGGTCTGTCTGGGGCGCTCGACGGAAAATCCGCCGCCGCGTCCACGCCGCTGGCCCCCATTGGATGGCCAGTCAAAGGCTCGGGCTCAAACCTCATGGGAGACTTCTTTATGCTTGGCCGCGCATCCCCAGCGACCTCTTTGAAGTCGTCAAGCGAGTATCGGAAGTTTACATTGATAAATTTCACTTTGCACTGGAGAGGGGATGCGAGAATTTTATTGTTGAAGGTATCAGGAAGACGCATCAAGGCGTCAAGGCTTGGGTTCATTTTGCAGTTGAGCTGCCTCTGCACCTTTCTGATGATCTGCTCCGTTGCCGCGGGTTCCGCTACCTCTGTGGCCTTATCGAGAAGCCAATAAAGGTGGAGGCCGTGGCCTGAATCAACGGTAATGGAAGGCGGCAGCGGGAAATCACGTATAGCCATGGCAGCTTGCTCGGGGCCCGCGAAGAATGGCTCGCCTTTCTTGTGCGCATCCGGACTTATATCGATGTCTGCCCAGAGCGCAAGGATGAATTTGACATGCTCTTTTTCCGGCTTCATGCGTTCCCGGGGACACACGCCAAAATATACATCTGCGTCTTCTCCGTAGAGCTCCCGTCCAAGGACCTCGATGTTTGGGAAATATCTTGTGGCGACTTTGGGTTCGTCTGCCTTCACTGTTCTCACGAGTATGAAGCCTCGATGCTCTCGATAATATTGAGCAAAGATAGCCTCAAGAAAATCGTTGCGGGTAAATTGCCCTTGCCCTACCATGCGTCCTCTTTGCGTCCCTTACGCGACGTCGCGAGCTCGCTGCACGGGATGTCTTGGCGATGAGCTTGTGCTGAGACGGGCTCTGTCTTTGACTTGCGCGAGGCGCCCTGTATCCAATGAGAGAGCGCCCAACCCGTTGCAATGTTCTCTAGTTCTTCTTTTTTTCGGCATCCCGATTTTGCGGGGACTCCTTTGCTGTTTTTCGCTTCTTGGCCATCTCAATATTTTCATGGATGATTTTGTTGCCAGGGAGGAGCTTTGCCGCCTTGAGGAGGTATGCCATTTCCTGCTTAAAATCTCCCTTCTTGCCTAATTCGACGCCGTAATCGTTGTACGCCAAGGCCAAGTCATTCTTTATTTGTTCATTAGAAGAATCAAGGGCTGCGGCGCGTTGGAGCAAACGGATTTCCTCGTCCAAGGCCCCCGCCTCTCCTTTTTTCAGGGCCAGATTATGAAATATTGCCCCCAGATTGGCTCGAGCGCCCTTGTTGTCGGGATCGAGTTTGAGCGCTTTCTCCAATAGATTGGTCGCCTTTTGTATATGCGACCCCTTTGCCTCTACAACCGCCTCTGCGACCATGTAATGAGCGAGGCTTTTTGCCGCCGCTTTATTTTTGGGGTCAAGTTCGAGGCTTTTTTCGAGGTACGCTGCCCGCTGCGACATACTCATCTGAATGCGGTCAGAAACCGCAAGATTGTGGTATGCGGCCGCAAGATTTTTTTTGGTCACTGGATCGTTTGGAGAGAGTTGGAGAGATTCCTTGAGGAGATCTATCTGCCCCTGAATGTCTCCGCTTTCTCCCTTTTGCACCGCCAGGTTGGACAGCGCCCGCGCCAGCGCCTGGGTCGCGGCAGATTCCTGGGGCGCCAGCTCCAAAGCTTTCCTCAATAACTCGACTTCGCTCTCATAGGCTGCGTTTTTTGATTTCTCTGCGGCAAGATTGCAGTATGCTGTTGCAAGATTCTTCTTGATCTTTTGGTTAGTCGGATCCAGAGAAAGGGCTTGGACCAAGGACTCTACGGCTTTTTGAGCGGGAGTGGATTTTGCGCCATGAACCGCCAAGTTGTTGGTGAGGGCCGCAAGCTGCTTTTGAAGCTGTTCATTGTCTGGCTGCAATGAGGCATTCTTTTTGAGCAAGACGATTTTATCCGAAATGGAAAACCGTTCGTCAGGCAGCGACAACGCCTGCTGTACAACTTGAGAAAAGTTGCCGAGCAGGTCTTTATCTTCTGGTTTGAGCGCCACTGCTCTTTCAAGATATTTTGCCGCATCCAAGGTTTTGCCTTCCTTGGCCAGCCGCAGCGCCTCGTTGTTCAACGCCACAGCCAGGGTGTTTTTGTAGCCGTCGTTATCCGGCGCCAGCTCCACCGCCTTTTCCAAATGCGGCAGCGCAGCGGCGACGTTCCCCCGCGCAAATTCTCGATTCCCAAGGATATAGGAGTTCTCCGCCTGAACCGTCGATGGCGCTTCTTGCGCAATGCAGACGCCGCGCTCGGAGAGTGGAAACAGGATGGCGAGGAACAAGGGAACGATGAGGCGCCATGATGACCGCCGCCGATGTCTCATCTTTCTGATCTGAATCCTTTCGACCATTCTCAGCACATCTTCCATGAAGTGGGGTTGCACCCTTTTTCTAATGGGTTACTATAGCATCACGCGTCGCGGCGGTCAATGTTGCACAATTAGTTCATAGGTAATAATGAGCAATTGATAGGATGACCTGATGTATGAAGTACGTTAATATATTTATCATGTTGTTATCGAAGCATTTCCTTACGCAGAAATTTAAGGACGGCATGTAAAGACAGCGACGCATCCCCGGTTCAACTTCGGATCGCTGAAACTATTTTGCGACGGAGATGTCATGCTACTGAAGTAAGACGACTCCTCGACAGGGCGTCCGATGCGAGCCCCGCTGGGGGAGCACTCGCAATAGGGCGTCTTCGCAAAGGAGGCACATACCAGTTATCGCATTGACTCCCGAATGAGACAGAAGCCTCTGACCTCGAGTGAGGTGAGCGGAGATTGCTTCGTGGCTGTCGGCTCCTCCCAATCACAGAAAGGTTGGTGATGGATTGGGCCATTTCGAGGGATGCGAAAGAATCTCGTGATATTCTTTTGAGACGCCCTGGAAAAGGGCTTCGCGGCGCTTTGAAAATGGCGAACGACCTTGACAAAAGCTGCTGCGTCGGTAAAACCACTTGTGGAATGAAAGGTCTGAGGAGGATGGCGTATGATTGAAGTGGAAGGGTTGACCAAATATTTTGGTCGGCTTGCCGCGATTCGGGACGTGAATTTTCGAGTAGAATCTGGTGAAATCGTTGGGTTTCTTGGGCCAAATGGCGCTGGAAAGACAACAACGATGCGGATTCTCACTTGTTACACCCCTGCGTCCGGCGGATCTGCCAAGGTGTTGGGAATGGACGTCAACAATGATTCCCTCAAAATCAGGCAGCAGCTCGGATACTTGCCCGAAAATGTACCGCTTTATGACTGGATGCGAGTCCAGTCCTATTTGGAATTCGTGGCGAGAGCGAAGAAGGTTCCAGCCCGGCAGCGGTCTTCGGAAATCGAGCGAGTCGCCAATGCGGTGGGCATAGACAAGGTAATGGGCAAGATCATACGATGGCTCTCCAAAGGGTATCGACAGAGAGTAGGCCTGGCGCAAGCGCTCATAGGGGATCCCCCGATCTTGATACTTGACGAGCCGACCATCGGTTTGGACCCCAAGCAGATCAGGGAGATCCGTAATCTTATCAAGAGCTTCTCTCGAAACAGGACCGTCATTCTTTCAACGCATATTCTGCCGGAAGTAAGTCAGGTGTGCGACCGCGTGATTATCATCAACAAGGGATCCATCGTCGCAGAAGATACGCCGTCGAATCTCACAAAGGGACATGGAAAGTCTGCTCGGTGTCATATCGTTGCGAGGGCGCCGGCGCAGGAGGTCACAGAGGCGGTCGAAAATACGCCCCACGTCACCGGCGTCCGAATTATGGACGGGTGCGCTGCAGGAGAGACGCAGGTATCCGTGGAGTACGAGGCCGATATTGACGTGAGGCCCGATCTCGCTCGCGCCTTGATTCAGCGGAACATCGATCTCTTGGAGATGCGGAGCGTCCAGGCTAGCTTGGAAGACGTGTTCATCGAGCTCGTGACCGAAGAGGGAGAAGAATCAGCGCCGAGCGACGCTGTCGAACAGCAGGAGGTGGCTTCATGAGCGGTTGGTATGCAGTATTTCGCAAAGAAATCGCCAATTTCTTCGTTTCCCCCATAGCATACGCAGTCATCGCATGCTTTCTCCTGATAACGGGGTTTTTCTTCTGGGCAAATGTGTCGCTCATGAGTCTCGTCAGCCTTCAAGCCGCAAACAACCCAATGATCTCTCAACGAATAAACATGACGGACATCATCATACGCCCTCTGGCCCAAAACATGAGCATCATTCTGCTCTTTCTCATGCCCTTGCTTACCATGAGGCTTTTTTCAGAGGAGAAGAAATCGGGCTCTATCGAGCTGCTCATGACCTATCCGATCACTGATACGGGCGTTGTATGCGGAAAATTTCTGTCTGCGGCGTGTGTGCTCGTGGTCATGCTTGGCAGCAGCCTTGTCTTTCCTCTGTTGCTGCTCACGGTGGGAGAGCCCGACCTGGGGGCGTTGGCCGGAGGCTATGTTGGTATTCTCCTCATGGGCGTCTCCTTTGTAGCGCTGGGGATGTTCCTTTCCACCTTGTCGGAGAATCAGATCATCTCTGCGGCCATAAGCTTTGGGGCTGCGCTTCTGTTTTGGGTTATGAGTTGGATCACCTCGTTCGCTGGCGAGACGTCGGGGTACATCATCCGCCAGCTCTCTATACTCGAGCACATCGAATCGTTCCAAAAAGGCATCCTCGCCCTGTCCGACGTGTCCTTCTTCGTGTTTTTTGCCGCTTTTTTTCTCTTCTTGACGACTCGCTCATTGGAGACTTACAGGTGGAGGGGATAGAACATGACGCGTGAAAACATTCGCCGAAGAATCATTTTGGGCAGCGGAACTGCCGCGGGTATCGTCATCTTTCTAGCCATATTGATAGCGGCGCAATACATCATTTTGCAGAATCCCAAGCGATGGGACCTCACGCATGCAAAGCGATTCACGCTGTCTTCTCAGAGCAAGAATGTCCTGGAGAGTTTTCGTAAGAACCAGACGCCCATAGACGTCCTGGCCTTCTATGAGAGCAAGGATCAAGGAGATAGAGATGAAGTCCGGGATCTGCTGGAGCAATACCGAGACGTGTATTCGAAATTCCATTACTCGTTCGTGGACCCAGACAAGGAGCGAGCCGTTGCAATGGCGAACAAGATCGACGCATATCCCACCACGATCTTGAAGGCTGGGCAAAAGGAGGAACGTATCAGCACGGTGGATGAGGAGACAGTGACAAATGCGCTTGTGAAGCTGCTCAGGTCGGAAACAAAGAAAGTGTATATGCTCAAGGGTCATGGGGAACTGTCTCCAGAGGCAACGAACGAAACGGGCTTCAGCGTCGCAAAATCTCAAATTGAAAAACAGAACTACAAGGTCGAGGAACTCGTGCTTCTTCAAACGCCCGAGGTTCCGACCGACGCCGCTGTGCTCGTCATAGCAGGCCCAAAGACCGATCCCATGGACAGCGAAATGGACGCGATACGCGCCTACCTAAACCGGGGAGGCAGTTTGCTCGTCCTGCTGAATCCCTTCAAGACGCCGAAGCTGGCAGCTTTCCTAAAGAATTACGGGTTCTTGACGGCTGACGACATCGTCGTGGATAGGATGAGTCGCGCCATGGGCGGGGACTATCTTATGCCGGTCATTGTGTCGTACGTAAAATTTCCTATCACGAAAAACTTCAACGTGGCTTCATTTTTCCCCGAGGCGCGATCTGTGCGAGCGGAGAGCGACACAAAGCGAGGTATAGAGGCCCAAGAGCTGGCGCTCACCAGCCCTGTCTCGTGGACGATCAATGAGGAACAGCTCAAATCAGGGAACGCCAATTTTGACGAAAAGACTGGTATGAAAGGCCCTGTGTCCGTAATGGCGGTATCCCAAGTGCCCACGAAGGAGGCGGCCAGCGAGCCCAAGGAAAAGGCCGATGAGGCTTCGGAGAAGAAGAACGGCGAAAAACAGGGCGGTGAAGAAGCGAAACAGCAGAAGGACGCGACCGGGGGCGAACAGCAGTCTAAGCCTAAAAAGGCAAGGATTGTGGTCATGGGAAGCTCTCTCATGGCCGCCAACAAGTACTACAAACTTCAGGGCAATGGGGACCTTTTTATGAACACTGTCTCCTGGCTTGCGGAAGACGAGAATCTTATTTCGATCCGGCCAAAGTCGCTCAAGGCGCAGCCATTTGTGCTGACAGCGCGGCAAGCGACCGTATTCTTCGTCATTCCAGTGGTGCTTATGCCATTGATCTGGGTCGCGGCTGGTATCGTCGTCTATGTATATCGCAGACGCGCAGTGAAAGCCGCTTCATCATAAGCCTCAACCCAGGGCTTCACTCTCTATATGCGTGTACGTCAAGCAACGGAGGTCTTTTGAATGAGTTGGCGAAAAACAGTAGTTTACTTGATTATACTCTGCGCCCTTGGATCCTGGCTCTACTTTTATGAAATAAAACACAAAGGCCAAAAAAAGGCTGACGAAGAGGAGGCGTCACGACTGATCTGCATCGACAACGACAGCGTCGATGACGTCACAATAAAGAAAGATGACGGGACCGTAATCCAGCTCAAGAAGATTGAAGGGAAATGGATGCTCATGGCGCCCGTGAAGACCGCTGCAGATCAGTCAGCGGTTCAGGGAGTCGTGGCGACCATCACGTCCCTGAAGCCCGAGAGGGTACTGAAAGAAAAAGAAGTGAATTGGGAGGAATACGGCCTGCAGAAGCCTTCTTTCGAGGCGTCTGTTGGGGCGAAGGACGTCCGAAACCACATCTTTTTTGGAGATCAAAACCCCTCCAAGTCCTCTTATTATATGAAGAAAGACGACGACCCAAGGTTGTTTCTCGTGGCCGATACCGTGAAAAACGCCTTGAATAAAAGCGTATTCGACTTGCGCGACAAGGAAGTACTCGCCATCGCGCCCGCGGATGTGGACCGCGTGGCAATCCGGAATGATGACAAGGAGATCGAAATCAAGCGGGAGGCTCCCGAGAAGTGGGTACTGACAAAGCCGGAATCCATGAAACTCAAGGCCAATCTGATGAATCGAGATTTGAACACCCTTGCGAACCTCAAGGCAAAGGATATCATCGACAACGCAAACCTCTCGGACGAGAAGTTCGGTCTCGCGGCTCCTAAAATTGCCATCACCCTTGCTGGACCGAAGCTCGAGCAGGTTCTTTACGTGGGCTCCCCGGTGAAAAGCGATGCTGCGCATCCCTTAGATTCGGAGGTGTACGCATCAGTGAAGGGGAAGGACGCCGTCTATGTGGTGGATTTGAAGAACCTCAAAGCACTTGTCCAATCGGACCTGAATGTGCTGAGGGACAAGTCTCTCATGTCCTTTGCCCCCAACGACGTGGAAAAATTCGATATGGAACTTGAGGGGAAAAAGTTGGTTGCGGTCCGCAAGGATAACAATCAGTGGAGCCTGGAGGAACCCAAAGGGGTCGCCTCGCTGGATTCATGGAATATTACGTCTATTCTTTGGGAGCTGAGGGATCTGGAATGGAAGTCTATGAGCAAATCCCAGGCCGTCCCGGCCGAGATTGCGCAGCCGAAGTTGGTCGCCTCGCTTGCCGTCAAAGGGCAAAAAGAGCCGGTCGTGCTCAAGGTGGGATGGGCGTCCCCACCTTCACCCTCAGGGGCGCAAGCAAACCAAAGCGCAGAGGAAACCCCCAAAAAACCGGAGCCGGCTGCCGCGTTGGCTGAGTCAAAGACTGCGCCTGCGCCGGTTTCGGGAGGCGAAGGCAGCAAACCAGCGGCTGTCGAGAAGGCGCCGGATGTGGTTACCGCGATGGTGACGCCCAGCGACGAGAAGGATATGGTGTATCAAGTCTCCGGAACGTTTATCACCCGGGTGCGCAAAGACCTCGACAAGATACTGGAAAAGAAATAACAGGAGGGCAGTGCGACCGCCGTGAGGCAAGCCGCCCGCGTGGCGCGAGAGAGGTTGCTTACCCACTGATGGATCAGGGGGAGCATTGGGGCAGTTCTCGAAGTGAGTCCCGAATTAAACGGAGGCTTCGTGGCGGAATCGAGGGGAGCTGAGACCGTGTGTCGGGTTCAGCTCCTCGCAATGACAAACAGGTTGTTGATATCTCGTGGCGAGAGATGCGTAGCAATCTCATGGTAAATTTAGAGACTCCTTCGACGAGGGCTTTCGTTCTGGGCTCTGGCGTGAACACGGACGGCTGCGCGTTTCTCGCTCTCGGCCTTGTACGATCTCTTTTGTCTCGGCTTAGACCGCGAGGTAGCGTTTTGTAATCTCCTGATTCGTCTTGAGATCAGAGATTGCGCCGTGATATTTGATGTGGCCGTTGTCCACAATGTAGGCTCTGTCGCTGTGTTTCAGGGCAAACTTTACATTTTGCTCCGAGAGAAGCACCGTCATGCCTTCATTTCTCATGAGGTCAATCACGTCTCCGAGAATTTTGACTATTATTGGCGCCAAACCTTCGCTGGGTTCGTCCAAAAGAATAAGTTCGGGATTGCCCATGAGGGTACGGGCAATGGTAAGCATTTGCTGTTCCCCGCCGCTAAGATGTCCGCCGGCCCTCGAGGCCAATTCCTCCAAACGAGGGAAGATTTGAAAGATGCGATCAATGGACCAGGGTCCGTTTTTTGCTCGTTGTTGTTGCAGACCTACATCGAGGTTTGCTCTGACAGAGAGGTCTGGAAATATCCTTCTATCCTCTGGTACGAATCCCACGCCGAGTCGCGCGACTTTATAGGGCGGCCAGCCGGTTATTTGCTCGCCGCGAAATATGATCTTTCCAGTTCGCGGCGGCGTCAGGCCCATGATGCTTCGCAATGTCGTGGTCTTGCC
>Ga0123519_10010411_pt1 | contig 13855 bp, 11 predicted proteins | sample YelNatPaOPRAMG02_FD_87396 | JGI IMG/M metagenome (GOLD analysis project Ga0123519, IMG submission 87396) | Hot spring microbial communities from Yellowstone National Park - Yellowstone National Park OP-RAMG-02 (version 2) | ecosystem: Environmental > Aquatic > Thermal springs > Hot (42-90C) ...
CAAAATCAGTCTAGCGCAGAGGCGAAAGGTTGTCAAATTCTTTTTGTCGCTGGGCTGATAGACCTTGACCACCCTCGCCGACCCGTGCCTATGTCTTCAGGCTTAGTGCCACTCCCATTCTATAAAGCCAGGCTTTACATCCACCATCGCGTTCACGATGAGTTCGACCAAACCACCGTAAAGGATCCGTTCCTTTTCCCACATCCCGTAATAAGCAAGCATGTCCCTTATCTGTCCTTTGCAGTTTGAACATGGGGCACATACATATTTGGGGGTTTGTGGACCCTTACAATCAGAGAATGCGTTTAGTATCTGTTGGAGCTTTTTACGCCCAGACACATGGCTTCTCCAGTCCATGAAGTTATGTCCACTCATGATTGCAAATCCACTGCCTCCCCCACAACAGTAGTTATAGACACCGTGTGGCTCCATCTCTCTGAACTTGGGCGCTATCTTGCGAAGTATGCGCCTTTGAGGTTCTACGACCCCCATTAGTCTGACAAGGTTACATGGGTCATGCAGGGTTACTGGGAAGTCATTCCTAGATGGGTCTAGTTTGAGCCTTTCGCTCATCACTATATCTTCGAGCAAGGTCATTGCGCTCTCACGCCTCACATTCAGCTCCCCAGCAAGGACCCTGTCCGCAATCACAGCCAGAGCCTTGTTTGCATGTCCACACTCCCCTATTACGATCTTCTTGACACCCAGTTTCTTCGCAGCCTGTGCGTGAAGCAACGCCACCCTTGCCAGTTGAAAATCGTCATACCAAAGTCCATAGTTTATTCCATCGTAGGCTGCGATCTCGCTCGACATGGTCCAAGAAACCCCTGCAGCGGTCAAGATCACTGCAAAAGCACCGACATTTTCTGGCCAAGACATGATCTCGCCAGCATTGTGGATTAGCAAGACCTCTGCCCCTGCCTTGTCCCACGGGGTCTCTATCTTTAGCCCTGTCTTCTCGGATGTGTCTTCGTCAATGAACTGGATGTTGTCTTTTACGACCTCTGGGTTCATGCCTGTCGAAGACCCCACCTTCAGTTGCAGCATTGACCCCTTGTCGTGGATTTCCTTTGCAGCAATCCCCATCTCCTGGCTAAAGAGCTTGCGAAGCTCGTGAGCAATCAGTCCATTATCCACCCCCATTGGGCATGTCTGGGCACACCTGCGACAAAGGTTGCAACGGTAAGACAGCTCAGCAAGCCTTGCTATAAGTTTCCAGTTCAGTTTTATTTCGCCTGCCCTGAAGGCTGAAAGTAGCCCTCCCTTTTTCACATACTTATAGTAAAGCCTCCTCAAAATCTCGGAACGATAAGTGGGACGGTAAAGTTCATTGTATCCGCTTGCCTCGAAGATATGACAGGCGTCACTGCATGTCTGGCACCTTGCGCAATGCTCCATCGAAAGAAGGAGGGGCTGTAAGAATGTCCAGTTGTTTTCTTCCTGAAAGAGTTTTTCCAAGCCCGACAAGAACTTTTCGATAAGTTTTCTCTCTTCCTCCTTGTCTTTTGGTTTCGGGATGCCCACTGCCAAAGTCCCATCAAGGGAAGCCTCGAACTTCTCGCGCACATCGGTTTTTAGTGGAGTAAATGGGCGCTCCTCGAACGGTTCTGGCATTGGCATCAGATCTTCCAGATCCACATGTGTCAAGGGGGCATCATCCTCCTTCCACATTGCATCTAACGGAACAACCTTTCTTTTCTTCTTCATCTCTCCCTCTGTTTTTACCTTTGAAAGGGTCTTGCTCATTGTTTCACCTCTCACTTAGTAGGGTTTGTCATTGCAATATCTGCCCATGTCTTTTGCCCGTCACCCGCTATGTGCTGGGCTGACCATGTGGGGCGGAGTGTAAGCATTTTTGCAACCTCTTTTTCGAGTTCACTGTTTGGCAGGTTTGGTTCATCATTCCAGCGCACCGCATGATAGGTGAAATACTTGCCTATGAAATGGGACATGTGCGTCAAAGGCACATAAGCGATAAGAAGACTAAGAAGAATAAAGGAAACTCCGAAAAGCGGGGACAGGTTTATCTTGGTATTGAACGAGAGCACACCTACCAATAGGCTAAGAGGCCCTGCCTGACCTGCGCCATTTGAAAGCAGGGAAACCCCAAGCAACGCAAAGGTCACGATGAAAAAAACGAGGTTGAAGATGTCCATCTTAGTTGTGTAGATACGCAAGGCTGAATCGCCCAGCCGACGAACTAGCAAAAGCATCGCACCTAGAAGGGCTAAGACTAAACCAGCGACACCAACGGGAACATAGATTGCCCGCAAGATGCCAAAAACGCCAGAGGACTGAAAGTTAGGTGCAAACAAAGAGATGATAGCACAAAGCAAAAGTAGTGCCCCAGAGCCACACAAAAGATACAATCCAAAATGGAATGGGAAAGAAAGAAACCATAGTCCCCTGTTGTACTCCCACAAGCCTTTCATAAAGAGCATCTCGGGGATCATGGCACAAAGCTCCCCAATCAAATTCTTCTTTCGTGGGCGTTGCCACCAGTTCACATCCTCGAAGTATGAGCCTCCGTGCTTTACCTTCTCGCTTTCTTCGTGAGGCACAGGATACAGTTCCCAGCGCAGATGAACGGGCGTCTTCGCGTACATAAGGATGCGTGCGATACATGCGACAACGAACACTATCGCTGAAAGATAGAAAAATATCATTAGGATCAAGGACATAGGCTCATCCTCCTCTGAAACGAACTAGAAAACCGCAATCAAGGCTCGACCAGCAGGTGTCACTCTCCTGCCCATCCTTATTTTTGAAAACAACTTCAGGATTGTCAACAAAAAATATGGCAACCCTTGACATTTCGCCGTTTGCGAAGGTTAGGCGCCTACTGGGATCCTTTCAGGAAGTCTTTTGAGATACGAGGATTTCTCGGTCAAAAAGACCAGTCCTTTAGACGCCGTCTAAGGTTGACCTAATAAAACCTTATCCGTTTGGGCAAGAAACTCTTTTTCTACCCTATATCTGGCAAGTTCAAGGTCGCAGATGTTTATGTCAACACCTCTGACAAAAAGCCCCTTTCTGGCGAGCGCTATGGACAATGTCCCCTTGCCAGCGCCGACATCGAATGCAGAAGAATGTGCAGATTTGGGGCGTCAACATCGCAGTCAACCACGACCCAGTTCTTCGACAGAACAGAAAACGACTCTGTGATGCTTGTTTTGCCTGTGCCCCCTTTGCCAGAAACTATCGTGACTTCTTTCGTCTTTCGTCGTCTTCTATGTAATAAGATTTCCCTCCCTTTAGTTGCACCCTTATCATCTTCTTGCCTAGAAGATTTGTCACCGCCTTTGCTACCTCGGCATTCCTCAAAGAAAGCCCGATGCCTATATCCTCGAGTGTTACAGGTCTTCTTCTTATCAACGCTAAAATCCTGTCTTCGAGGTCTTTTTGTTGCACATTAGAAGGCGCTTCAAGTGCCTTCTTGACAGTTCCGATAACTTCCACCTCGCCTTGGAAGTATTTTTTGAGGCGCAGAAGTTCGTCCTCTGAAGCAGGCTCGGCAAACCGCTCAGCGGGAGGTCTGACAACCGTATTCAACTGGATTTTGTCAACTTTCATCCGATTCACGAAGGAAGCGATCTTTGCAATCTCCTCATCCCTATCGTTGTAGCCCTTGACGACCATGACCTCAAGCCAGACCTTTCCTGTGAAGTTTTTGGAAAACTCGACAATGCCTTCGCACATCTTCTCGAAATCTATGGAAGGACAAGGACGGTTCACCTTCAGGAAACCTGTTCTCGTGCCTGCGTCAAGGGATGGGATCACGACATCGGCGTTCATGAGGGCATCGCTTACTTCCTCTAAATAAAGAAGAGAGCCGTTGGTCAAGACAGCAACAGGGATTTTGGTCATCTCTTTTATGCTCAAGATAATCTCTTTCAAACCGCTATGAAGAGTCGGCTCCCCACTTCCCGCAAAACTTATGAAATCCATTTCACAGTTTTCATGGATTTTCCTTCTAATCTCTTCTATCACCTCAGAGGTTGGCACATACTCTTTTCTTAGAACAGTTTTTTGCTTGGTTCTTCCAAGTTGGCAGTAGATGCAGTCATAACTGCAAACCTTGAAGGGCAGAAGGTCAACCCCCAAAGACCTTCCGAGCCTTCTGGACGGAACGGGTCCATAGATGTATTTATACCTCGCTTCATTCTTGTTCATTTTGTTTTCTCTACCAACACGAAATAATCTGCCTCAGCGAACGCTGGCTCTATATGTGTTTTCGAAGGGTCGGTGTTTGGGCTTCTGATGATGCCTATTGGTTTGAGAACTATTTCTGCCATTTCTAACTCCGCACAATGCCACCTTCATTATAAAGACTTAGAGCCTTTTCAACAGTGATGGATTCCAGCGCCTTGTTGAAGCGCGACATCTTTTGTTTTCCAGCACCTCGAAAGATTTGGTGCATGAGAGGTTCCTTCTTGACAAATGCCCACAAAAATAGTCCAAGCACGAAAACCTGCTCTCAGTTTAGCAAATGAACGATAAGATTTGCACATTCACTCGCCCCGTTTGCCCATCGTGCCTCTGTTCTTTCGAGCTCAAGAAGTTTTTCTACTTTTTCGAGCATGCCCTTTCCCCTGAACTCCATAAGAGTCACCTCCAATCCATTTCCAAGCGTGTGAAGAAAACTTCTTAGGTAATCCGTTTCTGGATGATCTTTCCGAACGACAAAGGCAGATGGAACCCCCGTATGCGCTACTTCCGCCAGTGTCGAATATCCTAGCTTTCCTATGACCCCATCCGAGGCATTCAGCAAATCTGGATGATAGAAATCCGAAAGTTTTGGAAAGAATATCAGATTGTCAGACCTTTTGAAACCACGATCCTCCGTGGTGCACACAATCTTCACCGAATGATGCTTCAGCCCCTCCAAAAATCTCGCATTTATGAACCTGAGTTCTTCAAAGACACCCCCCATCGAGACCAAAACCATCTTTTCATTGGGCTTGATGGCAAGTTTTTCCCTGACTTTGTCTCTGCTGTTTCTTATGCCTCTTGAAATAGGAGGGACGAGCAAATCGTATGGGGCTTGCCCGCAGTAAGGAATCGTCCTGACCCTGTAACTTGAAGTCTGGTTGACCTCTTTTATATGGCGGCTTATGGGAACGAGCTCAGGGAATCTCTGTTCATAAAATCCATACATCCAATCCCATGTGAAGTTTTCGATAAGAACAGACCTTAGATTTAGCTCGCTTGCTATCTGGATCCCAAAGGGAGATATATCACAGACCACCAACCTCGTATCGTTCCTTTTTAGCAAATCTTTCACATCTTTCGCCCTTTCGTGATAACTTTTGTAGAATCTTTTCAGGTCAGCAACGGTTTTTTCCATGTCTATCTCGAGCGCTGAGAGTTGCGCAAAGCCCACATCCGTCTCAACGGGGTAGTAAAAGAATCCATCTTCAAGGCTATTTTCAAAGAACTTCTTGGGCACGGTCGTCAATATCAAAGGGGTTATGGAAGGTGCTATTCTTCGAAGTTCCTGTATGACCGCGCATGCCCTCGATGCATGTCCAAAGCCATGCGGGGTGACGAAAAATGCGACACAGCTCATATTTCAGCGCCTTGTGCTCCGCTCCATCTCAAGGCGCCAAAGTTTATCAAACTGCGAAGGATCACCGCAATCAGCGATGTTATCTTTGGGAGGTTCTGAGTTTCAGCGATGCGCCTTATTGCACTTCGTGATGTTCGCCCTCACAGCAAAGATGGAGATTTGGGAAAACCCACATCCATCCCCACAATCTTGGGGTTTGCGAAAACCAGTCTTTGACCCATGATGCGAATGGCGTCTGGATGATTGTCAATCAGGACAAAATGGCGCCCTAAGCGGGCGCAAGCCTCGCCAGTCGTGCCACTGCCTGCAAAAAAATCGAGCACCCAGTCGCCAACCTTAGAATGCACTCGGACAATCCGTTCCAAAAGTCTTAGAGGCTTCTGGGTCGGATACCCTGTCTTTTCCTTGCTGTTCGTTGGCACAATCGTCATCCACCAGACATCCGTTGGTGTCTTGCCTCGCTTTGCCTTTTTTTCGCCTACAAGTTGAGGTGCCATGTATGGAATGCGATCCACCTCGCCATAGTTGAACACATAGTTATTGGGGTCTTTTACGAACCACAAAATATTGTCGTGCTTCGACGGCCAGCGTCGCTTGCTTCGACCACCATAGTCATAAGCCCAGATAATCTCGTTCATGAAGCATTCTCGCCCAAAGATATTGTCGAGCTCGACCTTTACATAGTGGACTTCACGATAGTCCAGATGGACAAACAAAGACCCATCGGGCGTCAAAAGCCTGTGTGCTTCCTTCAGGCGAGGTCTCAAGAAATCGAGATAGTCCTGGAATGAATCCTCGAATACAGGCGATTCTTTGGCTTCTACAATGTATTTGCGATCCCCAAAGCCACTTCTTGCCCCATCCTCGCTTGCCTTTACACTAAGGCGCAAGCGCTTTTGGCTCTTGCCTGTGTTGAAAGGTGGGTCAATGTAGATAAGCCTGAATGTGGCACTGGGCAGGGTTTGCATGAATACAAGGTTGTCCGAATACACGATTAGGTTTTGTGAAAGCGAGGTCTCCATCGCCCGGTGACTTACTGTGTTCGCCAAAACAACGGCAGATTTCAGTCTTTCTCAGGCGCAACAACTTGTCAAGCGAAAACTTTTACAGACCTTTCTTGTTCCGAAAAGCCCAAAGCAAGACGCAGGCAAGTTCAGGCGCTCGGACAGTGAGCAATGAGGCGCTAAGCCTCCGATCCAAACACTAGACCGATTTTTGCGACTTTTGCTCGACAGATTCTTGCGAGATGCTGGAGGCTGGCTAACGCTCGTTAGGGGGTCTGGTCTCCCTTTGCAACTTGCTCTTGAGAAAGATTCTTGCCTTCTGAATGCGCGTGTAAAAATCATAAAGGTCGCTTACGATCTTCACTGCCTGTTCAATCTTGGTCATTTTTCAAAAGTGAAAAACTCTTCATAAAGGTTCATTTATCACCAGTGCAAAACCGCTTTGCGTTCTTCGAACGAAGTCCAAAGTCGAAAACTAGCGCTGTTCGTTCTTCAGTAGTTATGCGTGCCAAGCACCACCTTTATGCCGAACTTGTTCTCTAAAAGCGCCTTGATGCCCTCGAAGTCCATTGAGCACTGTGTGGGACTTTGCGCACGCTATAAAGGCATCCACGAGCTGCATTATCCCAATGATACAAGAAGTTGTCAACGGCAATGGCTTCACGGGCTAAATTCAAAATCATGAATAGATGTGACCCGCACGACTTGCCACAGATAGAAAGAATGACTAATATAAAGGCGTCTCGAGCCTGAAGGGATGGCGTATTGAACGAGACCCTGAAGACAATATTCGTGTGGCTTTTCTTTCTTGGGCTTTTTGTCCTCATATTCTCGACAGTCCACAATCAGCCCGCAAAGAAAGAACTCGGGTTTTCAGACTTCATAAGGCAGGCATTGCCTGAACCTGAAGTCACCGTTGACAGGGAGACAGGACAGACCATAGTAAAGCAGAAGCCTACCAATGTCGCGAAAATCAGGGTGATAGGTGAAAAGATAGAGGGCGAGCTTGTTGACGGCACACCATTTGTGACAACGGGTGATTTGAAAGACTATCAAAAGGATTTGATCGCAAAAGGCATTGATATCAAATACGAAACAGACAACTCGGGGCTTTGGGTCTCGATCTTGAGTGGATGGATACCTACACTCCTCCTTATATTTTTGTTTCTTATGTTCATCAGGCAGGCTCAGGGGGGCGGGGGCAAAGTTTTTTCTTTTGGAAAAAGCAGGCACAAGGTCCTTACAGAGTCTGCATCAAAGGTGACATTCGAAGATGTGGCTGGGATTGACGAGGTCAAAGAAGAACTTCAGGAGATAATCGAGTTTTTGAAAGACCCGAACAAGTTTACAAGGCTTGGGGGGCGCATCCCAAAAGGCGTTTTGCTGATGGGACCACCTGGCACAGGGAAGACTTTGCTTGCAAAGGCTGTGGCTGGAGAGGCTGGCGTTCCATTCTTGAGCATATCGGGTTCGGATTTTGTCGAGATGTTCGTAGGTGTTGGTGCTGCCCGTGTCCGAGACCTATTCGAGCAGGCAAAGCGCAGGGCGCCATGCATCGTCTTCATTGACGAGATTGATGCGGTTGGAAGGCAGAGGGGGGCTGGGCTCGGAGGTGGGCACGACGAGCGGGAACAGACATTGAACCAGTTGCTAGTCGAGATGGATGGGTTCGAAAGCAATCAAGGGGTTATCATAATCGCTGCGACGAACAGACCTGACATCCTTGACCCAGCACTTCTAAGACCAGGGCGTTTCGACAGGCGGATTGTCGTTCCAAGCCCCGATTTCAAAGGGCGGGAGGCGATATTGAAGGTGCACACAAGGAAGGTGCCTCTTGGCGATGATGTTGACCTGTCCGTGCTTGCAAAAGGGACGCCTGGGTTTGTGGGCGCAGACCTCGAAAACATGGTGAACGAGGCTGCACTGCTTGCTGCACGGAAAAACAAGGACAAGGTAACGATGGAGGACTTTGAAGAGGCAAAGGACAAGGTCATGATGGGGGCAGCAAGGAAAGGGCTTGCAATGAGCGAAAGGGAGAGGGAACTTACCGCTTACCACGAGGCTGGTCACGCGATTGTGGCACGCTCACTTCCTGGCACTGACCCTGTGCACAAGGTTACGATAGTGCCAAGAGGGCTTGCGCTTGGCATGACTCAGCAACTTCCAGAAGAAGACAGATACACATTGACTAGGGAATACCTGTTGAATAGGCTTGCCATTGCACTTGGGGGGCGGGCAGCGGAACTTTTGGTCTTTGGTCAGGAAACAACGGGGGCTGGACAGGACATAAAGATGGCAACAGAACTTGCAAGGAAGATGGTCGCACAATGGGGGATGTCTTTGCTTGGACCTATCCATCTGGACACTCGTGAAGAGATGGTGTTTTTGGGGAGGGAACTTGCAACGCAAAAGGAGATAAGCGAGGCGTCGCAGAGACGGGTGGATAGAGAGGTAAAAAGGCTCTTGATGGAGGCTCAGGACTTTGCGATCGAGATACTTCAAAAGCGCATGAACGCGCTTCATAGCCTTGCAAAAAGGCTACTTGAGAAAGAGACTATTGACGGGCACGAGGTTGATGAAATCCTGCAACAGTGCGCATCAGACGAGAGCCAAACAGCGCCATCAGAATCACCTGAAGGAGCAAGCCCCCCCCAAATGTGATTATGATCATTGCACCTGTCGGGGCGTCTAGCTTGTAAGACAAAAGGATGCCAATGACGCTTGCTAAGAAGGCAAAGCCCCAGCCAAGAAGCAACCTTTGGATAATGCCTCCTACAAGCAAGGCAGACATGACGGATGGCACCATAAGATAGGAAAACACAAGAAGCACGCCTGCTAACTGGACAGAACTTGTGACCACAAGCCCGAAAGAGCAATAGAAAAAGAGGTCCCAGGCGAATATCTTCGCTTTGGAAGTGCCCAAAGCCTCGGGATTGAATGTGGCAAGAATGACATAGCGCCTGAATGCGATGTGCAAAAAGCCTATCACAGCATAAATGAGGGCGACCTTCGCAACGACAAAGGGGTCTTGAACCCACAGGATGTCCCTGACAAGCAAGGCTGACAAGTGTTCAGCACCGTGAGGCGCTTTTGTAAGTGCTATGACTGTCAGGGCGGATGCAACCGCATAGACAATCCCGATAAACGCCTCCTGAGGCACCCTGCCTTTGCCATAGCCTCTTGTCAGTGAGAATAACACTGCACCAACAATGGTGAAGCCCAGAGCAAAGATGTATGCCTGATTTGTGTCAAAATCGTATCCCAAAAGATATGCGATGGTCGTGCCAAGCGCAGCGATCTGGGCTAGGGCAAGGTCAACAAAGATGATCCCCCTCGATAGCACATGAAGCCCTAGATAGACATGGATCCCTGAAAGAACGAGCGCAAGCGAAAAAGGGACGACTAGGAAAACTAGCGTGCTCTGGCTTTCCATCTAGCACCTCACTGTGTCGCGATAGCCTTGGCGATCATCACAAGCACATCTTTGTAAGAGTTCGCACCCTGGACGCCGCCTACGGAAGTGGGCACGATTATGACCTTTCCGTTTGTCTGCCTTGCGAGCCTGTTTGGGATGTCCTGCTCGTAGTATGGCTCGATGATGAAGACAGGTGGGGTATTGAGGCTTTGCAGTGTCTGGGTTAGCGAGGCGATGTGCGAAGGCGTTGGGGGGATGCCTGGCTTTGGCTCGATGTAGGCAGTAGCCCTAAGACCATAATCCATAAACAGATACGAAAAGGTCACATGATAGGTCACTATCGGGCGGGGCGTGGTGTTTGACAACATGCTTTTTACCTGCGCATCAGCCTCGTTTATCTCTTGTTCCAGTTTTGCATAGGACGCCTCGTAAAACTTTTGATTTGAGGGGTCTATTTCACTCATCCGTTCCATGATGCCTTTTGCCACCTTCTTTGCGTTTTTTGGGGGCAGCCAGTAATGGGGATTGCCTTTCGGGTGCAAATCGCCTTTAGAGCGGTCAGCACCCGATGGAGGAACCTCGATAGGCTCGATAAACTGTGAACAATCCAAAAAACCTTTTTCGCCTGGCATGACCTTTGGGTTTCTTGCACCTTGCAGCACAAGCGGTAACCAGCCTATCTCGAGGTCAAGACCAACGCTTAGGACAAGGTCTGCCTTGCTTAACATAAGCATGTAAGAAGGCTTTGCAGAGGCGAAGTGGGGGTCTTGGTCGCCTCTAAGGATTGACGAGACCTCGACCTTGTCACCGCCAATCACGCTTGCAAAGTAGGCAAAGTCCGAAACGGTCGAGACGATGCGCATCTTTGCAAAAGAAATAGAAGCGACGCCAACGAAGAATGCAACAATAAAAGCCTTTTTGACCATAATACACCTCCTTTAGTAACCATGCGCAGGGTGAGCACCGATGCTCACATTGAACTGCAACATGACCTGATGGACATTCTTTGTCTGAGCAATGTCTTGGGAGGGCGACCCCCCCCTTGTATAACTGTATTGGAGCCTTATCGCAGAAAACTCGGTAGGCACGAATGCGATAAGTCCTGTGCCTCGGTAGATGGGGTCTTTCAAATCGCCCATAGGCCAGCCAACTGTATCGAACCTTGCCTGAACCCAGAACCTCTGGGCAAACTGGACTGCAACATAAGAAGAAAGCCCGCCAGCACCAGAGGCAACATCGTTTTGCAGTTTCAGGGCTTGGCATACTTCGGGAGGGTTATCCCCATCGCACTTGTTCGCCTGAAGTGCATCCGCTATGGAGGAGCTTCTCGTCATCCTCATCCACTCTGTTTGCCAGATAACCTGCTTATACCTTTGCACTGGTTTCCATCTTAGGGTCAAATCGCCTCCATAGACATGGGTCCACCCGCCTGCCCTATTCTTGCCTGCCACATAACTGCCCCCGACCTCAAGCGAGACATCCTTTTCGAAGTCAAAGAAGTTGCGCCATTTCCCACCATATATCAAGTCTTTGCTCTTCTCTGATGCAAAAAGCAGATCGTTGTTGCCATTCGCAGCGTAGGCAGAGATTTCAGAAAACCATGGCAAAGGCAAAAGTGCTGACGCCTCCATTCCGATCTCATTTAGCCCTTCTTCTCCAAAGAAATAGACAAGGGGCAATGGTGCATCAATGAATGGAAATGCATGGGTATGAAGCATATTGTGCTTGCCGAATGGCAAATAGAACTTGCCTGCCCTGAAGGTGACCTTCGGAAGGCTTAGTGTTGTGATGAACCCTTCCTCGACATGCACATGAAACTCGTCATGGTGATAATGAAAAGCGATGATGAGGTCGCCTCTCAAATACGGGTCAACTGCTGCTGCAAGTGCGAGCTCAGCCTCCTGAAAAAGAAAACCAGATTGTGGATATGTCTCGCCAACATGTTCGGGAAGTGCTGGAGAATCGCTTAGATAAGCCCCTCCAAGCAAAAGGTTTGCGCCTATTGCTGGGTTGTAATCCCTTGTAAGACCCAAGCCTTGAGTCCTGTCGGAAAGCCCGAATGTGCTTGTGCCTAAAGGTGCTATCTGACCATACGCGTCCACAAATAAGGCGTTTGCAAGTAAAAGCCCAAAGGCATATATCAAAAAACGATTCATAGTTTCTGCCTCCTTTTCTAAGACCTACTCTTAGTCAAAAACCGAAAATCAGAAGCCAGTTTTTAGGCAACGGTGGGTGGTGCTCGAGCCCTTTCTTTGTTGTGCTCGATAAGGGTGAAAAGGAGAGAAGAGTTTTCCTTGATCGTGCCAAGCCAGAGGTCGTCCAGAGCGGATTGAGGCTTTATCTGGCAATCCTCGACCTCCGCTCGTCCTGAATGGATAGGGCATGGACATGTCTGCGCCTGCAATGGCTCATAACGATGTTGTGGCTTTACATCCTCGATGACGATATGGAACGAGAAAAGAAGGCAGGCGCAAGCGGCTATGAGTCGGCTTGTCATAACCAACAACTACTCCCCAAAGCAGGGAGTTGCAAAAAGATAGGGATAGTGTCGGCAAATGTCAAGGTAAAAAGTTTTGCGACTACTCGAACTATCTCGCCTGCCCGAAGCAAAACAGTAGGCTAAGGCCTGTTATGACCCGCCAGAGCGGGGGCACGCTTCTAATGCAATGTCCTTGCGATAATGCATGGTTGACCAATGGATTTTTTGACAAGCCCTATATGCCCTGTCCCTTGCATCCGCAAAGTCATTTCCTATGGCAGTAACCCCAAGAACCCTGCCTCCTGCCACAACTGGCTTTCCTTCTTGCCCACGAGCAGTGCCTGCATGGAAGACCACGATGTTCGGCAGGCGCGCCGCCTCCTCGACCCCTTGAATCACCTCGCCAACCTCGGGCTTATGCGGATAGCCTTTTGCGCTAAGCACAACGCAAACAGTCGGTCTTTCATCGAAAGATAAGCGCACTTCACCAAGCCTCCCCTCGCTACATGCAACGAGCGCCTCAAGAAAATCCCCACGAAGCCTTGCAAGCACGGGCTGGGTCTCGGGGTCACCAAATCTACAGTTGAACTCAAGAACCTTTGGACCTTCCTCCGTAATCATAAGCCCAGCATACAAGACACCCCTGTAAATCACGCCCCTTGAACGAAGCGCATTTATCGTAGGCGCAACAATCTTTTGAAGGATCACCTCCTCCACGGGCTTTGTAATGGTGATTGCTGGGGAATAAGCACCCATACCACCAGTGTTAGGACCCTCGTCTCCATCCAGTAAGCGCTTGTAATCCCTTGCTGGAGCCAGAGGGACGATGGTTTCTCCATCGGTCATGACCATGAAAGATGCCTCTTTGCCTTCCAAAAACTCCTCGATGACGACCTTGTCGCCAGAGGTCCCGAATACTTTTTCCACCATGATCTTTTTGATGGCATCCCGTGCTTCTTCCGAGTCCTTTGCAACCACGACCCCTTTGCCCCCCGCAAGACCATCCGCCTTCACGACCACAGGCAGTCCAAACCTTTCAAGCCCTAAAAAAGCCTTATCTGCATCGTCAAATACCTCCCACCTTGCGCAGGGCACTTTTGCCTGCTCCATGATTTCGTGCGCAAATGCCTTGCTCGCCTCTATCAAAGCCCCTCCTTTTTTAGGTCCAAAAAACTTTATGCCCAAAGTTTCGAGTTCGTCCGCAAGCCCTTTGGCAAGGGGGGCTTCTGGTCCTACGACAACAAGGTCAATGTTTTCTTGTTTTGCAAAAGCCACGACCGAGCGGACATCACTAGGTTCAATGTTTATTGGGGTTGCAATCTCGTTCGTTCCAAAGTTCCCTTTTGTTATGAATATCTTTGTCCCTCTAGTAAATGCTATGCGCCACG
>Ga0123519_10010413_pt1 | contig 13855 bp, 10 predicted proteins | sample YelNatPaOPRAMG02_FD_87396 | JGI IMG/M metagenome (GOLD analysis project Ga0123519, IMG submission 87396) | Hot spring microbial communities from Yellowstone National Park - Yellowstone National Park OP-RAMG-02 (version 2) | ecosystem: Environmental > Aquatic > Thermal springs > Hot (42-90C) ...
CCGCCCTTGCGTACCATGTTGGGTATTTGAGGATTGGAAAACTGTAGCTGAGAGGTGATGGTGGCTTGAGGATGAAGACTTCGGCTTTTGTGTGCCATAAAGGCAACTCCAAAGAAGCCATACGACCTATCTCATTGGCCCAAGGCCCACCCGCGTTAACAATTATGTCAAAATAAAAAGTACCTTTGGTTGTCTCGACACCTGTTACACGTTCCCCTGATCTTATTATGCGTGTGACTTTTGTTTCTGTAAGGATTTTAACCCCTCTATCTCGCGCCTTTCTTGCGTATGCGTTTGCGATTGCTGTTGCGTCTGCATATCCATCTTCAGATGTCCATGCTCCTCCAACGACGTTTCCCGTATTCAAATCAGGTAGATATTTTTTGAGATCACGTGGTTCGTCAATTAACTCTGCGGAGAAACCGTGTTTTCTGCTTAAATCTACATGCCTCTTCACCCTTTTTAATTGTTCTTCAGTGGGACAGACGACTAAAGTTCCAGATTGCTTGAAGCCTACCAAACCTTTAGGTCCTTCATTCATTTCCTTGTAAACTTTCAAACATCTTACTCTTAAATCAAAGAAAGCTTCAGGCAAGGAATCGTCCATAAGACACAAAGTTGCCGCTGATTTAGCAGTTGTTCCCGATCCTATTTGTTTCTTTTCGAACACTGTTATTTCTATTTCTTTATAGAGACTCAAGTGGTAAGCTATGCTACAACCAGTTATTCCTCCACCTATGATTGCAACCCTCTTTTTATCCATTTTTTTAGGTCACCTCCGTCAGTGATGATTGAGCTCTAATTTTTATGTTTTTTGTATTGACTATTATACCGTTAGATTTAAAAGTTTCGCGTATATAAAAAAGCCCACAAGCTAAAGGGAAAGATGTTGGACATAATAGTGTGCATCAAGCAGGTGCTCGACACAGCTGAAGCTGAACTAAAAATCGATAGTTCTGGAAAAGCTATAGAGACCTGTGGACTTGTTTTTGATATAGGTGAGTGGGATGACTATGCACTCGAAGAAGCCGTCCGCATAAAAGAAAAAACTGGTGGTACTGTAACAGTCATAACTGTAGGTTCGGAAGAAGCAGAAAGAACGCTTAGAAAATGTCTGGCAAGAGGGGCAGACAAAGCCATAAAGATAGTTGACAAACGTCTTAAAGGATTGGACGGATATGCTACAGCCAAAATCCTTCATAAAATAATCAAAAGTATGCATTTCGATTTGATTCTCACAGGAGCCCAAGCAAGCGATGACGAATACGCTGTTGTGGGTCCGATGCTTGCAGAACTACTTGGACTTCCACATGTAACTATGGTGAAAAAGATTGAACTAAAAGATAGACTCGCCATAGTTAACCGTGAATTGGAAGGTGGCTTGGAAGAAATAGTTGAGGTAAAACTGCCTGCAGTTCTCACAATCCAAACGGGAATTAACGAGCCAAGGTACGTTTCACTCCTCGGCGTTAAAAAAGCTGCACAAAAAGAAATTAAGGCTCTTGGATTAGCCGATATAGGATTAAGTGAAAACGAAGTTGGTGAAACCAGCTCTTGGATTAAAATAGAGAAAATTTTTGTTCCTCCAGCTGAAAAAGAGGTGAAAACTATCACAGGAAGCCCTGAGGAGATTGTGACTAGAATCATTGAAATTTTAAAGACTAAGGGGCTGATATAGATGGGCGAAATTTTTGTTCTAGTAGAACATAGGCAAGGGAAGATCAGAGATGTAACCTTCGAAATGTTAACAAAAGGTAATGAATTAGCTAGAAAAACAAACGCGAACTTGACAGCAGTTCTTCTTGGTCATAGTAACATCAAAGACTTCCCTAAAACGCTTTCAGAATATGCTAAAAAAGTCTTAGTGGTGGATGATGCGAAATTGGAAAATTTTAATTCTGACGCATATCAGAAAGTATTAGAAAGTTTGATTGGGAAATATAAACCATTGTTGACGCTTATTGGACACACTTCTTTAGGAGTAGATTTAGCTCCAACCCTCTCAGTTTCTTTAAAAATGCCGCTTGCAACAGACTGTATAGACTTAGAATTTGAAAATGATGTTCTTTCAGTAACGCGTCAAATGTACGGCGGAAAAGTAAATGCCAGAGCGATACTGCGCAAATCTGAAAGCTATATTGTAACGATTCGTCCAGGGAGCTTGAAAGCTATAAAACCACAATCACCAATGAACGGTGATGTAATAGAAATTCGTTCTCCGCTTACCGAGGAAATAACGTACAAGCGTGTCATAAAATATGTTCAACCCCAACCTAGCGGAGTGGATATAGCCTCTGCCGAATTGCTCATTGGTATAGGGCGTGGAATAGGAGGTGCACAAAACATCCCAATATTTGAGGAACTAGCGAAGACACTAAACGGGTTACTTGCTTGTTCTCGTCCAATTGTTGATAAAGGATGGCTTCCAAGTGACAGGCAGGTTGGAATGTCTGGAAAAACCGTTAAACCCAAACTCTACATCGCCTTTGGCATCAGTGGTGCCTTTCAGCATGTTCTAGGAATGAAAAATTCAGAACTAATCATAGCGATAAACAAAGATCCAGAAGCACCCATCTTCAAATTCGCAGATTACAGGGTAGTTGAAGACCTCTTCAAAATAGCGCCTTTACTCAAATCCAAAATATATGAGCAAAAAACGCAGAAAACTTAGGGGAGAATACTCAAACCCGAAAAACTTTCGCGTTGTAGACGAAAACATCTTTTTAGATATCATTCAGTTAAAAAATAAAAAGTAAATATTTATGTTATAACCAAGCTAAGCACCGCTTTCTGTACATGAAGTCTATTTTCAGCCTCGTCGAATATGACAGAATTGGGGCCGTCTAAAACATCGCTTGCAATTTCGTGGTCTCTATCCACTGGCAGACAGTGCATGACTATTGCTTTTTTGCTGCATAGATCCATTAATTCTCTTGTAAGTGTCCAACCTTTGTACTTATCCATTATAGTTTGCTCGGCTAGAGTGTCTATTTTACCATAGTTGAGGGTTGTATGGTTCCTCATGTAGATCACATCTGCTCCTTCTAGTGCCTCTTTTAGATTATCCGTCTCTGTGAAGGAACCTCCACTCTCTCTAGCATTATTCTTTGCCTGTTCAATGACCTTTGGATCTAGGATGAACTCTGGAGGTCGAACATATACAACATCCATTCCATATCTAGTCATTAACATTATGTTCTCCTGAGGAACAGCCGGAACCCTTAAAGCACCCGGAGAATACGCCCACGCTTGAACATATTTTTTTCCTTCATATTTTCGAATCTTCTCTTTAATTGTTAGCATGTCAGCCAAACCCTGGCAAGGGTGATGCATGTCGGTCTCCATGTTTATTACTGGAATATCTGCCCACTGTACATATTCTCGTATTATTTGGTCCCCCTCACCATAATTGGATGTATAAACTCTTACTCCAATTCCATGGCCATATCTACTCAAGACCTTAACAGTATCTTTGATGGACTCTTGCGCTGCCTTATCACCCATACGCATTGCTCTGGTCTCAATGTAATGAGCATGTCCACCTAGTTGGGTCATAGCTGCCTCAAAGGAATTTCGGGTTCGTGTTGAGGTAGCATAGAAGATCATGAAAAAAGTTTTGTTTTTCAGGTATTCATGGGACACATTCGCTGCCATTTTTCGCTTAAGGTCTAAAGATAACTCGAAGGTTGTTTCAAGTTCTTCCATCGTCCAATCTTGGCACGTGATCAGATTTTTTCCCTTAAGTTGAACCATGCTTTTGTCTCCCAAAAGAAAATTATGTTTTCCTCCGTTCTTATTAAGATATCGGTTTGAGACTTTAGTGCGCCTAATAAAAAAGGGGTTATGGGTGGTAATTACGCATCGAAATGGCTCAAGCTGGTCCCACTCGACCTTTGGATTAGTTGGGGCTATGACGAAGGTTAATATTCGGCAACACTTTAATGTATTCTAAATTGGACTCCGGAAAGCCATATTTAAAAATCAGCAATATCAACGGCTTCTCATAGCCCGAACCATTTCCGTTCGCTTTTGAGAAAACATATACTCGCAAAACTCTAAGATTCAAGGTTAACTCTGTTGCAAAAAAGCATAAATAATGATGGCAATGTATTGATCTCCGGGCAAATAAGCGTTTGCTGGAGTGTTATGATAAATGCAGTCCATAGAGGAAATTCGTGAATTGTTCCCCATAACAAAGAACAAGGTGTTCTTGAATCATGCGGCGCGGTCTCCTCTTCCGAAACCTGTTGTGGATGCTGTGCAAAAATGTCTTTTCGAGTTATCAGATTCTGGCGAAGCCTCATTTGATTCGAGCGATTATGGAAAAGCTCTATTTGCAAAACTTATAGGTGCTAAGCCCAACGAAATAGCATTAACTGAAAGCACTTCTGTAGGATTAAATATCGTCGCCAACATGCTCAAATACCCCCATGGCTCAAAGATTGTCACAACTGACTTGGAATACCCTTCTGTGGTTTACCCTTGGCTCCGCAAGCACCTAGGTGCCAAACTACACTACGTGAAGAGTGTTGAAGGAAAAATCCCGTTAGGAGATGTGGAAAAAAGTGTTGATGACAAAACGGTTGCAATTGTAGTGGGTCATGTTAAATATTTCACTGGCTTCCGTGAAGATTTGAAGGCTTTAAGTGAAATAGCGCATGAGCATGGGGCATTTTTAATAGTGGATGCTGTGCAGTCAGTTGGTGCAATACGGCTTGATGTTAAAAAGGATGATGTCGATTTTTTAGTGACAGCTTGTTACAAATGGCTTCTAAGTCCTCAGGGAGCTGCCTACTTGTACGTGAAAGAGCAGTTAATTGAAAAGTGTGAACCATTATTTTTAGGATGGGCTAGCGTTAAAAGGGGGTTTGGGGATATAGGGAGCCTGAAGTTTCATGAAACTGCAAGCCGTTTTGAAATAGGTGCTCGGAGCCTGTTAAGTTTTGCAGGTGCAACGGAGGCATTAAAGATATTTTTAAATTTTGGAATGGAAAGTGTGGAAAGAAGGATACTCGCCTTGACAGATTATTTGGTTGAGAACATAAAGGCTTTAGGATTGAAACTTCAAACTCCTGAAGACAATCACTGTCGCTCAGGAATAGTTAACTTCAAAACAGATAATCCTGAAAAAGTTGTAGAGATGCTTCGCCAAAGAGGCATTATTGTTTCCTCTAGGACACATGGTATAACTATCTTACCAACCTTCTCTCATGGAGTAATTGTTTCACCGCACTTCTATAATACAGAGGAAGAAATAGATAGACTAATTCAAGAAGTCAAAAACAGCAGTGTTAGAGTCTAAAAAATAGAATGGGAAAGTTGGTATGCTATTTTAGCTATTTGCTATGCTTTTTCATAAATCGTTCGAGCCTGTCAAAAACCTCTTTGAGGACCTCTATTTTTGGAAGGAACACCAGCCGGAAGTGGGCAAAACCTTGTTTTGGTCCCCAGTTTGATCCAGCAACGAAGGTAATCTGCTCCTCCTTTATTAAATCTGCAAGAAAGTGTTCCTCACTTGGCCATTTTTTGTTTTTACCAATGCTCTCAACTCTTGGAAAAGCGTAGAATGCTCCTTCTGGTTTGGTGCATTTTATCCCTGGAATATCATCAATTCTTTCCATTATGTAATCTCTTCTTTTCTTAAGTTCTTTTGCCATCCATTTGCAATGCTCCAATGATTTATCCCAGTCTTTATATGCTCTCGTTGCTGCAACTATGACAGGTGTAGCTATTGCATGAGCGTCACCTGCGATGTGTGTAGTTATCTCTAGCGTTTTTCTGATGTGTGGGATTTTGTCTTCTGGGTCGTGAATAGCGAGATACCCCACTCTCCATCCCGTGACAGCGAAGAATTTAGACATGCCATTCATTGTTAGAACTGGGACGTCTTTGGATATGGATGCTATTGAGGTTGAATGAGGAACATCAAAAGTCAAACAATCGTAAATCTCGTCAGATATTATTGGAAGTTTGTACTCACCAGCAATGTTTACTATTTTTTCCAAGTTTTTCTCGTCGTAAACTGCCCCAGTTGGATTATTTGGATTCACGATCAAAATGGCCTTTGTCTTTTTTGTTATTCTCTTCCTCAAATCTTCTACATCTGGTTGCCATCGGTCTTCTTCAAAGCTTAGTGAGGTTTCAAAGTCTGCTTTAAAATATTTAGCATAAAAGAAGTATTGTTGATACGTTGGTTCAGGTCCTAGCAAAACATCTCCTGGATCTAACAGAGCTAAGTAGAGCTGGTTCATAGCTTGGGTGGTCCCAGGTTGTAGGAAGATGTCCTTTGCTGTATAGTATACTTTGTGAATTACCTTTTCTCTTCTGATTATTTCCTGAATTAATGCATCCCTCCAAGGAGTTCCAGTGTCTGGGTGACCCCAATACATTCCAGCCTCGTAGAGGTCGTCAGACGGCTTGTACCCTCTTTGCGGTCTGGCTCCAGAAATATACATATTCCATCCGTCGATGGCTGCCTCAGCTAAGTATTTTATTACGGAATCTGCTGGGAACAATGGAGGAAACCTAGTCGGGTCTCCACCTACTAATGCGATGACTTTTTTGCCTTGTTTAAGCACTTCTTGCGTTGCTTGTTGAAGAACTGTTTCTCTAGTAATCAATCTAGTTGATGAAACTTTTGTTGTTTCTTCTTCTACTCCCCATCTGTCAGGAACTTTAACATTGTCATATGTTTCGGATTTCTTCAACATAGTACTCTCCATTTAAATTATGGATTGGAAATAAATTTCTGAGTAAACTATATAAATTCTTTGGTCCGAATAAATTCGAAACATGATAGATCTGTTAATTGTTAACGGATATATACTCACAATGAACCCGAAAAGAGAAATACTTAATGATGGGGCAGTGGCGATTGACAATGCCTTAATAATAGAAGTTGGAAAAAGCAAAGAATTAACTTCTAAATACTCAGCAAGACACGTAATAGATGCAACTAATAAAGTGGTAATGCCGGGACTCATTGATACTCATGGACACGCTGGTCACGGATTGATTAAAACATTTGCAGAGAATTACGATGACTGGAGCCCTATAGTTTACGATATTTATGTTCACATGACAAATGAAAGATTCTGGTATGTCGATGGATTATTATCTTCGCTTGAAAGAATAAAATTTGGAACAACATGTGGTGTCTCTTTTCTTGGTGGTGGGGCCGGAGCTTTCAGGTGTGATGATTCGAGATTCGCTGAGAGCTATATAAAAGCCATGCGGGAGGTCGGAATAAGGGGGGTTCTTGGAATAGGGCCTTCCGGTAGGAACTTTCCGTATTATCCGGAAAACTTCTTTTCTTTGGAAGGAGGTTCAAAAGCTGAAGTAACAGTTTCCTTTGAAGACTCGTTAGATGTGACGGAAAAACTCATCGAAAAATGGAACAAATTAGATGAAGTGCAAGTTAAATTAGCTGTAAACAGCATAGCCCCAGATCTTGGAAAACTTAATAGAGCAGATCAAGACTTAGTCAATCATCAAGCCAAGAAAATTCGTGAACTGGCAAATAAATTTAATTGCGGCATACTAGCTCATGGGCATGGTGGAACCATTAAGTCGGCGGAGAAATTAGGTTTGCTTGGAAGAGATGTTATCCTCGCTCACTGTGCAGGTCTGTCAGAGGAAGAAATTCAAATATTAAAACGAACAAATACCAACGTAGTCCATTGTCCACGAGCTCGCTCTATAATCGAAGCCAGATGCCCAGTACCTGAGCTATTAACTGCTGGAGTGAGGGTTGCAATTGGAAGCGACGGAAATGCTCCAGACAGAACATTCAACATGTTTGAAGATATGAGGGTGGCAATGACTATTAATCGTACCTACTTTAAGGATGCGCATCTTATGCCTCCGGGCAAAGTTTTAGAAATGGTTACAATTGATGCAGCAAAAACGTTGGGATTAGACGAATTTATTGGGTCAATTGAAAAGGGAAAGAAGGCAGACCTAATAATTGTTGACTTATTTAAGCCACACACCGTACCAATTATGATGATTCCACACAGAATTGTCTATGAATGCTCTGGCTACGATGTAGACGCTTCGATCATAAACGGTAAAATAGTGATGATGAACAGGAAAATTCTAAAAGTTGACGAGAACAGAGTGCTCAAGGAAGCACAAGAAGTCGCAGACAAACTTTTTTCCAATGAAGAGTTGAGAAAGTTTATCGCCATCCCCGACGGCTTCTGGAGTAGTGTCAGATACTAGTTTCTAAAAGTGTTTCTTCTGTTTCTAGAATATGCGCACCTTTTAGTCTATCTCGTTCTTCAATAAACCAAATCCTTAGTATTTGGCTCTTCTCCTTGATGATACACGCGCTATCAATTATTTTCGAAATCTTTATATCTTTTTTGAAATAATTGTAAGTGATCGCTATGTTTAATATTAGACAAGTGTTGAAAAAGAATTATGCAATAATAGTCCCTGACGATGCTCCAGTAACAAGGATACCTGGTTGGGATAATGCTAATGTAAAGGTTCTGGCCGCCCCTTGCATGGGCGCAAACTTCGTTGAATATTTAATCGAAGTCAAGCAAGCCGGTAAAGTTGTTGTCCCCCTTCAAGATCGGCTTGAATACGTCTTTTACATTCTGAAAGGTAAGGGAATCTTAGAAAAAGAGGGTGAAGACTTTAAGTTAGAAGAAGGAAGCTACGGCTATTTACCTCCTAAGATGGCTTGGGAGATCACTGGTGCCTCTGAAGAGGTCATGAAATTCCTCCTGGTAAAAAAGGTCTACGAGCCCGTGGGATCAAAGCTACCTGAGATGATAATTGGTAGGAATCGTGAAACTCCAGAGGTGAAAATTTCGGCAAAACGAAGCATCAAGGACTTCATTCAATGGTCGGAGGATATACTTTACGATCTGTCCTGGGCCATTCTATACTTTGAACCAGGATCGGGCATTACTCATGTTGAGAATCACATCCATGAACATGGTCTATATATGTTGTCAGGATATTCTCTGTATTTCCTTGACGATGCTTGGCATCAGACAGTACCGGGAGATTTCATATGGATGGCTCCTTACGTTCCTCAGTCTTGTCAGTGGTACGGTGAGGAGCGGGGCTCCTACCTGCTGTACTCTAATAGAAACAGGGATGCATTAATCTAAATCCGTCTTTAATGGTGAGGAATGGCAGGGTGACGGTTGACAAAGTCTTTGTTAGGGGGAAAATTTTAACTCCAGCGGGATTAGTTGAAGGGGGAGTAGCAGTTGAGAAGGGTAAGATAGTAGCCATAGCCTCCGATGCGCATTTACCGCATGCAGGCACTGTTGTAGACTTAAAAGGCAAGATAGTCCTTCCAGGCATAGTAGATAATCACGTGCATTTTGTCTCCACCAGACACGAACCAGAGGGGGAAGACTTTGAGTCCGGAACTAAAGCCGCCGCATCGGGAGGAATCACCACGATTTCTGACATGCCTACAGGAACCCCTTGGATATCGAACGCTAAGCTCTTAGAGGAGAAGAAAAAATATGCTGAGAAATCCGCCTACATCGACTTCGCCTTGTATGGCGGCGCGGGGTCGCAAAATGTCAACGCCCTTCAGGAAATGGTTGATGCTGGAGCTATTGCATTTAAGACGTACATGGTTAGCTCCAATGAATACCCCTCATGTGGGGAAGATGGCAAAATTCTGGAGCTCTTAAAGGTTGCCGCTAAGACGGGAGTTATCACTGCATGGCATGCTGAGAATGTTCTTCTCATAGATCCATTAGTGGAAGAGTTGAAGTCAGCTGGCCGTGTAGATCCCATGGCTCATGTGGAGTCTAGGCCTAACTACACAGAGTATGAAGCCATATCGAAGTTAATCATCTTCAACCGGATTGCGAAAGCGCGACTGCATATAGTTCACCTTAGCACTAAAGAAGGTTTGCAACTAGTTCAGGCTGCTAAAGCTGAAGGAATGCATATTACCGCTGAGACCTGCCCCCACTATCTTCTCCTCAACTCGAAGTATATGAGGAAGGCTGGACCTTACGCTAAAATAATCCCACCCCTGAGGTCAGAAGAGGATAGGTTAGCATTGTGGAATGGCCTCCTATCAGGAACAATTGATTATGTCTGTAGCGATCATGCTCCACACACAAAGATGTCCAAGGATGCTGGTTGGAAGAACATATGGCTTGCCGGAAACGGGAATCCAGGAGTTGAAACAATGGTTCCCCTCATGCTAGATCAAGTTAATAAAGGCACAATCAGCCTTCAGCAGATGGTATACAACCTGTCTACTAGACCAGCCCAGGTTTTCGGCTTATTTCCTAAGAAAGGCGCCATTATGGTGGGTGCAGATGCCGATCTGACGGTGGTTGACTTGGATTTGGAGTGGGTAATAAAGGCTGAGAACATGTACAGCAAATCGAGGGATACAACTCTTTATGAGGGCTGGAAGATCAAAGGTAAGCCTATTCTAACAGTAGTTAGAGGGGAAGTAGTTGCCGAAAACGGCGAGGTCATAGGTAAAATGGGTTATGGAAGGTTCCAGAAGAGAGTGATATAACATCAGGCAAAATAAATTCTCCAAATTTAATTTATCCGCTCTTTTTTCTTTAGTTGTAGCGAGAAAAGTTAAGTATACAAAATCCTAAAAATATATAAATTTTAACGTGGTCAAAATTCTAATACTAGACATTCTTGAGACTACTTGAAGTGAAAAGATTGGTTTTTTCAAATGTTATATGTTTGGGCGTTAGTTTTATTAATAACATGCTCTACGAAATTATATGGCAAATGCAAAAGGTGGAAAACTTGAAGAAAGAAATTAAATTTGGAGATGTAATAGTAAAGCCTGGAGAAATAGGCTTCGGAACTCTGACAACTGTTGAACTCGCAGACTCCACAGTCGTCAAACTTCCAATAATAGTAATGAATGGCGCAGAAGATGGACCAAAACTTTTGATCTCCAGCGCGGTTCATGGCGGCGAGCTCGTAGGTGTCGATGTGGTTAGGGTAATGATGAGGGAGAAGTTGAGTCCCAAAAAACTGAAAGGGGCGGTAATAGGTATTCCCATAGGAAATCCTTTGAGTTTCATGTTTGGAGAGCGAGCGAGTCCACAAGACCACATGTTTGGCCCGAAATTCGACAGACCCGGCGACCCCAAGGGTTCGATAACTGAGCGGTTAGGTGCCGTTGTATGGGATCAAGTTACTTCAAAAATGGATCTGAGAATCGACATTCATGGCAATTATCCTCCATGCACCGCTTTCTGCCTACTCAGTATGCATGATCCTAGAATTAGGGATAAAAGTGCGAAGATGGCTGAGGCGACTGGCCTCACAATCGTGTATTCATCACCTAAAGGAACCCTCGTGGGTATGGAAGCAGAATACGACGAAAGCTATCAACCTCCACCATCGGTGACGCTTGAACTGATTGACGCGAGAAGAGTGACCAACGTCTCCACAGACTTGGGTGTGAGAGCTATCTTGAATGTGATGAAGCAATGGGCTATGATTGAGGGTGAGATCGAAAAGCAACCAAAGGAATATGTTTGGGGAAATGGTCGCGTAGAGAATGGAGGAACCTTAACCGCCAATAAGGGCGGAATAATTCATTTCACTAAGATCCCCGGCGAGTTTGTTAGGAAAGGCGAAATTGTGGCGAAGATATATAATCCCTATGGGGATATAGCAGAGGAGATAGAGTTTCCCTTTGATGGCTACATAAGGGCTTACACATATACGTCGCATCAAGCTGTAAATACCGGAGATACCATCGCTTACATTACCCACGATAAGTAGCGACGAACCCCCTTCTTTTCAATCGTTATAGTTTAACATTTTTTAGATTTAGAGACTAGCCAATGTTCAATGTTGTCTGGTGTCTTCCTCCTCTTTGGGAATTTACCGTAACTCTGATTTTACATGGTTTTCTGGCTTCAATGACCCATACCAAGGTTTTCTTGTGTTTGTCTTCAGAAGCTTCTCGTTCTATCATTGATTTAGTAAGTTCTCGATTTAAATATCCTTCAAGATGATCTATTTTTTCAAGTTTTTTGCCTTTCACAAACTTCATTTTATCTTCTAGTTCGACTTCAACTTTTATAGGGGTCACTCTCCCAATATCTATGGCGTGTTTCATAATATATGTAGGCAGTGCACCTTCGTTTGCAACAGTTACTTTGATTTCAAAAATGTTTTCACCCATCTTTTTAGTTATTGCATTGATAATGCTTGTCTTCGGTAGTAGTTCAGCACATTTAATCGGAAAGAGCATTACTCTGTCTATCTCCTTTTCAATGAACTTTTCAGGAGGATTTCTCCATACAAACTTTGCCTTCCACCCGCCAATTTCCACCCTACCAAGTTGTGGATGTTCAAACTCTGTCCAGTCAATGAATCCTTTTCCCTTCAACTCTTTATCATTCCACTCTAACGCTTTTATTGCCTGCTCTTCAGTCATTGTATTGTAACTGAATTCGAAACCTCCCCGTTCAGTGAAATTTCCAATTCGGGCTAACTCTGCAATATCCCAGACTTCAACCGTTAAACACGGTATCCCTCTATGCAGGGTTAGGTAGTTTGAGAAACTGCCATGTGGTTTTTGGGATTTGCCATCTGCGGGGTAACCTGTTTCTTTTGTAAACATCACTTCCAAGATTTTGAAGAGGTTTCTGTCTTGTGCTGGAATTTTTTCTTCTTCTGAATAGCCTAACACTACACCTCCGTGGGTATGATAAGTTATGGCTAAGCATATGTTGGGATGATTGATAATAAAGTCAGCTATTGCTCTTGTCTCCGGTTCCGACAGCGGGTAAGGTCCGCTTCCCCTTTTCGGTTCTTCTTTGGCCCAATCGTCTGGATAATTTCTATTAAAGTTTAATGACCAACGTGCCGAAGTCGTTTTGATCACATTGTTCCCATTGTAGTTCAGAATAGCTCCTTCGGGGTAAATTCTATAAAATGTTCCTTCTTTTTCGTTCGGTTCTCTTTTAACCATTATTCTACGGTCTTTGTTTGATGTCTTCCATTCTCCGTTCGGATCTTTAATTCTCATTGATGCGATGAAGCCATCACCATTCATGTCTTCGGTATACAGCCCCTCCTCTTCTTTTGTCCACTTTTCCTTATCGAGTGGATACCATCTGCCACCACCAGTTTCATTGTCTCCAGAAAGAGCGTAATATGGTGATTTCAAGAAAAACTCAGCTCCATCAGGATCTACCCTTGGAACTATGTAGAAGGCTCTCTCATTCAGCAACTTAGTTATAGCGTGATCTAATCTATAGTTTTTTAGCAAGTACCAGATTGTTTTTAGGCATATCATTGAACCTATAACTTCTCCTGCGTGGGTATTCCCATCAATCCACACTGCTGGCTTATTTTCTGAGGATCCGTTTTCTGAGTTTGTTATCTCCATTAGCCACAGTTCACGATTTTCTGGGCTTTTACCGATAGATCGGAGCCTTGCGATAGATGGATTTTCCGAGGCGAGTTTCTTGAGAGCATTAGTCAACTCTTCAAAATCATAGTAATGATCAATTTTAATCTCCTTAGATGAGACCTTTCCTTTCACATGCTTAGATCTAATCATGGTTTAAGTTTAACACTAATACTAACTAATAAAACTTATGGGGAAACGATACTGTTAACTTAAGGGACATGAAGGTTTAATGGCAGACTCCAGTTAATTTTCTTCTAGCTTGCCTTCTCAGGTATTTCGTGTACTTTCTAACCATTTTAATCACCAAAAGAAAAATCAGTTAATCTAATTTTTCCGTTGAAGGTTAAGGAAATGTTAAATTCTCAAGAAGACGAAAAAGAAGTTAAGGAAGAGGAAATGACAAAACCCAAGAAAAAGCGAAAAACACATAGAAAGAAGACAAGCAAAGGTGGA
>Ga0123519_10010418_pt1 | contig 13852 bp, 7 predicted proteins | sample YelNatPaOPRAMG02_FD_87396 | JGI IMG/M metagenome (GOLD analysis project Ga0123519, IMG submission 87396) | Hot spring microbial communities from Yellowstone National Park - Yellowstone National Park OP-RAMG-02 (version 2) | ecosystem: Environmental > Aquatic > Thermal springs > Hot (42-90C) ...
AGGAATCCATACATCGACACAACAGGAATCATCTGGCCGGACAACGTACACATTTTCACTTCTCAGGAATTCCAAACAATCCACCTTTCGGAGATCGGCTGCTCAATTACAGGAATCGCACATGCCCACCGAGGGATTACTGATCGCTTGTCCATCTTGGCAGAACGCGCGAGCTTATCCACGCCTGCCGACATCAGCATTCTGCTTATACACGGCTCGCGCGACGGATATCGGCCATCAGATAAAGAAAACGTATTGCCTTTTTCTGATTCCGAACTGCTCAATCTTGGCTTCACATACACCGCGCTCGGCCACTACCACTCTTTTGGCCAGATAACCGACACATCCGGCAGAATTCGCGCTGCCTACTCCGGCTGTGTTCAGGGAAGAGCACTCGACGAAACCGGCGAAAAATATGTGCTGCTCGGCAACATAGACTCCGACGGCAAAGTTGAGCTTGAACGCTTCGAGGTTGCTGAACGCCGTGTGGTCTATGTAGAAGTGAACGTCACCGGCGCGAATGATAATACCGACGTTTTGAGACGAATCCGTTCGGCTATCGAAAGCGCATCTGCCAGAACGCAAGATATAGTTCGCGTCTCACTGACAGGCGCTCTCTCTAACTCCGTCACACTCGATACTTCAGCGCTTGAGTCAACAGAGGAGTATTTCTACGTCACAGTCAGCGCATCAGGCGTGGAACCGGACTACGACTTAGAAAAGCTCGCGCAAGAATCGACCGCATCTCCAATCAAATCGGCTTTTGTCCGCAAGATGATGGAGCTTAGTGATCAAGCCGGGTCACCGGAAGAAAAACGAATCGTTCGCGATGCGATTTACTACGGCCTGCAGGCGCTTGAGGGTCGAAAGTTGGAGCCTCGTGATGCGGATTGAGTCTATCAATATTCGGGGCTTTGGCTGCTTGAGGAACCGGAATTTTGAGTTCCCATCCGATAAAGCTGTGCTCGTGGTCGAAAGGAACGAGACGGGAAAATCCACGCTTGCAGAAGCGATCCTTGCAGGATTGTGTGGTTTCCCTAGAGAACGCCGCGCGGAAGGAAAAATCACGCTCTTAGACACCTACAAACCGTGGAATGACGACTCTTATGCATTAGAATTGCGCATCGAAGCACAAGGGCGTAGATATGTGGTAGAGCGAGACTTTGCTCGAAATGCCTTTGTTGTTCGAGAGGCTGAAACAAATCGTGACGTCACAGGTCAATTCGAACAGGACCTATCATTGCATTTCTTAAAGCTGCCGCGCGAAGACTATGTCAGAATCGCGTTTATATGCGGCAAAGAAGTAACCAATTTCGATTCTTCCACCAGCCTCAAAGACAGACTTTCCGCTTTAGTAGAGGGTAGCGCCGATAGTGCCGGAGCCGAAAAAGCTATTCAAGTGCTCGAAAATGCCCGATGGAAGTTTGATGATGGAAAAGACCTCGCGATAAGCACTGTGATTTCCAGACTCAAAAAAGACATCGAGCAGAAAGAAAGCCGATTGAAAGAGCTTGATGATGAGCTGGACTCCGCCGGCCAGGACCTCAGTCTGCGTGAGAATGCACAGAATAAACTGAACGAGCTCACTTCCAAGCGGGACGAGTTGGATGCCGAAAAATGCGTAGCTCGACTGCGTGAAACACGAAATCGCTTAGAAAACGCAAATGCTGACGCTGCCAGAATAGCGGAGCTTCGGGAAGAACTCGCCTCACTTCAGTGTTACGCGAATTTTCCCGCCGACCGAAGCGCACAGCTTGCTGAAGCTATCGGACGTATTGAACAGCTTAAAAAATCACTGGATCAAGCCAAAGCTCAACAAAGTGACTTAGAGAACCAAAATGCCAAGCTTTCCGCCGAGCTAGACAATTTCAAACTTTCTCCCCTAGCATCTAACGACGACGTAACCAGTCTCCGCGCCGCAAAGGACAAACTGCGCGACGCAAAATTACAATACGAACAAGCCCTTGGAAGACAAAAACAATTCGAACATAGCCCTCTAGCGTATTTAGCAAAGGCAGCGATTGCATTTGGGTTGCTTGGCGCAATAGCAAGCGTTTGTCTTATGATCCTGCAAGTCATCAGTCCAGTGCTAAGTGGAGCTGGCGCTATTTTCGGCATCGTGATAGCAGCAGGCGGCCTCGCTTCGCGTTTCACTCAAAACAAATCCACAGTGGAAATCGAATACGCGAAATCGATCTTGGACAGTGCTGAATCTGATGCTAAGAGGCGCCTTGCAAATATCGGCGTCGAGTATCCGCCAGGCGCAGAACTTTCAGAAATACTTTCACGTGCAGAGACTTCTCTATCGCAGTATCTTCGCAGTAAGTCTGATTTAGAAGATATCCAGCGCAAGCTCAAAAACTTAGAAGTCGAAATTCACCAAATTCAAAAGCACATCGACTCAGAGTGTGAATTCATAAATTCTATACTTTCAGACGCGGGCATAGATACGGCGCTTCCTCTGAGTGAGGCGTATAAAGAGTTCAAAGACGCTGAAAAGCGCTATCGGCGAATGCGCGAAATAAATGACATGCTGCTGCCGGAGCTGGAGAAGCGCGCAATGTCTGAGAAAGAAATTGAGCAACTTAGGGCCGAAGAAAGGGATTTGACAGATCGCATGGCCTCTCTTCCAAACGTCGAGACCAGTCGCAGTTCTTCGGAGATAGAAAGCGAACAAAGGTCGGTGGCATTAGAGTTTGACACGACTAAAGACGAAATTATGGAAATCGATCGGCGTATTAGCGCAAAAGTCGACAGATACAGAAGCGAGTATCCGAAGTTGCGTGAAGAAGTATGTTCGCTTTCCGCCGAGCTTGAGAAGGTAGAGCGCTTCCAAAAGGCTCTCAAGCTAGCAGCCGATACCATGCGCGAAGTCGTCGAAAGCACACGCCGACGTTGGGCCGAGGCTCTAAACAAACAGAGCGGAGAAATCCTTCCTCATCTTAATCCCGACTATGATAATCTGCTATTTGACGAATCGCTCAACTTTACGCTGAAACACGTTGCCAACAATCGCATAATTCCGCGAAGAGAAGCTGAGGCACAACTTTCGACCGGCGCCAAGGACCAGATCTTTCTCGCGGTTCGGCTTGCTTGCTGCCGAGAGCTTTCGAGACTGTCCGAGCCAATACCTGTTATTTTGGACGATCCGCTAATCGCCGCTGATGACGACCGGTTTGCGCGTGCTTTTAGGTATCTTGTCGAGGCTCTTTCCTGCGAACAACAGGTTATCATACTGAGCTGCCACCACTCTCGCCATGAAAGGTTCTTCCAAGAAGAGTGGTTCCGCAGAAGTGTCGAGATAATCGATCTTTCCTAACTTCGTTACCTCAATTCACCTGATAAGCGAATAAACTCGATTCCGAGTATCCTTCACTTCATTTTCAGGTTTCCAGGACAGCATATTAGACGCTCAGTGTTTCACTTCCAACAGTGAAGCCACAGCAGATAGCTCCGGGTTCGCGGCCAGCTCTTCAAGTCTTTCCAGGATATATTCAGCGTAGCCGTATGTATCTTTGCTTCCAAACCACCACATTAAAGTGTGGCTGCCTCCGATGCCGCCTTCACCGTAACGTTCGCAATCGTCTGGGTAGCGATCTCTTACCCAGTGATCCTGAAGTCGCCGGAACAGAATATATCGATCGCGCTCCATCCTGCTCACCGACTTAGCAGCATCGGCTAGTGCCTTTTTCGCCGATTCGACCTGAGACGCTTCCAAATGCTTGGTCGCTTCGCGGATAAGCCCTACAGTAAGTGCTCCCGTTTCTTGCCGAGTTACGAGATGTTCTCCGCAAGCTGCCGTCAGAAGAAGCGATTCAAAATCAGGGCGATTGAATCTCACGGAGAGAAGATCCCCTGCCAACCCCTTTTCAAGTCCGCGCACCTTCGAAGCGTAAGCTTCACACACGGCCCGCTGCTCCGGCTTCTCCAAATCCAGCAGTTTCTCAACCTTCCACCAGAACGCGGGAGAAATAGTACCTTCCTTTTGCCCCAGATCCAGTAGTCGTACGATGCGGTCAACGCGCTCTGGCGTTGGATCCAAACCAAACCTATGGAAAAGATATGCCGCCGCAACCCCGCTCTCGTCCATCGGGGTTTGACTCCAAGAATGCTCGGCAGCCCAGGCGATACCGTAGCCAAAATTGCCGGGAACACACCGCTGAGTGAGCCAAATCGTAGTAGCGACGCCTTCCGCTTCCTGCGCCTTCGCATGAGCACAGAACCGACGCACGTTCTCGAAGTTGTTTCGAGACGGACAGATCTTATAGCCATTCCACATAAGCGCCGGTCCCGCAAGCGCCGGCCTGCCGTCCGAGCGTAGAAGACTGAGTTTTTCTGCCGTGACTGTCTCTTTGTAGTCCCAGTTCTCAATCACGATATCACGGTCGAGAAGTGAAAGCAGCTCTTCGGACCGCAGGACGATGTCGCCCCATATCACCGAGGTTTTTCCGTACCGCTTCACTATGGCGTTTAACCTATTGATGTGGTTGGCGATCAGCTTGTCTTGGCCCGTTTTTGCCGCCACGGTTTTGCACTTATCACACAGCGCGTAGTTGGCCTCGTCGCACCCAATGTGAACGTAGGAATCCGGAAACAGCGTTGCAACTTCCCGGATCACATCCTCCAAAAAAGAATACACATCCTCGTTTGATAAGCAGAAACTTCCCCTTCCTGCTTCGGCAAAGTTCGGATAATGAGCAGTTGCCCAGCCGGCGTGTCCCCAGGCTTCAACTTCCGGTATCACTCTTACGCCGAGCTCCGCACCGCGAGCGATCAGCTTCTTTAAAGTCTCCTGAGACATCGCATTTCGACTCACAACTTCCGGATGCGATTTCAGTTCAATGGAACAGCCGTTATGATCGGTGAAGTGGAGGAAGAGAGCGTTCATCTTCCACGAAGCGGCCTCTTCCAGCATTCTGAAGTAGACCTCGTCGCGCTCTTTTAGACGAACCATGTCGATCATCAGGCCGCGCAGACCGAGTGCAGGACGGTCCTCAATTTCGCAAGCGGGAACAGATCGCCCCAACGCAAGAAGTTGCATCAGGGTGATCACTCCCCAGCGCAATCCAGCCTCGTCGGACGCAGCAAGCGCGACGCCTGTCGGAGTAATGCTCAGCTTGTAAGCCTCAGCACTTATGGGACAAGCCGGAAACGACACTCCCGGTGAGCGAAGCCGATTGGCTGGTCCTGCCTCGTGTTCCAGGTAAATCCTGTCTCGCACTGCGGCATCGTTGCAAAGCGAGATTGCAGACCTGATGACGTGATGACACTCGTTCGGAGCGACAAGCGTTATTCGCTGCGGGACAGTCCACTTGCCGTTGGTCACCCTCACAACCGCCGGGGTCGGAAGCAATCGTATCGCACTACTATCGGCAATCGGCTGGATCAATGGAAGCAACATAAGCGGGATAAACATAGACATCATCCTCTCCAAATATAGTCCGCTTTTTGGAGTCCGCTTTCCTTCCTATGAACTGACCGAACCTTGAAAGCTCGTCTGCTTGCGCCTCGGACTAGCCCTGCTATAATGAGAACAAGCACTGCGATGTAACCCAAGTCTACCGGTTCGTCCGCTGCTATCCCATCCGTTCCGGGAGATTACGAATATGTTGCATTATAAACGCCTGAGCATTTGTGCATTCGTATTGCTGAGTCTGTTCGTGCCAAGTTGGGTCGTAGACGCCGATATGCCAAAGGCTTTTACGATCCAAGGCGTGCATAGGATAAAACAACTCACCAACTATTGCGGTCCCGCAACTCTTGCTATGGTGTTGCGTTATTACGGACTGGATGTGACGCAAGAAGAAATCGGCAAGGTTATCTACGATCGCAGCAGCGGAGCAACCAATGGGGCAGATATGCTTCTCTACAGCAGAGAGCGAGGGTTCGCGGCCTATTCTTGGAACTCCAGCGTCAACGATGTCAAAAAGAAGTTGGCTGCGGGATTCCCAGTCATCGTGCTTCAACAGAACAGCCTCGAGGATATTTCAGGGCACTACCGTGTACTCACAGGCTATGACGATTCCACATCCGCGTTCAGTGTTCTTGATCCCTACTATGAAATCACGTCTATGAGCTACACCGAATGCGAGAAACTCTGGCGCAGGATGGGTTATTGGGCGCTGTTGATCGTGCCTTCCGCAAAGGACTCCTTCAAAGAGGAACTGGATAACCGCAATCCGGTAGTCCATATGGACCTTTCTACGGCGAAATTCAAGCGCGGTAAATATCAAGAGGCGCTCGAGGAAGCCAAACTCGCTTTGAGCCTCGAACCTCAAAACTACTATGCTCAGTCGATGGTGAACAAGATTCAAATCGCCATGGGTGCGGGAGCGAAGTAGAGCCCGATCACGACTTGAGGCTGATCATCTCGCCGGCCTTGCGCGCGCCTGCAGCTTTTGTCGATTCGCCTAACGCTTCGTATGCGTAGGCAAGACGGAAGTAGCATGTGCGAAGCAAAAGCAACAAGTCGTGTTCTTCCTCTTGGGTCAGCCTTCCTGAAAATCGCGCAATCTCCAGCGCTTCCTTGTTCGATCTCCACCTTTCCAATCTGTCTATGGCGTCTGTAAGTTCCGTGATGGCGCGGGAATAGCGCTTCTGCGTGAGGTATTTGTCGGCGAAATACACGTGAGCGTGAACGAAGTTCGTATCCACCAGCTCCGGTACGCCTTTGATTTTTTCGTATTCGCTCTCTTCCAACCGAATGATACGGTCGAATGCGTCTTCAGCACCGCGCTCGTCACCAAGCATTAAACGAGCTTCCGCCAGCTTGAGCAGCGTGCCAGTCGACTTCGGGTTATATCTAAGGGATTTTTCGTAGTACTCCACAGCCTGCTCAGCCCGACCCATGTGCTGCGCCACAAGCCCCATTGTATAGTAGTTGCTCGCATCAGTGGGAGCCAGACGGATGGCGGTTTCCAACTCTCGAAGAGCTTCCTGTGCTTTGCCTTCCGCCGCAAGATACTTGGCTGCTTCGCGGTGATATTTAGCGTTAAGCGGCGAAAATATGCTGGCAAGTTGATAGCGCCGGAGCATTTCGGCATTCGACATAGAGGATTGAATTGTATCCTCAGGTGCGACCAGGTCACCCAGAGCAAACGAGATCGCAAACAGGCTCATCAAGATGCATATAGCGATCAGAGCACCCCGCATCAAGCGCTTCTCGATAACAACTTCTCGTTGCGCTGCGCCGGTTTGCGCCATCAGCATACCCATCATTACTCCGAACGGTAGGGCAATTCCCATAACGAACCAGTCGGAGTCGGCAAGATTCCTCACCGCACATCCCGCCAGCGCGGCGAATATCGCACAATTCATCATTCGCCAACCGCTGAACGGAACAAGGTCCTTCCAGGTAATTCCTGGACCTGTTGCCGATACGTCAGGCTGCACGGGAGCATTTTTCACTCCCCTAAAGATTCCGTCAAGTGCTCCATATGCCACACAGACCAGAGCAAACAAGAACGCTCCCAACGCAATAAGCCCGCTTTCGGCAGCTATCTGCAGATATCCCTGGTGTGCGTTTTTCGTGGGTCCAGCTATGGTATAGCGAGGATAGGCATATTCGAACATGCCTGCTCCAACCCCAAGCCATGGGTTACGACTTATCATTCGAGCGGTTGCTTCCCATGTGAAGACTCGAAAAGTTGTGGAATGCACTTGCGAGCCACCGGCTTCAGCTTCGCCTATTCTTGAGGTTACCGGTCCGGAAAAGACCACGAGAAGTGGAGTTAAAACTGCGGCTATAACGATCAGCCTTTTAAACCTGGTGCGTTTGAGCGAACGCGTGGCTATCGCGAGTACGAACAGCACCAAAAGCGCAACAACAGCAGAAACAATGCCGAACTTAGTGCCAGTGAGCATCAAGGCCACAGTTTGAGTTACGATGGCAATTCCTGCCAACAATGCCGTCACGGATTTTCGCGTGACTAAATAAACTCCCATCGTAATCGGTAATGTAAGCACCAGATAACCGGCAAAGAAGCCCGGATTGATGAAAGTGCCGAACAATCTGGCGTGTGTGCCGGGGCCAAGAATGGACTGCCAAAAATAGAATCCCCCGCCGGTAGCAACGGCGTAGTTGCGTATGCCTACCACACAAATACCTAGCGCAGGCAGCACCAGCGCCCATGCGGCAACCGCAGCTATCTTAGCGTCTTTGCAAAGCGATGTTGAAAGCGTATAAGCACCAAGGCACGCGCTTAGAAACAATATCTGCCTGATACCAACATAGGGTGAGGAAGAAAAAGCGGCCGATGCGCAAACGACAACAAAAAAGACCAATAGAGGCCAAAAACCGACAGGACGAACCCACCGCGAAAGAGAGGCGTGGAGAATTATGCTGCCGAATACCAGCACTTCGATGACTCCGTTGGCGAAATCGCCGAATCCCCCGCCGATTATGGGCGCAAGCACGAGCGCGGTAAGAAGCATTATAGAGCTTGCCAATTTGGTCGTCCTCTGCTTCGCTTATACACTAAGAATACAAGTGCTAAGACTATGTGTCAACAGATGATCAATTAAGGTACAAGCTTGCGGCGTCTGCACCAAGCGGCAGGAAACCTGGTTGTTTTCGCGGAACCTCTCTGGAGAGGAGGCACGGGGAAATGTTTTTCAACACATCAGCAAAGTTCGTCTTAGTCTGCACGGTTCTCGTTGTTGCATTGGGGGTAGAATGTATGGCCGAATCAAAACTCGACATTCAGAGGATCAACGGTCAGGCAGAGCTTGGGACCATCGAATTGCACGGCGTGGCTGCGAATGAGTTCGATCCCAAAATATGGGAGAGAGGGGCTCTGAACTTCGTTCCCGACGTTCGTCAGCCGCTCTTGGAACCGCGCAAGGGTGGAGTTTGCAGAAACATCTATGCTCCGTCAGCGGTCGATATTCCCAGTGGATGGCGGCTTTTCTACGGTGCGTGGGACGGCGTCGATACGATGAACGATCGCATATACTCTGTCTTCACTCCGAACTTTGTGGACTTCTATGATCGGCAGATGGAAATCGATCACGGCGATTTCATTCACGTTTGCAACGTGAGCGCGATCAAGATTCCTGATGGCGGCTGGCGGCTAATGTGCACCTGCTATCCCACCGACAACGATCGCAACAAACCCGGCTTCTTCATCAGCAGCGACGGCAAAATGTGGAATGGCTCCATAGCGCCTTATAAGGCCAAAAAGAGCGACCTCATTACCATCGAGGGCTACGACAAATTTGCCGACGCCGACATTAATGGCATGAATGTTATCCTCTACGAAGACGGAGTCTACCGCCTCTACTTCAACAACTTTCGCGACTTCGGGCACGTCTACCGTGCGACCTCCAAAGACGGCAAGAAATTCGACTTCGACGGGCCGGTATTGGATTTCAGTGCTGTGGTTAACGATGTCAAAAAGTTCAGCGTCGATGGCAAGCCATGGTATCTGATGGGGCTTCACATGAATCGTGATCGGCTATGGTACAGCCTTTCAAAGGATGGCATGACATTTGGCTCTGCACACGAGTTGGCAAAGAACCTTGGCGAAAAAGACCGATATATAGTAGCAATCGGCTGGGTGACTAAAGGCAACCGATTGCTGGGGTTTCTCTACGGTGCAGGCGAGGTGCCCACGCTCGAACGCAATCGCATTTGGGGCCGCTGGCTACAGAAGAGAATCGTCTTTGTTTCAAACGACGCAACCCGTTACGAAGCCGCCGGCGCGCTTGGACCAAATAGACAGATATTTGTAGTCCCTCGCGAGCGTGTGCTGGAGGGGCACTTCGAAGTCTACTCCGAAGACGGCGTTACCCGGATCGGCGGCGACATTCCAGCAAAGCTTCAAAGTGGCGGAGTCTATGTGCTGACGATTGCTCCCTGATCTCCGATTAACTTAGCGTAAAAGAGAAGCGATGGTCCGGGATAACCGCCCGGACCATCGAAACAAATTCCTATTTTAGTCCCTCTATTGCCTCTGCAACCTTGATTCTGACGGACTCCAACTTGGCCGGGTCCTTGCAGTATTCGGTGCGAGACTTAGCGCAAGATTCAACAAGTTTGAGCGCTTCTCGAGCCTTCGCGACAGCCGACCCTGACTTGTTGGCGCTCTTTGCAATGCGATCTTCCAGGATGCGGAAGTAGTCGTAGTCCTCGACTCCTTCACGTATCATCTCCCATCGAATCGATGGCACAGGTCCCTTGTCCACGAACTGATCCGAGGGTTTCTTGACAGGCGGGTAGAGAAGCCTCCCGTCGCCATTGCCCCACTTACCTTTGCCGTCGGGCGTGTAGCTCATTGCTATCTCCCAAGGGTTATCTCGCCAGTAGGTAGCACTCCAATAAAGTATGCCGTTTACTCCGTAGCGCCAAGTGATCCAATGGAGGATTCGATGGTCGATTGCAGGATAATCAATAAAGTTGTTGGGATACGGATGGTGAGGACCACAGCAGACATACCACCATACTTCTTCGCCCGCTTTCTGGCGTGCTTTGGACTTCTCTTCGTTGTATGCTGGCAGTACGGGAACCCAGATATCCACATACCCGATTAGCGCATCCTCAACCTGCTCCGTAAGCAAGACCTTTATGCGTTGATCCGCCATTCGACACAGTTCTGCAGCATCTCTGACGGCTTTATACTGCTCTTCGGTCGGTTCGTCCATTATGTAGTTGTAACCCTTGGCTATTTGGCCTTTGTCTGCAAGGTGTTCGGTGACCATTCTCATATACTCGACCTTCAGTTGGTCATAGTTGTCGCCGAAATCCATTCCCGCAGTGTCGCCCATGCCGAAATGAGGCAGGTTGTAAGAGTTGAACAGAGGGAAGAACTTTTGTATTGCAATATCGAAGTCGGAGAAATCAAGCGTGATCTTCCCGTTTTCGAGCTTGGCCTTGATATCGTAGAAAGCATAAGGCGCGTAGGGTGCAATCCGATGACGCCAGAAGTCGAGGTTGTAGAGCTCAACCAGCCTGCGTTTTTGCTCCAGTGTTTTTGCACCCTGGTAGTAGATAGGTCCGTTCAGGCTGCAGCCGTATGCGGTTCGGAGTTTGCTCACGCTCGGAAGCTCGAAATTCCACACGTGCACCTTTAGCGGAACAACCAGTTTCTTGAGGCCGTCGGCTGTGATATCGATTGTGCCGTTGTAGTCACCCGGCGCTGTCTTCGGCGGAACGTAGACCGTCACCCAGATTGGGTTGTTGACGCCTTGCCGAGTTGTCATCGACGTGAATTCCGGAAGCGGATCAGGGTATGCGCCAGGAGCTACATCCGGACTGGTTGGTTCCTTTACGTCCACATACTCGACCTGTCGCACGCTTATATTCCAAGCCTCTATTTTGGCTCCCTTCGGACCAACCAGCGTATGCGGAATTACTTTGACATTGGTAAGCCTGCTAGACGGCTTGAGGACCAGTTGGAACGGCTCATACTCGTTTGCTGCCGCAGATATTTGGATTGCCTGCACCTTGTTGGTCGGAGGCTTGGTGTCGCGCATCACCTTAAACGTGGAAACGCAGTGCCAGAGAGTCCCCCACGCGCCAGATGAGATTATCCCACCGACTGGCTTCGGAGCAGGAGACATTACTTGTCCAACAAAACTGGCTTCCGCTATAGGTTCCCCACTAGAAGCCTTTACAGCCGCCAACTTCAGGTTTATTGAGCCGGGATTATCAACCTCAGCCGGCAAGTCAACATCTAGCTTCTTGCCCGGCGCAACTGTCAAGGCCTTTCCTGCCGTCAGGTTTTTTGCCCCTGGGTAGAGAGTGGCAGTGACGCGAATATCAAACTTGGATTTATTTTCGCAGGATATGCGGAACTTGACTGGTCCTACTTCAATGCGTTCGCCAGCATCGGCAGCAAAGGTCACATTCGCCATAGGAATTCCCACCACTAGATTGCCGAAGCCCATCGGCTCGTGAAAGCTGCCAAAGAGAGTAGTCCAGCAAGAATTCTCGCGCGTCACAGCATTATTGCGGCACAAATTCGCTCGGAGGACAGCGCCTTCCACAAACTTCGTCCCTAGAGTCGAATGAGGAATGAAAATCTCAGCCGTCCATTTGCCATCGCCTATTTTTGCGGCGCCTTGCCAGTCGAGCTGTATATCTCGATTCCGCTCATTAGGTCCTTTGCAGCGTTCTTGGAACTTCGCGCCCGCTGCGCTTAATATGAAATGATCGTAAGTCTGCCGATCGCCGTCTGCATCTATGAAGACCTCGACCGAATCATCTGTCCAAATCTCTTTCTTTTCAGCGGAATTGGCAGGCGACATCTTTGCCTGTTGGCATTCGAATGCAAAGTAGATTCCGTCTTTACCGAATGCCGCCCAGGCCTGAGTCTGTTCTTGCGGCGTTCGACCTGCCAGGTTTACAAACTTCGGTATTCCTGCCGGTATTTGCCAGAATATTTCGTCGAGTGCGCCGTCTATCTTGGCGCCGGGAGGAGCCGGAGGGCAAAAAACGACAGGGTCTTGTGTTAGAGCGCCTGCGTATGCCGCTCCGCTTGCTAGTAGCAGAAGAAGTACTATGTGCCGCATGTCGCCAACCTCCATATGTCTTGAAATCTAAAAGTTGATTTGTACCGATGTCCAGCTTAATCCTGCCAAACCCGACCAGTTTGGAACAATGCGCGGTTCGGCGCGTCTAACATTAAGGCAAAATGGGGAATAGAAACGGTGAAGATGTTGGCCTAAGAAGCGTCTAATACATATATAACGGAACCATTGGCGTGTAAGCTCCAGCGAACCGGGGCATAAGTAAGAAAGAGGCTGTTGCGATTTATTTCTTTATCGCAACAGCCTCAAGAAAGGGGGCACTGCTATGGTGGCAAGAAGTTTCGTCTTGTTGCTGATTGGTCTTATGCTAGTTGTTCCGGCGGCAGCCCAGGTTAACGGCGCTTCGCAAGACGATACGGTCAACCTCGATCTGAAAGATGTTGATGTGCGGGCCGCTATTGAGGCGTTGTTCAGGGGAACGGGCAAGAACTACGCGATTGACCCGAACGTAAGCGGCACGATACCGTCGGTGCAGTTTAGGAATGTACCTTTCGAGACGGCACTCAAAAACTTGACCAGATCCGCCGGGTTGGTATATCGAATCGACAACGCCAGCAATATCTATATAATCACCAAGAAGCCTGATGTATCCACCGCCACCTCGTCGGTGACCAGCCAGCTACCATCGGTATCGAGTTCAACTTCGACTTACGTCGATACGACCACAACAGAACGCGAAGTCAAAATAGAGAAAATCCCGCTTAACTACGCCAGTGCCAGTGAGATTCTGGACATGCTCGGCGGTGGAACCGGTCGAACCTACGGTTACGGTGGCTATCCGGGCTACGGCTACGGTTATGGCTATGGGAGCTACGGCTACGGTGGTTACCCAAGCTATGGATACGGAAGCTATGGCTACGGAGGCTACGGCTACGGTAGTTACCCAAGCTACGGTTATGGGAACTACTACGGAGGCTACTACGGCGGCGTCCGCAACTACGGCTACGGAAACTACGGCGGTTACGGGACTGGTTATCGAATCTGGTAGTCTCGCCTGACAACTGAAGGCAAGAGCAGCCTTCGCCGACTTGGGAAATAGCCCCCGAAGGGGGCTTCGCTATTTGGTGCGAAGAACGCGGTTCTAAGCCGGCTTTCCGAAACGCTTGCTGGTTCAGCAAAATCTGCTTCAGCGTGGCGGAATTAACTCACGAAAAGGAAGTGGAGGCACCAGGCTGTTCACCGGTATCGCGTTGCGCAAACCGGACGGCACGGGCAACCAGTTTTGCCAATGTGAAAGTGACATTAGTGACATCAAAACCGCGTTTTCGGAAAAATATTCTGATTCTTCCTTCACCAGGGAGTTTTTGCAAAAACCCCGAAATGA
>Ga0123519_10010426_pt1 | contig 13847 bp, 7 predicted proteins | sample YelNatPaOPRAMG02_FD_87396 | JGI IMG/M metagenome (GOLD analysis project Ga0123519, IMG submission 87396) | Hot spring microbial communities from Yellowstone National Park - Yellowstone National Park OP-RAMG-02 (version 2) | ecosystem: Environmental > Aquatic > Thermal springs > Hot (42-90C) ...
CGGGCGGTGGAGGAGCGCATGATCGCACACCTGGTGCGGCTGATGCGGGAGAACGACGCCCCGCCTGAGCAGTTTGTGCGGCTGGGGCTGTAAAGCGGGGGAACTGGCAGAAGCAGGGGAACTGGGCGAACTCATAGGGGCTCACAGGAACTCGCAGAAGCTCCCTGAGTGCTGTCAGTTTGCTCAGTTCCTGACAGTTCCCATGAGTTCTTACGAGTTGCCATCAACGGAGCGAGTTCCTTGGCAGAGACAAGACCGAACATACTGTGCATCATCACCGACCAGCAGCGCGCCGATCATCTGAGCTGCATGGGCAACCCTGTGCTGCAGACGCCCAACATCGACCGTCTGGCGGCCAGTGGCGTGCGCTTTGAGCGGGCCTATTGCAACAATCCCCTCTGCATGCCGGGGCGAGCGACCCTGTTCACGGGTCTGCCCCCGCGCAGCCATGGGGTGCGCACCAACGGCATTCCCCTCCACCCGGCCACCCCGACTATTGTCGGCAGCCTGAGCGCGGCCGGCTATCGCACCCACGCGGTGGGCAAGCTGCACATGACCTGCTTCTTCGGCCAGCCGGGCCAGGACCCGGCGACCCTGGATCCGGCCGATTTCGCCGAGGGTGCGCCGCTGTGGGAGAGCGGGCGCATTCACCACCTGCCCTCGCCGTACTATGGCTTTCAGAGCACCGAGTTCGCCGGCGGTCACGGCGGCTACCTGTGGGGCGACTATCTGCACTGGCTGGAAGAGACCCATCCTGGGGCCAGCGCTCTCTACCAGCGCGAGAATGCGCTCAACCCCCTCACTGGCATCGACCAATCCTGGGTTTCGGCCATCCCAGCCCAGTGGCACCACTCCACCTGGGTTGCAGATCGCACCATCGACTTTTTGCAGCGTGAAGGGCAGAGCGCCCAGCCCTTCTTCCTCTGGTGCTCCTTCCCCGATCCGCACCATGCCTTTTGCCCGCCCGAGCCATATGCCACCCGCTACGCCCCGGAGGCCATCCCGCTGCCGGTGCGCCGCGAGGGCGAATTCGACGACCTGGCGCCACACTTCCGCGACAGCTACGAGCACGAGGTGCAGGTCGCCGGTCGGCGGGCGCCTATGAAGATGCCTGACGCCCACCGCCAGCAGATCATCGCCCTCACCTACGGCATGATCTCTCTCATCGATGCCCAGGTCGGCCGCATCCTCGACAGCCTGGAGGCCCTGGGCCTGCGTGAGAACACGGTAGTCGTCTTCCTCTCTGATCATGGGGACCTGATGGGCGATCACGGCCTGCTGAACAAGGGGCCTTTTCATTTCGAGGGGCTGGTGCGGGTACCCTTTCTGTGGAGTTGGCCAGGCCACTTTTCTCAGGGCGTCGCCACCCCGGCGCTGGCGTCGTACCTCGACTTTGCACCGACCATCCTGGACCTGTGCAACGTGCCCGCCCCCGAAGGACACGTCCCACCTCGGCCCGAGGCGCCGCGCCAGCTTCCGGCCTGCCCGGGCAAGTCACTGGCGCCCCTGCTGCGCGGCGAGGTAGAGCAAGTGCGCGACGCCGCGCTGATCGAGAATGACGAGGATTATCTGGGGCTGCGCCTGCGCACCCTGGTCACCGCGCGTTACAAGCTGACCACCTACTCCGGCCAACCCTACGGTGAGCTGTTCGATCTGCAGGAGGACCCGGCGGAGCTCTACAATCGCTGGCACGACCCGGCCTGTGCCCGGCTGCGCGATGATCTGCGGTTGGCCCTGCTCGATGAGATCGTGCGCACCGATAACGTCCTGCCGCGACGGCTCTGCCACGCCTGAGGAGAGTGCAGTGCAATTGAACATAAATCCGCGCACCATTTGTCGCCTGACGAGGCATACGGCACAAGGGCGTGCGGATTTATGTTCAATTGCTCTAGTCAACGGGTTGCGGACACGGATTGTACGGATTGGTTGCATGCCATAGCAGCTGTAGCGACTATGGATAGCAGAGGCCGCTAACACGGGCCACCAGCGCGTCTCTATGGCAGGGCAAGAACGGTCGGGCTGGCGAGTAGTGCATCACAGCCGGCACAATCCGTGTAATCCGTGTCCGCAACCCGTTGACAGCGATTGGGCTTAGAACTGGCCCTTGATCTCTACTGAGCCTGCCGGCGCGGCGATGCGCACCGCCCCGGTCGTGGGGTCGAAATCGTTGTGCGGGCGGCCGTTGACGGTCACCGCCTGCAGGCCCGGCCGGCGCAGGTGCACCACCAGCGCTCTGAGCGAACGCCGCGCCGGTGTATCCACCGTCACCGTCACCTCGCTCGCCCCAGCCTGCACCCGGTAGCTCACCGGCCCAAAGAAACTGGCCATGCGGCTCACGCCAAAGTGCTGCCCGGCGGCGAACCAGGCTTGTGGCGCCCCCTCCGCCAGGTGCAGCACATCCCCCTCCTCGCGAAGCAGGAAGGCACGCAGCCACACCAGGGCCTTAGCCTCATCGGAGCTCTTGTAGAATGGCCCTACCCCGTGCCCCAGCTCGATCACCGGGTGTTCCGTGTAGGCGCGCACATCGGGGTAGAGCTGAGAGCCAAAATTGTTGAACAGCGCGCGCAGGGCATGCTTGACCTGGCCCCGCCGCAAATAGTCGATGCCCAGGTCCAGCAGGTTCGATTGGATCGTCGCGCCGCCATGGCTGAACCAGTAGCGCTCCAAATCCACCGGCCGGCCCCAGTCGCGGCTGACAAAGAGGTTATCCTCCAGGTCCTTGAGCAGCCAGGTCACCTCCGGCTCGTCGGGCGCCAAGACGCCGCACTCCATCAGATGCAGCGCGCCATAGGCGGCCTCACGGAACCAGCCCCACTCGCGGCCGCGGAGACCAGTGCGGGTGGGGATGTGGGGCACATAGTTGCCATCCAAGAGCCTTACCACGGGCGCCTCGACCATAGCCCGCCGCGCCGCCTGGCGAATATCCGCACGGTAGGCGGCTGCCTCGCGCTGCAGGCGCTCCGCCTCAGGGTGCCCGACCTCGCTGAGCACATCGGCAATGGCCTTCATGCCGCCATAGGCGTGGGCGTTCACGGCGAACCAGTGCCGCCACTCGGGGTTGTCCTCCAGGTGGCCGCAGGGCAGCAAGCCCCATTCGGCAACGGGCTGACCGTCAGGGCCGTTCACCCTGGTCGCCTGCCGCTCACGCACCACGAAATCACAGGCTGCCACGAGCTGCCCCGCCACGCGGTCCAGCCAGGCGCGGTCGCCGGTGTAGCGGTAGTGATTGGCCAGGCACTCCATCACATAGCCCGGGTCCAGGTTATAGGCAAAGTGGCCCAATGATGGCTCACCCGCTTCGATATCGAGCCCGGTCACCACGCCCTCGGCCGACTGGAAGTTGCCATCCAGCATCTTGGCGCCCTGGGTGCGGAGGTAGGTCTCGAGATAGATCTCCGCCCGATCGTGATGCCCGGCCTGATCCAGCATATGGATCTGCCAGATAGCCTCGTTGCCGCAGACGCCATAGGCCCAGGTCGCCGCCGGCACCATGATCAGGCCGCTGACGGGATCCTTGTCGGCGCTGATGGCTACGTGCGTGCGCACCGCCCGGTGGAAATCGCCCAGGTCCGCATCGGGCAGGTCCATCTGCCCCCCGCCCAGAATGTAACCCTGCCAAAAGTCCACCACATCGGCCAGTTTGGCGTCATAGTCCAGGGCAGCTGCCTTTTGCCACTCGGCCGCCTGCGTCAGGCTGGCAAAGGGCACCGTCAGAGTCAGCGTATCCGCCTCGCCGCCGGCCAGGTCCACCTCATAAGCCATCGCCGTCGTGACCGCTTGCGAGGCGCCGGGCTGATCGGCAAACGGCACGGCGCTCAAGGAGCCCTTGCCGGCTGTGGCCGCTGCCCGCAGCACAGGCGTCGCATAGCGCTGCACCTTCCACTGACGCGCCACCGGCTCCGCCGGCGCCACGCGCCCTTCGGCCAGCAGCAGGCCCTCCTGCACGCGCAGTTGCTCCTGCGGCGCAATAGCCAGAAGCAGCCGGGCACGCTTGCAGCCGTGTGTGGTGTTGCGGATGCGAAAGCGCAGGAAAAAGACGACGTCCTCATCGCCGCGGCGGGCGTCCTGCCCGGTCATGGGGCCATCGAGCAAAGCGGCAAAGGCCGTCTGGGTGTACTCGATCTCGCGGTCCAGCCACTCGCTGATCACCACCGGCAGCCAGCCCTGCAGCAGCGACTGCTTCGTAGCCTCGCGCCGGCCCTCGCGGAAATCGGCCGGGTCGCCGGTGCCGAAGCGATAGCGGATCTCATGGCTGGGCCACTGCAGACGGGCTGCATCGCGCCCATGCAGCTTCATGATGCGCTTGTCGCCGAAGAACTCGCCATTGTAGCGAATCGCCATCTCCTGTCGACCAGCCTCCACCGTCAACGGCAGGTAGCGGCCAAAGGGAGAGGTCTTGGTCACATCCAGCCGGGGGATCTCGGCCAGTGCGCGCTGATAAGAGTGCTCGGGCTCTGCCTCCACCCGGTCGTAGATGGGCGCCATGCCCGTCATCGGGGCCTCGGCAGTTGCGCCCGCTCGCGTGACCAGCACATGGTAATCAGGGATTGGAATCGGGCCCCGCGCCAGATCGGACACCTGGAAGGAGAAGCTGTGCGCCCGAGTGCGCAGGGTGACGATCGTCTGGTCATTGCTATCGGCGGCGCATTCGGCAGCGAGCAGGCGCAGGCGCAGGCCCTTGGCGGCGCCTGCGGTATGCAGCGCCCACGAGCCGTCATCGTGCAAGGCATCGCCGGCTGCGAAATCGAGGGATTCCATCCCTAACAGATAGCCGTTCACCACCTGGGCACGGCCGCTCCAGTCGGCCTCTTCGGCGCTCCCCACACCCAGGCGCACGTCCACCGTTTCCTCGCGCCAGGTCGCGGGCGAATAGGCCTCGATGGCCGCCACCCGGAAGGGCGTTCGGGCCACCAGGCGCAGCTTGAGGGTGCGCCGGAAGGTGGCGCGATAGTGTTCGGCATTATCAAGCTGATCCGCCGCCTCCCAGCCACTGATCTCGGGCAGGTCGAGGGGATCGAAAATCAGGCTCAAGTCAGAGCCCACAACAACCTGCTCGCCATGCACCCGCGTCCAGGCTCCGTGGAAGGGGTCGTCACGGCCGATCCAGCCGCGCCGGGCGCCGGGCATCCGCTCGGGTGCGGGCGTAGGCCAGTTGCGGCGCCAGTATTGCACGGCCAGCCCCGCCGGGATGTCGCCGGCAAAGCGCACTACCACCCGGCAGACGTCGCGCGGCATTTCCCACTCCAGTCCCACCTGCCATTCACCCGTCTTGGGGTCCAGCTGCGCCGGCAAGCAGCCCTCGCTGTCGCGCTTGAGGTCATGGGTCTGGAGAGTACGCCCCTGGTCGCCCTCCCACCAGCGTGCAGCGGCAAAGGGGGTCAGGTCTACCGGGGCGCCGGCAGCAGGAAAAGCAACAGTCGCCATCATCTCATCCTCCTTGAGAAACAGCAACGCGCCGGGGGACGGCGCCGGGCAGAGGCCCTGTGTGTGAAGCCAGATAGCAAGAGAGGCCTGGTAGCCCCGGCCGCCAGTGTAAAATGGGGCAACTTGTCTGGCTTTGGATCATCACCGGTCTGTCGAATGGCCTTGTCATCCCCAAAGGGGTCGCCTGATTTTGCCAAGGGGCGCCGATGCTGTGCATGTCCTATGACATGTGACTGCCAAATTGTAGCACTCTCCTCAGACCGTGTCAATTTCCATCGGGTCAGGGGAGCCGAGGATAGAGCCATCAGCCTGTGAGCAGGATAGACCTGATACACCATTTTCCATGATGGGAATCGATTGGCAAAAGCCAGCCAGGTTTTGGGCTCCGCAACCGCCCGGCTTGACCTTTAGGGGTGTGGGGGGTGTTGCTGCCTGTTTTGCCGCTCCGCGGAGCGGCAAAACAGGCAGCAACACCCCCCACACCCCTAAGGGAGGCTGCCAGCAGGCGGCGTAGCAGGTGGCCCGGCGTCTGCCCTTGTGAAGCCGGGCCGGGCTTGCTAAGCTTCTAGCTGGCCTTGTTCATCTCCTCTTCGACGTTCTTCTGCGCCTCGTCCAGCGCCTGCTGGGCTGTCATCTGTTTGTGGAAGGCCAGGTCGGCCACACGCCACAGCTCGGTGTTCATGAAATTGTAGGCGGGGAAGTTCTGCACAGCCTTGGCCAGGCCGGCCGACTGGGCCCACCACTTGGCCACTTCCTGCGCCTTGTCGCCAAAGATATCGGGCCAGTCGGGGCGCACCACGCCGGCGTCGCGGGCGACGCAGTTCGTATCCACGCCAGCCTTGGTCCACAGCAGGTTGCCCTTGAAGGTCATCCACTCGATGAACTGGTACGCCTGGTCGGGGTGCTTGGAGCCCTTCAGGATGCCAATATAGTCGCCGGCATAGATGGCGATCTTCTCCTTGCCCTGCGGGCCCTTGGGGAAGAGGGCTGGCCAAATCTTGATCTTGGGGCACCACTCGTGATAGGTCGAGGGGTCCCAGTCACCGCCATAGACTACGGCCTGGGCGCCGGTGCAGAAGGGGCTTTCGGCGGCGCTGCCCGCGCCCGACATGAAATCGTCGGCCTTGGCGATATCGCCATAGACGTTCCAGGCATAGTCGATGACCGTCTGCAGGCCCTCGACGTTCCGGGGATCATTGATGGTCAGCTTGCCGCTGGCGGCGTCAAAGGCATCACCGCCGTTGATCCAGAACCAGGCCACCATGTGCCGGGGATTCCAGGTTGTGTAGGCAGCCGTCTGGAGGGTGCCATCATCCCCGAACTTGACGAGCTTTTTCGACATCTCGGTGAACTCATCCCAAGTCTCGGGCCCTTTGGTGGCATCGAGTCCCGCTGCCGAAAAGAGCTCGGTATTGAAGATCATCATTTCAGAGCTGCAGTTGTAGGGGAATCCGTACTGCTTGCCCTGCCAGACCGCCGCGCCCACCGCCGGCGGATAGAGCAGTTTCATATCGGCTATCTTGGAGTTGGCCACATAGTCGTTAATGACCAGGAAGGCGCCCTTGGAGCCCAGGCTGATCAGATCGCCAAAGCAGTTCGCCACATCGGGGGCATTCCCTGCCGCCACCGCAGTCAGCAACTTCTGGTCGATCTCGCTGGGCACCGAGAGATCGTGAATCTTGATCTTGCCGCCGTTCTCCTGCTCGAACACATCGAGGACCGACTTGCGCTGAATCTCCTGATAGCGGCCCGACCAGCAGAACCAGTATTCCAGCGTGACCGGTTCGCCGCCGCCCGCAGGCGCTGCCGTCGCCACCGCTTCGCCGCCCTGCTCACCTGCCGGCTGGGGGGCTGCCTTGGGCGCGCAAGAAGCAACGAGGAGGGCCCCCACGGCTATCGAGGCCCGTTTGAGAAAGCCGCGCCGGGTGAGATGAAGCCCTGCCATGGTCTTTTCCTCCTTGAGTCTGGCTTGTTTGCCGAACAGACCGACCAACGCTGTCACAATAACCGAGATGTTATGTCACGCGCATCACCTCCCTTTGAGATACGTTCCTCTTTGTGTCTTGGGTGAAATCTGTACCCCGGGTCTATTCAGGTCAACCCTTGATGCCGGTCAGCGTAATACCTTCAATGAACGTGCGCTGGGCCAGGAAGAAGAGGACGAGAATAGGGATCGTGACAATGGTCGCCGCCGCCATCATCAGGTCATAGCGGATCACCCAGCGCTCGCGGAAGGCATAGAGGCCGATGGAAAGGGTAAACAACTCTTCGCGGTTCAGGTAGATCAAGGGGCCCATAAAATCGGTCCAGCAGTAGAGAAACTCGAAGAGGGTGATGGTGGCCAGGGCCGGCTTGGCCAGGGGCACGACGATCTGGGTCAGAATCGTGCCGTGGTGGGCGCCGTCCACAATGGCAGCCTCTGTCAACTCTTTTGGAATCGTCATGAAGAACTGGCGCAGCAAGAAGATATTAAAGGGCGAGCCGAAAAAGCCTGGCACAATCAGCGCATACATCGTCCCCGTCCAGCCCAGCCATTTGAATACCAGGAACGTGGGGATGAGGGTCACGGTGCCCGGGACCATCATGCTGGCCAGGGTGAGAATGAAGAAGAAATCGCGCCCGGGCCAACGCATGCGGGCAAAGCCATAAGCCGCCAGGGTGCAAGAGATAACGATGCCAAAGGTCTCAAAGACGCCGTACTCCAGCGTATTCTTGAGCAGGTTCAGGAACGGAAAGTCGGGCGCATTCAGGGTATCCACATAGTTGGCCCAGCGAATCGGATTGGGGATGAACTGGGGCGGCATGGCCATGACCTGCTCTTTGGCCTTCAGCGATGTGCTGAGCATCCAGAACAGGGGAAACAAAAAGGCCGCGCTGGCCAGAGCCAGGATCAGGTAGATGAGTAGGCGCTGGAAGGAACGGGTAAACGTGCGCCCGGAGAGCCTTCTACGCAACTGTGCGGTCCAGATCATGGGAATCTCTCCTCGCTACTCGATCCGATAGCTAGCATCTTTGCCCGCAGGAGCAGGTCTGAGGCCTGCCCTACCGCGACGACTCGTAGTAAACCCAGAGCTCAGAGGATTTGAAGACCAGCAGAGTCAGGGCGAGGATGACGAGGAAGATGACAACCGCCAGGGCCGAAGCATAGCCCATCTCAAAGTATTGGAACGCCTGACGGAAGAGATAGAGGACGTAAAAGAGCGCGGAATCTTGCGGGCCGCCTGAGGGCCCCGCCAGCATGACATAGGCCGGGCCGAAGATCTGCAAGGAGCCGATGATCCCCATCACCAGGTTGAAAAAGATCGTCGGGCTCAGCATAGGGACCGTCACGCTCCAGAACTTGGCCCAGGCGCCGGCGCCATCGATCTCGGCCGCCTCATAGAGGTGGCTCGGCACATCCTGCAGGCCAGCGACAAAGATCACCGTGGTCCAGCCAATGCCCCAGAGGCTCATCAGGATAAAGGCTGGCTTGATCCACAGTGCCGAGCTCAGCCAGGGGATGCGCGGCAGGCCCACACTGGTCAGCACATAGTTGATCAGGCCGACCCGTGGGTTCAGCAGCCACAGCCAGAGGATCGAGCTGGCCACCGCCGGCACTACCGAGGGGATGAAGAAGACGGAGCGGAAAAAGGAAAGTCCGTGGATTTTCTGGTTCAGGAGGAGGGCCAGGAACAGCGCCAGGATCAAGCCGAGGGGCACCGCCCCGATCGAGTAATAGGCGCTGTTATAGAGGGCCTTCATGGGCAGGCTGTCGCGGAAAAAGAGCTTGTGATAATTGTCCAGCCCTATCCAGACGGGCGCCTGCACCACGGAATAGCGGGTAAAGCTGTAGTACAGGGCCGCCAAAATGGGGTAGATGTGGAGCACCGCCAGACGAATAAGCCAGGGCAAGGTGAAAAGCACGCCCAAAGCCGCTTCCGCAAAAGCTCGTCGACGGGTAAATGCCCAGAACCGGGTACCTCGCGCCGCTGTCGCCATCAGGGAGCCCTCCTTCAAACTGCAAAAGCCCTTCTGTGTGGAGGATAAGACCCCATGAAACGCTTCTCGCTCAGCGTGGGATGACGGAGCCCAGGTTACTGTTTGATAGCGGGCTGGATAGTCATTGGGCAGCGGGGATTATGTTATTATCCAAGTGTCATAGGACACCATACATTCTGTATTATACCACAGGTGTAGGACCTTGTCAACGATTTGCCGAGCGGCCGAGCGGCTGCTCTTCGGCACCAACTGGCCCTATATGGACTCGAGCTTTGCCGTAGCAGCGGTGATGTATGCCGAGGTAGACGAGGCGACCCGGGCGGCGGTGGCCGGCGGGAACCTGTAGACTCTCATGGATGCGGTACAATGGTAGAGAACCTTGCCCTGGCCGACTATGCCCGCAGCGGCCGGCCCCTGGCGGGCGAGCTGGTCATCGATGCGCACACCCACCTGGGCCTCAGCACGCACTATTATGTTCCGCGGCCCGAGGCAGCCGACCTGGTCGCCTATGTGGATCGCTACGGCATCGATCGCATCTGCACGTTCGCCTTTGCCGGGTCATGTCGGATTTTATCTATGGGAACGACCGATTTGGTGGCCGAGGCGGTGCGGGCGCACCCCGGGCGTATCATCGGCTATACGACGCTCAACGCCAACTATTCGGAGGAGCTGATCCCCGAGCTGGAGCGCTGCGAAACCCTGGGGCTGCGCGGCATCAAGCTCATCACCGCCTACCAGGGGCACCCCGAGGAGACGGAGCGCTTTTTCCCCGTCTATGAGTGGGCGCAGGCGCGGCGCAAGATCATCCTCTCGCACCAGTGGGGCAAACCCGAATTCCTGGATGAGATCACCGCCCGCTACCCCGACGTGCGCTTTCTCATCGGCCACCTCAACCTGGCCTATGCCGATGTGGTGCGCCGGCGCGCCAACGTCTACACCACCACGACCTTTGTGCCCTGGCCGGGCGCCATCGCCCAGGCGGTGCAGGCTTTCGGCAGCGAAAAGATCCTCTTCGGCAGCGATCTCCCCGACCTCGACGCCTCGCTGAATATCGGCCCGCTGCTCACCGCCCGCATCAGCGACGCCGACAAGCGGGCGATATTGGGGTTGAATATGGAGCGCATTCTGGATTCGTAATGCGTGATGCGTAAGGTCATCATCTCGGCATGCATTGTGCTCTTCGCGGCGTTCGCCCTGGCAAAGCCTGCGTAAGGCCTCGGGCATGCCGAAATGATGACCTTACGCATCACGTATTACGCATTACGAGTCAGTATCTCATCCTGCAGCTCACGCGGCAGCTCGCCAAAATAGGCGCTGTAGCCGCCCACGCGCACGGTGAGATGGCGGAACTCTTCCGGGCGCTCCTGAGCCTGGCGCAGGAGGTCCTTATCCACCACGTTGATCTGCGCCTGCATGCCGCCATGGGCAAAGTAGGTCTCGATGAGCGAGGAGAGCTGCCCCGGCTGAAAGGCCGAGCGCGAGAACATCAAGTTGAGCACCACGCAGGTGGGCGCCAGAGACTGGTCGAACTTGGCCATGGAGTTGATGATGGCCGTCGGGCCGCGGCGGTTGGCGCCCTGGGCAGGGCCAGCCGAGTCGGCCAGGGGCTGACCGGCGCGGCGGCCATCGGGCGTGGCGCCCGTCCTGCGGCCCCAGTCGACATGGTAGCTAAAGATCACTGACCCCGGGATGATCATGCCCCCGCGGCGGCAGGGCTGCGCGCGCACAGCACGGTAGACCACATCGGCCACCCGGGCGTAGAGCTCGTCCACCCGGTCGTCATCGTTGCCGAATTTGGGCAGCTTGTTGCGGCAGTAGAGGGCGAGTGCTTCGCGCCCCTCCCAGTTCCGCCGCAGGATCTCAGTCAGCTCGGCCAGAGAACAGGTATGGTCCTCATAGACGAGCTGCTGGATGGCAGAGAGTGAGTCGGCGGCGGTAGTGATACCGATGCATTCAGCCTGCGCGGCATTGTAGCGGGCGCCCCCCTGCCACAAGCCTTGGCCCGATTCCAGGCAGTCGTGGATGAGAAGCGAGCGCAGGGGATAGCCGCAGCTCTCAGCCAGGGTGCGCTCATTAGCGTCCAGGCAGGCGCCCAGCACCTCAGCAGCATGCTCCACCTGCCGATCGAAAGCGGCGAGGAGGCGGCGCATGTCCGCCAGCTCATCCGGCGCGCCCGTCCGCGGCCCCAGTTGCTTACCCGTGCGCAGGTCCTGCCCATTGTTGAGGGCCAACTCCAGGCACTTGGCCGCGTTGAGCACACCATCGTCGCAGAGGAAATGGGAGCGGCCGGGGATCACCACCTGGCTGCACCCGGCCAGGCAATAGTCGCGCGCCTCAGCCAGGGGAATGCCGAGGTCCTGCAGGCCAGGGATGATCACCTCATCATTATAGAGGGCGGGTACGCCCAACCCCAGAGCGATCGTCTCCATCGCCGCCGCCCGAAGCGCCGGGGTAGAGCGGGCAAAGAGGCGCAAGGCCAGGTTCGGCTGCGGCGTGCGCAGGGCGCGAGTCGTCTCCAGGCAGAGCAAGGTGAGGTCGTTGGCGGCATCCTCACCCTCCTCATCCGTGCCGCCCAGGGTCAGGTTCTGGATGCCAAACCCCTCCAGGACCTTGCACCAGGTGCACTGCAGCAGGTAGCCTGCCTCCTCGCGGGTCAGGCGGCCCTCACGCAAATCACGCTCGTAAAAGCGCCACAGGTACTGGTCAAAGCGGCCCAGCGAGTCGCAGCCGGCCAGCACATAGACCAGCCACATCAGCTGCAGGGCCTCGTAAAAGGTACGCGGCGGCCGGTGGGCCACCCAGGCGCAGCAAGCGGCAATCCCCTCCAACTCGGCGCGGCGGGCGGGGTCGGGCTCGGCAGCGACCTGGGCACGGGCCGCCTCGGCATGACGGCTGATGAAGGTCGAGATGGCGCGCACCGTCGCCTGCATGGCCGCGTAGAAGGCGGGGTCCAGCCCGGGGCGGAAGCGTTGGCGCGCCTCCACGGCCTGAGCCAGGCCATCCACGCCCACCCGCAGCAGCCACCCCCAATCCAGAACCATGTGGCCAGCGACGAAGATGGTCGCCGCCAGCCCCGCCTCCATCGAGTCTCGCTCCGCCGGCGCCAACGCCTCACGCGTACGGCGCCGGGTCACCAGGGCCTCGGCCTGCTGCAGGCGCTCGCTGAGGCCAGCCGGGCCGCGGGCAGCCACCTCCTGCCAATCGCCGCGCAGATACAAGCCACCTAGAAAATTGAAATCAAAGACCTCACGCCCCTCGCGGCCCACAATGACCTCATCAGGGAAAATGAGGATCTCCTGCCCGGCGCATTTACGCTCCAAGGCCAGCGCCTCACGCAGGATGGGGGGCTGGTCGAGGTTGGCCAGGTAGGCATCCAGGTATAAAGTCGAATCGAGGGGCGTGCAATACTCCCGGCGCCGCACCAGCGCGGCCTCTTTCAGCCGCTCGATGCGGGCAGCATCACAACGGATCTTCACGGGAAAGCTCCTTGCGGCGGAAGAGGTCGTCTCGAAGAGAGCGAGTTTGCTTCATTTCGGTTGAGTCCTTCCCATCACTCCCAGGGCAAGTAGAGAATCTTGATGGCCTGCCGCGCCTCCAACAGGTCGTTGGCCTGGGCAGGAGGTAGGATAGGAAACGGCCCCCGGCAAGCCCAGGGGCCTATCCTGATTCCAGTATATCAGTATACGCGGAGGCTGACAACTATGTAGCTTTATGCCTTGCGCACGGAAAACTCGTAGCGCCCGGAGCCGACCCGAAAGGTGATGCCTGCCGCGCTGGAATGCAGCAGGCTGATGCCATCCGCAGCCTGCCCCGGACCGTCGCCGCGCCAGAGGCACGTCTCGCCCTCCCAGACGCTCTGGCTCGGGCTTGCAGGGAGGGTAACGTCCGCCTCGCTGTTGACCGGGATCTCGACCGTCAGCACAAGCCGGCCATCCTCGCGCCACCAGGCCGACCCGACCGTCCCGCGGACGGTGTTGTGCCTGGCCTCCACCCAATCGAGGCCTTCCACACAGGCAGGGCGGATCTCGAAGCGGTCGAACCCGCATGCACTCGCCGTCAGGTTGATGCCTGCCAGTGCCTTGTAGAACCACGAGCCGACGGACCCCATCATGGGATGATCGTGCGAGTTCATCCCACTCCCGGTGCTCAGCTCCCATCGTTCCCACACGGTGGTAGCGCCGTTGGCGAGCATATAACCCCAGCTGGGGTAGGTCACCTGGGCAGCCAGGTCCAGGGCGACATCCGCCCGGCCGCCGGTCGCCAGCGACTCGAGCAAATACTTGGTGCAGATGTTGCCGGTGGTCAGATGCCGGTCGTGCAGTTCCACCACGTCGCGCACCAGGTTCTCCATCACGCGGGGCCGGCGCTCCTCCGGCACCAGGCCCATCCACAGGGCTAACGAGTTGCAAGACTGGCTGTTCGTCCCATAGCCGCCGCGCTGCTCA
>Ga0123519_10010428_pt1 | contig 13845 bp, 13 predicted proteins | sample YelNatPaOPRAMG02_FD_87396 | JGI IMG/M metagenome (GOLD analysis project Ga0123519, IMG submission 87396) | Hot spring microbial communities from Yellowstone National Park - Yellowstone National Park OP-RAMG-02 (version 2) | ecosystem: Environmental > Aquatic > Thermal springs > Hot (42-90C) ...
CAAAATAAACTCCTTAATGAGCCTAAAAGCTCAGGAAAAATGGTATTTTACCCTCTTGGTCTCTATTTTACAGATCAAAGGTATATATATAAACATAAATTTAACACAATTTAAACTGGGAGGTGAAAAATGAAAAGCAAAGGACAGTCAACTGCTGAATACGCCATCCTGATTGGTTTAGTTGTGGCAGTAGCCGCTGCTTTAGGAGGAGTTTTAAGAGCAGGTATTGCGGGTCAGCACGGACAAGCTCTTAATGTGCTTTATAATGCAGGTAATGGTACTGAACTTACCAGTACCCCTGTTCAGAGTGGAGTTACTTTTGAGCAGCAGGCACGGGTTTCTGAAGTGGATAAAGATAGTTATAAAAATGTAGAAATAATGAAAAAGGGTGGCGCAATTGAAAGGTTGCAAAGACAAAAGGTAGCTACAGAAGAAATTACTGTTTATGGCAACCGGACACAATAATTTTTAGTTTGCAAAGGAGGTGAAGATGTTTAGGAAAAAAGGGCAATCTCTCTTAGAGTATGCGCTTTTATTGGGCGTAATTTTAGTAGCGATTATGATTATGCAGGTCTTTGTTAAGCGTGGATTTCAGGGAAGATTAAAGGAATCAGCAGATTCTATGGGCCCAGCTTTTTCTGCGGGTGGTACTACTACAAAACAAGAGTCTAAATTGGAAGATAATCAAACAATTCGCGAGGAATCCGGAACGAATGCAACAGCTTTTAATTATACTCAATTGGGTTTTAACCGTACCGTTACCGGAACCGAAGATAAAGGCACAACGAGTTTTACCTTGCGTACAGGTGGAACTGCTAACACTACCACTGAAGAAAAGACTGAGGCCGCGAAGCAAGAGAAATTTAAATGGGAGGAGTTTGATAATACTACTTATTCCGATTTTAACCTTACCCAATAGTAAGGAAAGAATAAAAACATAAAATGCCCAAAATAAAAGCTCAATCAGTATTAGAGTACGCGATACTGTTAGGGGTAATTTTATTGGCTTTGATGATTATGCAGGTTTATGTTAAGCGGGGTTATCAGGGTTATATAAAACAGCAGGCAGACCAAGTAGGCCAACAATATTCGCCCCGGCATACTACTTCAGTAAGGATAATAAATACGACGATAAATTCTACGACGAACACAACCGATAGAGGACTTACTTATACTTTAACCCACACCAATACCACATCTGAAGAGAGGGAGGTGATAGATGCATTTCGCCGGGAAGATTTTTAATAATCATAAAGCAAGTAGTTTAGCCCAATGGGCAATTCTTTTTGCCTTGATTCCGGCAACTTTATTTTTTATGCAAGTCTCTTTAAAGAATACTTTACATATCCAAGGCGAGCGTTTGGCAGATGTGGTCTTCTGGGAAAGATGGGGCCAAACGCCAGTTATTCCTGAGCTTTATCCAGAAAATGTAAAACAGCGGGGCCAGCAGAATACTCATCAATATAGTTATTATAAGGAAAGAGAAGGCCGCGTCGGAAGTATAAGTGATTTAAATAATACTAATAATCCTAATATTCCGGAGAATCAATATACGCACACTCGTTCTGAAGGCGAATCTTTAACGATACAGTCTCCGGAAGGAGCAGAGGAATTATTCAATAACACCACTTATTAAAAAGGAAAAAGATGTTTTTAAAATCAAAAAAAGGACAATCCGCTTTAGAAATCGCGATTTTAGGGAGTCTAATTTTGATTTGTTTCTCCTATATCCTTTCTTATGGCCAGCGCTTAAATTTTGAGCAGCAGCTGCGGATGGAGGCATTCAGAAAAGCAATCCAAAGAAGTTATTATAAAAATGCTCCTGTAAGTTATACTTTATACCGCGACAGCCGTTTTGCGGATCTCTTTTCGGGTTATGGTAGAGGTCAACCTACTGCCAGTTCTGCTACTGCGGCAGTGATGTGGACAAAGGGAATGGCGGGAATACAAAATAACACAAATGCGACTCTTCCTCCGATGTATGAAGAGGGTGATAAAGGAGTAGGGATTAGCCACAGTTTTTATGAGATTAATGACCAGATATACCGTCTTCCTAAATATCCTAAAAGAGTAGTCACGCTGCAGCAGCCAAATACTCCCACTTCGCCGGTTGAGACTCCGGTTGTGGTTTATCTTCAGGTTACGAATAAAACTGAAAGTTATAATAGTCAAGTAAGTAGACTAGAAAATGCTACCCGAATTATTAATTTCCGTCAGGCAAATCTAAGTGAAACCGTAAATACTACACTTCTTGTGCGCTATGATACAAGCACAGGAAATCCAGGAACTCAACCACCTTGGTATAATCGGTATTATAATGAAAGTGATTATGTTTATCAGGGCGATATATATATAGATTATAATAATGAGAACTATACTATTGAACCTGGTCCGCAAGTTACCCAAAACGCTACTTTAGAACAAGAATCCCAGGGAAATACTACTTATTATATTAACCGAGTAATTTATAAAAGTGAGACTTCTGGACCAATTCAGCGCAGAAGAACATGGACAACTCAAAAATGAAGAAAAATTCCCAAGTTCTATTGGATTTTATTTTAGGCATAATTATCTTAGGAATTTTAGTTATCGGGATTACCCGCATCTGGACTTGGTTTAATGTCCAATACGCTCACCGCTCAGCAGTTTATCAATGGAGTCGGAGTTTAGCCGGAAACGTTACTATTTATAATCCTACCAATGCCACTTATGTAGATATTAATGCAACTTCCCAGTGTCCAGGCTGTCGTTTTCATCCCATTGAATTAACCAAAGAATGGGTCTTTCGAGGAATTTATTCTGGAGATATCATTAGTCCTTATGGAGGTGGTATTCCGCGTTATAACCCACAAGAATGCTATAATGAAACTAGTAGTCCAGGAGGGCCATGTAGCAGTAATTTTAATTGTACAGCAGGGAGCTCTACATATAATATAAATAGAAATTATGGAGACTGCTCAGATTGTGGAAGTGGTGAGAATTTTAATGAGAATTGTGCTGCTTTTAGAAGATGCACTTGTTATAAGAATAACTGGCCTTTGGTTTGCCTTAAGCAGCAGCAATTCGTTGATATTTGTGGTGTAGATCAAGAGTGCGGAGACGATGTTAATGCTACGACAGATGGTTGTCCTGACGTAAGTTGCACCCAAGATTCCAATAAGACTTGTGCCGAATGTAATGAGACGCATGGCACCGGAAAGCTCTGTTGTGTGATAAGAAACCGCCAAGAACTGAACATCGTTTATCAGCGCTGCAATAACCCTTGGGAGAGCTGCTGGTGGGTAGGATTTGGAAGAACCGCAAGAGAAGTTTTAAGAGGAATTGAACGCTTAGACCAGCAGATAGTAAATCTAAGACAGGATGGTTTAAATGCCACAAACCAAAGGGATCAGATTCTTAACTGTTGTAATGACCCTGATCCCCAAGCCCAGACAGAATGTCTAAGTAATATTCCGCCTTTTAACTGTAATGAAGAGGTAACTAATTATATTTCTGAGTGGGTAAAATTTAAGAACTTTCTCAGTCAATTAGCCGGAGATGATGGCAATATTAGTCGGAGTAGAAATCGCATACTTGATCGCGTAGAGGCTTGTGATTGGTGTATGCATACTTGTAACACTGGCTGGGGGAGCAGTGATCTATGTTGGCGAGTGTACGGTTATTCAGATCCTACGGCATGTAGAATAGCCAAGAGATATGATGATGATAAGTATGATAATTGTGCCAAGAACATGAATGACATAGATATAGTTTGGGCACCGAATGAAACAAATAATGGGTTCCCGGACGCTATAGCTACCATTGGAAAGGATTCTAATCCACGGCCTTTTCGTTATTGGGAGAGGACAGAACCTCCAGATAAAAGTTGTTGTGAGAAATATCGCTTATTTGAGTGTATAAATTATACTCAAAGTTGCTATGGCTCTAATCCTCCTACTTGTTTTCCCTTTACGCAGAATCAGACTAATACCTGTGGAATAGAAGAGATGGTTTCTGTGTTAGATAACTTTCGGACGCAAGCTGACCAATACTTAGAAACTGTCAATCATAAACTTAATTCTACTACCGGAGCCAATGCAAAATGTTGTAATCAAACTTTTTGGCACGATAATGCCCTAAGTAAGTGTAATGAAGATTGCGGTGGGATTGCCTGCTATAAGTATTGGGGGTATTCTACCCTTACTTTATGTACTCAGGTCTTACAAAGACAAAAACAAAGGAAGTGTCTTAACTGTTATACAAGTATTGACCATAGCATTACTGAGATTAGAACCTGTGTAGATAATGTAATAAACCAAAATTTAACCAACTAAGGATTAAAAGATGTTCTGTTTATTTTCCCAAAATAAAACCCAGTATCAAAAGGGCCAAGTCTTTCCCTTTCTCATCGGGATTTTGGCCATCGTAATTATTTTAATTATGATTACCGTAAATTTAGGTCAGATTGGGATCTTTAAGACTCAGGTCTCTAATGCGGCAGACGCTGCTGCCTTAGCAGGTGCCAGTGTCTTAAGTCAGACCCTCTTAGAAATAAGTATGCTTAGTGAAATGATTTTTGGCGCCCTTTTAGCTGAACTTGCCACAATTATTGTCTTAGCAATTTTATCCGTGATTCCTTTTGTAAATATTGCAACTATCCCAATTCTTATTGGCACAATCATTGCTTTTTATGGAAAAGTAATTAGTACCTGGTGGCAGGCATATGGTGCAAGTAGAATGGGAATTGCCAATGCCAAAAAAACTGCGCTTACCTATGCTTATCAAAATGTGGGAGTTGACCAGCCTAAGCCGAATTTTAATTATTTTTTAGAAAAATTAAAAAGTTCGCCTTATGTAAATTTGACCGGAGATTTAACTGAGGTTTACCGTTGGTATCAAGAAGAGATTATTCCCGAAGCCAATTGGAACCCCAATGTTAATAGTAGCACAAGATATCAGGTAATTAACTATGCCCGGCCAGGATTTAGCCGATTTATGGAGGATGAATTTGGAGTAGATGGTAAAGTCGGCTATTGGCAGAATAACCAATCTAGATTGGGGATTCCTCAGCCTCATAATATACCCCCCCTTAGAATCACTTCAGGTTTTGGCTGGGGAGCAAATTCTACAATTGGAGATGATAACTGTAATTGTCCAGCTAATTGGCCACCAAATATCTCTTGTCCCTGGAAGAATAGTTATGATGGTAAAGAACACTGGAGTTACTACGATAATTATGTAGAAGTGCAGGCACAGACTGTCTACAATTCATTTCCGAGTTTAGCTCCGCTTACTACTTGGTCTGACCCTGACTTATTCAATGCAGTGAAAGGATTTTTCGAAGCTGTCTATACAAATTTATTTATGCAGCTACCTGCTTACTGGTTTTTTGAGTTATTGCAACAGGTTTTGGGAATACCAAATATTTATGATTGGCTGGCAGAATTCTATGCAACCATCATCACCCTAACATTTGGTACAATTCCTTTTGGTTTAACTATTAGTAATCAGGAGATAAATGATAATTATATTACGGTGAGGGTTACCCGTTATAAAAAAGACAACCCCTTAGGGCTTTGGAGATTCCGCTATGGAAATATTACTGCTGAAGCCCAAGCCCATGCCTTTAATGCTTCTGTTTGGGTAGATAGAAATCATAATGGGCAAAGAGAGAATAATGAATGGTTTGAGCCAACTGTCCGGCCAGTAGCAATGGATAATTTTATTGCGACATTAAGAAATATTAACCAAATAATAAACTTAGAGAATATTATTTCTAATATTATTTCTGGGAATTATAATGATGTCATAAACTTATTAAATTCGCCCTTACAAAATATTAGTGCTTCTTCTCCTTGGGCAACTCAGAGGCATCTTTATGAAACTACGCTGGTTGAAATTATTAGATAAAATGAAAAAAAATATAATTATTTTTTTAATTATTTTTTTCTCTTTTTTTTCGCTGGGTGCAACCTATAACCTTGATTTTTCTATTCCTGTGCCAGAGGAGACAGAACTGCAGGATAAAAAAATAATGACCTTAAACCAAATTCCTCTGGAGAGCTCTTTTTATTTTACTAAAAAGTCTAAAGAACAGATAAAGCAATTCTATAAAGAATTTTTTGCCAAAGCCGGTTTTAGCATTGAAGAAAAAGAGGCTTTAAGATTTAGAAAAGAAGACCTGGTAGTAGTTATCCATGTAAAACCCTATGAAGAGAAATTAGGCTTAATGATTGCCAAGTATCTTCTACCCAAGGGCACAAAACTACCTACTTTAGAAGAGATAAAGCCAAAAATCTTAGATGATTTTTTTTCTTTGCCCAAAGAAGACCAACCCGGAGAAGACCTGGCTTTTGTTCCCCGTCCACCTAAAAGTATCCGCTACGGAAGTTTAAAGCTGGAAAATAAAACGCATTTGGTGTATAATAGTTCTTATTCAATTGAAGAATTAAGGGGTTTTTATAAACAGAAGATGTTTCTTGAGGGCTTTCGGCTCTTAAATGAAAGTGCAGCCTCCTCTGTTTTAGAGAATATGCCAAAAGGTATAGGAAGTAAAAATTTTACCGCGCTTGAAATTCCTACTTCAAACCGCATAGATTTTAATACCGCTTTAAAAGAGGCTTATCTTTTATCCTTTGCAGGCAGGCAAGGCGAAGTAAATATTTTTATTTCGCCGAATTTTTTTGACCCAAAATTAGGCTCAATTGTGCAGATTAGTTATGAGAAAAAATAAATTAAGTCAGTCAGTAATTGAATATGTGGTTTTATTTGTGATTGTAATTATTGTGCTTTGGTTTTTTATGGGGATTTATCTAAGAAATAGTCTTTCAGGAACCTGGCGCTCGGCTGCCGATAGTATTGGCGAAGGCGAAGTTTTTTATCCGAATAAATCAGTTACGCAAGTATATGAACATATTAGGGCCCCTTAACTTAAAGATTTTCATTTATCTATTAATTTTTTCTGCCAGTTTTCTTTTAAGCTATAGTTTAATTCATTTGTTTTTTTCTTTAGGTAAAGATTTAGCCAATCTTTACAGAAGATACCAGACCAAACAAACCGAAAAAATAAGCGCTGCTTTAGAAGAATCTTTTATTTGGCCAGAGAAGAAGAAACTTGCCTTAATTACAGTTTTACCCATTTTATTTGGCCTATTTGGATTTGTTCTCTTTAAGCATCCTTTGGCTTTACTTATAGGTTTAGGTTTAGGGTTTTCTCTTCCGGGAGTTTTTATTAAAATTTTAAAAAATAATCGGATAAAGCGTTTTCAACATCAATTGGTAGATAGTTTAATGATTCTTTCCTCCTCCTTAAAGGCAGGATTAAGTTTTATGCAGGCAATTGAGGTTTTGGTAGAAGAGATGCCGCCTCCGATTTCTCAAGAGTTTAGTTTGGTTTTAAAAGAGACTCGGCTAGGTATAAGTTTAGATGAGAGTCTTAAAGCAATGCGCAAGCGCATTCCTTTAGAAGAAGTGAATTTAATGGTTACTTCTATTCTGGTTGCGCGGGAGACCGGCGGAGAGCTTACCCAGGTTTTTAGCCGGCTTACTGAGACTATCCGCAATAATCTTAAACTTAAAGCAAAAATTGCCACTTTAACTTTACAAGGAAGGATGCAAGGAATGATTATGATGGTTCTGCCGATTTTATTTTCCTTTTTTGTCTATCAGCAGGACCATGAACATTTTAACGTGATGTTAGAGACTAGTTTAGGTAGGAGTTTGCTTTTAATTGCGGTTGTCTTACAAGTTGTAGGAATGATTTTGATAAAAAAAATAAGCACAATTCGCACTTAAATATATGCAAACGCTAATTTATTTACTGATAGCAGGTTCAATTTATCTTTTAATTTATAGTCTTATTCCTACTTCTTCTTTTGATTTAAGGCGTGTTCATCTTAGTTTCCCTAAGCCTCCTAAGAAATATTCTTTTAGCATCTTTTCTTTATTTCTTAAACCTTTAAATTTAATTAATCAAGCCTTACTTCGCTTTAAATTTTTAGACAAGTACTTAAAGAGCGGGGAAGAAAATTTAAAAACCCTAAAGTTAAAAATTGGGATAGCAGAATTTTTGATGATAAAAGAGCTTCTTGCCGTAGGCGGCTTTTTCTTGGTAAAATTTTTATTTTCGGCTAAATTTAGTCTTTTGGGACTATTAGGTTTTCTTCTGCCCGATATTTACTTAAAAATTCGCCTTAATCAATATAAACGAGAAATTGCCCGCATTTTACCGGAGACAATTGACCTTTTAGATATGGCAATTAGCGCGGGATTAGATTTTCTTTCGGGTATCCAGTGGTTAAGTGAAAAAGCCCAAGCCAATCCATTTGTAGAGCAACTGCAGATTATGGCGACGGAGATTCGTATGGGTAGGTCGCGTACAGAGGCATTAAAGGGGCTCTCTCAACGTTTAAATATTCCCGAAGTAAGCAGTTTCGTGCGTACCCTTATTCAGGCAGAAAAAATGGGTACCTCTGTAGCCGAGGCATTTAATATTCTCTCGGAAGATATCCGGGCGCAGCGTTATGAGCGCGGAGAGCGTTATGCGCTTAAGTCTTCGGTTTATATTCTTTTTCCTCTTTTATTCTGTATCTTGCCCGTAATTTTAATTGTGGTGGCAGGTCCAATTATTATTAAGTTTTCTACGGGCAGTCTCTTTCCCCAGGGAGGTCCGGGTTTTTAATGCGTAAGTTATTTTTAATTATGCTTTTATTTTTTCTGGCGGGTTGTGATCTTGGGATGCAGAGTTATCAACATAAAAAATACAATTTTTCTTTACTTATTCCCCGGGGTTGGTATGTAGAAGAAGATACTCCTGAAGGGATGGCTTTAGTCGTAAAAGAAAAAATGCGCTCTGAACAGGATAGATTTCAGGAAAGCATTGTGGTGGTAGTAAAAGAATTAGTTCCGCCGATTGCCTTAGATATCCTTTATGATATTAACAAAGAAAAAATTATGGAGATAGTGCCGGGAGAAAAATACAATTTTTCCGATGAATTTATCTTTAGCTCTTTAGGAAAAGGAAAATGTCTTTGTTTTAACGATAAGTTAGAGAAAGACTTAGAATTAAAAGTAAGAAGTTGCCTTTGGGTAAGAGCAAATCAGATGTATGTGATTAGTGCTACCTGTGACCAAAAAGAAGCCCGCCATTATGAAAAGCGCTTTAAAAAGATAATGCAGTCGCTTGCCTATAAAAAATAGAAGGATTATAACTTAACCAGATCAATAATCCTAAAAGACTTAAAAGATAAACCAAAAGCACCCATTTTTCTTGGTATTTTTTGCGATTAATGAGATAAAATTGAATTATTCCCAAGCCAAGGGCAGGTAAAATTAATTTCTTTTCTACCAAAACAAAAGGAATGAGTAAATAGGAAAAAAGAAAGAATATCCCAATTATTAATTTTGCTTTTTTTTCGCCCCAGATTACGGGAAGCGTCTTTATTTTGGCAATTTTATCTCCAGAATAGTCCTTTAAATCAATAAAATTTAAGACCGCAGTAAAGAAGATAAGAAAATAAAGCATCAAAACCGGGGGAAACTGGCGCAGTTCTCCTTGCGCAAAGAGCCCGCCCAAGATAATTAATAGAAGGCAGTTAAAAGCAATAAAAAATTTAGAGAAAAAAGGAATCCTTTTTAATCTTAAAGGCGGTAAAGAATAAAAGAAACTATTTCCCATCCCCAAAAGGATAAAGAAAAAGGTAGGAAAATTAACTAAAATTGCCCCTCCTAAACTTGCCAAAAATATCCCCAAAGCGATTTTTTTATAAATTTCTTGTGGGATTGCTCCGGTGATAGTAGGACGAGAAGGATTGGTATGTTGGTCAATTTCCTTATCTTCAAGATTATTTAGCATTATTGCCAGATACCAGGCAAGCATAATACTGATAAGACTTAAACAAAAAGCATCCAAGTTTTTTAAGATAAATTTAAGGCCATCTTGACGAAAAAGAAAGATTCCTAAAACAAACATTAAAAGAAAATGCAAAGTCCGGCTAGGGCGCAAGTCTTTAAGTAAACTAATGAAGTAGACGCGATTATTAAGATAAAAGACGATGATTAATTCTATAAAAATCACAATTCCTAATAGACGGATAATTGAGATTGGCTCAACCCTTTCCAAGGCAATTCCCATCCAACCGCAAGTAGTTTTTATCAAAAAGGGAAGCACTGCGCCGATAAGTAAAGTAAGATAAAGTAAGAATACGCCCCAAAGACTAAAAAGAGTTTTTTTGGTTTTTATCTTTAGATAAATAAAGGAAAGAATAAAACTGGTCCAGGAGGTAAGTTGCATTCCGGGCGTAAGCCCTTTTGGGATAGGTAAGAATTCTTTAAGATTTTTTGGCCAGATATATTGAATATCCATACCCTTTCCTGCGGAAATTAAAAGGTCAAATAAAGGAGTAATTATAAGGATTCCCGTGAAAATTAAAATCACCCGGCTAATTAAAGGAATCTTTTCTTTGGTAAGAAACCAAAAGATAATTATCCAAAGTAAAACCAAAGCCACCCAAAAAATTCCATAATGTAAAAATGAGATAGCAATGCTTAAACTGGCAGAAAGAAAGCGTTCGTTGCTATAATGAAATAGCTTAAAGGGAAGCATTGACTGGTCAGAGAAGATTTCTAAGAAGTTACGTAAGTTTACTACCGCCAAAAAAATAAGCAAATAGTAAAGAAAAGGAATTTGGGGATTTTCAATTGCCTGAATAATTTTTTCTATTTTTTTAAGAATTTTCATCACATTTTAATTATACCATAAAAATTTTTTTCTGCAATATTTTTTAGGACAGACACGATTTATTTTTAATCATTGGTGTCTGTCCCTAATTTGTAAATTGGACATTTTAATTTGAAATTATACCAGATTGGACATTTTAAAAAGGAGAAAAAAGAGATTTTTTAGTAAAAACTTAACTTTTTTCTAAAAAAATCAAATTATTCAAATCAAAAGCGTCTTTTTCTGTCTTAAAAAACTCCTTTCGAAAAAGAAACCCTTTTCTTTTTTTTAAAAAATTTACTTGACACAGAGTAAATTTATATGTTATATTTAAATTGCAACGAAAGAGCAAACTCCGAGTAATCGGAGGACGCAAAGCCACGGGTCCTTAAAGGGTCAGAGTTAGCTCGGAGTAATAATTTATTGAGGAAAAGGATCGCCGGGTTGCCGAAAGCAATCCGGCGTTTATTTTTAAGAAGTTTAGAAAGAATTTAATAAAGTTTTTAAAAAATGGATAGCCAAGCAAAAGAGAAAATTCAAAACCCACCCAAAAAACTTAATTTTACCCTTAATACAAAAATAAGGATAATCGCTGCTTTGATGGCAGCGATTTTTTTCTGGCAGAATGTTTATCCTTCCTCTGCCTATGCTGAAGAAGGCTATCGCGAAGGTAATTATGGAGATTTAAGTGTTCGTCGGGCAGTCTGGGCACAAGGTTTTCTCAGTACTGCCTTGAATAATGTTTTTATCGCATTATCAGGACCAGGCGCTATCGTAGCCGGTATTGGTTCTCTGGCAGGTGATTTAACCGGAGTCGGGCTTTATTATTATGGTTACGAGTGGCAAGGCCAGAACGTGCGTATTTTTGGTTGGGATACTGGGATTACGAAAGGTCAACTGTCTTCAATGGGTGTTTCTATTGGCGTTAGTTTTGGCGCATCAATTGCTCAACAGGCAGTAAAGAAAGGTGTAGAAGTAAGTTTAAAACAAATAGCGTTGAGTAGTCTTAAAGAGGCAGGGATAAGCATGGCGACTTCTGTGGTAAGTAGTATTGTAAGTAGCCAGATTCAGAAATGGGGAGAAAGAGAAAGGGAGAAGAAGCGCCGGGAGAAAATGAAGAAGTGGAAAAAGATAAAAGATGAGGAAATAGAAAAAGGAAAAACGGAAGAAGAGGCGAATAAAATTGCTGATGCTGCGATTAGTAAAGATAAAGATTCGGAATGGGTAGAAATTGCAATTGCGATAGGGACGATTGCCTTGACAATTGCTATAGGTGCAATTGGAAAATCAACCCAAAATAAAACCCTTAGGATTCTTTTACAAATCCTCTACGCCTTTATGCCGGCAATCGGAGGTTTAACTACATACTTAATTAGTCGGGGGGATGATGATGGTCCATCAGAAACAGTTTGTCAGTTGCTTGGCTCATTAGCCGGGATGTTTGCCGGTTATATTGTAAAGGCAATTCTTCATCCTGCCCTAAGGGCTTTATATAAAGGTTTGGGAGGCGATTTTAGAAAAGTAGAGGAGGAAAGAGATAAGCTTGATTCAATATCTAAAACTGCTAAAGAAAAATTTGGAAAAGTCGATGAGAATGGTAATGTAATTGCTTTAGATAAAAATGGCAAGGCCCAGAAAGTAGAGGTATCTTATAAGACAGATGAGAGCGGTAATCCGCTGGTGGATGAGAAAGGAAGACCTATTGTTAGCATCAAAATAGACGGAAAAGAAGTGGCAGAAGGAACCTTAGATTTAGATGGTAACCAAATACTTAATTCTAAAGGAGAAGTAATTGCCACTAACCTTTATTATACTAACGAAGGAAAGGTAGCGGGGGCAGAGCGAGTAGTAGGAAAAGCAGAAGATTTAGCTGCGGGAACAGGTATTACTTTAGGAGATATGGTAAGAGGCAGAGTATTTGCAGTAAAAGATAGCGAAGGTAACACAAGATATTTAACGCAAGAAACACTTGATAAGCTCAGTCAGCAAGAAGGCGAGACAGTAACTCTTAGTCAAGGTAAAGAAAAGATTACTTTTACGAAGGAAGCTTTGGGTAAAGCTGAGCAGACCTCGGCTATACCGGTAGATAAGGGAAGAATTTTCCTTAATGAGAATACCTTAGGAGGTGCCTTAATCTCAAGAGTAGAAGGAGCAACTGCTGATATCTTACACTTAGACAGAATTACCCGCGATCCGTTCTTGGCTGAACTCTTCCTTCCGCGTTATGCGCCAGATGGTACGCGGATGGATGATTTTGGGGGAGCACTTAAAGTTTTAGGTGGCCCGATTAGTTTCTTAGTAGAAGGGGTAAAAGGCAAAGGTTGGAATTGGCAGACTTTTGATTTGATTGGAAATACGATTGGTTGGCGACCGATAATGACTACTTTAACCCAAGTCTTAGTGCTTCATTTAATGAATTATCAGGATTACAGCGAAAAAGATGCCGATAAACTTTATGCTAATGCTTTAAAACAGGCTACCAGTAGAGCCATTGCTGAGTTTGTGGGGAATCTTTCCGGTCCTGCCTTAGATAATCTTGCTGAAGGAAGAGCTTTTGATACTCCCGGGGGAATGATTTATCTTGGATATCATGCCCGTAACTTAATGCAGAGTTTAGGTAGTTTTGCCGCTGATTTAGGTTTTGCTTATTTAGATTATCGGGTATTTAAAAATAAAGCGACCAATGAGTCACGCTTCAGCCCAGAGACCAGAGCCCTCTTACATTTTTGGGTAAGTTTAGCCGGAAGTAGTTTATTAGGATTAGCTTCTTTAGCTCCTAAAACTTATAAGGAAGAAGTTTATGTTTCAGAAGATAATTATTTTACAAGAGATCAGCTTGAGAAATTAGGTTATGACCTAAAAAATCCTGTATCTGTAGATAAAGAGAAGAAGAATGTATACACTTATCGTAATCGGAAAACAGAAGAGGAGATTTCGGTTGAAAGAAGAGAACTGTCAGCAACCATTAATAAAGAGCTCTCTTCGCCTTCTTTCCTTCAGATTCTGACTGCTACTGCCAGTCATGGAAGCAGTATGTTAAAGCAAGCGGCCTTAAACACAAATACGCTTCCCGGCACAATTTTCCAAGGAATTTATCCGATGACAGGAACAGATTTTGAGATTTATCAAGCCAGCATGCAAAACTTAAG
>Ga0123519_10010430_pt1 | contig 13845 bp, 10 predicted proteins | sample YelNatPaOPRAMG02_FD_87396 | JGI IMG/M metagenome (GOLD analysis project Ga0123519, IMG submission 87396) | Hot spring microbial communities from Yellowstone National Park - Yellowstone National Park OP-RAMG-02 (version 2) | ecosystem: Environmental > Aquatic > Thermal springs > Hot (42-90C) ...
ACGCAGATAATAAAGCAATATTGTCAGGAGGATAATACGTGGAAATTGTTAAATGGTTTGAGGAAATAGGAAAATCCGATGTAAGCAAGGCTGGCGGCAAAGGCGCCAATCTGGGAGAGCTTACTTCGGCAGGGTTACCGGTTCCACCCGGTTTTGTGGTAACAGCTCAAGCTTATCAGCTATTTACAACTGCGAGTGGCCTGTCGCAGAGAATTGCCAGTGCGATGGAGGGGTTGAATGTAGATGATACTTTTGAGCTGCAAACAAGGGCTAAAGAAATCCAGCAGATGATCGTAAGCACTGATATGCCGTCAAACATTAAGAACGAAATAATTAAAGCATACGACCTTCTTTCACAGCGAGATGGGGTAAAAGCACAGTTTGTTGCCGTAAGGTCATCGGCCACCATGGAAGATTCCGAGCAGGCCTCTTTTGCAGGTATGAATGCCACCTTTCTTAATGTGAAGGGAAAGGATGAACTGATAAAAAAAGTAAAGGAATGCTGGGCATCACTGTATGGTGCAAGGGTGATTTTCTATAGAGCTAAAAAGGAGTTTCTGGAAGAACCGGTTATAGCAGTGGTAGTACAGAAAATGGTAAATTCCGATAAAGCGGGTGTAATGTTCACGGCCAATCCCAGTAACAGTAATTTATCAAGTCTTGTGATCGAGGGAGCTTTCGGTCTTGGTGAAGTGGTGGTGGGAGGGCTTGTTGCCCCGGATTATTATGAAGTTGATAAAGAAACATTGAAGATCAGAGAAAAACGTATTTCCCATAAAAATTTCAAGATCATCCGTGACGAAAACGGAAACAACAAACAGGTAAATCTTACGGATAAAGAAGCTAATCAGTCTGTTCTCTCGGATGATGAGGTTCGGAAACTCACCGAGCTGGGATTAAAGATTGAAAAACACTATGGAAGCCCGCAGGATACCGAATGGGCTATCGAAGGTGACAAAATATATATGGTGCAGTCAAGACCCATTACAACTCTGGTAAAGGCCGCTGAAGTAAAAGTGGAGAAAGCGGAAGAAGAAAGTAAAGAGTTGATCAGAGGTCTGGGAGCAAGTCCGGGAAGGGGTAGTGGTGAGGTTCGTGTGCTTGTCTCACCCGATCAGGATAACGGTTTCGAAAGCGGTGATGTGTTGGTTGCCGAGATGACAACTCCAGACTGGGTGCCGTTGATGAAAAAAGCTTCTGCCATTGTCACGGATGGCGGCGGAATGACGTGCCATGCCGCTATCGTGTCCAGAGAGATGGGCCTACCCTGTGTCGTAGGAACACGCAATGCTACCAGAGTGCTCAAAGATGGAATGCTGGTAACGGTTGATGGTACACATGGTATCGTATATGAAGGACAATTAAAGGAGGTTAAGAAGACTGCAGAAGAAAGCGGTCCTGCTGTAATGAGAATGGCTCCTGTGATTACGGCAACCAAACTGTATGTTAATCTGGCTATGCCCCATGAGGCTGAGAGGATTGCCAAAGAGGATGTTGATGGAGTGGGATTGCTCCGGGCCGAGTTCATGGTGATAGACGCCTGTGACGGCGTGCATCCACGCATGTTGATCGAAGAAGGTAAAAGCAACCAATTTATCGATGCCATGGTCAGGAAATTGCGCATTTTTACCCGGGCATTTTATCCACGGCCTGTTATTTACCGGGCGATCGATTTTCGAACTAATGAGTTCCGCAACCTTAGAGGTGGAGAAAAATATGAAGCTATAGAACAAAATCCTATGATTGGTTTCAGGGGCTGTTATCGTTATGTTTTAAATCCCGACCTATTCGAGCTGGAGCTTAAAGTTATCCAGAAAGTCAGGGAGCAGGATAAGAATTTACATCTCATGATACCTTTTGTTCGTACACTTTGGGAATTTCAAGCATGTAAAAAGATCATAGATGACAGTGAGCTTGGCAAAGATAGAGAAATGGAGCTTTGGGTGATGGCGGAGGTGCCGTCTGTGGTCTGGAGATTGGAAGACTATGCGCGGGCGGGGATCAGTGGTGTGTCTATAGGTTCTAACGATCTTACACAGCTTGTACTCGGAGTAGATCGCGATAGTGAAGTATGTTCGCCTTTATATGATGAAAGAGATAAGGCGGTGCTTGAAGCTATTAGACTGATTATCACTACCTGTCGGAGCATAGGGATTACGTGCTCTATATGCGGTCAGGCTCCTTCTAACTATCCGGACTATGCAGAAAAGCTGGTGGAGTGGGGAATTACATCTGTCTCGGTTAATCCGGATGTAATTGAACGTACCAGACACAATATAGCTGCTGCTGAAAAGCGTATTCTGCTTAGAATGGCGAGGCATACAAATTTAAAAGAATAGAAAAGTATTTTCGATAGATTATTTGAGCGCAGGTAGCAGGATAACCGACATCACGGGTTTATCCTGCTACTATTATTTAGTTTCCTTTTTTTCATGCGGTGCATTTAAAAGTACAATATTTTGACATGTATATTAAAAAAATCTGTGGGCAATTTTTAAAACATGAATAATATCCGTAACTTCTGTATTATTGCGCATATAGATCACGGTAAGTCAACACTGGCCGATAGGATTCTGGAGGTTACCGGAATGGTGAGGAAAGCCAGCATGGATCAGATGCTGGACAGCATGGAGCTGGAGCGTGAGAGGGGTATAACAATTAAAGCTAAATCGGTCAGAATTCCTTACGTCTCAAAAAGCGGTATCGAGTATGTATTGAATCTGATAGATACACCCGGTCATGTTGATTTCAACTATGAGGTATCACGCAGTTTGGAAGCCTGTGAAGGAGCAGTTCTTCTGGTGGATGCCACTCAGGGTGTAGAAGCCCAGACTGTAGCAAATGCCAATTTAGCTCTCGACGCCGGTTTAAAAATAATACCTGTTATCAATAAAATCGATCTTCCGGGCGCTATGATCGACGACTGCAGTCTTCAACTTTACAGTATGCTGGGGATGCGTATTGAGGATATTTTACTTGTCTCCGCCAAGGATGGCACGGGCGTACCCGAGTTATTAGAAGCAATTGTTAACAGGGTTCCTCCCCCGAGAGGCGATCCAGAAGGACCACTGAAGTGCCTGATATTTGATTCCTTCTTTGATCCATACCGGGGTGTAGTTCCGCACATCAGGGTTTTTTCTGGAACAGTCACCAGGGGAGATAGGATAGTGCTAAAATCCAGCGGTAAATCATTTGAAGTTGAAGAAGTAGGTTATTTTAAACCGGGATTGATGACTACTGATAAACTGATGGCGGGGGAGGTTGGCTATATAATTGCACTTATTAGAAATGCGGGTGAAATTCATGTGGGCGATACCGTTGTATCAGCAGAGCATCAGGATATAGATGTCATACCCGGATTCAGAATGTCCCAGCCCATGGTGTATTGCGGCATTTACCCGGTTTTAACCAGCGATTATGCCCGGTTAGGAGCGGCTCTTGAAAAATATAAATTGAATGATTCTTCTATTGTATTTGAGAAGGAAAGCTCAGCAGCTCTGGGATATGGATATCGTATAGGATTCTTAGGTTTACTGCATATGGAGATTGTGCTGGAACGGTTAAAACGGGAATATGAGCAGGATATTATAGCAACGATGCCTTCCGTAATATATAAAGTCGTATGTAAAAATGGCGATATACTGATGCTTGATAATCCATCTAAATTTCCCCCTGCGGGTCAGATAGACCATATTGAGGAGCCTGTAATAAAAGCCAGGATAATTATTCCTCCGGAATTTGTGGGTTCGTGCATGGAGCTGGCTGAAAATAAGCGTGGGATGCTGGTAGCCATCGAGCACCCTGATGATAGAAAAGCGGTCCTCATATATAACCTACCGATGTCAGAGATGATCACCGATTTTTACGATAAATTAAAAAGCGTTAGCAGAGGTTATGCCAGTATGGACTATGTTTTCAGCGGTTATCGAGCAGGAGATCTGGTAAAGGTGGATATTCTGGTGAATAACAGCCAGGTTGATGCTTTATCATATATATCGCCCAGGGAAAAGGCTGCTGTCAAAGGCCGCGCGTTAATACAGAAGCTGAGTAAACTCATACCCAAACACCTGTTTAAAATACCCTTGCAGGCGGTGATAGGATCTCAGGTTATAGCGCGTGCTGATATCTACCCATTGCGCAAAGATGTTTTGGCTAAATGCTATGGTGGCGATATCACCAGAAAACGCAAATTATTGGAAAAACAAAAGGAAGGTAAGAAAAAAATGAAAATGGTCGGATCGGTTGAGGTGCCGCAGGAAGCCTTCCTTTCCCTTATGAAAATAGAGGAATAGCTGTTAATTATGCAGGGTCTGTATATACACATACCCTTCTGTGTGAGGAAATGCAATTACTGCGATTTCTTTTCACTGGCTGGCAGGCTTGATTTGCTGGATGCTTATATTAATTCTATATTAGGCGAGGCATCAAAATATGCGGGTATGCCGTTTGAAACGTTTTACATGGGTGGTGGTACTCCAAGTCTGCTGGGTGCTGGCCGATTGACTGCTCTTATCGATGGTCTCAATCAGATATTCGACCTGCATGGCCTTTTTGAATCATCGATTGAGGTTAATCCTGATTCTGCTGATGTACCGTTGCTGAAAGCGGCGTTACAGTCCGGTTTTAACCGGATATCAATAGGCGTGCAGTCCATGAATGATGCTGAATTGAGAAAATCGGGGAGGGTTCACACCGCCGATCAGGCCAAAAACTGTATTGAAAATGCACTTAAATGTGGCTTCAATAATGTATCTGCTGATATAATCATAGGCTTGCCCGGACAGACAGAATATAGCCTCAGAGAAACTTTACATATTCTTCTGGAAGAAGGGGTGAATCATATATCCGCCTACTGCCTTTCTATTGAGGAGGGTACACCGTTTGCCACAAAAATCACGGATGATATGCCGGATGATGATTTTCAGGCTGAGATGTACCAGATGGTAGAGCAAGTCCTGACCGGTAGCGGTTTTGCACATTATGAGATATCCAATTTTGCCAGACCGGGATTCCAGTGTATGCATAATATAAATTACTGGCGTGGGGGTGACTATATCGGGTTGGGTGTGGCCGCCGCTTCCCATTTAAATCGCAAACGTTGGAAAAATGCATCTGATCTGGAAGCGTATTTAATCGACCCGTTAAAGATCGAGATCGAATATGATGTTTTGGCGAGTTTACAAAAAATAAGTGAAGAAACGATTTTGAAATTGAGGTTACTGACTGAAGGTGTCGATCTTTCAGCATTTCAAAACAGGTATGATACTATTGTAATAGATAACCTGATGCGAAGACTGGATGCGATGGTAGAGGAAGGAAAATTGGTTCGACGGGAATTAAATTATCTTTTGCCGGATGAAAAAGTGCTGATATCAAACAGGATATTTGCCGAGATTCTCGATTAGAATACGGATTACCAGATACCGGGCAATAAAATTTTACGCTTGGCAGGATAATCCGGAAAATTTTCATGATACCATCTGTAATGGGCTCTGGCCCGCGGCGCCAGGTTGGCTATTGTCCATATAGCAAAGCTCAATCCTGCGAGAGACCATGTTGCAATGGCCCATCCGCACCATATCAATATTTCACCGAGGTAATTCGGGCAGGAGACCGCGTTGAATAGCCCTCCGTAAGGTATTTTATAGCCAGATTCGCCGGGTTGACGTAGATGTGAAAGTATATGGTCTGAATGCCGGTTGATGATAAAACCCATCGCGAAAATCGATACACCCACGATAAAACGCGGGTCGCTTAACCAACTTTGAGGATAGCCACCGGATAGATTGAAGATATAATAGCCGTTCAATGACGCGTTTACAAAATTAAAGAAAATGCCCGATAAAACTACTGAGAAGGGCATGCTCCGATTAGAAGTTTTTATACTGAAAGGATAAATGAAAGCACGGTGCAGATAGTGTGCTTCCCAGAGGATAAGAAGGATTATGGAAGTGATGGAAATAGGAGCCACACCTGATAAAAAACATAAGAACATGATTACAGGTGACCATAATTCCATTATGATCCATCCCAGTTTATTGTTTATAATCGGACCCCAGCCAGATTGCACATGGCGACCGTATGGTGCCGGTATAAATAACAGGAAGACAAATATCACCGCTGATAGAATTATCCAGATCGTGAGTGTAAAGTTATAAAGCACCATACTCATAAAATGCCTCAAAGATATCCATTTTCCCTGAACCATCGTAGTGTGTCTTTTAAAGTTTGTAAAATCGGGCGTGGATGATATTTTAGCTCGGTCGAAGCCTTATGATGGCTGATATTGTGGTTGCTATTAACAGCCTGTAATGAGGCGGTTGTGTACAGGGGTCTTGTGCCTGATATATAAGAAGACAGTGTAAGAAGAGGGGCACACGCCCTGGCGACAGGCATTGGACATACCCATAGAGGCGGTCTGCTGCCGCTTATAGAACAGACCATTTCTGCCAGTTCCTTTAGTGAGACCCAGTGACCCGAAAGAAGATATCTGGAGCCCGGTGGTGCTGATTCAGCTGCTGTTATGGCACCATTGGAAACATCCCTTGCATCAACCCAATCAAACCCTCCTTCGATAATAACAGGCAGATGACCTTTAGCAATCAGGATAATGGCCTGCCCGGCATATGAAGGTTGATAATCGTAGGGGCCTATTATTGCCGTGGGATTGATGATAACTGCATTTAAACCATCTTGGATGGCGTTGCGTACAAGTTTTTCGCCTTCCGATTTGGAGCGATCGTAATCGGTGGCCCTGCGATGATTTATCAGGGGTCTGGATTCATCCACGGGTTTGTCCAGAGGCTCCTGCTCGAGCGAGTGGATTGAGCTGAAATGGATAAGGCGTTTAATATCCTTCCTCCTGCAGACTGTGATCACATTACTGGTTCCTTTTACATTGATTTCGTAGCAGAGGGCCCGATTGCGGCCCGATAAGGATATGTGGGCGGCAAGATGATATATCTGATCAACGCCGGTGCAGGCTCTGCAAAGAGAGTTGATATCGAGGATATCACCCCTGACCTTTTCCACATCCAGACCTTCCAGTCCGCGTTCGCTGCGGTGTACCAGGACTTTTACCCGATAACCTTTGTTGATAAGAGCTCTAACCAGATTGATGCCGACATGGCCGGTAGCACCTGTAACCAGAATATTCATTTATCAGTATCAGCTTGTCATTAAATATAAAAAAGCCGCATGCAGTCTAATGGTACACTTCCAATTTGTCAATATATCGGATAAGAATATTATAATGCGGTGTAAAATTGAAATTAGTAAAGTATATTGTTATCATAACGTAAATGTCCGCAGGCCGTATACCAGATCTTAATATAGTTTTTTCACCGACCAGTGTAGCCATAGTCGGAGCTTCGCCGGATAACCCCCTTTCATTTCCCGGTTTTCTTATTGATGCTCTGAAGGATACGCGTTTTCCAGTTGTTTATCCGGTTAATCCAAAACATCGAGAAGCTTTTGGCTTAAAGTGTTACCCGTCGGTATCATCGATCCCCGGCAAGGTGGATCATGTTGTCGTGGCCATACCCGCCGAGAAATCTCTGGAAGTGCTGGATGACTGTGCGCGAAAGGGTGTAAACTCGGTACATTTCTTTTCAGCCGGATTCAGTGAAAGCGGTGAAAAAGAAAGCATTGAACTTGAACGGATCATGTTGGAAAAAGCCCGCACTGGCGGCTTCAGGATAATCGGCCCTAACAGTACAGGACTTTTCATACCCAGAGCACGATTTGCACCTGCAACCCGTTTACCTATGGAACCGGGGGATGTTGCATTTATGTCGCAAAGCGGCGGTCATGCACAGGAATTGCCGTTACATGCAGGGCAGAGAGGTGTGAGATTCAGCAAGGTCATCAGCTATGGTAATGCGCTTGATATTGATGAATGTGAGTTACTGGAATATTTCGTCGGTGATACTGAAACACGGGTTATCGCAATGTACATTGAGGGTGTCAGGAACGGGAGGCATTTTCGTGAATTGCTGAGAAAAGCATGCACGGTAAAGCCGGTTGTAATTTATAAAGGCGGTATCACCGAGGCAGGTCTGCGAACGGCACACAGCCATACAGCCAGCATTACATCCTCGGTGAAGGTTTTTCAATCGCTATGCCATCAGTTTAACGCTATTCAGGTTGATGATATACAGGAATTAATTGACATTCTGGTGTCTTTATCTTTTGCCAGACCGTATCCCAAAGGCAAGGGTATTGCAGTGCTCGGTCAGGGAGGAGGACCCAGCGTCCAGGCCAGCGATCAGATGGAAAAGGCCGGCCTGACCCTGACTCCACTTTCAGAGGAGATAAACATTAAGTTACGTGCATTTCTTCCGCCGGCCGGTGCTATCTACTGCAACCCGCTGGATGCAACCAACCTGGTTAATCCGGAGATAATCTACCGTACACTTAAAGTACTGGCTGAGTCGCCGGATATAGATTTTATGATGTATCATCTGGGTTTCCATCCGGTAACCAGATGGGGTGAAGGTTTGATAAGCAGCGACATGTTTCTCAAGCCGGCCGTTGAGAATATACTGAGAGCCAGCAGAGAAAACGGAAAACCGGTATTGATGGCTCTGGGACCGGCCTCGGATAAACCGGGCATGGAGGAGATGCTCAAAGTACGGGATACGTTTGTTAGGGCGGGTGTGCCGGTATTCCATTCCATTGAAAAGGCGGCTCTGGCAATATCGCGTATTGTGAACTGGAAACGCAGGATGATTAATTGACATAAAATATTTTAGACAATTCTATCTATGGGACTATAGGATTTTAAAGAAACGTATGACGGGTAATCAGAATTACATTTCGGAAAATATCAGATTAATCAATAAGCAGATTGAGGTACTTGAAGGTATTGTTGAACAAATCAAGCTGCTGGATATGGGTTTAAGTGAGTTGCTGGATATGATCAACACTTTTGCCGAAAACTGCTGTGAAGGATGCGCCCTTGTTCAGGATTATAAGCTTGTATGGGTAAACAGGGCAGCGATCACCATGAGCGGATATGAAAGTGATGAGATTATCGGGAAAGACATAGCAGACTTCGTGGTACCGGCTTTGAGAGATAAGATGCTCGCCAGAATGAAAATGACGCTGGCCGGAGATAGGTTAACCTTTCCGCAGGAATGGCAGATTTTACGGGCCGATAGGACCAAACTTTATGTGAATGTATTTGCATATCGAGTGAAATACATGGGAAAGTCGGCGGTTCTGGTGTTTTTTTATGACATGAGCGATCAGAAGAAGATGATCGATGATCTCAAAATGCGGGCTGAAATGCTTGATGCGGTATCTGACTGCGTATTTTTAATGGAGATGTCAGGCAAAATCGTGTATGTTAACGAGGCACTTTGTGAGCTGTGCCAGTATACGCGAGATGAGCTTCTAAAAATGCATATTCTCGATATCACCGCTCCAGAACTGCGGAAACGGTTTGATATCAGGATGAGGCAGTATTCGGTACATAAAGAAGCAAGATATACCTCTGCCGCTCTGCGTAGGGATGGTGTGCGAATTCCCGTTGAGGTAAGAGGAAGGATAATAAAGAGCGGCGCGAGAGAAAGGCTGCTGGCTATTGCCCGGCCATTACGTACCGACGCTGAGCCAGATATAGAGGCAGTGAGGTTCGATAAGAACAATAAAATTCGGCCTTAAGAAATTTTAAAGCGAGGGTAATGAAATGGAATGGAAGACAAGGATTACACAACTGCTGTGGTGCAGATATCCTATATTGCAGGGTGCGATGGAATGGTGGGGTGACTGGCGTATGGCGGCAAATGTGGCCAGCACCGGTGCCCACGGTGTAATTACTGCCTCGATATCAAAAACCCCTGAAAATTTACGTAATGATATCAGGAAATGCAGGGAGGCTACCGAAGGCACGTTCAGCGTAAATCTCAGCATCGGCCTTTGTCCGCGGGTAGAGGAGATGCTGGAAGTATGCATAGATGAAAGGGTGCCGGTTGAGACCTCAGTGTTCAAGCCCGATGCACTGGCTCCGAGGATAAAACAATCGGGATTGCCATGGGTTCATAAATCGGCCCGTATAAGAGATGCAGTGCATGCACAGGAGCTGGGGGCAGATGCAATTATACTGGTAGGTTTAGAGGGTGCGGGAATTAAAAATCCCGAGCAGTTGCCGACAATGACAACTATATTATGGGGAAAAAAGAGGTTATCCGTTCCCATCATTGCCGCAGGCGGAATAGGCGATGCCCGCGGCTTCCTGGCGGCACTGGTAATGGGAGCTGAAGGGATTATGATGGGCAGTGCATTTCTGGCGACTAAAGAATCACCACTCGATGAGAAAACCAAAGAAGCAATTCTGAAGTTGAATCCGGATGATGCCGAACTGCGAAAACGTGTAATGACCGCAGTCCGCTATTCTAAAGAAGACAGTGCCCCCGCTGATCCAAAGATGATCGACTGGAGCCAGGTCATTTCGTTTACGGCCGGCGTAATAGATCGTATTCCTACGATGCAGGAGCTTATACAGGGGATAATTACCGGCGCCGAGCAAATACTGGATTCTCGTCCGTTTTTATTGAGGTAGTAGGTATGGCGATCGTATGATACAATCACCATACCTGATTCCTCATTAAATTAGCACTGTGGTGGTTTAACGACCCTTCCACTGAGGTGGGCGTTTTTCTTTAAAAGCTTTTGGACCCTCGATGTAATCCTCAGACTCTCTCAATACTTGCTGGCCCCAGAACATAGTATTAAGAGCCACTTCCAACGGCAAATCAAGGCCTTTCATGGCGGCTTCTTTACTTGCCCTGATAGAAAGAGGTGAACAGCGAAGGATATCATTGGCCCATTTCTCGGCGGTTGACATGAGATCTTTTAAAGGAACAACTTCATTAACCAGCCCGATTCGATAGGCTTCCTGTGCGGTAATGGGTCTGGCAGTGAGAATCATGCCCATGGCCAACTTTAGTGGTATTTGCCTTGGCAGCCTGTGTACGCCACCTGCTCCTGCCATCAGACCCACTGTCGGCTCTGGCAGACCGAGTTTGGCATGGTCGGCAGCGATGATGATATCACAGACCAGAGCCATTTCCAGACCGCCGCCCAGCGCAAAGCCGTTAACTGCTGCTATCATGGGTTTATTGCATTCGAACCTGTTAGTAGTTCCACCAAAACCTCCTGGGTCCTTGATGGTCATTGCCTTGGGATCACCAGAATGTTCCGCCTGATATTTAAGGTCGTTTCCCGCCGAAAAAGCCTTATCACCGGCACCGGTAAGAATTGCTACCCAGACCTCCGGATCGTCGCGGAAATCCGTCCATGCCTGCCACAGCTCCGCATGTGCTGGCGGATGAACCGCATTCATTACCTCCGGACGGTTGATGGTGATGTAGGCTATCCTTCCTTTTTTCTCGTAAAGGATATACTTAAAATTGAAAGCCATGTTACCTCCTGCTGTTAAAAATTTTATAGCCAAATTTATATCTTAATAGTTTTCTCGTCAAATATTTCCGACCATCGCGATTAGCTTATATTTCGCGGACACGAATGCTTGATCTCGCTGCTAATTTAAACAATTAAAATGCAGACCTCAGGAGCATGTATAATAAGCGGGTTAAATCTCGACTTTAAGGGGGTCATTATGGGTGACTTTGATATCTGTTATATGTCGCTGTTTGATATGGCTCAGGCAATAAGACGGAAAGAGGTTTCTCCGGTGGAACTGGTTGACACTGTTATCCAACGGATAGAAAGGTTGAATCCCAGAGTGAATGCCTTCTGCACGCCAACCTTTGATTATGCCAGGCAAAAAGCCAGAGAGGCTGAGAATGCGATTATAGAAAAAAAGGACCTCGGTCTGCTACACGGTGTGCCAGTCTCTATCAAAGATTTGATATTCACCAAAGGAATTCGAACCACCGGAGGCTCAATGATATTTGAGAATTTTATTCCCGAGGAAAATGACGTGGTGGTCGAAAGGCTTGAGAGTGCGGGGGCTATTATTATAGGCAAGACAAATACATCCGAGTTCGGCTGGGCCGCCATTACACATAATCGGCTTTTCGGCCCTACTCTAAATCCATGGAAGCTATCGCTCAGCCCCGGCGGGTCAAGCGGTGGTGCGGCAGCAGCCGTTGCGCTGGGAATGGGGCCGCTGGCTATTGGAAGCGACGGTGGTGGATCGATCCGAATACCCGCCTCATTCTGCGGTGTATGTGGTTTCAAGCCATCCTATGGACGTGTGCCTGTGGGACCTGGTTTTCCTGGCTGGGAAACTGTAGCACATGTCGGGCCGATTACCCGCAATGTCAGAGATGCGGCTTTTGCTATGGAGGTTATCGCCGGCAGAGATGACAGAGATATATTTTCTTTGCCCGAAAGACATCAAAAATACCGCGATTATCTGAATTTTAATTTAAAACGTTGCAAGATCGCATGGGTACCGGATTTAGGCTATACAAGAATTGAGAGTATGGTGGCTGCTATATGTAATCAGGCCGCCCGGATATTTGATAGTCTGGGTGCTGCGATCGAGGAAGTCAATCCGCATCTGCCCAGCCCTGAATCGGCATTTTCTGTGCATGTGGGTACAAGGCTATCTGCTTTGCTTGAGGACTATATGGGTGAATGGGGTGATAAAATTGATCCGCTGCTGGCGCTGTTTATACAGGCGAACAAAAGCAGGACTGCCAGGGAGTACCTGGAATCACGGTGGGAAATGGTGAAGTGGTATGGAGAAATCAACCGGGTTATCTTTGAAAAATATGATTATATGCTCACACCAACGGTTGCCGTGCTGCCTTTCACCAGTGGCGGCTACGGACCGAGGGAAATCGAGGGCAGAAAAGTTTCGCCCCTTGCCTGGATGGCATTTACATATCCGTTTAATATGACCGGTCATCCGGCAGTGTCAATCCCCTGCGGCTGGGATATGCAAGGCCTTCCTGTGGGACTGCAGATAATCGGGCATCGCTTTGACGATAAAGGTGTCCTGGGTGTGGCTGCGGCTTATGAAGAGGCATGCCCCTGGAATAATAAATATCAGATTATATCAAACGTCATTTAATTTTGAGCAATTGGGAAATATCATATATTCCTGACGGGTTGCCATTTCCCCAGTGAGAACAATCTCGGGAAAGCCAATTTGCGCAATTCCTCTATACTGAACAGCAGAGCTCCGGAAGCAATGGCAATGCACCACTTGTCAATTCCCAGAGGTACTGTGCTGAATGCGATCTGCATGAATGGCAGATAGACGACGGATATTTGCATGATAACAGCTAAAGATATACCAACGAGCAGCCAGCGATTAGTAAAAAAACCGATCTTGAAGACCGGTTCTTCATCCGTACGAGAGTTGAAAGTTCTGAACCATTCAAATGATGCCATTGTGCAGAGGGCGATAGTGCGCGCCTCATTGAGATTTACCATGGATGATGCCCATTTGAAAATGAGGAATATGCCAACTCCCATGAGTGATGACAGAAAGAGAATGCGGAGCAGCAAACCGGGATAAATAATACCGACTTTAGGATGTCTGGGTGGTTGCCTGAGCTCGTCGCCGTGCTTGGGTTCCATACCAAGGGGAATGGAAGACGCTGTATCTGTAACAAGATTAACCCAGAGAATTTGCAGCGGGAGTAAAGGAGCATATCCCAGAAATGATACACACAGGATTATCGCAAGTAGTTCTCCCACGTTGGTACTCAATAGATAAAATATGACATTACGAAGTCGGTTAAATATAGCCCGTCCTTCATCAACGGCTGCTAATATCGAGGCAAAATTATCATCCGTCAGGATGATATCGCTGGCTTCTTTAGCCACATCTGTACCAGTGATACCCATAGATATTCCAATATC
>Ga0123519_10010452_pt1 | contig 13828 bp, 11 predicted proteins | sample YelNatPaOPRAMG02_FD_87396 | JGI IMG/M metagenome (GOLD analysis project Ga0123519, IMG submission 87396) | Hot spring microbial communities from Yellowstone National Park - Yellowstone National Park OP-RAMG-02 (version 2) | ecosystem: Environmental > Aquatic > Thermal springs > Hot (42-90C) ...
AAATCATGCCGAGACGGTTCTTCCAACTACGGGAATACTCAATGGTAACTGTGTTGGCCTTGGGAATATCGGGGAAGTATCTGTTCCAGAGAAGGCTGAGCTCTTGTCGCAACCAGCGGTTATCTCGCTCGACCGCTGGAGGTGCAACAGTCGTGACCTCAGCTAGAGCCTGCATCCACCGCATCTCCTTTCGATGGTAGGTTCCGGCCCGAGGGTGTCGCCGCGTCCAGGGCGGAAAAGCACTACAGACAACACAAGGGACCGACTCACGTCACCAAACGAACGTGAGTCAGTCGCCAGTGAGTGAGCGCTCAATCAGCCACGCGGCACGAAGCACTCGGTACTCCGCTGAGTGGGAGCGTGTGAGCGCCTCAAGATGCTCCGACGGCGCTAGAGATAGCTTAGGAAGGTTCGACCGTGTCGAGGGTATCATCACTCCGAAGGCTAGTATAGCAGGGCTGTCAACAGACAGGCAGACTACATAGTCTCCGATTTGCCCGAGGACTAGGCCCCCAGCTTGGGTATCGTATTCCCGCGAAAAGCAGGAAGCCGGGATGTCCTAAACAGTGGAGACGGTGCGCGCCAGAACTGCTTCCGGCGGGACAGCATCGGACCCCGTTCGCTTCGGAAGAAGGGGACGGCAGAGCAACCAAGCTAGAACCAACGGCAGCAATAGCCAGGCGGCTGGCTGATATCGGGGCCTTGGAGTCAGCTGCAAACGGCGCTCAAGGTCGCACACTTTGTTCGCCAAGTACTCTCGCTCCTCTTCCATCGCCAGCAACTGAATATCTTTCATATCGCGGCCGAAACCGACTCGATGAAAGAACTTCCGTTCCCGTCGCTGATTCCTCACGTCAGCATCGAGCCGCCTCAAAGCAACGCGTAGGCGAGCCAACTCTAGCCTTAGCTCATTCTCGCTCAAGGAACGATAGTATCTCTCTCGCCGGGCTACACTCAACAACCCGGTAGTTGCTCTCACTACCCTGCACCTCCGCCGCACCGTGCGACAGGTACACGTCGTACACCCAGCCCAGGGAGAACTCGGCATGGCGGGTGCCGTGTTGGATTATAGCACCCAGCCTGCCGATGTCAAGGCCAAAACGCTTGGTTGACAGGGATGTCACCTGCACCTATCATCTCACCTAAAGTGAACGCTGACGGCACAGATTCCAGACGCCTGAGCCAAGGGAATGCTCTTCGCGCGGGGACGTACCAGATCTGCGCTTTACAACTTCACAAGAGGAGGTGCCAGTGGCTTCAGAGACTCGCCAAAGCAACGCTGCTTTCAAGGTCCTCCTGGCTGGCAAGTTGTTCGATGGCATTGGTGACCGTGCTTCGGAGAGTATGGCGATTCTGCTGCACGGTTCCCACATCGCTGCCGTCGGCCGGCAGGGCGAGGTGAGGCCGCCAGAGGGGGCCGCTTACGAAGAGTGGCGCTTCGACTCCGCCTTCGTGCTGCCCGGCCTTATCGACGCACACACACACGTAACCCTGGCTGCGGACGGGCGAACGTACGAACAACTGATGCTCGATTCCGATGAGGTGATGGCTCTAGTAGGGGTACGCAATCTGGAGCTGCACCTCCGTTCCGGCGTGACTACGTTGCGAGACAATGGAGCTCGCAATCGTATCGCTTTCGCCCTCAAGGAGGGGCTTCGTCGTGGTTACATCCGCGGACCTCGCCTGCTCGCTTCCGGCCGTTCCATAACCTGTACCGGCGGTCACTTTCACATAGTGAATGCGGTGGCAGACGGCCCAGACGAACTGCGCCGCGAGGTGAGGAAGCTTGTACACGAGGGGGCAGACTTCATCAAAGTCATGGCTACCGGCGGCGGCACGGCCGGCACACTTCCCGACTACGCCTCCTACTCCGAAGAGGAATTGAGAGTTATCGTGGAAGAGGCTAAGCGCTTCGGCAAGCTGACCTCCGCCCATACCCGAGCAAAAGCCGGGATGATCAACGCAGCCCGTGCTGGCATCGACTGTATCGAACACGCGGAGTTCCTTGAACCGGGCATGGTCTCACATTATGATCCGAAGGTGGCGGAACTGCTGCTCAAGGCCGGCACTTATGTAAGCCCCACATTGGAGGCGGGAACCGGCTATCACAAGAATCTGCAACTGAAGAAGAAACAAGAGCAGGAGCCTCTCAGCGCGGCAGAGAAAGCTCTCTACGAGTCGAATCAGCGCCGCACCGAAGCCCGTCTAGCCATCTTGCGACGATTCCTCGAAGACGGCTTTGCCGACCGGCTTATCTCGGGTACCGATGCTGGTTGTGGAGAGCTTGCTTTCGGTCACCTACAGTATGACATCGAACTGATGACCATCGGCGGAATGTCCAACGCACAAGCCATCAAGTCTGCTACTTCTGTCGCCGCGAAAGCCTTGGGGGTGGATGATGTCGTGGGTACTATCTCTCCCGGCCGGAAGGCAGATATACTCGTTGTCGAGGGAGACCCTCTTTCTCGCATAAGTGACCTGGAACGCGTGGCTGCTGTCATTATGGACGGCGAGCGCGTGGTTTGACGCTTCAGCTTCCAGGAAGCGGCCCAGCACATCGGCCGCTAGGTTGCCCGAACCGGCGCTGTCAAGGCCCGAAGTGGGGGCGGTGTCTGTTCTGGGGAAACTATCCTGAGTGCAAGGTCGAGGCCGATGAAAGAAGCCTGCCCAACCTGAGGGAGAGAAGACAAACCTTGCGTTCATTCGCTCCCGTTCTTCGTCCCGGTTCTTTGCCCAAGAGGACTTCTCTCAGCCAGTCGGCGGCAAGCGGCTTCAGACCGGGCGCAACTCGTGACGGAAGAGAACGATCACCAACACCAACCCAATCGTGGACAACGCGGCCAAAGCGCCATAGTACCAGCTCTGCCCAGCAATCCCTCGCAGCATCACGTCCTGGAACAATTGGATACCGAAAGTCGCAGGAAGCAGAAAGGACGAGTAGCGCACCGGGAATTGGATACTTTCCAGAGGCTGAACGAAGCCGCTCAAGAACACGGAGCCCAGGAGAACGAGCATCGCTAATTGGGCCGCTTGCTGTTCGCTGCTTGCCAGCAGTGAGATCACGAAGCCTATGCCCAAGGAACCCAGGATGAGGAGGACTGCCGAGGTAACGAGGTCGTTGAGTGAGCCAAGGATCGGCACTCCAAGGAAGAACACAATCGCGGCCGTAAGCACCGCCCAGGCGGCCAGGCTGAGCAGACCATAGCTGATATAGTTGCCGGCCACGATCTCGCTGGCACGGATGGGAGCAATACGCCAGAACTCAACCATGCCCAGGAGACGGGCGCGCACCATGGACAGCGCTGCGAACGTGACTGCGAAATGCTGAAGAAGGAGCGCCAGCGCTGCCGGGGCGTAGAAGGTGATGAGCGTCGGCTGATACGGGGCAAGCTGGCGAATCTCCCCCTGGAAAGGCTCGACGATCGTCTGGGGTGGGATAGCCTTAATAGCGCTCATTTGCTTTTCCAGGGCATCCACTTGGCCTCGTAGCACAGCCGCCAGAGCGCGGATGCGGGCCGGCGATGGCCTTGGTGAGTGGGCTTCCGCACGCATGGCCTCCAGAGTAGTTCTAGCTTCGGCCGCGGTCTGTATGCTCTGCGTCAGCTCCTGACTCACTGGTCCTCGTTGCTCAGGTGGCATGAATGCTGTGCCCGCCTGTGCGGCAGCGGCCAGAGCCGGAATCGCTTCGAGCGTCGGGGCCAGCTCATCGTACAGAGCGTCCACATCAGGACGCAGAGCGGCCGGATCATTGGCTTCCTGATCGATTCTGATCAACCTTGCCGAAGAATCCTCTAATCGCTTGTCAGCAGTGGCGGTCGCGGCTGTTGCACGCTGGACACCCAGGGTAAGGATCTGTCTGTTGAAATCGGCAATCTGCGCCTTGAGGTCCGCCTGGAGGAAGGCCAGGCGCAGAGGGTCGATCTGGTTCGTTTCGAAGACGATCGTCGCTTGCTGGCCTCTCGCCAGGTGCGCCGAGGGGCTCTCCGGTATGAGTATCACTGCTTCCACTCGACGCTGACGCAACTGCTGGCGAGCCCAAGCGCCGTCGGTCGTCTCGGCGATGACATTGAAGTATGCGTGCAGAGTGTCAGTGACGATCGCCTCCGCAGTGCCGGTCGGCCGCACCACGATCACATCGAGATGAGGGGCCTGAGAGGCATTGGAGGTGGCAAACAGCCCGAGAATGAGAAAGGGGCCTAGTCCATGGTCAAGAGCATAGCGGGTTGGCGAATGACCCAGGCGGCCCAGTTAGCCAGGAAAGCGGAGGTGCGAATGAGTGGCTTAAGCACGGGTGACGAGCCTCTCGAACACCTCATCGAACGATGGGTTAGCGGGCTCAATGGCCAGCACCTCAATGCCCCGGAGTCGTAGGACATCTGCCGCCCGCTCTGCAGCACGTCGTTCACCCGAGGTGACGATGCGAATTGCGTTCTCACCCTTCTGCACGACCTCACTCACTCCTGCTTCTCCCCAAAGTGCAGAAATCGCCTCCCGCATCCGTCCCCCGATGAGGATGCGAGCCATCTCGCCTTGAAACGCACGGCGACAGAGTTGATCAGGAGAACCGACTGCGATCAGCTTCCCTTCTTTGAGCAGCGCAATGCGATCGCAACGCTCCGCCTCCTGCGTAATCTGAGTCGTCAGGACGACCGTGCTGCCACGGTCGCAGAGCCGGCGCAGAATGCCCCACATCTTGTCTCTGAGCAGGGGATCTAGCCCGGCCATTGGCTCATCCACGAAAACTAAAGCAGGCTCGTGCAAGATGACCGCCGCCAGTTGGAGACGACGAAGCATCCCTCCGGAAAGGTCCTGTGTCATGCGATCACGGGCATCCCATAGTTCCACTTCTCTCAAGACGCGAGGAATCAGGCTGCGTCGGCGCCACCAGCCAATGCCATAGATACCGGCAACGTACGACCAATTCTCGCTGGCCGTTAGCGTTGGATACAGAAACGGATGTTGAGGCATGTACCCGATTCGCTCCCGCTGGGCCAGGGAAAGTTTGGCGGCCTCAGTGCCGAAGACTCTTACCACCCCCTGGGACGGTTCGAAGATGCCGATCATAAGCCTCACAGCCGTGGTCTTGCCACCACCGCTGGGGCCGATAAGGCCAAATAAATTGCCTTGGGGCACGTCGAAGGTAAGGTCGCTCACGAGGTCGCGGCCGTCTATACTCTTGCTTACGTGCGAGAGAGTGACTACACTCGGCTCCACCGACTTGCCTCCGCGCTCAAACCGGAAGCACACCTCGTGCCACGAGCTACGTCACCCCCTCGTCTTCTGCGCGCTTACCCGAGCATCTCTACGTCGTGGGGGCGGCTTTCTCGCCGGCCGGCCTCAGTGATGCGGATGAACGTGGCATTGCGCCTCAATTCTTCCACAGTGCGCGCGTTGCAATAGCTCATGCCGGAGCGTAGCCCTCCAACTAGCTGCAGGATCACCTCCTCCGCTGTTCCCCGATAGGGAACGGCAGCCTCCACGCCCTCCGGCACTATCTCGCGCACGTCGGCCTCCCACTCAGCCCAACCCTTTTCCGACTCCTCGCGCTGCGCCCTATAGAGGGCCGCTTCGGCGGATGCCATTCCTCGCGCAACCTTATACCGGCGCCCGCCTCGCATGATGGTAACGCCGGGGCTCTCGTGAGTACCGGCCAGAAGGCTGCCGATCATTACTGTAGAAGCACCAGCAGCCAACGCCTTCGTGATATCCCCCGACTCCCTGATGCCTCCGTCGGCGATGATTGGCACACCCAGATCAGCCACCGCCTGCGCGCTATCGAATACCGCGGTCAGTTGGGGAACGCCCACGCCCGCCACTAGCCTCGTGATGCAGATCGAGCCCGGCCCTACGCCCACTTTCACCGCGTCCACGCCGGCATTTGCCAGATCGCGGGCTCCATCTCCGGTGGCGACGTTACCCGCTATGAGCTCAACCGACCCCAACCTACTGCGTACTGCCTCGATAGCCTTCATGGCGTGCTCCGCGTGCCCGTGGGCGATGTCAATCACGAGCACGTCAGCTCCCCCTTCCGCCAGCGCCTCCGCTCTCTCCAAGAAATCGCCCACAACACCAATGGCGGCCCCCACCCGCAAGCGTCCCCGCTCGTCGTGTGTCAGGTAGGGGAATTGAAGGGTTCGCTGGAGGTCCTTGCTCGTCATTAGTCCGCGCAGATAGCCTTGCTCGTCCACCAGAGGCAGTTTCTCCAAACGATGCTCATCCATCATCTGGCGAGCAGTTGCGGCGTCAGTATCGGGTGGAGCAGTGATCATGCGGCTCCGCGGTGTCATGCGTTCAGCAACCGTGGCATCATCAGAGGCAAAGAGAATATCGCGGGATGTTATGATGCCCAGCAGGCGATTGCTCTCATCCACTACGGGAAGCCCGCTGACGGTATGGCTTTGCATGACTCGACGAGCTTCTGCCACCGTCTGGTTCGGCGCGATTGTGTAGGGCTCCTCGATTAGCCATCCCTGAGAGCGCTTGACCTGTTTGACTTGGGCCACCTGCTGGGCAATGGGAAGAAAGCGGTGGATGATCCCAATCCCCCCCATCCGTGCCATTGCGATCGCCATCGCAGCCTCGGTCACAGTGTCCATATTCGCCGAGACAATAGGTATCGACAGCCGAATGTGCCGCGAAAGCTGCGTGGCCACCGAGACCTGCTTGCGTGAGGAAACCGTGGAGAACTTCGGTTGCAAGAGCACGTCGTCGTAAGTCAGACCCAGGCGAAGATGACTATCCATTGCCACACCCCTTCCTATCGTCGTCCCGCCGCTCGTTCGGTCGCTGGCGCGACCGCTCAGGGGAACGCCCGCAAACCTTGTGCCATAGCCTCGACCGATCGGTCGCCGGTCACCTGTGGAGCACGAGAGGCAATGCTATAATGCTGTCAAGTGCAGCACCATTGTAACCCAACCACGGAGGACGCTTTGGCATCAGGGCTTTCTCCCACCGTGGACGGCTGGCTGCTGGCAGGCGCTACTCTGCGTCTCATTCTAGCCGCCGTTCTCGGGGGAGCCATCGGCCTGGAACGCGAGGTTCACGACAAGCCGGCTGGCTTTCGCACCCATGTCCTTGTCTGCGTCGGTGCCGCTCTCGTCATGCTGGTGTCGACCAGCTTCGTCAGCGACTCGGCTCGCATCGCCGCTCAGGTGGTCTCGGGGATCGGATTCCTGGGCGCTGGTACTATCATACGCCGGGGCGACGTGACTGTTGGTCTGACCACAGCGGCCAGCCTTTGGGCCGCCGCTGGGGTAGGCTTGGCGGCGGGGCATCCTAGTGCGCTTATGGAGCTCTTGGCCGTTATCGCAACCGGGCTCGTCTTGCTCACTCTGGTGGTGTTCCCACGTCTGGAGGTCAGGCTGCTGCGCCGGCCACGAGTACGCGTCATCAACGTGACTGCCAATCTGGCTGGCGAGCTGGTACCAGAAGCGGGCAGAGTCGTGGAAGCATTAGGCGGAGTCCTAGTCAGTGCGCATTTTCAACCAGCAGTCCACGGGGCAAGCAGCCTAGAACTGGTGGCCGAGAACCTTCCATCCTCGCAGATCGGCGTGCTCGTTGCCCGTCTGAGCCAGCTACCAGGCGTGCAATCCGTTCGCGTTGACACACGCTAGGCTTCAGCGCGTCCACGGGCTTTGCAGGCCGCGAAGCTCAGGGCTTTCGACGCCCTTATGCTGAATCAACACTTTGAAAGCTTCTCCCATTCCCGCCGGTGCCACAAGCTGTTTGACAGCCACGATGTCTCGATAACGGGCAACGGTTGTCTTCGCGTCTAGTCGAGCCAGCTTCTCCAGAATGCCCATTGACAGAAGAAACCGGCTTTGGGTCGTCAGCCCGGTGAAGGCGAGACCAACCCGCTCGCCCCATTGCCGTAGAGCGGTGAAACACACGTGAGAAGTCAGATCCTGACAGCCCAAAGAGGCGAACCAGTCTTCTACCAAGCGATGCTTTCGGTAACCGACAAGTGTGCCTTTGGGAAAGCGAGGCCCATAGAGGTCGCGGGCCTCGTACCCATAGTCCACCGTAAGGATGAACCCTCGTTCCAGCTTGGAGGCGACCTCATCGAGCCAAGCACGAGCAGCCAGATTCACTTCCGCTTCCTGTCCATCCTCCAGTTCGATACCCAGGTCAACGAAATAGCGTTCCAGTTCAGGATCAGACGGCTCGCCCTCTGCTTCCGCCAATCGCCCTCCCGCTTCCACGACAAATAGTTCGCGCAATACTCCGTCGCGCTTCCTCACACGGTGCACGGGAAAAGCATCCACCAGTTCGTTGGATAGCACACAGCCGACCACCGGCCCTGACAATCCGTTGAGATTCGGGCTCCAAGCCACACGCCCCGGTGCCAGGGAATCCAGGGTCAATAGCGCTTCGGCGGCAGATGGCTTCATCTCTACCAACCAGTAGCGACAATCCTGCCATAGCTGAGGCCACGCCTGTGCCAAGCTAGCCAGTACCTGCTGGGCCAATTCGCCAGAACCAGCGCCGCACTCGACGATTGTAAACTGGCTTGGCCGTCCAAGAAGCTGCCACATCTGGGCCATCTGATCGGCGATGCAAGCAGCAAAGAGTGGGTGCACACTGACACTAGTGTAGTAGTCGCCGTCGTGCCCCACACGGGGCTCCGGACTGCTGTAGTAGCCGAATTCCGGGTGATAGAGTACGGTATCCATGAAGTCAGCAAAGCTGAGCCTGCCCTCGGTGGCAAGTCGCTGCCAGAGAAGTCTGCTAAGGGGAACGTGCGAGGGACAGGGCTGTGCACCGAACTCGTCACTGGGCCCGAACTTGTGGCTAGCAGACATGTGGAAAAGGAGCCTTTCTCGAAGGCGCGTTCCTAGGGTCCGCGCATCACACCACGAAGGGCAGCACTGAGGGAGTGCCCTGCCCTAGCGCCGGCGTCGCGCCACCGTCACCCACAGCTAAGCCAGATTGCTCCGGATACCATCGGGTATCGGGCGGCGCGAAATCGGCGTAAGGGCAGGTTGATTATATCAGAAACGGGTTCCCCCGAAGGAGCCGTGAGACTCTCGTTCTCGAGCGAGACTCACGCGCAACTGGCGATTGTTCATAGTGTAGCCATCAAACTGCCGGATAGCGCTCTCGGCCTCTGCCTGAGTTGCCATCTGGACGAAGCCAAAGCCGCGCGAACGGCCGGTGTCTCGGTCACGGATTACACTGGCCGATTCAACGGTGCCTGCTCGGCTGAACAGCTCCCGAAGCTCTTCGTCGCCGACTTCGTATGGTAGGTTGCCTACGTATAATCTGCTATCCACGTGTCTAGATACTCCTCACACTTCCTGCGGCGAAACGGGCTCGCCATCCTTCTTCTCAGGAAGCCACGCCTTTCCGGCAGCGGCGATACTGCTGTTGCAGAACCCGTGCCGCCGACCACATCCGGCCTCTAGGCTGCCAGATGCCCACGAGTGGGAGCGCTTAGCGCCCAGATCAGCGCCGCTAGGAGCAGATGATAGACGACAAGGGCCAACACGGCGTAGAGCTCAAGGAGACTTCCATCAAGCTGTATGATGGGTAGAAGGTGAGAGAAAGGTTGCACCAGCGGCCAGGTCAGAGCAGCCACCAGGCGAACCAGTGGGCCAAGAGGACCTCTCTGGCCCAGACCCAGCAGGACGAACGCCAAGCGAAAGAGGATAAGGAGCTGAATCACATTTCCAGCGAAGTTCACTGCGTGGATAAGCCAGCCAGCACCACGCGACGGCCGGGCCGCCCCAAGGCCAGCCCCGATGGGAACGCTCCGGGCCGGGGCACGGGTCGGCAAGATGACGGCGGCCACGGCGCCGAAGATGAAACCGCCTACGTGAGCCCAGAATGCTATCCCGCCGGTGGCTTGAGACACAACGCTTATCGTTGCTAGTCCAGCGCTGAGCTGGGTCAGAAACCAAATGCCCAGCATGAACACTACCGGCACTTCCAGCGGAACCAAGAGAAAGAAAACGGGAAACAAGACCGAGACCCGAGCGCTGGGCCAGAACATGAGATATGCGCCAAGGACACCGGCGATAGCCCCACTGGCACCGATCAAAGGAACCGTTGAACTGGGCGAGGCGTAGACCTGAACTAGCCCCGCCACCGTCCCGGCCACCAGATAAAACAGCAGGTAACCGAAATGGCCGAAGCGCTCCTCTACATTGTCGCCAAACACCCAGAGAAAAAGCATATTGCCCAAGAGATGCATCCAGCCAGCGTGCAGAAACTGCGAGGTGACTAGAGTCCAAAGCACACTGGACGGTACGCGCGGATCGTGGGCCAGAGCACGGGTGATAAGCAGGGGCGTGGCCCCCCAGCGGTAGATGATTCGATCGACCTGAGCGCCAAGGCTCAGCTCGAACAAGAAGGCCAGAAGGGTGAGGAAAATGATGGTCACGTTGACCAAAGGCCGGCGCCGAGTCGGAAGACTATCACCGATCGGAATCAATACACTCCCCCGCCCAACCTCAAACACGTGGCATCCCAGTGCCGCCAGGCCAGGTGACCCCACTGCGTATATTGTAGCACGACCTTCGGGTACAATGCTCGTGTGGATTGCACTGCCAAGTGTGATGCGTTAGAATATCGTCGATTAAGGGCAAAGACTGCGAAGAAGAACGAGTAGGATCGTCGGAGTCACACTCAGAGAGCAGGCGGGCGGTGCGAGACCTGCGAGGCCGGCTATCCGAAGTACCCTTCAGAGTCGCTGGTTGAAAGCTTCTCTTGCTCGCTTCTGTCGAAGCGAGCGCCGGGGCGAGTAGACCTCGCCGGGAGCGCCCGTTAGCGCGCCGCAGGATGGGCCCGACCAGTCGGGTAGAGTTGTCCTGCTTGAGGCCGCGCGGCGGCGAAGTAGCGGTGGTACCGCGGGAGCATATCTGCCTCTCGCCCGCACAGGGTGAGGGGCTTGTTTTTTGTGCCTAACGCTCTTTCCTCGACCGAGATAGGAGGTGAGAACAATGGATTTTCACATCTCCCCGGAGGTCCGGGAGCGATTCCCTGATTTCTGCGTCGGTATCGTCGTCGCCACCGGGGTGGACAATCGCGGCACGGCCGAAAGTGAGGTCGCAGCGGCGGCGGAGAGGCTGAGGGAGCGCCTTGCCGGTTCCAACTGGGAAGCCAACCCCTCAATTGCCGTCTGGCGCCGGGCCTTTGAGCAGGCAGGAATCGACCCCATAGAATACCCAAGCGCCATCGAGTCTCTCGTCCGCAGAACGATGTCGAGTGCGCCTTTGCCGGCCATCAACACGGCGGTGGATCTCGCCAACGCCGTCAGCTTAACCTATATGCTGCCAATTGGCGCTCACGACATTGACCATCTTCAGGGGGATATGGTTGTTCGCCACAGCCGCGAAGGCGACTTGTTTACTCCCCGTGGCCAGAGCGAGAACCAGCCTGTGCCGTCAGGTGAGATCGTCTATGCCGACGATTGCGAGGTACGCACCCGCCGCTGGGTCTGGCGCCTGGGCGAGAGAGGCAAGGTTACCACAGCGAGCCGTGCCATCTTCTTTCCCATCGACGGCTTCAAAGGCGTCAACGAAGACGACGTGAAGGCCGCGGCAGCTGATCTTGCGGCTAGGCTCCAGCAGCGGACCGGCGCCCGTGTGGCCACGTTTTTTGTCGATCGCGACCAGCCCTCAGTCACCTTTCCCGTGCAGCCGCTGCCAGAGATGGCTGACATCGATCGTCTGCTGAATCGCGGAGTAGTGGAGATCATCCCCAAAGAAGAACTGGACCGTCGTCTGCGTCGTGGCGACAAGATCCGCATCTATATCGGCATCGACCCCACTAGTCCTATGCTCCACCTTGGCCACGCCGTAGCTCTGCGCAAGCTTCGCGAATTCCAGCGATTGGGGCACAAGGTCATCTTCCTTATCGGAGACTTCACCGCCCGCATCGGCGACCCGACCGATAGGTCCGCGGCCCGCGTGCAACTTACTCCCGAAGAGGTTAGACAGAACGCCCAGACCTACATCGAGCAGGCCAACAAGATCCTGGACGTGTACTCGCCCATCAATCCGGTCGAAGTGCGCTACAACGGCGAGTGGTGGGACACAATGGGAGCTCGCGACCTCATCGAACTAGCAGCCTTGACTACCGTCCAGCAGATGATGCAGCGCGAAATGTTTCAGAAGCGCCTGGAGGAAAACCGCCCCATTGGCGTGCACGAGTTCCTCTACCCCCTGCTCCAGGGCTACGACAGCGTGGCGATGGATGTGGACGCCGAGCTCGGGGGTACCGACCAAACATTCAACATGCTGGTGGGTCGTACGCTGCTCAAAGCGTTGAAAGGCAAGGAGAAGATCGTGGTCACCACACCTCTTCTCGAGGGAACGGATGGCCGCAAGATGAGCAAGAGCTTCGGCAACACCATCGGCATCAGCGATCCTCCCTACGACCAGTACGGCCGAGTGATGTCGTTGCGCGACGATCTGATTCTTCGCTACTTTGAACTCTGCACCGACGTACCCGATCGCGAGCTGCAAGAGATCGCGCGGCAACTGAGGGAAGGGCACGTCAACCCAATGGAAGTGAAGAAGCGGCTGGCGCGTGAGATAGTCACCCTCTACCACGGGCCGCAGGCGGCCCAGGAGGCAGAACAACGGTTCCAACGAGAAATACAGAACCGAGAGGTGCCGGCAGACGTGCCAACGGTGATCATTCCCCACGGCGGAACCTGGTCGTTGGTGGACCTCCTGGTGGAAACAAAGCTAGCCTCCAGCCGTAGTGAGGCTCGGCGGCTCATCGAGCAGGGCAGCGTGCAGGTAGATGGGAGCCGTGTAGACGACCCCAGGGCTACTGTCGAAGTAGGAGAAGGCACCGTATTGCGCGCGCGGCGCCGTCAGTTTGCTCGCTTAGCTGTGATGGCTTCTTGACACCCCTCCACTCTGTGGTATTCTGAGTATAGACCATGCGTCCATAGCTGGGCAGAGCAGAATGACCGAAAGCCAATTCGAGGGGGAAGGCTTCCTGACGTCGGCGAGAGTGTCGGATCAAGCTGAGCCGACTCCTCGCCTGAAGGGGATGCTCGAACCGTGCGTCTTGCTCCTTCTCAAGAGAGGATCGGCTCACGGCTACACGTTGAGCGAGCAGATCGGCCATCTTTCCTCATGTATGCGCGAGGTTAGCCCAAGCGTGGTCTACCGATGTCTGCACAACCTAGAGGACGAAGGCTTGGTGGAAGCCTGCTGGGGCAGCAGCCTGGAGGGGCCCTCTCGACGCACCTATAGCCTGACCGCCGCGGGCGAACAGCGACTGCGTGATTGGGCCAGACAGATGCACCGTCTGCGGGCAGAGATCGACCAGTTCATTGCCATCTTCGATGGCCTGATGGGGGAGTAGATGGACATGGAGAGGAATTCGCTCGGCTGGATAGTCTGGGCCGCGGTAGAGGGCATTATCAAAGGCGCGCAGATGTCGGGCCTGCTCCAGCTCGGCCGCATAATCGCAGACGTCTTGCCTGGCAACACGATCGACGAAAAACTGGATTCACTGGAATCAGGACCGGACAACCGCGTTGTCATCAATCTGCCCAACTTCAACGGAAAGCTTATCGGCCTGCGCGAAGATATCTTCGGCGGCAACGACTGCTGCGGTCTGCCGTGGACGAAGCCGACTGTGGCCTTGCTGGAACGCTATAACGAGCAAATGGTCCCAGGAGGAGGGGCCGCTCATCCGCTGCATATTGTCCTACACGAGGTGCACCGACGGCTAGGCAATATAGTCGACATTGGCGCCCGCAATCCAACTACTGGCTACACGACTATCTCTCGTTACGGCTTGCGCAAATCCGGCCTCACCGAGGAAGATGCCCGTCGTCTTCTGAAGGAGTACGTCAACCTATACT
>Ga0123519_10010454_pt1 | contig 13825 bp, 5 predicted proteins | sample YelNatPaOPRAMG02_FD_87396 | JGI IMG/M metagenome (GOLD analysis project Ga0123519, IMG submission 87396) | Hot spring microbial communities from Yellowstone National Park - Yellowstone National Park OP-RAMG-02 (version 2) | ecosystem: Environmental > Aquatic > Thermal springs > Hot (42-90C) ...
ACGATTGGTCGCCGGCCGTGGAAGATTGGGATACTTTCCGCACAGAGCTTCGAATGGAGATCTATCGTAAAGCTAACGAGATCATGCGAAAGAATATTCCGGGTGCGGAACTTGCCTTGCGATGCGAGGGTGCGAACTTGCCCATCAAGGGTGATCCAAAGTCCGAGAACATGCACTCGCGACATGTCTACTACTCGCAACGCCGCAATGCTATGGTGCAGGACGTCGTTGACAAGGCAAACGTGCTCCACTTCTATAGTGACTATACGACGCTTCCCTACTCGGAGGAAGAATGGCGCATAGCTATGAGGGAGATGGTTTCAAAGGGGATTATCCCGGTTTTTCTTCCTCAGTTCGACCACATGCGCGATATCCTGCTCAATCCTCATTACGGACGTGAGTATCAGATGCACTACAACCTGGACAAGCCGACCAAGGGGATGATGGTGCATTGTCTAATTGCAGCCTATCCGTGGTGGAAAGCTACCTATGAAGAAGGCGGTGCTCCGGGCATTATCTGGAGCGACTACATGTGCGATGGGTTCGCTACAGAGACACAAAAGAGAGAGCTCAAGTTGCTCAGAGAGCAATTTGATAGGATGCAAAAGCTGACGGATTGATGAATCCTGCGCGAAGCGTGTTCGAGAGCAGCCTCTACTGCGAGTTCCGTGCGCGAAGCTTCTAAACATAGAATATTTCGGCAGCTTGCCTCTGGTTGAACACGCTAATCCGATCGCGGCCAAACACGGCGAAAGCCTGCTGCAGCTTTGCCGGAGAGCACTCTGGCTCCCGCAAGCCAACCTTCGCCGCAAGTATGATAAAGCCGAATTACCGTTGGATCGTGGACTGGAATAATTATTGCGCCGTTAAGCGCCCAATCAGCTAGGCGAGAGTTCGATTCGATTAGACGTTCGCGAGTTGTACAAAGTTTGGCAATAATGCCTTGTTCCATAAGCTCATAATGGTAAAAGTCGTCGCTGCCTATAATTACTGTGCCGTGTTCCGTTTCAACGCGCACTGCCTGACTACACTCAGAGTGGCCGCCAAGGTAGATAGTCGATAGACCAGGTGCAATCTCAGCATCATCGTGGGCGATCATCTTCCCTTCGGTTTGTTTCCGCATCATGCAATCGCCAAATCCCCAGTCTAGATAGCTGTTCCAGTGCCCTTCAACGCGGCGCGCAACGTTATAATCCCAACCTCTCTTAGAAAGGTGAAACACGGCATTCGGGAAGTTTTCGCACGCGCCACCGTCAGCGGCGTTATCCATTCCGTGGTGATCGGCATGCAGGTGAGTAAAAATGATATCTGTGATGTCGTCAGGTTTTAAAGCCATCTTCGACAGTCCATCGAAAACATTTCCGTGGTCCTGCACTATATCGTCTGGTGTGGAACCGTCTGGAAACGTCCGGAAGAAACCCCATTGCCGAAACATTCGATTGCAGTAATCGAGCGTTTTCGGTCCAAGGTCCACAAGTACATTCCGGTTGTTGCCCTGGATAAGAAACGAAATTAGGGCAAACTCGATACGGTCGTCTCGGCTGTAATCATCACCCAGCACGTGATCCTTGCCAAGCATGCATCTACCGACATCCAGTGGAGTTAGCTTATAGAGTCCGGCCATTCAAACGAGTCTCCTTTTTCAATTACACGCGAAGGCAGTATTGAGCTGATACATATTTATGAGATGCGCATTTATTCCTTTTCGAAGAACGAGTGGATTCCTTCAGCAGCACGCATTCCGTCGGCCACAGCTCGAACCACGGTCGTGCCGCCATTAGCTGCATCGCCTCCTGAGAAGACTCCCGGTCTTGAAGTCGATCCCATTTTATCGATCTTGATTAGCCTGTCGGCAGTCAGCTCAACACCCGGAATCAGGTCCTCAAAGCCCTTCGGCAATTCTTGTCCAAGAGCTTCTAGTGCTGCCTCAACTTCCAGGATCGACTCACTGTTGGGTACTACATTGGGCCGACGCCTGCCTGATGCGTCCGGCTCGCCAAGTACAGTCCGCGCAACAACAATCCCTGTCAAATGGCCCGCTTGGTCCGCTACATATCTGATCGGCTGTGTGAGAAGCAAGAAATGAACTCCTATTTCCAGAGCCTCATCGCGTTCAGCCGGCCATGCGGGCATTTCAGTGAATGACCTGCGGTATATCAAATAAACATCGCGAGCACCCAACGATCGTGCTGTGGTCGCAGCATCCATTGCCGTATTGCCGCCGCCGAGTACGGCCAACCGTTTGGGGACAACGGCTTCATCTCGCTTTGCACGCTCCAAGAAGCTGATCGCATCCTCTACTCCTGTAGGCCGTGGACCTGGCAGTGAAACCGTGTTGCTTAGCCCCGGACCAAGAAACACGGCATCATATTCTTGTGCAAACCAGTCCAGATTTCTCTCAGCCGTCAGTCCTTCACCTCCGCGGAAAACAAACCTGTCTTGGCTGAAACCACCGAATACCGTTGCAGCTTCGTTCTCAAACTCTTCGGTGAGCAGTCTGCGCTTTGGAATAGTGTTTGCCGCTAGACCTCCCAAGGATTTGCGTTTATCAAATAAATGGACGCAATGGCCTTTCTCAAGCAGCTTCAATGCACAGGCAAGTCCAGCCGGTCCCGCACCAATTACAGCAACACGCTTACCTGTTGGCGGCGGAAGCTCGCCCAAGCTTGCCCAGCTTTTCTTTCGTGCTGTTCGCGAAACAAAGCGCTGAAGTTCTCTGATGGGTATCGGATTCTCGGAGAAGATTGCCTCTATGCACTTAGCCTGGCATTGCACATCTGCAGGACAGACGTATGCGCACAGCTCAGGCAGTGCATTGCTTTCACGTAGGATTTCATAAGATCGCTTCACGTCGCCGTTTGCGAGTGCCCGAACGAAGCCGGGTATGTTAATTCCGGCGGGGCAACCATCCTTGCAGGTTGGATCAAAGCAATCACGACACCTGGATGCTTGCATCTTTGCCCAGTCAAGGCTGTTACGACGCCCTTCGCGATATATTGGGCCGTAGATTTCCGAATCAAACGGCACACAGCCCGTCTTTCCGCCGTCACGCATTATTTGTGTGCATGAGGAACAAGTGATGCACGTATGGCGACGCTCAAGCCTGCCGGTTTCTATAATCTCTTTTGCAAATCCCGGATAAGCAAATGCCTGTCTTCCGAGTCCGACTATTTGCATTGCGCATTCGCGAATACTGGCTGCTGCTACGTGCGGCCACAAGTTACGCAGCCAACTGTAACCGCTTCCAATAACCACAATCTCCGGCACGTGCTTTTGTATTTCACGCGTTAGCCCAACAAGTCTCCCGATTCCAACTAGCGGATGTTCTTCTGGATATCTACCGCCTTCTATCGGGCGATCATAGGGTCTGTTTACGTGCGGATTAAAATAAGGATTGCCCATTGTGATATTGATAATCGGGACGCCAAGTTCGTAAAGCTCGCGAACTAGTCGCTTCGGTTCTTCAAGGTTGGGCTTCATCGGCTCGTTGGGATCCATACCCCAGCCGTACGGATATGGATGAGCGTCGTGAATTCCCAGTCTGCAGGTTACTATTCCATTGCGTCCGGCACATTCGATGACCCTGCGAATAACGTTCTTAAGAAGCCGAGTGCGGTTCTCATAGCTTCCGCCATATTTGCCTTCGCGTGTATGTGCTGCCAGAAGCTCGTTCATTAGATACCGATGGCACGCTTTTATATCTACTGCATCAAATCCCACCTCAAACGCCAACCTAGCCGCTTCGACGTATGCATCTTCCAATGCTTCCAGGTAGTCGTCCGTGACTAAAGGATAATCTGGCGGAATACCTCTATCTGCGTCCAAAATGGGGTCATGGTACGCGATAATCGGTTTCGGATCATCTCCAGGCTTGCTATATCGTCCAGAATGCGTGAGCTGTAAAACGGCGAACGGCCGATGTTGATTGCCCATAGATTCCGTGGCTGTTTTTCTTGATTCTTCCAGAAGACGTGCAAACTGATCTTTCGTTCCCTTATGAATCCATAGCTGGCGTGGGTTCGCTCGGCCCTCGGGAACTACCGCACATGCCTCGAACCACAGAAGACCGGCTCCACCTTCAGCAAATCGCTTATAGCGTCGGAATGTTAACTCATCTGGTGCCCCATCTGCAGTTCCATCGCAACCTTCCATTGGCTGAATAGCCATCCGGTTTGGGATTAAGTAACCGGCTACGTTTACTGTTTGGGCTAGTATCGAGACGTCTTCTTCAACCTGTATATTCAAACCAAGCTGCCGAATGGCATCCCTGAGATCGTTTAAATCAGCGAGTCGGAATGGAGCGTGAATGCTGGACGCGATCATAACGGATTCCTCTTCATAGCGATTCGAGATAGACAGGAAGAGTATAGCACATAATGGCGAGTTAATGACTGTCTTCGACTTACGCAGCCGGACAGTGCGATGTCACAGAGTAGTGCAATTTGTGACGATTGGAGCGCACATGACTCCATGTTGCCGTCTAATGTGCGACAACAATATTGCAGGACAATGTTGATAGTCTCTGGTTCTTAAGGGCAAACAAAAATTCTGTCTCCTATAAATGGGTTCTAGTTGACAAATTGAAAAACTGAGGGTAGACTGCGGAAGCATGCCGACTGACATAAATAGCTCATTATTTATCGGCTGAAGTTACCTCAGAGCCTTCACCTACCGCCTCTAGGTTGTTGATCGCTCTGAGCAGCGATCGATGTGCGGGAGGTGATACCTGCCGTTGAAGTCAATATCGGCGCACGGAAGCGATACAGCTCGCACTACATGCCTCACCTGCTCTTTATACGGCAGTTTACCATCACTTGCGAATGTCGAAAGCTAAAGAAGATAGCGGGTAGTAGGCAATCAAGATTTCGTTCCGCACGCGCGACAGATTCCCTAATCACAATTTGCATTAAACGGAGAGGAGGAAAGAGCAATGAGAAGGAGCAACATATTTGCGCTATTGAGCTTGCTTGGCATGGTCTTCTGCACAGCGATGTCGGTGTATGCGAGTCCCTACTTCTTGATCGATTCCGAGGCTGAATGGACTCAAGCAATGTCGTTGGGCCGTGTACAACCTGTCTCCGCGCCCGAATGGCAAGACTACATGATCCAGTGGATCAACTTCTTGCAAGAGGGGGAACCTTATCCAACCAACGTCTTCTTGCCTCCCGAACTTTACGTTTGGCCAGGTGGAGGCGGAGGGGGACTTAATCCGGAAGATGCTGGTCTTGTAATGACTTGGCGTGCACCTCGTCCGGGCAGTTACTCCAGTGCGTGGAAGTACGAATACGGGCTGGATCCTGATCTTACAGGCTGCACCATCAACGTAACCGTGACAGCTCCACAGTTTGACCCGTCCAATGGTAACCAAGTCAATAACGTCTCGTTTGGAATTCGAGACGTGAACGGCAACATAAGAGCGTGGCACTGGAACTGCGGTCCGGGCGCGCCTATACAATGGAACACGCCGACTCAGATCACCATCAACCCTATGGTCTTGAGCATTAATGCGACCAATCCTGTCGCAAGCGGGTTCGCCAACAACCCGATGTTTAACATCGCACAGTCCGCGAACTTTATCGTTGATGAAAACGCCGTATGGGTGGCTCAGCAGGGCGTGCCGCCTCCGGGACAGACAGTGCCGGCAATGTGGAACTACTGGCATAACCTTTACGTAACTCCGCCGATCCCCGGCAAGAATCCGGATCCGATCAAGTGGAGTCAGCCGGTGGTCGAGTATCAGCCTGGTTTACAGCCACCTGTGTTTCTAGGATGGGACGAACGTTCGCTCTACAAAATGCCGCCGATCTGCGCGGACGATTGGGAGTGCACCGATGAGCGACCAGTTACTGACGTTCATTGGTGGGGTTCGTTCGTCGGCTGGACTCAGCCTCAACCTCCGCAGCTTCCACGTGCTTTCCATTTGGCTATATGGACGGATGTGCCGGCAGGACCGAACAATCCGTTTAGCCATCCGGGTGTGATGGTGTGGGAGCATTTCTGCAATACATATACGTGGAACTTCGCTGGCTACGACTACGATCCGCGTCATCAAACAGAAAACGAGGCCTGCTTCCAGTTCCATCAGTATCTACCGAGAGAAAAGTGGTTCTACCAGGATCCGGGACCCCAGGGCCGGAATGTCTATTGGCTCTCGATCGCAGCAATCTACGATGAACCTGAAGTCCAATATCCGTGGGGATGGAAAACCAGGCCACACTTCTTCAATGACGATGCCGTTCGCATTTGGCAGGTTTTCGATCCGGCAGGCAACTCCGGATGGCCACCGCACGTAGGCTGGCTGTGGGCGCAAGGTCAGCCTATTGTATGGGAAGGCAAATCGTGGGACCTTGCATTCGAATTAACCACGACCGCACCGCAAGTCGGCACGCTAACGATTAAAGAAAATCATCGCATATACGATCACTTCTGGTGGTTGGGCGATCCTGATCCGGACAACGAAATGGCGAGCCTACTGGGTATGGCGGATGCAGTCGAAGGCATCTTTTGGAACTCGATCACCTTGCAGGCTTCGGGTTCCGGCAACGATGCGTTTGACATTGCAGCGATTAATGTATGGGCCGATAACGACAATGACGGAAAGGTTACACCAGGTGATACACTGTTGGGCACCGGAACCTATCCGGTAGATGATGGCACGGTGAGTATAAACCTGGTTCCGGCTCCGCTAATTCCGGCTGGCAGTGCGTTCCCGATAGTTATATCCTACACGATGAGCCCAACGGCGGCTGTCGGCAGCACTTACCGATTTGCCGTCGCAGGTGCGGCAGGGGTAGGACAGGTATCAGGAATGCCGGTGGCTGTGGTTATCGATCCAGCGGGCCTTACCGGTGCGACCAAGATAGTCGGGCTTAAACCTATCTCAATTGGCACAGCCAAGAAGCTACCGATCGGCATGCAGTTCCTGCTCGACGGCAAGATCTGCACTGCCAACTTCCAAACGAACATGGGACTTTTCTATATCGAAGAGCCCAACAGGAGTGCCGGGATTGGCGTCAATACGTCCGGGTCTGCGGTTCCAACTCCAGTGAACATCTGGGATCGCGTTTCAGTTCTTGGTGTATGCAGCCTGATCAACGGAACGGAGCTGGTAGTTACACCGCAATATATCACCGTCACTCCGGGCATAGCTCCGCCAATGGGATCGCCGAGGTTTGCTGTCGGCATGAACAACAAATGGACCGGCGGTGGGGTATTCGGTGGGCAACCTGCGGTGTATGATAACGCCTGGAGCGATGTCCAGTCTGTGGGACTCAACAACGTAAGTATGCTCATAACCACATGGGGTGAGGTGACTTATCATCAGCCTGGCTTCGCGTTGCCACCGATGATCCCGCCGATTCCACTCGGTGACATGTTCTGGATCAATGACGGCACGAATCTTCTCGACGGCACCACAAATATGGTTGGCGGGCGAAACGTCGGCGTAGCCGTTTGGCTGCCAAGAGGATATCCAGGTTTGCCGAATCCCGGGGAATACTGGGGAGTTACAGGCATCCTGCGCACGTTCAGGTCACCTATGAGTTTCCCAAATCCAGAACCGGTGAGACTCTTGATACCCAGGATGCCTTCGGACTTGGTTCGCTACAACTAGCGGCTAAGCCGCGACAGTTAAATAATGGCTGTTAAACGCGCACACTGCGGGACTTATCCGCGGTGTGCGTTCTGCGTTTAGTTGCTCGCCAACGAGGGAACAACTCAAGGGTTGCCGTCTTGCAATGCTTCAGCACATCATGTGCCGAAGAACGGTCTACGAGGGCGGTTTAGGCGGTGCGAGACCGTAGGCGTTCAATCGTAATTAGGAGGGAATGCCGATGCGCCGCACTGCAGAGTTTTCTTGTCTTTTAGTGATTCTACTTGCCGCTTCGCACCTGCCTGCAAAATCCGAACGAGTGATGGGCGAAGTCATTCGTGTATCCGACAGCACTGTTGTCTTCGGTTTTCCCGTCCCTGTTCGTGATCGGTCTCTCATAATGATCTTATCGGGCCGGGGCGAAGCGATTGCTGGCCTTGCGTTATCAACGAAATGCATGGGCGATAAGCCGCCTTACCAGGTTACCGGCTCGCTATACCTCACTATGGATCCGCTCAACATTGCTGCCGGCAAGGCTGCCTATGTTAACTCGCTCAATACTACTGCTGCTCCCAGCAGTATCAACAAGCCGGGATTTGTTGAAGGCAAAACGCCTGGGTCGCGCGAAAGCCTGGGTCTCTACTACTTTGCTGCCGGACAAAGCGCAGGCTATGGCGCGATCGGATTGGGTTTCGAGCACAAACTCAAGGTCATGCAACCACTGGCGTTGGAGTTCGACGGCGGCATAGCTACGGTTGGCAATATCAGCGATACCGATGCGCGAGCCGTTGACACAGACCAGATGATAAAGAATCTAAGCGGCCGGTTGCGGTTCGACTTCGGGCCATGGTTCGGGATATACTCGGGTTATCGGTGGAATCAGGGAAGGGTTGGACAGGATCGGTGGCAAGAACTGGCGGATCGTGTGAGCGATAAGAGTTTCGTTGCACCATCCGCTCTCAATACGGGAATTGTAGAGACTCGAGGGATTGAATACGGCCTTTCGGTGAGATTGACCAACCTGACGCTGCTTGCCGGTTATGTGCCCAAGTTCAGAACTGATTTTGGCTCTATTGGCGTTTTGAGCGAACCGGCCTATACTGCTGAGTTGAGGTTTGGGTTCCCAAACAGAGTGCTTAGGCTTCGAGGGCTACGCTCCGACAATTACTGGATCGCCGATATGGGGATTACAATCCGTTGAGAATCTGCCGAATACGCTGCAAAACCCATCGGCTTCTTGTTTGAAAAGCTTAGTAGATTGCAATAAAGCGTAGTATCCGGCGGGTCTCCGCCGGATACTACTTCTGCCTACCCGATTGTTGCTGTTAATCCATCAGGAACGTATCCCAACCAACAGTTGGGCCGGTGCAACCGGACGCTCCATGCTTGTAACCGATGGATATCTGAGTATACGAACCTGTGTTGAGGGTCTTCGTATACTTCACCCAGGTGTCGCCGTTGCCGTTGTCGTAGCCGCCAGAGTTCGAGAACTTCTTGATCAGAGTCCAATTGCCAGGGTTCTGATCAAAGTCTTGAGCAGAGTAGTTGCCAAGACGATACGCACTCTCTATCCAGTAGCTGTTCGCATAGCTCGGGCACTTCATATACACCGAGATCGTGATATTGGTGTTCGCAGGCACGTTGTAGACTATCACTCTTGCCGAAGAACCTTGAGAGGTTCTGGATACCTGCAGGAAGTTTCCACTCTGTCCACCTGCAACCGACGAGAACGTAGCCGAGCTTCCCCAACTCGCGTTATAGCTTGTAGTCCAGCTTGGAACGGAGTCGAAGTTCTGAGCTGCGATATAGAGATTGGTGAAGTTGCAGGTTGTGGTTTGTCCTGCGGTTACCGATATGCCGTTCTTGACTTCGGATACGTAGCCGGACTTGGACGCGGTGACGTTATAGGTTCCGGCAGCAACGTTGGAGATTGTGTAGTTGCCGTTTGCATCCGTAGTTGCCGAGTATCCTCCCGTGTTCGTGCTTACGGTGGCTCCGGCGATATTCACACCGTCTTTGTTCTTCACGTTCCCGCTGATTGTGCCGTTACTGACCGAAGTGAGCGTGAAGTTGACTGTAGTAGTCTGGTTGTAGTTGACAGTTTTTCCAGTCTGAGTTTGAGAAGTGTAACCAGCCTTGGAAGCGGTGACGTCATAAGTCCCGGTGGCAACGTTGGTGATCGTATAGTTACCGTTGGCATCAGTTGTGGCAGAGTAACCACCCGTGTTTGTTGTCACCGTTGCTCCGGAGAGATTCGCCCCAGCCTGATCCTTCACGTTACCTGTCAAAGTACCAGTCTGCCTGGTTATCGTGAAGTTGACCGTTGTAGTCTGACCTGCGGTAACCGTCTTGCCCGACTGGGTTTGTGAGTTGTAACCGGATTTAGAAGCGGTGACGTCGTATGTGCCGGCAGCTACATTCGATATGGTATAGTTGCCGTTGGCATCGGTCGTAGCCGAGTAACCGCCTGTGTTTGTAGTGACGGTTGCTCCGGAAACATTCGCTCCCGCTTGGTCTTTGACGTTACCTGTCAGCGTGCCGGTTGATGGTCCTCCGCCGTTGTCAACTAAGTCTGCATCGTCGATGTATGCGTATTTGTTGATTGTGGCGGTATTCTGTGCCTTAACGAACATTGTGATAGTGCCGGATGAAGCAGCTACTTGCTTTGAAATCTGCGTCCAAGTGGTGCCGGGAATACACTCAGCACTCCACTGCACGTTAGCTGATGCAGCATCAGTGCCGCCTGTGGGGTCAATGCCCACCCAGAACTTAACACTGGTATCGCTGCCTCTCACCCAAACGCTTGCTGTGTAGTTGTTGCCTACAGTCGCTCCGGTTGCTTGCTGGTAGATACCCGCAACCCAGTTCGATTCATAGATTGACTGACTCCAATTAGCGGAATGATAGGTTCCGTAGACGCCGCCAGCTTTTGAGGATCCGGATATGGAGAACCTATGCCAGTAGTTGCCGCTTTGGTGATCGACGTCTGGATCGTTATAGAATCCACCCTCGAAGTTCTTGTTCTGAATCCCTGAGAACTGCTGCTGTTGTTGAGTAAGTGTGAAGTTGACTGTAGTAGTCTGGCCTGCAGTGACGGTCTTACCTGTCTGAGTCTGCGAATTGTAGCCGGTTTTGGATGCCGTAACATCGTAGGTCCCAGCAGCAACACCGCTTATTGTGTAATTGCCGTTAGCATCTGTGGTCGCGGAATATCCGCCTGTGTTGGTTGAAACCGTTACACCGGCAAGGTTGTTATTATTGTTGTCTTTGACGTTCCCGGAGATCGTACCGGTGGTGGGTCCGCCGCTTACACTGCAGCACACCACATGTCCTTCGAGTTCATAGCCGCTGTAGGCAGTGGTGCCTTCATAATAGCATCCGTCGGGGTAGTTGTTATTTACCACCCTGTAACCTTGAATGTTCCCGCCGCCGTTTCTGGTGATCTCCAGGTAGTAAGTGGCCCCAGGTGTTACAGGCACGCCGTCTTTGGGCCATTTGGTGAGCGTCTTTTGATATTCGTATTCGCCGGTGTCAGGACTGATAGCAGCCGTACCGACATATGCTCCAGTTGGGCCGCCTTGCCTGATCCTGGCAACGTATTGCATAGGGAAGCTTCCCATTACATGGGCTTTACAGGCTACCACTCTGTCGCCGGTAGCCTTGAATAACTGACCGATAGAGGTTGCTGCGTTTCCTGGTCCTCTGTTATCGCTGCAATAGTAACCAACATCCGGTTTAGTGGAGTAGAACGCAAGACTTCGCGTTCGTGGAGCGCTCAAATTGCACGGCTGGTCTGATGTGGAATTGAAAACCCCATCGTATGCAAGATCGAACGTGCCGGAGTTGCCGGAGTCGGACTTGTATAAAAATCCGCACTCAAAGCAGTAGTGTCCCCAGTCAGGAGCACGTGTCGTTGAGAATCCCGGCGTAGTATCGCTCAGGTTCGCACCGTCGTTCACTCTTACCGGATACGAGTTCGGCTCAAAGAGTGCAATCTCTAGTTGGCCCTTCGAGTCGGTGAATCCCAAGCTTAGACCACCCTCAGTTATGATTTCTTTGTTGACCATTGGATTACCGTTCTCGTCCCATACATGGACATTGAGAACGTGCATTCCACCGGTACCGCCCTTTTCGTAGTAGCCGGTTTCCCGCCAGAATGCAAGGCAATACTTGCCCACAGATAGTGCTTGTGCAGCCGCGAGGAACGAGATTGCTACAACAAGCGCAAGTGTTAGTGTGATGGTTTTCTTCATTTCGATTTCCCTTCCCTTGGTTTGATTTCGACCAGAAGTTGGAGCGAGTCTTATCAGCTCGCCCCAACTCCGTCTTTTTGCTAAGGTGCACTCAGCGATGCGTCGTCTATCCACGCATTGCGATTCGAAGCAATGGTGTTCTGTGCTTTGATGAACATAGTGATCGTCGATGACTGTGCAGTCACCTGTTTGGTGATCTGTGTCCATGTAGTGCCCGGAGTACACTGTGCGCTCCATTGCACATTCGCCGATGATGGGTTAGTGCCGCCATACGGGTCGATGCCTACCCAGAACTTCACGTTCGAGTCAGCGCCTCTTACATACACGCTTGCGGTGTAGGTCGAACCAACAGTTGCACCGGTAGCCTGCTGATAGATGCCGGCTGTCCAGTTCGATTCGTAGATCGTTTGGCTCCAGTGCGAGGATCGATACACACCGTAGTCGCCTCCCGACTTGGACACGCCCGAAATAACGAACCTGTGCCAGCTATTGCCAGTTTGATGGTCAACGTCCGGGTCGTTAAAGAATCCTCCCTCGAAATTGCCATTAGCAATTCCGGAGAACGATCCACCTGACGGTGTCAACGTGAAGTTGACTGTAGTAGTCTGACCTGCGGTGACCGTCTTGCCTGTTTGTGTCTGAGCGTTGTAGCCGCTCTTGACTGCCGTAACGTCGTATGTGCCCGGTGCTACATTGACCAGATTGTAGTTGCCATTGGCATCGGTGGTTGTGGTGTATCCGCCGATGTCCGTAGAGACAGTAGCTCCGGATAGGTTTTGCCCGCCAGAATCCTTCACGTTTCCGGAGATGGTGCCGGTCGTGGGTCCTCCTCCACCGGGGCCGTCGTCCACAATGGCAGCATCGTCAATATAGGCGTACCTGTTCGATGCTACGGTATTTTGTGCCTTGATAAACACCGTAATCGTCGAGGATTGTGCCGCTACCTGCTTTGATATCTGTGTCCAAGTTGTTCCAGGTGCTGCCTGCGAGCTCCAAACCACGTTAGGAGATGCGGCATTGGTTCCTCCGAACGGGTCAATGCCTATCCAGAACTTGACGTTGGTGTCGGATCCTCTCACATAGACGCTCGCGGTGTAGTTATTGCCTACAGTCGCGTTTGTGCATTGCTGATAGATGCCCGCGGTCCAGCTCGATTCGTAGATCGATTGGCTCCAGTGTGAGGATCGATACACGCCGTAATCTCCTCCGGACTTGGAGACGCCGTCCAGTGAGAACCTGTGCCAGCTATTGCCGGTCTGATGATCTATATCCGGGTCATTAAAGAACCCACCCTCGAAATTGCCGTTAGCAAGTCCACTGAACGGAGCCGATGGAGTCAACGTGAAGTTGCAAGTAGTAGTTTGTCCTCCGCTTACGGTCTTTCCGGTTTGCGTGCTCGAGTTGTAGCCGTTTTTAGACGCCGTAACGCTGTAAGTGCCTGCAGGCACGTTTGCGATAGTATAATTACCGTTCGCATCCGTTGTGGTCGAGTAATCACCAGGATTGGTGCTTACTGTTGCCCCCTGCAGATTCACGCCGCTCGAGTTTTTCACGTTGCCCGAAATAGTGCCCGTAGGGGTCGGAGTCAAGGTGAAGTTAACCGTCGTTGTCTGATTCTTCGAAACGGTCTTTCCGGTCTGTGTCACCGACTGATAACCTATCTTCGAAGCCGTGACGCTATAGGTACCGACGGGTACGTTTGTGATAGTGTAGTTACCGTTAGCATCCGTTGTGGCTGAGTGACCTGCAGGGTTTGTTGCCACGGTAGCGCCCTGAAGATTCTGGCCACTCGAGTTCTTCACATTGCCTGAAATAGTGCCCACATCGGTCACGACTGCTACGCGGTTGCCTCGATAGCATCCGTAAAGGTCCCAGCTTGGCTGCTGGTTGTTGCCTACCCATGCGCCGCCTCCCGGATACGGATTAGCGTTGCTTGCGTAGCGGTACACCGGTTGCACGTCTGTCCGCTCGATTTTCAGGA
>Ga0123519_10010455_pt1 | contig 13825 bp, 6 predicted proteins | sample YelNatPaOPRAMG02_FD_87396 | JGI IMG/M metagenome (GOLD analysis project Ga0123519, IMG submission 87396) | Hot spring microbial communities from Yellowstone National Park - Yellowstone National Park OP-RAMG-02 (version 2) | ecosystem: Environmental > Aquatic > Thermal springs > Hot (42-90C) ...
AGATGTCTGTAGGAGAAAAGGCTTTTTGGTAATGGCGATGGTCCCCAGGGGCATCCCTTCTGCATGTTGTGTGAATCCGCAGTGTCAAGGCGTTGAAACGCGACGCACGATGCCATGGTGCGCAGCCGCAGTGCTGCGGTTACACAGCGAGCTCATTCCGGTACCATGGATCGATTAGGATGTGGATGCTGCGCACGGCGACCCGCATCGGATGCGTCGACAGGGGAACAGGTCGTATGCGGGTGACTTCGACCTAAGAATGGGCGATGATCCCGTAGCCACAGTTCACGCGCATGGTGACCAGGAGGCATCGAGCTGTGGCTCCAGGTACGCTTCCCGGTGTCTCTACACAGCATCTCTGGTCCCGCAAGATTTTATCGATGGAGGCTTGTCGAGCATTTTCCATGGATGTGCGTTTCGCTCTTAACAATATTGTCATGGCGCTTGGAGCCAAAGCAAAGAACTACAAAGCGCATCAGCATGAACGATGCGATTGTCTAAACTCTGCGCAAAGTAGACCGAAAGGCATTTCGTGCCGATGCTTTCTCACGGAGTCGCATGGACGACGTTGTTCTTGATCCATCATGGATTGCAGATGCACTGTATGTAAGGCTGCTACCCATGCTCGTCTAGGAAAATGATGCGATCGACGCGCACGGCGTCAGTACGCATCCAGCAGAAGATCTGCACCGGACTGCAATAGGAACCGATCGCAAAACACGCTCTTCGGTTATGAAGGTTTTCCGGTTCGCTGTTCTCGTTGATCCGGAAACCTTGCGCGCCTTGCCTGTCGTTCCGGTAAAAGTCCGGGGTCGTACCAGACACCTTCGTTCCGAGGTGTGTTTCGGCCGCAGATTGCCTGCGAGTTCAACATGAAACCGCCACCGAAGCCAACAACACCCACATCGCGATCTCAGCTCCATCGCAAGCACCCGTCTATGCCTCAGATCCCTCCAGTACTGCGTCTCGATAAGCGGGATCCTTCAACCCATTTTCGAGCATCAATGCCGTCATTCCGATGTGTACAGAGCGCTATGCGACGCAAATGCGTGCATTCGCTACACGTGTCCACCGGCCGCGCACGCATCTCCAAAAAGTGGACCAGTACCCACTGGAGGCTGCACTGCAACACCGGATTGGGTATTCGATACCCACATCCACAAGCTAAGTGTTGATCTGTTTTTTCTTCACCCGATGTATCGAGCCAACGCCTGTCCACCAGATTCCATCGAGCGCCAGAATACTGCCCAGTGCCACATAAAGCGCCTGCTGCACATCCACGACTAGAGACATCCGCTTCCCGATGACTCAGTTCCTCTCTTCTGTCAAGAAATCGGCATGTGATTCCATACATCCTTCAACGCATGCGTTCCACAACGATGAGCGTACATTGAGGATGCGATCCTCAGGTAGCACCGTAGCCGCGATGCCGCCGTGACGCCAAGCGCGCCGGTGCCAAAGGGCCATCGGATCGATGATCTCCAGGTTAAAAACTACGCAACAAGGTACTCGGAAGTACGTCGAACGACGGCTACTTTCAGTACGATCGATATCGAGTGCAACATCGGGGATTCCCGGTCCAAAGCAACCCGCTGATCCACGAAGCAAAAATCGGATTTTTGACGTCAATTTTCGGGGATCGTCGATGGCGCACAGCAATGCGCCGCAACGCCGCCTCGCGCACGGATGCCATGATGATGCGTGCAACGACGACGTCGCTGCTGCTGCTGCTGCTGCTGCTGCTGCTGCTGCTGCTGAACCGGTGCTCATGCAGACGCTTCGGGCGACTCCGCTACTCTCGCAACTTGGCGAGAGCGACGCTGAGCTCCAACAGCATGCTATCAAAGAGCTTTTACAGATCGTTGATGATTGCTGGCCCGAGATCGCGTCGCTGTTACCGCGAATCGAGGAACTCTACGAGGATCAGGGCTGGGACGAGGCCTCGCGCCAGCACTCAGCACTGCTCGCGGCAAAGGTATTGTTTCATCTGGGTGAGATAGATGAAGCGCTAATGTATGCTATGATGGCTGGAGACTTGTTTGTTGGGGACGATTCGAGTGAGTTTTCGCGAGTGCTGCGTGCACGTTGTCTGGACAAGTACGTGGCACGGCGACAGCTCGACGGTGAGTCTGAAAACGCCTCTACCACCACCACCACCACCACCACAGAGGCGTATGCGGAAGATTTGGCGCCTAACGTCCTGGAAGCAGTCGTTAACCAAAGCATCTGGGCTTGCGTCGATGCTGGTGAATATAATGAAGCGCTGGGGATCGCCCTGGAAGCGCTACGTCTCGACGCCGTCAGTGCCGTACTCGGGACTGCTGCTGCTGCTGCTGCTGCTGCTTCTGCTACTCAGAGTGCTGTTTCGAGTCTACTCGAATACGCAATCGTATGCTGTCAGGAGCTCATATCGAAGCGCTGGCGCCGCGAAAAGATTCTGAGACATCTCGTGGAATGGCAAAACTCTCAACCAGAGGATCAAAGAGACGAGATGATTCTCTGTCGATGCCTGATGCTATTGCGGGACGCTAGCGGCGTGACGCAGATTCTACAGCGACAGTTACGCGAGCGAAAAGAGTCTCTGGCGTATCAGATAGCATTTGACCTCTGGGACCACGATGATCGGGCGCTTGTAGCACAGGTCCGGAACGACATCGTGGCTGCCATCGAGTCAAGAGATGCAGTGGCTGCCGCTGATCGCTCGCGAACGAATGAGCACGCGATTCTTTTGAGCATTCTGAATGGCCGCATGCCTTCAGAACTCTATCTAGATTTTATGCGGCGTCGGAACTGCTTCGACAAGCGACTTTTGAAATCGTTGCTGCATCGGCTGGTAGCGCCACCATCACTAGCGCAGTCCGCGATCCTGTTCGCGTATGGGCTTGGTTTTGCAGGCACAGCGGATGACACGTTTCTCAGGGAGAATGTCGAGTGGCTCATGCGCACTGCAAACTGGACAAAGTTTTCCGCAACGGCGACGCTCGGCGTGGCGCACATTCGCAATGCCGATCAAGCGTTCGCGCTGCTTGCTCCGTACCTGTCGTCGTCGCATCAGGGGTCCATGGGCAGCTCTGCGTACTCGGAGGGAGGCGCGCTCTATGCGCTCGGACTCATTGCCGCGAGTGGTGTTGAGGCGCACAAGGTCGCCGAGTTTCGACGTTACTTGTTGGAGGTACTGCGCAACGCTGGAACGAATGAAGTAATTCAGCACGGTGCGTGTTTAGCTCTCGGTTTGTGCGCGCTTGCTGACGGAGAACGTGAGACCAACAATGTGAGTCCGTCAGAGAGCGAATCTTTCCAGGAGCTGCGCAATGTACTTTACATGGATTCGGCTTTGGCAGGTGAAGCGGCAGCCTTGGGCATGGGTATGGCACTCGTCGGTACCGGGGACGCGGGAGCGATCGAACAGATGCTCGAGTACGCTCGCGAGACGCAGCATCAGAAAATTATCCGTGGCTTGGCAATCGGTCTTGCCCTGGTGGTCTACGGCTGCGAGGAAGAGGCGGAACCCCTGATCCACCAGATGCTTGCCTCGGAGGACGGCACCATCCGATATGGAGCCGTCTTTGCTATTGGTCTAGCATACTGCGGTTCCGGGAACAATGCGGCAACGAAACGCCTATTGCATGCTGCAGTCAGCGACGTTAACGACGATGTGCGTCGCGCAGCAGTCTTGAATTTGGGTTTTATCTTCGCTCGTGATAGAGATCAGCTGCCCCAGGTCGTCAGCTTGTTGGCTGAATCCTACAACCCACACGTACGGTACGGAGCGGCGATGGCGCTCGCCATCGGATGTGCATGCTCTGGGAACCAGGACGCTGCAAAGATTCTCCAAAAGCTGAGCAACGACACGGTTGATTTCGTGAGACAGGGCGCACTCATCGCACTGGCGATGCTCTATCAGCACCACAACCAAACTCGCAGCGCGGCGTCAGCTGCACTTCGAAAACGACTAGATACCATAGCGAAAGATAAGCACGAGGAAATTTTGACGAAGTTCGGCGCGGTGCTTGCGATGGGCATTATCGATTCAGGCGGACGCAATGCCGAAATAGCCCTGCTTTCCCGACTAACACAGAGTCTGAGGCCGACCGCAGTGGCGGGCATGGCGCTTTTCATGCAATACTGGTACTGGTATCCCATGGTGCCATTTCTGACCCTATCGCTGCGTCCAGCGGCTTGTGTTTTTGTGAATCAAGGCATGCAACTGATGCGCCTCAAACTCCAAGTTGAGGGAGATGACGAGCGCCTCGCGCAATTCACCTACGCGCCGATGTTCGAAGAGGACGACAACAAAATCGAGCGAAAACGGGAGAAAATGGTGCTCTCGGTGACGGCCAAGGCCGATCGACTCAAGCGAATCCATCCAACATCACAGCAGCGAAACGACCAGGAAAGCGAGCACGGAACGCGGAAACCCGCCAAATCAAACGCCGCTGCACCGACGAGAGCCCCAGAACAGATGGATGTGATTGCGAACGACGTCGTCGAGGAGCCAAAAATGGTCACTGAGCAGACCGCCGGAGATGCCTCTCGAGATCACCACTCGGAGGCGAAAGCGCATACGCCGAAAGCAACGAATGCGCTGGCGCTTGCGGCCGTGTCGCTCCTGGAGAATCCCGCGCGGGTGCTGACGGCTCACGAGGGCTGGGTGTCGCTCGACGGTGACGATGCGCTTCGTTGGCGTCCTCTGCGACGCGGTGCTGGTATTGTTCTCGTGGAACGAGAGCCAGTACGTGATTCTGCATACCCTGATGCGCCCGACGGCGTTGTAGAACGCTTGCCGCCGCTCGCACCGCCCGTCGCACTGGCGAACGGTGCTCGTGGACGTGACGTATCAGGAGGTAGCGGCGCTGATGCTGGCGTCTCTGGCATTCCCGAACATCCTGTTTACGATGATGAGGATCGGGAACCTGCAACACCTGAACCATTTGAATATACAAGCAATACGGCGTCCGCAGAACAAGGCAGTAACCAGAAGCATCCTCCATCGCCGCCGAAATCTCCATCGACACACAAGAAAAACGACGATGACGACAAGGACGACGCTGCTGCAGTCTAGCATTGCGGTTCGTTTGAGACGTGAACGATGGACCCGTAAATGAACTTGTGCAATGTCCCGGGTTCGTCCAGGAGCATCTCTGAATCGACACTAGCAATCGGGGAAGCAAATGTCGTATCCCTCGAGAATGTCTGGAGCGTTCAAATGGTACCAGCTGTGTTGTGGAAAGGTGTGTGCTTCAATGAGCGTCGGTGTTGTTGGGCTATATCAAATCCGTAGCATCCCTGCCTATGGTGCTCCCATGTGTCGGAACGTAACATGACGATTCCAAATTCATGCCGTCCTTGGTTCCGGTACTCGTCGAGGTCGGCATGATACCAGGGGTCTCACAGATCGCCATCTCGACGCCAATGCACATACAGAAGCCACGAAGAAAGCGTATGTATCGTGCAGCAGCAGCGGCAGCAGCAGCGGCAGCAGCAGCAGCAGCAGCATAAGAAAAAGCATCCACGCCGAACACCCGAAGGCCAACACGCGCCTCGCTGCCCAGCAAACAACGATACCCTGCGTACAGCCAAGGTCCATGTTCGGATTCCGCAGCGCAGTGACTCGTCGCACAGCGATCCGAATGGAACCGAAGCGAAGCGTCACCACTTCAAGGACGCGAACCAGACCCTAAACCTCGCCCGACTTGGATGGAATCGCCCATGTCTCGCGCGCACTCGAGGCGTGTGCACTCACCTGAGACCGTGCACAGCCTAGTGAAGCGCCCAGTGATACCGATCGATGCAGGTGTGCTCTCGGTTCCTTGACATCCACAGATGAGCTGTCGCACAGAGACGTTGCTCGGATGGACGGCTGACGCAGGTGTGCAGTTCTTGGTCAAGGCCCGCGAACAGAAACTGAACGCAAAGAACGCTTCTCCTGCAGTTCAATCGTTTCGCAGTGGCGATCACTGGTTTGCATGAATGGTGCAGAGCAGCGTCGCCAGGATCATCACCATCCGGGTTGACGAGCGCTCGTGCAGTGGAGAAGCTACTGCACATACCTGCTGCGTCCATCGTGTTTGAATCCTGTAAAAGCAGAGCTAATGAAAACACACGGAGATGAAAGAGCATCGCTGCGATCCCAACAACTGCAACCGATTCGACTTGAGCATGTGCGCCACGGAAAGCACGGCACCCTCGATAACACGAAGAAAGACTCGTACACACACACACACACGAGCTCTGTTGCCAGTTGATCAGCTCGTAAAGTAATAGCACACGCAAATGATGAAATAAACCGCAAGAAGCTCAATACCCTCGAGCCAGTTGCTCGTGCTGTCCCGCATCGCGTTCGCCAGCACCACCGTCGAAGCGATCAGGGCAAAGCCCCCAAACAACGGGATCTCGAGCGTCAGCGGAATACCAAGTAGCCAGGCAACCAGAACCAGCGCGGGAAACACCAGCAGACCAACCTGTACAGCTGACCCGACCGCTATCCGAACAGCAAGATCCATCTTGTTCTGCATCGCCATGGAGACTGCACCCAGGTGCTCCGCAATGTTCCCCACCAGCGGTAAAAGGATGAAAGATACGAACGGCGGCGGGAGCGACAAAGCTGCAGCAGCCTGCTCGAGTGAACCCACCAGAGCATCCGTACAGAATGAAATCAAAAGCGTACAGAGCAGCAAGAGTACGATATTCGCCCACAGGCTCAGGTCGGGAACCTCGGTCAGCGTAGCTTGCTCCGCCGTACACGGCTGCGGACGGGTCGAACGAGCAGCTTGCCCGGCTGGGTTCCCGGCACCGACTTGCGCATCCGCAGCGTTGTTGTTCTGCAGCGAACGCATCCGTCTCACATCGGCATCTCCGTACCTGGTGTTCGCATACGCGTCATCGGGGAACGAGCTCGTGTCCATGGATTGACCCCGTTCCATTTCATGCAGCACACCTGCCGATACCGAGATCATATCAGATTCATCGCATTGCGTACCTGCACTGCACTCGAGGCGTTGAGCATCGACACCATCGCCAGCGCCAGCATCACGCCGCTCCAGCGCCTGCTCCGCACCCAAAAAGCCTAGCGCTGATGCAGAGGCGCTCAGCGGCGATGATCGCGAGCCGGGTGCTTCCACGGCCTCAGCGTGCGTTACGAGCTCAAACACGAGATACGCCACATACAACGCTAAAAGTAAAACAGATGTGCAGCGTGAAACATAAACATCCCTGGAGCTTGCGTTGTTGACGATGCTGGTCGCATTCGAGGCCGTTTCGTTGGCAACGGCCTGTCGCCGGTGCGCGTCAACCGCTTGCCGGAAAACGCTCGGGAAGAGAATGCCAATGGTTGTAATATGCAAAATGCTCATATTGGTATCGCTGAAGGTTGGTGCAAAGGTCTGCTCTCGAAAGTGAAGTCCTCCGACAAGAAAACAAAACCCGGTGACGAAGAGTTCGTTGCCGATAATCGAGCCCAGCATCGTGGCCTTCAGCACATCCGTCAGCCGATGCCGCAGCGCCGATACGGCAAAGATGAACTCGACGGCGTTCCCAAAGGTAGCGTTCAGAAGCGCACCCAAAGCTGCTGTAGAATACCAGGAAATATGTTCGGTAAAACGACCAAGAAGGATACCCAGCGGGAAAATTCCGAAAAAGTTGCTCCAGAATATGAAGCTTGGACTGAGGTTCAGCCGCGAACCCGCGAGCCCCGGCGGTACCAGCAACAGCAGCACGTTTACGCGATATCGCATCCAGGAGTACGGAAAGAAACGCTGCGGCAAGCTCGTGGTCTTGGGTGCGAGACGCTGGTGAGGCTCCCGCCGAATCGTCCAGTGCTCGGGCAGAAGCTCCAGGTGCCCGGACGCGTGACGCCCAAACCCGCTACCCCCTGAGGACGCTGCAACCAAAGGAGACCATTCATCGTGCGTAGCCTCGTCCATATGCTGTACCTGGACGTTTGTTTTCGACAGCCTGTGAGCAGCGTCTACACAGCGCAACACGACTTGCTTACATGCGGCTGACAACGAACGTTGTCGAAATAGTCGTTGTGTGTCGGACGGACGGCAGCAGCGAGCAGGGCGACGACTCCGGTGCTCGGCGCTGGCATTGCTTGTACCCTCTGTAGAGCGAAAGGTGGCGTTTCGTAGGGTGCTGGAGAAGGCTGTTTCGGGCAGACAGTTGTTTATACTTGTGTGTGTGTGTGTGCGTGCGTGTGTGTGCATCATGCAGCAATCCTCTAGCGTTCCAGTTGCAGACTCCTGGGAAGACGACGAGGTGGAGTTCGATCTCCAAGCTGGTGCCGCGATCGACAGTCGCACCCGACAACAACAACAGCAGGAGCAACTGGAACAGGCACGAAAAGCTGCAGCGGCGAAGCGATCCGACCCGGACTTTGATCCCACGCTCGTCGCAAAACTCGCTGAGCGCAAACACAAGGAACAAGAGCAGTTAGAGAGGCAGCGCATTCTGCAGGCCGAGCTTGACGCGTTGCCCGAAACCGCTCGCAAGCTCCGACTGCAAAAGTTAACTGAAGAAGCGGACCTCCAGTACGCCAGCGAGTGGCTTGGAGGATGCACCTCCAGCGCTTCGGCGACTGCGTCCGCCACGCCGGTGGATAGTTTCTCGCTGGACAGCACCCAGCCGCGCACAAAGGCAGACTTCGAGCGCTTCGCACAGGCTCTGGTAGACCGGCTCTGTACGCTGCGGCGCGGTGCAAAGACTCCCAGGTCGTACATTTTGTTTCTCAAGGACGTTCTCCATGGACTTTTCGTCACCAGTGATGTTCTAAGTCTGGCCGAGGTTTGTGAGCTGGCTGACTACGTGCACGAGACCCTGAAGAGCGAGCGCGAACTACGTGAACGAAGCGGTGTCGCTTCAGGTGCTGGTGGCGGAGCTGGTAGCGCTGCAGCTGGCGCAAGCACAGCGAGCCATACCGCGCATAGTAGAGGTGCCAGAAAAGCCTCCATCAGGGTGGAGCGCGGGGATGATTTTGAGGCATTTGCCGTCAGAGGTTCCCGGCACGGAGCAAGCGCCATCGCGGAACGCTTACCAGACGATGAAGAGGATTTCATGTGAACAGGTTCGTCGGGCTATCATTGGCGTACGGAGCAGCAGGACGCAACCACACACACACACATACACACCGAACGCTTTCCAGTTGAGATGACTCGAACTTGATCACCAATGCAATTGTGGATGTTCGTGTTTGCAACGCAGCATCGTTGTGACGGATGATGATGATGATGATGATGATGCAGTACGCACCGGTATCAACTGCTGGTAGTGGATGTCGCTGGTTAACGCCATCTCCTTGGATCAGAGTAGTAGTCGTTAGGTAGCTGCAGCATCCGAGTGCTTCCCGTGCGCAGCTTTTGGTGGCGGTGCTTGCACCCCAGTTCCCAGGTATACGCCGATACCCGTGCACCGAGCACGCGCTCCCAGTCATGTCAGGTATCGGTACAGCTGCATGTTCGCAGTGGCGCTCGCAACGCTGCACGTGCACAGGAACACTTCAAAGGGCATCGATGACGCGCACTGCTGCCTGCGTAAAGCTTCATTTAGGGATCTCGTTTCTCGTCGTCGCAATGTTGTATTCGCGGCAGTTACTGGTCGTGCTATCTATCCGAACGGGTGCGGAGCCTTGGTTTGTGCCTCGCGCCTTTGCACTACCAGGATTGCTTCAATCGTTCCATTTCCGCCTCGATGGTGTGTATCTCAGCGAGGTACGCTTCACAGCGGCGCCAAATGGCCGTGTCGGTCAATCCTGGCAGCTCCAGAGACGTAGAGCATCTTGTGGGTTGCCCGATGTTTTGAGGCGCGCCCCCGCTCGGCGCTGGAACAGATGCCGACGATGCGTCCAGCGTTTCGGGACTCGTGGAATCAGATAACGCGACTTGGGCTTCGAGCGATTCTATGGCATCATTCCACGCCTGCCAGGTGAGTGCGAGGCGAACCTTGCATCGCAGATACCGCAACCAGGCTATCTGCGCGAAGAATGTCGCGTCCATTCGGTGCCGCTCCAGATGAAGCACCAGCGAAAGCGCAAGGTCGTGATTCTGCAACCAAGGCCGCTGCCGCTCTGTCAACGCTGCATTCTCCTGAAGCCGTGCATTGGCTTCATGGACGGTTCCCGCTCCCATGTCCAAGGGCAACGCCTGCTCTGGACGACACACCCGGAGGACACCGATCGAACGAATCGTTCTGGTAATGATCCGAGCTGTACGGCTCGCAAATGAATCGCTATCTGCAAATGCAGGTTTTGTACGCATACATGGGGGCTTCGCGAGCGACACCTGCGCACCGGGTCCAAGCGACTTGGATGTACCGTTCAGCATCGGGTTTGCGCTGGACGACGAGGCGGGCGTCTCGGTGCTGTTCGCGGCGGCGTTCGGGTCAGCTTCGTCTTTGTGAACACCACGACCAGATGCAGTGATGTCTCCCGTGGATAACCCGTTGCCTAGCGGACTCGCAGCAGAACTTGCGCTGCCGTTCAAGCGCCAAGCCGGATTCGATCCCGCTGATGCCGTTCGCTCTGGGGCGGCTGCGGGCGTTGCTGACGGAGCGCGTCGCGGGGTCAACGTTGCAGAGCTGTCGCCATCGATCGGTCCGAATACCTCTTTCGGAATGCGATATGCATCTAAAGGGCACTGGTGGCCTTGCTGCCTGTCCAGCGGATGGCGATGACGGTGATCCTCAACCGGTGCGTCGGTAGCATCGAGATCGCATTCCTCGATAATGCCCCGATCGATGAGCGCATCCGTCACCGCAACGATATCGTCCATGGGAAATACGGAACCGTTCGACTCGCTTCTGCCGGTGCGGTCGGTCGAGAGACCCAATAAAAACGCAATCGCTCGTCGTATCGTTGGCACTGTGATGAGCATCAGCAGCGGGATCGACTCTTCCTGCAGCCGTTGACGCCAAGACTCGCGCTGTGCCGCTGTGGCACAGACAACGATCCGAAGGAGTTTGATTTCTGCCCAAATCCAAGGCGGGTAATCACCATACGGTGGGGGGATGTAGCTGGCGGGTACCGCTGGCGCCGTACCCCGCCAAGCGGGCGAGATATTGGTCCCGTCACGAGCTTGCAGCTTGTAATAGGGCGCTCCGGTACCCATCGCTGGAGTCACTGTTGACTGCACCAAAGCGCCATTCACTTGCGTATCTGCATTGTGATGAGGCACGTGAACAGGTCGCTGTTGAACACGCCTCTTGATTTCCGCAACCAGCTCCCGATAGGGATCTTCAAGATGGTGGAACGGCACGAATAGCCCCGCAATCCGTTGTGCAACTTGCACAGTGACTGCATGGTATTCCTTGGACTTGAGCTGCGCCATTCGAATGCAGTTTGCGATATCTTCAAGGCAAGCGTTGAGTGCCGGGCTCCGACACCAAAACAGGCGTGTCACGTCCTCCTCGGCTTTGATGCACTGTCGCGACGCTTCGACCGCGCGCACATAGGTGTCGAGTCTGCTGGTGATCTCGTGCCTCCACCAGACTTGAGCTTGCGTTACGACTTGGCGCAGATACGCTTCGCTGCCGTATGCTTGAATGTATTCATCGGCGTCTTTGACGTGAGACGGTAGCTGCGCGACACAGAGATGCAAACCAAAACGTTCCCCATATCGTTGATATTTGTCAAGAAACATCCCAATCGTTCGTTTGGTGGCCCGGCTGCCCGCCTCGTCCTGGTCGAGCTGCAGAATGAGCCGTGGACGCAGTCTCTTGGATGAGCGCAAGACGTGTTCGTTTTCTATCAAGCGCACGAGTTCTACGAGCATCTCGCATTGCGCGGATGTAACACTTGTTCCAAGCGATGCGACGGCGAACCAGATACCCTCCTGGTGCAGACGGAGCACGTCGAGGTAGCCCTCGACGAGCACTACGCAGGGTCCAAAAGCATCGGCAAGACGCCAGTCGTCCGCAAACTCCTCAGGAAAGCGAACTCTTCTCAGCGTCTCCGACATGCCGAAGAGAATCCGAGCCTTTTGAAAGACCGGTGTTTCCGGCGTATTCACATACTTGGGCCCAGTGAACGCCTCCTCCTGGGTAGGTGCTGTGACTGCCCTGAGCTGAACCTGAGTGAGGTAGCTATCCGCGTCTCGCATCGCCGTGGACCCCGACGCAGTGCTGAACATCGACGAAGACGTACGTACCATGGATATCGAAGGTCCGGGCAAAGAAGCAGCGCCATGACCATGGCTTCCGGAGGACCCGTTCTCCGCTGGCGGTAGCACCAGAACCGCTTCCGCTGGGTCAGGTTCCCTGGACTCAAGGCGACGGCCCCCGAATCCAACGACTCTACCCTCTGCATCCAGGATGGGGATCATAATGCGATCGCGGAAGACGTCGTAGAGGCCCTGCGAAGGCGTCCTGATCCCGAGCTTCTCCTTGTCTTGTGGCAGTGGTCGCACCTTGGCCAGACCTGCCAGAACAAGATCCTCTCCGGTAACTGCAAGCTCCGTCTGCTCATACAACATATAATCTACAAGCTCACGCCATCCAGCTGGTGCGTAACCGATACGGAAGGTGTCAATGGTGCGAGGTGAAAACCCTCGTCTCTCACAGAGGTACCGGAAGAGCCGTCGGGCCTCCGGAGAAAGATGCTCTGGCCTACTTTGCAGATCCTTCAGCTGACGTCGGAAAAACTTCAGTGCGAGACTGTTCATATGCAGTACTTTCTGCTGAACTGCCGACTGCATGGAAAGCTCCTTGGGTGCGATCGCGTCAACGCCAGCGTTCACGAACGGTACGTGCTGCACAGCATCTTTTGCGTGACGTGTTTCTGACGCTTGGAGCGGACTTGTTGATACGATCTCCTTGTTATCCTTGACATAGCTCAAGAGCGTTTTCGCAGCGGCGTGAAAGTCAGTTTTGTGTATGTTCATGAGGAAGCGGATCGCATCCCCACTGGCACCGCAACCGAAACAGTGAAAGTACCCGCGCTCGTCGTCCACTAACATGCTCGCAGTCCGCTCGTCGTGAAACGGGCAAAGACACATATAGCGGTTGGGTCCGCTTGGTCGTGAAGACCGCACGTGCGGCTGCACCAAGTCGAAGAGGCTGACTCGCTTTTTCGCCTGTTGCACGGACTCGCGGTCAATTCTACTGCACGCTACCAGTGCACGCCGAAAGCCCCCGCGTCCACCCCTCCGAAGTCGCGCGGAAACGGAAAGACCGTGCTGAGCTTTGGTGGTCGCGATGAGGCGTTCGCAGACGCTCTGCGGGGCAAACGCTGGTGCCTGCAACGGCACACCGTTTCGCGGGTAGGAACGGCGTTTCCCCAAAGTCGCTCCGTCTGACATGTGGAAAAGCAGCCCCGGCAGCTTTTCGTTATCGGTATATGTTCGGAGGAGCGATCATGCACACAGAAGAGCTGGTTACCTCAACTCGGGCGTTGAAGGTTTTGCAAAAACGACGCTTGACCCGTGTTGCTCTGAGGCCGCAGCGGCACGGCGAGGCGCACAGACGCGTGGGCATATGTAGGTTAGTCCATAAATGTGCAGATTGTTGTAGATAGGACCAGCGCACTTGGCACACACTGGAATCGATACCTCGGACTCGGGGATCCTCCTGTGGTGTGGCAATGGCGCTCGGCAACTTTGTGAAGCAGGCACCCGTCCAGTCCAGATTAGACCAGTTCCGAGAACCCTGCAACAAGGCAGTACTTGGGGTATCAGGATTTGTTCAAGCGATCACAGGAGGTGCCGATTCTAGCCCGTGCTTGCTTGCTTGCTTGCTTGCTACTGCATTGAATGCGATGCTTTGGATGCTGGACGGATTGGAGAGGGCGGTACGACGCCTCGTCGGACGTTACCTCAATACGCAAGACTTTGTTATCCAG
>Ga0123519_10010458_pt1 | contig 13824 bp, 15 predicted proteins | sample YelNatPaOPRAMG02_FD_87396 | JGI IMG/M metagenome (GOLD analysis project Ga0123519, IMG submission 87396) | Hot spring microbial communities from Yellowstone National Park - Yellowstone National Park OP-RAMG-02 (version 2) | ecosystem: Environmental > Aquatic > Thermal springs > Hot (42-90C) ...
AAGGTTGCCAAAGCCTCTCCTTCAATCTCCTCTGCAATGAGCAATAAAGCTCTTCCTGCTTTAGCAACCTGCTCCAACAAAGGCAGTATTTCCCGGACATTGGAGATTTTCTTTTCATAACAAAGAATTAAAGGCTCTTCCAGCACACATTCCATCTTGGCTGGGTCCGTGGCAAAATAAGGAGATAAATATCCCCGGTCAAAACTCATCCCCTCAACCACTTCCAAACCAGTCTCAGTGCTTTTAGCCTCCTCTACCGTAATTACTCCTTCTTTGCCCACTTTGTCCATTGCCTGGGCAATCAACTCTCCGATTTCTGGGTCATTATTAGCAGAAATTGAGGCGACCTGGGCAATCTCCTGATTGTTCTTTATTGGATTAGATAGCTTTTTAAGCTCGCTGACCACCACCTCCATTGCTTTATCAATCCCCCTTTTGATTGCCATTGGGTCATTGCCCGCGCTCACCTGCTTGACCCCTTCTCGGTAAATCGCCTGCGCCAAAACCGTGGCAGTGGTGGTGCCATCTCCAGCCATATCACTGGTCTTGCTCGCTACCTCCCGAACCAATTGCGCGCCCAGATTCTCAAATCTATTTTTAAATTCTATTTCCTTAGCAACCGAAACCCCATCTTTACTAACCCGAGGCGCACCAAAGCTCTTCTCTATCATCACATTTCTTCCAGTTGGTCCCAGTGTGACCTTTACCGCAGACGCTAACTTATTTACCCCATTTAGGATATGCCTTCTTGCCTGCTCAGAAAAATATAGCTCCTTTGCCATCCGCGTTTCCCCTTTAATTTTAATTTATAGACAAGCTATTTATTTCTTCTTGGCATCCTCTTCCACAATTCCCAGTATCTCATCCTCGCTGATAATCAGATGCTCCTCACCCTTAATTTTTATATCGGTGCCAGCGAACTTAGGAAAAATCACCTTATCCCCCTTTTTGACCTCAGTGGGAAGCACTTTACCATCCTTTAATACCCTGCCCGGACCTGCGCTAACAACTATTCCCAGCTGAGGCTTTTCTTTAGCGCTATCTGGAATAATAATCCCTCCCGGAGTCTTTTCCTCTTCTTCAATCCGCTTCACAAGCACTCTTTCCCTTAATGGTTTTAGCTTCATCCTTACACCTCCCCTTTTTAAAATTTATCTTATAAACCAATGGTTTAGGAAAAATATAATCATTTTCTTTTTTAATGCAAGTGCGGAGTTATTAAATCCGCTCCAGTTTTACTAAATTGGTATTAGGAGGGGTGGTAATAGGTAAGCCCGCGGTTATCACCACCACCTCCCCCTTTTTTAGCTTTAATATCTTCTGAGCATAATTCCGAGCCAGGTTCATTAAATCCGGCGCATTTTCCATATCTGGCACTAAATAAGCATCTGCGCCCCAAACCAGGCTCAATTTCTTCACGGTATTAGGCACTGGGCTTAACGCCAAAATCTGTGCTCTGGGACGGAACCGAGAAACCAATCTGGTGGTATAGCCGGTTCGGGTGGGCGTGATAATCGCTTTGGCATTCAATTCCTCACTCATCTGAAAAGCAGAAAGACTGATTGCTTCTGGAACGGTCTTTGCTCCGCCAAATTCAGCTCCAAGCCCGGCTCTTCCGCAAAATTTAGCCAGATTCTCTTCGCTCTGGCAAGCGATTTTAGTCATCATCCGAACCGCCTCCACTGGATATCTTCCAATCGCGGTCTCCTCTGAAAGCATCACCGCATCTGTGCCATCATAAATTGCATTTGCCACATCGGTGACCTCAGCCCGAGTCGGTCTTCTGCTCTCCACCATTGACTTAAGCATCTGGGTGGCAGTAATCACCACCCGCGCATAAAGGTTAGCTTTTCTTATGATTTCCTTCTGAAGTGCAGGTATCTGCTCTAACGGTATCTCCACCCCTAAATCCCCTCTTGCCACCATCACCCCATCTGAAGATTGAATAATCTGGTCAAAATTTTTCACCGCAGACAGGGTCTCTATTTTAGCAATAACCGGAATCTCCTTTGCTTTCTTCTTCATCAGTGCTTTTAATAGGTTTATCTCTTTTGCACTTTTCACAAAAGAAAGCGCAATATAATCCACTCCCGCTTTAATTCCCAAACTCAGGTCCTCACGGTCTTTTGAGGTAAGCGCAGAAACACTGAGCTTTTCGCTGGGAAGGTTGACTCCTTTTTTGGAACTGACCTCCCCTCCTACAATTACTTTACAAATCACCTTCTCCCCATCTATCTCTATTACCTTTAGCTCAATTTCTCCGTCTCCGAGTAGAATCAAATCCGCCTATTATACCTCTTACGCTAATTTAGGATATGAGACCGGCAAAAGCCCGGCTTGCTCGGACTTTCTGCCAGAAATCAGCCTTACCACCTCTCCGGTTTTAAGCGCAATCGGACTTTGATAAAGCTCTCCCAGACGGATTTTAGGACCGCTTAAATCCTGAATAATAGCAACATTCTTGTTTAACCCCTTTGCCACCTTCCTTATCTTATAAACATTCTCAAGATGCTCCTGGTGCGAGCCGTGGCTAAAATTCAAGCGGAAAACATTCACCCCAGCTTTGACCAATTCCTTGATTTTAGCTTCTGAATCGCTGGCGGGTCCCAAGGTGGCAACGATTTTGGTCTTAGCAAGCATCGGGTTTATTTTACCGACTTTTTTCTCATAAACAAGAAAAAAACCGAGTTTAAGAAAAGCTAAACTATGATTCTGGTCTCATTTTAAAAAATTATTTTCCGCTATGTATCTATTTATCTTTTGAGTGTCCTCTGTCTTCAGATTAAGAAACCGAATCCCCATTCCGGAGGGATTAGCCTCGCTCTCCTCTGATTTTGACACCACCCGCACCACCAATCCTTTCACCCGCACCGGTGGCTCGGGCAGAGGAAGAGGGATGCTCATCTCCAGTTCAGTGCCTACTGGGAAAGGCTCATCGGTCTCTATAAAAATCCCGCCTTCACTGATATTCAAAGTCCAGCGAGGATAGCTGATTTCACCCTCTCTGCATGATGCCCGCACCTTTAAAGGCACCCGAGCATGACTTCTTCTCTCCAAAGGCGCTCCTTTAAAAAATCTATTTATCTTATCCAGAAGGTCTCGCTTGGTAATGGGCTTGGTGAGAAAATCATCACAGCCCGCCTGCAGACATCTATCCTTAGATTCCGCATCGCTCTTGGTGGTGACCATTATTACTGGGATATGTTGAAGCGATTTATTAGTCTTGACAAATCTACAAATCGTATCCCCAGTGATATCTGGCATCACTAGGTCCAGAAAAATTAAACTGGGCTTTTCGGTCTGAATCTTTTTAAGCGCCTCGGCGCCAGATTTCGCCATAATAATCTCAAACCCAGCATGCTCCAAAAGCATCTTCTCCAGCTTGAGAAAGGTCTCCATATCATCCGCAATCAAAATTTTTTCTTTTTCATCCATCCCTTTTCTCCGAGTTGCCTTTTTTCCTTTCCGGGGAGAATTTTATCACTACCGGCGATTGATTGTCCATTTCCGAGCCCAGCTCCCTCTTTTTTCCCTCCTGGACATTTTCATGGTCTTCTATAATCTTGCCTAAAATTTTATAATGCAGTTTAAGTGCGCCCAAAGCATATTCTTTAAGATAGCCCTTTTCCAGATAAATCACGGTCTCCCTGGGCTTGCGAAACACTCCAAAAATAATCGCCAATAAAAACCCGTTATAAAAAATCCCCACTAAAATATAGACCAAAAGGTTTTTATAAAAAACATCCCGGGAAAAATTTTTTAAATTATGCTCAATCCGAATCAAGCCATAGGGCTTTTTCCCTTTTTCCCGGAAAAGCGGAACATTGAGCGAGAGGGTTTGACCATATTCTTGAATGCGGTTCTCCCAGGGCGACAGAAAAGCCTGCTTTAAATAAGGGTCAGAGGATTTTTCAATATCTTTTTCTAAAATTATTGCAAATTCGCTAAAATTAGCCTTATTTAAGGAATAGCCTCCCTTGATTTGAAAGGGATTTTTCAACATCGCTGAAGCACTGGGATAGCCAAAATCATAAAATTCCCGGCGATAAGAAGCTTGATATTGCTCCGAGGGATTGGCATAAAAAAGCGCTACCATATTAGACCGCAAAATCAGCTCGCCCTTCTCCTGCTCTTTTTGAAGCTGAAAAATAAAAACCAGCCCGGCAAGCAGAATTAACTCCCCTACCCCCACCAGTAATATCTTTTTTAAAATTCCCACTAGTATGATTTTAAATTCAAACTCTGTGGTTTGTCAAATTTTTTTTATTTTTCCGAAAATTTATGACCAATGATGTCAATCCCCTCAGGTATCCTTTTTCTGGCAAGGAAAGGAGGGTAAAATGGGGCAATTGATAGATTTATCTGCTTATAGAAAATGGCGCCTAAAACTTAATTCATCCAGTTTAGCCTCTCATTTCAACTTTTTCCAGCTTCATCTTGGATTATGCCCAAGCCAAATCCTGAGGCTATCTCCCGGAGAATTAGCAGGTATCATCGGTGAAAAAAAATTAGTGGAAGCGCTTGGAGATAAGATATTAAAATTTTGCAGAGCACAGGATATCCCGGTTATCTATTATTTGTTAAATCAGAACCGAATACAAAACTTTCCTCAAACCGAAAATTTCAACCTCCGAATTAGAAACAAACTCTCTCCTAAGGAGTTATTACCTGAACTCGTAGACTCTAAGAAAAAAGGAATCGTGGTGATAAATTCCCTTTTGGGGCTGAAGCCAGATTTTGAAAAAAATATGAGTCCCTTTCTAAGTCCGGCTGAGCTTGAGCTAGAGAAAATTATGGTGGGGTTCTCTGCTTTATTTAAAAGATATTTATGGGCAGGAGTGATATTTGCCTGTTTTTCAAGCCCAAGCCAACATTTTTTTCTTAAACAACTCCTTGAGAACAAAAAAATATCTAAAAGATTCACCAAAATATATAACCCCGCCCCTTTATCTGCTATCTTGGAAAATGAAATTTAAAATTATTGCCTAATTATAATTTTTATTTATAAAATCAAAGAGTTATAAATAAAATCATCCCGAAATTCTTTGAAATCCATCTGTTTATAAATTGTGAAAAATCTGTGCATAAAAAATTTAATCAAGATAAGTAATTGATAAAATTAAAAAATTATAATTATGAAAATTTTTCCTATTGACAAACCTAAATTTTGTAGCTAAAGTAAAAATTACTCAAGATATTGGCTTTTAGATTTATTTTATTTTTAAAAATTGGAAAAGGAGGGGAAGAGGATGGCGGAACTGCTGAATCTGGAACGGGATTTTGAGGAGCGGGTGCTGAAGAGCAATGTGCCAGTAATCGTGGACTTTTGGGCTCCCTGGTGCAAGCCTTGCTATGAGTTAAATCCAGTGATTGACGAGTTGGAGAGGATTTATCAGGGAAGGGTCAGGTTCGCTAAATTGAATGTGGAAGAAAATAACAAAATAGCGGCCCAGCTCGGGGTGCGGGCTTTGCCTACTTTATTTGTTTTCAAGGATGGTATGGTGGTGGCAAATTTAGTGGGATTCATTACCCCGGAGAAAATCAAAAACTTAGTGGAGAGCTGGGTGTAGCTCATTTAAACTCCCTCCCTAATTTTTTCCCATTTATAGGGAAAATGTTTATCTAAATTTCTCTCCCTTTTTTAGTTTTAGGAATTGGAACTTTTTTTAAGAACTGGCATCTATGATAATAGCCACCCAAACCCTTTCATCAGGGGGTTATCCAAAAAAATCGCGGATAGCCCCCGATTTTTTTCAAACTGGCTCATAAGCGCATAAAAAAATTAAAAAATATATATCCTAAGCCATTAAGTTAAAATCCTCTAATCAAAAAATTGCTTTATATTTCAATTGGTTAGATAAATGAAGGATTGAAACTTTTTCCCCTAAAAAGCATCTTAACTATTGAGCTCAGGCTAAAGCTCGCCCCTCCTTTTTCCTCGGTGCTAGCCACACCGAGACTGAGGGCGGTGAAATTCACCGCCCTTAGTTTTTTTAATCCCCAAATCCATTTTCCGAATTTTTATCTTTATTCATAAATAGCCCAGGATAAAAAATTGCCAGCGGTTTCAAATCTGCTTAGATAAATCAAACTCTCTTGGTCCGAGGAGAGACTCAATTCCCTTGACTGGATAATTAAATTAGGATAGTTTAAGAGGGTGGAGCGAGATGCGCGAGGCTTATGGCTGGTGTGGTTTTTGTCTGGGCTAATAGTTTTTATGATTTTCCTGCCAGTGATTTCCGCGAAATTTGGTTATTTCTGGCTTGGGGATTTTGCTTATTTAGCTTTTAAGCCCTTTTGTCATCAATTGCCAGAAAGAAGTTTTGATTTATTGGGAAGAGAGCTTGGGGTGTGCGCGAGGTGCCTTGGGATTTATTTAGGGATATTTTTTGGCTTGAGCTTTTTCTTACTCAGCAAAAGAAGTCCGACTCGGTTGATTTTATTTCCTATCTTTTTTATGATAAGCGATGGTTTGCTTAATGGCTTAGGAATAATTGATAGTGGAAACATTATTCGGATGGTTTTGGGATTGGGCTTTGGGATTGCTTCTGGCTGGCTTTTGGGATATGGGATAATAGATTTAGAAAGAATTTTGAAAGTGGAATTTAAGGGGAGATGGAGAATAAGGAACATTACCTGAAGGCTTTTTTGATAGCGGGCTTAGTGAGCGGTTTGTTAAGCTCCTTGCCGATAATATCACTTGGGAATTGCTGTTGCTTATGGATGCTATTCGGAGGGGCGCTATCTAGCTGGCTTTTATCTCGCTCTTCAAGGAATCCGGTAAGAATCGGGGAATCCGCGCTGGTGGGATTGTTCAGTGGATTATTGGCAGGGATGATTTTTTCTTTTGCGGAGACGATTAAAAGGATAATAAATCCGGAGCAATTTCAGTTGGCGATAGAGACGATGAGAAACCGAGGTGTGAGCCTTCCACCAGAGATGGAGGACTACTTAAACCAGGCATTGAATCTGATAGCTCATCCGGGCACGGTTTTGATGGGACTATTGTTTTTTTATCTTTTGATTTTTGGTATAATGTCTATCATTGGAGCGGTGATTGGTTTTTCTATTTTTGAGCCGAGGTTTGCGCTAAAAAGGAAAGTCAAGCAAGATAGTTATGGGGTAGTAGAATCAACTAAGCCCCAAGAGATGATTGAACAAGGTCAAATGAAAAAAACAGATTTATATTTTCCAAGAAAACCAAAGGAGGGAGAGTAATGGGAAAAGGGTATATGGGAAAAATTTTGTGGGTGAACCTTACCACTAAAGAAATCAAGCGGGAGTCAATTCCGGACGAGGTTTATGAGAAATTTTTATCTGGCTATGGATTAGCCGCAAAAATTCTTTATGAGCGGATTCCGCCCGGGGCAGACCCGCTGGGACCGGACAATATCTTGGCTTTTATGAGCGGTCTTTTAACCGGCACCCCCAGTTTTTTTACAGGAAGATGGATGGTCTGCGCCAAGAGTCCTTTAACCAAAGGATGGGGGGATGCTAATTGCGGAGGGGACCTTTCTCCTGCGATAAAGCGAGCGGGTGTGGATGGAATTTTCTTTGTGGGCAAGAGTGATAAGCCGGTTTATCTTATGGTAAATGGAGAACAGGCGGAACTGAGGGATGCCAGTGGGATTTGGGGAAAGGATTGTTATGAGACCGAGGATTTGATTCGGAAGGAACTGGGGGATGATAAGGGACAATATAAGATAGCCTGCATAGGTCCTGCGGGGGAAAAACTTTCTTTGATTGCGGGAATCAGCAATGATAAGGGTAGATTTGCGGCTCGGTCTGGTCTGGGAGCGGTAATGGGCTCAAAAAAGCTCAAAGCCATTGCGGTTCAGGGTAAAGCCAAGATAGAGGTTCAAAATTCAGAGCAGATGAAAGAGTATTCCAAGAAATTTTCTAAGGCTTTGGACCGGGCGGATTTTCTTCAGAAGATTATCAACAACCGTATTTTACGAATTGCTGGGATATCTGCGCGGATTGGGGGACCCACGCGTCAGCCCGGAGATTTATGGAGGATGATTTTAAAGAAATACGGGACAATGGGCATAACCGCAATGAGTGCAGAGAATGGAGATAGCCCGGTTAAGAATTGGGGAGGGGCTGGATACAAGGATTTCCCCTTGGACCGGGCGAGCAAAATCAGTGATGACCAGATATTGAAATATGAGGTGAAGAAATATGGCTGTTATTCCTGCCCGATTCATTGTGGCGGAATTGTGGAGGTAAAAGAGGGCCCTTATCCGATAGAGGAATCGCATAAGCCAGAATACGAGACCTTATGTGTGCTGGGAACAATGTGTCTGACTGATGATGTCTATGCCCTGTTTAAGATGAACGATTTAATGAATCGGGGGGGCATAGACTCTATTTCTTGCGGGGCAGTGGTCGCATTTGCGATAGAGTGTTATGAGAACGGAATCATCACCAATAAGGATACTGGCGGGCTTCCGTTGAAATGGGGCAATGCGGAATTAGCAATGAAATTGGTAGAAATGATAATCCAAAGAAAAGGGATTGGCGATATTCTGGCAGATGGCGTGAAGAAAGCCTCTGAGAAGCTTGGTAAAAGCTCGGAGAAGTTTGCGGTTCATGCTGGGGGGCAGGAACTGCCGATGCATGACCCAAAATATGACCCGGGGCATGCGGTTGCCTATGAATGCGAGCCGACCCCGGGTCGGCATACCATTGCGGCTTACACCTGGCAGGACTTGATGGGGATTGACAGGTTTTTCAAGGAGGCAGAACCGCTTAAGTTGATTACCAGTAAAAAGACCCGCCTGGACCCAACTGCGAGAATGAAGAATCAGGTTTTAAACTCTAAGCTGATGCAAATAATGAATGGGGTGGGGATGTGCTTATTTGGAATGTGCTGTGGTCCCAAGACCCCGATATTTGAATGGCTGAATTCTGCAACCGGCTGGAATAAAACCCCAGAAGATTATTTAATAGTCGCGGAGCGGATAGAAACCCTTCGCCATAGTTTTAATATCAGAGAGGGTATCAAGCCTGAGGATTTTAAGCTTCATTCTCGGGCAGTGGGCGAGCCTCCGCTAACTTATGGACCTCATAAAGGGGTTACTCTGGATAGAAAGGCGATGCAGAGGGCTTTTTATAATGCGTATGGCTGGGACCCAGCGACTGGCAAGCCTAAGAAGGAGGTATTGGAGAAGCTGGGTTTGGATGAGGATATCAAAGATATTTATGGGTGAGTTATGGCTAGGGTAAGGGTAAAACTTGCCGGGATGATAGAGCGGAGGATGGTCAATCAGGTTTATGAAGAGGAGCTTGAGAAAGAGCTTCGGTTGAAAGAGCTTTTTGAGCGGTTGGATAAAAAGGGGGGACGGAGCAAGAGATATTTCAAGCAAATGCTCAAGCTTCCGATTCAGCCGGTGCTTTTAATCAACGGCGAGCAGAGTGATTTACCAGAAGCATTGGAAAAGGTAGTAAAAGATGGGGATGAGATAGCGCTTTTGATGCCAATGGCAGGAGGGTGATTTGCAGGAGAGCGGATTTTTAAGCTCTAAAGATGGGATTAAAATTTATGGGCAGGGACTGATGCCCGGGGATAAGCCAAGGGCATTGATTTTTATTGCTCATGGCTTGGGGGAGCATATTGGGAGATACGCGGATTTAGCGGATTATCTTACCAGCAAAGGCTTTGCGGTTTTTGGAATAGACCACCGGGGTCATGGCAAGAGCCAGGGAAGAAGGGGGCATATTTTAAGCTTTGACCAATATATAGAGGATTATAAAACTTTTCGGGATTCAGTGGTTAGTCGGTTTCCGAGTCAAAAAAGTTTTCTGCTCGGTCATTCCTTGGGGGGATTGATTTCGGTTCATTATGTTTTGAAGTATCCTCTAGATTTTTCTGGTTTGGTTCTTTCCAGCCCGGCATTGAAAATAAAAGTTGAGGTTAATCCGATTAAGCAGGCTTTAGGGAAGGTTTTTTCCAGATTAATTCCTGGAGTTAGTATGAGCAATGGGCTTGACCCCAATCTGCTAAGTCATAACCCAGAGGTGGTGAATAATTATATCAATGACCCATTGGTTCATGACCGGGTTAGTGCTCGGTGGTTCATCTGTTTTACCGGTGCGATTGAGGAGGCGCAAGCAAGGGCGCAAGAGATAAAAATTCCGATTTTAGTGATGCAATCTTCAGAGGATAGGATAGTGGACCCAGGCGGCTCAAAAGAATTTTTTGGAAAAATAGCGAGTTCGGATAAGAATTTAAAGAACTGGGAAGGCTTTTATCATGAGATGTTCAATGAGTTTGACAAGTCAAAGGTTTATCAATTTTTTGGAGATTGGCTGGAAAAGCATATTGCCTAAACATATTATTTTCTTAACAGTTGGTTTTTGTCTATTTAATTTTTTTTGTTCTGGCTCTGAAAAATCAAATTTGGCACCCCCGGCTCGGGTAGTTATCCAGAGCCAAGATAAAGAAGTTTTGGTATTGGTGGAGTTGGCTAAAACCCGTGAGCAAAAGGAGCGCGGGCTTATGTTCCGCCAAGAACTTGAAGAAAATAGAGGAATGCTTTTCATAGAGCCATATCCCAAGTTGCTTCAGTTCTGGATGAAAGACACCTATATTCCTTTAGATTTAATTTTTATTGGCGAGGATATGAAGATAAAGGGTATAATCAAGAACGCCAAGCCCCAAAGCACCGAGAGCTTGGCCATAGATAGGCTCAGTCGGTTTGTGCTGGAAGTGAACGCAGGATTTGCAGATAAACATAATGTTAAAGAGGGGGATGCAGTAAAATTTTTAGGATTTACGGTTGAATAAATGAAAAAAGAGCTGGATTTATCCGGGGAATGGGAATTAAAGCCAGTTGAAAGGTTTGATGGAGATTACCAGCGAGGAGCTTGGTATAAGCAGGTGATTCCTGGTCATTGGCAGGAACTTTCAGAATTGAAAAATTATTCCGGCAGGATGGTCTATCGTCGGGTTTTTAATTTTTCTAAAGAGAAAGATAAAAGATACTGGCTTCGGCTCAATGGCGTATTTTACTGGTCTGCGGTTTATCTCAATGGTCTCCGCTTAGGAGCTAATCAAGGCTATTTTGTTCCTGCTGATTTTGAAATCAGCGAGATAATAGAAAATGGAGAGAATCAGTTAATTTTAGAGGTATTTTGTCTTGAGGAGGAGAATAAACTCAGTAAGAAACAAATTCTGGGCGTGTGGCATCATTGGGATTGCCTTTATCCGGATTGGAACCCGGGCGGTATCTGGCGGACAATAGAAATCCTCTCTTCAGGTCCGATTGCCATTCTGGAATCCGCTTTTCACACAGTTTATGTTCACCCTCAATATGCCCGGATAGAGGGTTTTGTTAATCTGGATTCTTTAGATTCAGAGGAATTGGAGCTGAAAATTTGTTTGATACCAGAAAATCATCAAGGAGCAGGATTGGAAAAAACCTGGACCGTGTCTGGAGAGAGAGGGCAGAGATGTTATCAATTCTGGTTTGATTTAAAAGAATATAGACTCTGGAACAGCTGGGATAGAGGCGAGCCAAACCTTTATCAACTCCAAATTGAGGTTTTTCCAAAAAATGAAGCTGGGGATAAAGATTTTTATCAGAGCCTATTTGGGGTTCGGACCTTTGTCTTAAGGGATTATATCGCTTATCTCAATGAGCAAAGGATTTTTTTAAGAGGCTCTAATTATGCGCCTTCAGATTATCAAATTGCGAGAGTTAAAAGCGAGCATTACCAAAAAGATTTTGAGCTTGCCAAAAGCGCTAATCTCAATCTCCTTCGGGTTCACGCTCATATAGAAAAGCCAGAATTTTATGAGCTGGCAGATAGAATGGGAATCTTGCTCTGGCAGGACTTTCCGCTTCAATGGGGCTATGACAGAAAAATTTTAGGAGAAGCACTCTTTCAACTGGGAAAAATGATTACCCACCTCCATAATCACCCCTCCATTGTTATCTGGTGTGTTCATAACGAGCCAATCAAAATCTGGGATACCAGAAAAAAACCCAAGGTAAGGGATTATCTCAGATTCGTCTCTTCTGCTTTTATTTATAGCTGGAACCGAGAGGTGCTGGACCAAAAACTATTTGCCCGAGCTAAATCCTTAGACCGGTGCCGAGCTATCCTTGATTGTTCTGGGGAAAAAGGAATTTTCAGAAAAGACCAGGGGGATGCTCATCTTTATTTTGGCTGGTATTTTGGAGCTTTAAAAAATCTTGACTATTTGGTTAAGAAAAAACCAGAGAGGCTTAAGTTAGTAAGCGAATTTGGTGCTCAATCCTTTCCTAACTATGAAAGCGCAATCAAGTTCATCCCAGACCAGCTGGAAAGACTTGACTGGAAGGAATTAGCGATAAAATTCCTGGCTCAACCGCGTCTTATTAAAAAATTTGTTCCGCTGGCAGGGAAAAAAGGGCTTAAAGAATATATCCAGGCGAGTCAGGATTATCAAAGCCTGGTTAATCGCTATTACATTGACCGAATCCGTTCTTTGAAGTATCGCCCTGCTGGAGGAGCGGTTCAATTTGATTTTAATGACCCAAATCCTGCGATTAGCTGGTCAGTGTTGGATTATTGGCGGAGCCCGAAATCCAGTTATTTTGAGCTTAAAAAAGCCTTTAGCCCGGTCTATGCTTTCAGCTTGATTCCGTATAAAAAATATAAGCTGGAGCAAAAATTAGCCATTCCGATTTTTGTGGTTAATGACCTGGCTCAAGAAATCTCTGCTAAACTTCAAGTGCGGATAGTCTCTCCGGTTCAAGAGGAGCTTTATCTGGAGGATTTTGAGCTTAGGCTGGAATCAGATTCTTGCGCGAAAGCCATTGCCAATCCCATCATAGAGCTCCGCTGGCTTGGGGAATATAAATTATTCCTGAGCTTAGACTGGTTAGATGAGAAATTGGAGAATGTCTATAAATTTAAGGTTCAGAGATAAATTACTAAGCCCTACCCACTGGCATACCGGGTTTTTCTAAAAGATGCTCTTGGGCGTGAAGCAGATGCTGGACAAAAAGTGGTTCTGGAAGTGCGCCCTCAAAGCCCATTACCTCATTGATTACTACCTTGGGCGTGCCCATTACTCCGTATTTTTGAGCCAGATGAGGAAATTCAGTTGCCTCTATTATGCTCACTTTTAGCTTGCGGTTCTCAAACGCAAACCTGCTGGCGCTGATTGCGGCTTTTGGACAATGAGGACAGGTGGGAATAACAAATATCTTTAGTTCCAGCTGGTTCTGAACTTTCTTAAGCTCCTCTTTCACTTTGAGATTAAGTCCGCTATCTCCCTTGCTCGCCATAATAATCACATTGAGCAGGGTGCTGAACTCATACCCAGAAGGAACCCCATAATATCTGAACCCAAAATCCTGCTCCCCGGATAAAACCACTACCCCTGGTATCCGCTCAATCTGATATCTCTCCACCTTTTCCTTCTCTTTTGCAAAATCATACAACTCCAGTGAAATCAGCCCACTAAGCTCTGCAAGCTCAGCTAAAAGCTCCCTGGTCTCTTTGCAATAATTGCATTCAAACTCCTGAGAAAAAACTAAAAGCTTAACCGGCTCCTTTAATTTTTTAAACTCCTCTTTTACCTGTTTTTTCATCTTCTCATCCAGAATCCCCATTTTTCCCTCCCTAAATTTTCTGATTTTCTATTAACCAGCGATAAGCAGATAAAGCGGATTTGGCGCCTTCCCCAGCTGAAATAATTATCTGCTTCTCTGGCACTGTGGTCACATCCCCGGCTCCAAACACCCCAGCAACACTGGTCCGACAATGACAGTCAACTATTATCTCTCCTTGGGAATTTAGCTCCAAAAAACCTTTAGCAAATTCTGAATT
>Ga0123519_10010460_pt1 | contig 13819 bp, 14 predicted proteins | sample YelNatPaOPRAMG02_FD_87396 | JGI IMG/M metagenome (GOLD analysis project Ga0123519, IMG submission 87396) | Hot spring microbial communities from Yellowstone National Park - Yellowstone National Park OP-RAMG-02 (version 2) | ecosystem: Environmental > Aquatic > Thermal springs > Hot (42-90C) ...
GCTGCCACCGCACCCAGCAGCATCGTCATGGTCTGGGTCGTCCCGGAAAGCATCCGCGCGATTTCTTTCATGTCCATGACAGTGAAGTTGTCCTCTTGGTGCGACGAGAGATGCCGTCGGGCGCGCAACACGCGGCGAATGTCGCGTTGGACTCGCTCGACTGAAACCCCGTCCCGCACCGAAACCTGGATGAGGCTCACGTCATCGTTGCCCGCGATGCGGCGCTGGAATGTGCGCAGGGGCACGACAATGATGTCGTCCTGATCCATCCCCATGGTGGACTGGCCCTTGGGTTCAATCAGGCCAATGACCTCACAGGAGATTTTTTCCAGCCGGATGCGTTTGCCAATGGGGCTTTGGCGGCCGAACAGTTTGCTCCGCACCGTCTCGCCAATCACACATACGGCGGTGCCGCTGCGCACATCGGTGGCGGAGAAGGCACGCCCTTCGCAAATCCGACGGTTGGTCAGGGGAAAGAATAGTTCCGAGGTGCCGGTGACGGTGGTGGCCCAGTTTTCGTTGCCGTGAATGGCGGTGATGGACCGGCTGCTGACCGGTGCCACGCCATTCAAGCCGGGGACATCCCGGGCGATCGCTTCGGCATCGGCCACCTTGAACGGCGACGCTCCGGAGGTTTGGCCCGGGCCCATGCGCTTGCCCGGAGGGGTCACGACCAGGTTGCCTCGGCGCGCTTGTTGTGTGACGTATTTCACCGGCTGCGGTTTGCGACTCAGCAGCGGAAAAAGTAGGCCGGCGGCCAGCACAGCAAGCCCGGCCCAAAGCCACCAACGGCGACGCCGCAGTCCGCCGCCTGACGGCGGCGGCTACGGGCCAGCGGGTAGCCGCCGGCGTAAGCCGGCGGATTGATCGAGCGGGTTGGCTTGAGTCCGCCGTCTTACGACAGCGGCTACGGTGCTACGGTGTTGGTCCGGCGAACCCCGTAGCCGCCGACGTAAGTGGGCGGAAAGGCAAGAAGAATGAGAGTTGGTCAGCCCAACATCGGCAGAAGTTTTTGGACTTGGAAGCCCGAGCGTAGCCGGCCATGCTGAACCGCGATGCGACCGGCGCTGCCTTACGTCACCGACCGGGTCTGCGAGCCGGGGCAGGGACAGGTTGTCACCAGAGCGAAGTTGTTGTGGCCAATTACCTGGGCCACATTTGGCTTGGTGGCGCTTGGCAGCCTTTGGGTGGGCGTGGCGAGCCTGAGGGGTGCCGATGCGGTGCGGGTACGGCGATTGCCGGGTAACCCGATCATCCGACCGGCCATGTTGGCTGGTGCGGATGGCCGCAACATCAATGGGCCGTCGCTGATCCGTGTGCCGGACTGGGTCGAATCGCCTCTGGGCCGGTACTACCTTTACTTTGCTCATCACCAGGGCCAGTACATCCGGCTGGCTTATGCGGACCGGTTGGAGGGTCCTTGGACGATTTACAAGCCCGGTGTGCTGCACCTGACCAATGTGCCTGCCTGCCGCGGCCACATCGCCTCGCCGGACGCGATCGTGGACCACGAACGAAAGCAGATTCGGCTGTATTTTCACGGGCCCGCTCGGGCGGTCTCGGGTCAAAAGAGCTTTGTGGCCTTATCCAAAGACGGTCTGCATTTCACGCCGCGGGACGATGTGTTGGGTATCTTTTATTTCCGGGTCTTTCGGCATGGCGACTGGTGGTATGCGCTGGCCAAAGGCGGCGTGCTGCATCGGTCGCGGGACGGGTTGACGCCGTTCGAACGAGGGCACAATCCGTTCCCGGGTGGGGACCAGCGGCGAGGCGACTTGAACGACCCCGGGCCGCGTCACGTGGCGCTGCACAAGGTGGGCGATACGCTGTGGGTCTATTACACCAACATTGGGGATGCGCCTGAGCGGATTTTGCGCGCGCGGGTAGAGCTCACACCAGACTGGCGCGATTGGCGGGCAGTGGAGCCGCAGGAGGTGCTCCGGCCTGAATACGACTGGGAAGGTGCCGACTTGCCGATTAAACCCTCTGCAGCCGGGCCATCACGCAGTCGCGAGCATGCGCTGCGGGATCCGGCGATCTTTGTGGACACCGACGGCCGCACTTACCTGCTCTACGCCGTCGCTGGTGAGTCCGGCATCGCCATTGCCGAATTGCCCTCGGAAGCATCCCGGTAACGGCCCTAGCATCCCGCTGCACCTGTAGGCTTAACGCTTTGTTGACTGAAGCCGGGCAAGCGGGGGCGTTGGGCTGTGCGGCGGAGGCAGCGCTGGGAGTTTGGGCGTTGGCGGTTTGCTGGCGGAACAGCCCGTTGCTTTGGCCAGGGTGCGAGTCGGGTCGAGCAGGCCAAGCTGGTGGTCGGAGCCCAGGTCGGCGCACGGGGCTGGATGCGCCTGCTGCTACGCGCTATTGGAGTTTTGCGGCGACCGTCCCATCGGCTCCCAGTGCTCGGGCTCGGCTTTCCTTTGTGGAGCGATGCCGGGTTCGCGCTCGACCCGTAGCCGGGGCGGCAGGCAGTTTTGCGGCATGAACCGGCGTCAATTTCTGAGTTTTGCGGCAGTTGGGGCTACGGTCTTGGCCAGCGCTCGACCGCTACGGGCCGACGCGAGGCCGCGTCGAATCAAAGCGGGGTTTTTGGGTGGGGCCCATTCGCATGCGGCTGAGAAATGGCGGCTGGTGCGTGAATCGGCCGATTACGAGTTGGTTGGCATGGCCGAAGAATCAGCGGGAGTGCGGGCCCGATTCGAAAAGCAAGGGGCGAGGTTTTTGAGCGTCGATGCGCTGCTTGAGGCGTGCGATGTGGTGTTGGTCGAGTCAGCTGTGGCGGACCACGCGCGTCATGCGCAGCAAGCCCTGGCAGCGGGCAAACATGTGCATCTGGAGAAGCCGCCTGCGGATAACCTGGCTGATCTGGAAGCGCTGGTGCGTTTGGCCCGGCAGAAGAACCTGATGCTGCAAGTGGGTTACATGTGGCGGTATCATCCGGGCTTTGGAGCCATCTTCGAAGCGGTACAGCGCGGTTGGCTGGGGCAGGTTTATCTGGTGCGCGGCATGATTGGCACTGAGCTTAGCGCCGAGCGTCGGCCCGAATGGGCCCAGTTCAAGGGCGGTGGTCTGTTCGAGTTGGGGTCGCATCTGATCGACGCTTTGATTCGGCTGATGGGCGAGCCGGTGTCGGTGACGTCGCTGCTGCGTGGGCATGGGGGTTTTGCCGATGCGCTGATGGACAACAGCGTGGCGGTATTCGAGTTTCCCAAGGCCATCGGGATGATTGTCAATTCGACCCTCCAGCCCAACGCAGGCCGGCACCGGGTGTTCGAAGTGTTCGGCACCAACGGCAGCGCCACGCTCCAGCCGATCGAGCCGCCCACGTTACAAATCGATTTGGCCAAAGCTGCCGGGCCTTACAAGGCGGGCCTCCAGACGGTGCCGCTGCCCAAATACGAGCGGTATGTCGGTGACCTGGCGGAGCTGGCTGCGGCGGTGCGGGGGGAACGCCCGCTCAACGTCACCCTCGATGAGGAACTGCGCGTGCAGAAATGGCTGCTGAAAGCTTGCGGGATGATATGAAGCGAACCTGGCCGGCAAATCAACTGCATGCGGGCGGCGCTGCCCGCGCTAGACAGCGCCGAGCATGCTGCAGCCGGGCTTGGGAGCTGGGCTGGGCCGCAACGCCGCTGAGGGACCGGAGTAGCTTTGGGGCCGGGCTGCATGTTCGAAGTTGTATCTTTGTGCTGGTGGCGGGGGCTACCCTGGGCTGCGGCACAGCGGCCGCGCAGCCGGGTGCAGTCCTTGATCCGCGCCACCTGGCCAACGGCTGGGTCATACCCAGCGAAGGTTATGCGGACCAACCTTACGTCGTGAAGACCGATGACGGGGCCTGGCTATGCGTGTTGACCACAGGCAAAGGGCCTGAAGGCGCCCCGGGCCAGCACATTATCGCGATGCGCAGCACCGACCGGGGCCGCAGTTGGGGAAAGCCGGTGGACATCGAACCGGCACACGGTCCGGAGGCCAGCTACGCCGTGCTGTTGAAGGTGCCCTGTGGCCGCATCTACGCTTTCTACAACCACAACACCGACAACGTGCGGGAGGTCAAAACCGAGACCGGCAGCGTGCTCAAACGGGTGGATTCACTCGGCCACTACGTATTCAAATACAGCGATGACCACGGGCGCACCTGGTCCGCGCGCCGGTATGAGGTGCCGGTGCGTGAGTTTGCGTGCGACCGCACCAATGTGTATGGCGGCAAATTGCGGTTTTTCTGGAATGTGGGGCGGCCGCTCCTATTGGATGGCGCGGTTCTGTTGGTGATTCATAAGGTGGGCGCCTTGGGCGCCGGGTTTTTTGCTCAGTCGGAGGGCGCCTTCATCAGGAGCCGAAACATTCTGTAGGAGCGCGATCCGGAGAAGATCCAGTTCGAGACGTTGCCCGAGGGCGATGTGGGTTTACGGGCGCCAGCCGGCGGCGGGCGCGTGGCTGAGGAACAGAGCTTGGTGCGGCTCAGCGACGGGTCGCTTTACTGTGTGTATCGCACTGCAGACGGCTGGCCAGCGTGTGCTTACAGCCGCGATGGAGCCCGCACCTGGACACCGCCGGCTTACAAGACCTACAGCCCAGGTGGCCGGCGGGTCAAACACCCGCGCGCAGCCAACTTCGTTTGGAACTGCGCAAACGGGAAGTTTCTGTATTGGTTCCACAACCATGGCGGGCCGTTCCTCCGCGATCCTAGTGGCGCCCGGCCGTATGAAGACCGCAACCCGGCCTGGCTGATGGCCGGACGCGAGGTGGACACGCCACAGGGTAAATGCATCGAGTGGTCCCAGCCGGAGATATTGCTTTACGATGACGACCCCTACGTGCGCATCAGCTATCCGGACTTGGTCGAGGACGGCGGCAGGTTTTACACCACCGAGACGCAAAAGAGCATTGCACGCGTCCACGCAATTCCCCAGGCACTGCTGGACGGGCTGTTTGGTCAATGGGACAACCGCCGTGTGACCACCAACGGGCTGATGCTGGATTTGCCGGCAAGCAAGCCGATGCCACGGCAAGTGCCCATGCCCACCTTGCCCCAATTCAACCAACGCGATCCCCACCGGGCTGATCATGGTGGCCGAGACCTGCGGCGTGGCTTTAGTATCGATTTGTGGTTCCGGCTCGATTCGTTGGCGCCCGGGCAAGTGTTGCTGGACAGCCGCGACGGCTCAGGCAAGGGCCTGCTGTTAGCCACCACCGAGGGTGGCACGGTGCGTCTGAGTCTGAACGATGGTCGGCAAGAATGTAGCTGGGCTGCAGACACCGGCTTGCTTCAGCCCGGTCGGCTGCATCATGTGGTGGTTACTGTGGATGGCGGGCCCAAGATCATCACGTTTGTGGTGGACGGGCTTTTGTGCGATGGCGGGCAAGAGCGCCAGTTTGGCTGGGGCCGGTTCAGCCCGACTCTGCGCACGTCCAACGGCGCACCGACGCTGCAGGTGGGCACACCAGTTCGGTCGTTGCGTCTTTACACCCGAGCACTGCGCACCAGCGAGGCAGTCGGGAACTTTCGGGCTGGGACTAGCGTTGTCCCGAGCCAGTGAGGTTTGGCCGGGGGGCCGAGGGATGTTTGTGGAATCGGACGTCTGGCGCGGGGTGGATGTGGCCTGAGTTGTGCCGGGTCGTGTTGGTGATCGGGGCTGGTTGATGCGCCGAGCAGCGCTGAAGGCCGGTGAGGCATTGCAAGGTTCGGCCAACCCCATGGGCTGGGATGGCCAGCAGGTGGCGCGCCGGCTAGCTAGCGCTGATGAGTGCCGCTCCAGCCTTTTCGCTGTAGGTCCGCATGGCCACAAGCTCGTCTGACGGACCGTCCACAGTTCACAGCACGCTGCTGGCGTGCGGGACAAACCCGGTGACGCCCTCGCTCGCGGCACTAGGCGCACTGGAAGCGACCGTCCGTTGTGCGAATGAGTGGCGGGCTACCATGCTTGGTACGTTGGCTGTGCCACGGCACGCGCTCATCCTGGCGTGCGAAGGCCACAAAATACAAATCGCCTTTGCTGTGGCCGTCCAAGATACCCTGTCGCCCTTCAGCACGGGCTCGCTACAGAAGCCCATTCGCCTTGGTGTATGCCGGGGCGGACCCGCTCGGCTCGTGCCCATCGACAGCCTCATGCGCAGCCACGACAATGTCGTCTTCCACACGGAAGGCCGCACACCTGCGCCGACGTTCTGTAGCTGGGGTGGTTGGGTGTCGCTGTTCTATGGCTGGATTCTTTCGATCGGGCCGCTGACCGCGGGTTGTTCGGACGGATTTCCAGTTGCACAATCAAAGCACCACAGCGGCCGTTCGCGACGTTCGGGCAGGGGAGTGGCATCAGAAACACGTTCGGCTAGACAAATCGGCGAGGCGTGACCGCGCCCGGACCCAGCCACTTTTCAGGAGGCGCGGCTGCTGACGGATGGCTCGATGAGCACGTTTGCCTCCGGCCAAGTGCCATCGGCCTGGGGCCCGAGTTGGGGCGACCAAGGTTCAGCCACGCCCGGTGCAGCGATAGGGACTCTTAGTGGGTAAGGCAACAAGGCCTTTGGGGAACCTGTTTTGCGGTTATTGCGGACGTGTTGCAGCCACACTCAAGGTGCGGGCCAAGAAGTCCCGAGTCAGCCGCGCTACCTCTGGGTCTGTAAACCCGCCGTGCCCGCCGCCTTTGACGGTGTAGAAGGTTACCGGCACGCTGGCCTTTTGGAGAGCTGTGGCCAGCAGTTGGCTCTGGTGGTGCGGGACCAAGGGGTCTTGGTCACCGTGAACGATCAAAAACGGCGGGGCATTCGAGGTGACGTAGGCGACGGGGTTGGCTTGGGTAACCTTGTCCTTGAGCTGGTGGATGGGGCCACCGATCAGCTCCGATTCGGGTGAGTCGAGTACGTCATGGCGCATGCCGTTGGGTAGGCGATGGGCGTCCATTTGCAGAAAATCGGTGGGGCCGAAATAATCGACCACAGCCTGCACAGCGCTTGATTGGTCTAGGTGCGGGCCCACATCGAATTCGCGCGTGTGCCCGGCGGTGCCCAGCAAAGCGGCCAGATGCCCTCCGGCCGAGCTGCCCCAGGCGGCGAAGCGGTGTGGGGCCAGACGATACTGGGCGGCATGTGCGCGTAGCCAGCGGACAGCAGCTTTGCAATCTTGGATTTGGGCTGGGAACTTCGCGTGCTGGCTGAGGCGGTAGTTGATCGACGCTACCGCGTAGCCCTGGGTCAGGTAGGTGATGGGCACGCCTTGCTCTTTGCTGCCTGTGCGCCAGGCGCCGCCATGAATCCAAATGATGAGGGGCAGGTTGGTGCCGGCCTTCGGGAGATACAGGTCGAGGGTGTGACGTTGGTGGCCGTCTGGCACGTAGGCCAGGTCGCGGTGAACAATCGAACCCGCTGGCAGCTTGGATGGTGCGGGCCGTGGACCGGGCTGGGCGTCTGACACGGAGGCCCACAGCGACAAAGCCAGTAGGCTGAAAGGGACTTGGCAGGGTTTCATAAGCGGCATCTAGGTTCAGCGTTCGCCTTTTGCACTCTAGCCGCAGCGGTGTTCACGCTGGAGAGCAAATGCCCGCCGCTGTGGTCCACCGGAGCGAACCGGCGGACGGATTGCACACGATCAAGGCCAGTGTGCCGGCGCAAGAGTCAGGCTACCGGGCTTTGGCTGTGACGTCAACCGGTTGCCGCCAAGCAACCTCAGGGAGTGTCGAGGCCCTGGGAGTCTGTCGGACGTTCGACGTAAGGGCTTGATAATCAAGGATGAGAAATTTTGGCACGAAGGATTAACACCCTGCAAATCAACATGTTATGAATGTGAGACCTGCTAAGTCAGACAGATTCCTAGGCTTGAGGCTGCCGGGCAGTCTTGGGAGTTGAAGCGGGCTTTAGGCGATGCCAGGCTGGGAGGCCAGCGGGTGGGTGTAGTCGGGAGCGCGGCATGGGAGGCTAATCAGCCTTCAGTGGGGTGGGCTTTGAGCAGTGCGGGGAGGCTGGTGCGACTTGCGGTCGAACATATTAACAGCTGGCGTTATGGGACCGATCAGAACTGCGAAACTATGGCTCGGCACCTAATGCCATGCGAAGCGGTTGTCTGGCGGCCTGCACATAGGTGGCGAGGTAAGCTGCGTGGCCTAGCCGCCACACTAACAACAGGGCCATGTTCAGCACGCCAAACGCGGCCTGGCGGGAAATCCGCGGCAATGGTCGTGCCTGTCCGGACCACAGGCCGTGTGTGAGGGTTGCGGCAAAAGCGATTGGAATCATGCGGACTTGGGGCTAGGTTAGGGGGCGTGTTCGAGTATCCGAAACGGTACGAGGTGATCGTGGTCGGCGGCGGGCATGCGGGCGCAGAGGCTGCGCTGGCCGCAGCGCGGTTGGGTTGCCAGACGTTGTTGCTCACGATCAACCTGGATACTATCGGTCAGATGTCATGCAACCCTGCTGTGGGCGGTTTGGCCAAGGGGCATTTGGTGCGGGAGATTGATGCGTTGGGCGGCGAGATGGGGAAGAACACGGACATGACCGGCATCCAGTTTCGGATGCTTAACACCAAGAAAGGTCCGGCGGTCCGTGCCCCCCGGGCGCAGTGCGACAAGAAGGCTTACCAGTTCAGGCTCAAATGGGTATGCGAACGGCAACCGAACCTAGATTGTAAACAGGGCGAGGTCTGTGAGCTGATCATTGCAGACGGTAGGGTTTGCGGGGTGGAGACAGCCTTGGGCGTGCGTTTCTGGGGTGAGGCTGTCGTGCTGACCACAGGCACGTTTTTGCGTGGCTTGATCCACATAGGTGACCGGCAGTTGGCTGGGGGCAGAGCTGGGGACCCGCCTGCAAGTGGGTTGTCGGCCTCGCTGATCAAGGCTGGCCTTGAGCTGGGTCGGTTTAAAACTGGCACACCGCCGCGCGTGGCCAAGAACTCGATAGACTTTGGCAAGACGACAGTCCAGCTAGGAGACGAGCCGCCACCGCGGTTCAGCTTTTGGGCTGAGGATGTGTTCCACGTGGAACATCAGGACCAGAAAGGCATGGCCCGTCGCGCGGCCTCTAGCGCCTACATCCCCGGCTCGCTGCTGGACCGGATCGGCAGCCAACTGCCGTGCTACATCACCCACACCACGCAGGCCACTGCCGACATCATTCGCAAGAACCTCCACAGGTCGCCCCTCTACGGCGGCATCATCAAGGGTATCGGACCACGTTACTGCCCATCCATCGAAGACAAGATCGTCCGGTTTGCCCACAAGCCAACCCACCAGATCTTCTTAGAGCCGGAAGGCTGGCAGACGGACGAGTTTTACCTGAACGGCTTTTCGACTTCGCTGCCTTTCGATGTCCAAGTGCAACTGGTCCGGACCATTATCGGGTGCGAGCGTGCAGAGATCATGCGGCCTGCCTACGCCATCGAATACGACTATGCCTTCCCGGCTCAGCTATGGCCAACGCTGGAGACCAAATGCTGCGCAAACCTATTCTTGGCAGGTCAGATTAACGGCACCTCCGGCTACGAAGAGGCCGCAGCCCAAGGGTTGATTGCTGGCATTAACGCAGCCAGAAAAGTGCGTGGCTCGGACCCCATAACCATCCCGCGTGACTTGGCCTACATTGGGGTGCTGATCGATGACTTGGTTACCAAGGGCACCGACGAACCGTATCGCATGTTTACCTCCCGGGCTGAGCACAGGCTCTTGCTTCGGCAAGACAATGCTGACCTGCGCCTGGGCGAGCTGGGATACCGCATTGGGCTACTGTCAGCCGCCCAATACCGGCGGATCGAGCACAAACGCCAACTAATCAAGGCTGAGTTAGCCAGGCTGCAGCAAACCAAGGTCGGCAGCGAGACCTTGGAGCAGATACTCCGTAAACCCGAGGTTGCCTACCGCGATTTGCCCAGTCGAAACGATGGGCTGCCGCAGGACGTAGTCGAGCAGGTCGAGACGGAGGTGAAATACGCCGGCTACATTGCACGACAACAAGTCGAGGTCCAAAGGCTAAAGGAACTTGAACAGAAGACTATCCCGCCCGACTTCGACTACGCGGCTGTGCCCGGGCTAAAAACTGAATCCCGGCTTAAGCTGCAGAAGATCAGGCCCACAACCGTCGGCCAAGCGGCCAGGATTCCCGGTGTGTCGCCATCGGACATCAGTATCCTGCTGGTCTGGCTGAAGCGATTGTCGCAGTAGGGACTAGACATCTCCTCCCGGACCAGCCTTTGAGCAACCGAGTAAATCCGGATAGATGTGCGACGGTGGTCGAGTCGGTCTGCGAGTTTGACGGCCTGTTGCTTTCAGCTACAGGCTCGATCGCCGCTTCGGCCTTAATCGAACCGTTGGCAGCGACCAAGCTCGACAAGGCGACTATGCTTGGGTTCGAAGCCATGGCGCTTTGGTTTCTGTGTTCGGGTTTCTGGCAATCCGAGTCTGATTCTGGACCAGGGCGTTCTATCTGCAACAACGGAACAAGGGGTGTCCGCATGACACGGCAGTGCGGGCGCCGGGCTACGAGTGGCAGCGGGTGATCTTCCGTTGCTGGCAGGACCGGCAGCCCTACGACGAGGCGCGGTATGAAGCGGCGTTGCCCAAAGCGGGCAGCCCGGTGGTGGCGCTGTTTGACCGCGTGGAGTTGGGCAAAAACCCCTGGAAAAACCCGACAAAAAATCCTAAAACAACCGTTGACGGATTACCTCAGAGGTGAGCTCAGCGACAGCCGCCCCGCCGTGATAACGCCCGTGACCTCCGCAAACCAGAACGCTCCATCGAAGCCGGGGATTGTCGAACTGCGAAGCGGGGCGGCTGTTCGCTCCAGTGCCCTTGTTAGCCTGCGTTTTATGTAACTCGATCATTTCGGACCCGGAAACGGAAGCGACAAAGGTACGTCAATCGGCGGCGGATGGTTCCAGTAGGTGACGTGGTCGTAGTAGAGGGATTTCAGTTCGCGTTTGTCAGCATCGACTTCCGCCTCGACTTTGCATTTCAAATCGTCGTGTGCCTCGTTCTCTGCCAGCCAGGAAATCGAATAGCGCGGAATCCCCGGCAAAGCAGGCTTCGTGACCTGTGGCTTGAAATCCATGCACAGCAGGTTGGTCGGGTAATTGAGCTTGGCGATGGTTCGTCGGATGAGGCCGACAGCCTCTTGCTCAGTCATGTTCCACTTGCCCAGCAGGTCTTTAACGAGTTTGGGCTTGCGGTCATTGTTGAACAGGTTGTCCGGCGCGTAGAAGCCGTTGACCATGCTGTTGCGATAGACGAAGCGCCAGCCATTACTCAGTTCCAGTTCAGCGTGCGGCCAGCCACCGTTGTCGTGCAGTTCAAATCGGGCGACATGGTTGGTCGTCAGCGGGCGGGGTACAGGTAAACTCAGTTTGGCCCCGTAGTCGTCCACCGCCCGAAGCACAATTGGGATGAGCTTCCATGCGTACTCTGGGTTCAGCTTCGGTGGACGGTAGGGGACGAATCCGTTTCCGGCTGGCGGGACCAAACTCACCTTCGGCGGCGGTCGCTCCAGATTTTGCCTGCGGAGCAAGAGGCTTTCTACCCGCTTCACGTCGGCGTTCACCTCGACTTCTGCGCTCGTTCCGCCCACAGGGTTAACCCATTGAACTCGGTAGCGAGGAACGACATTGGTGCCGACTGTCTCGAGAGGTGGTATCCGAGCTTCCTGTTCAGCGAAAACGTACTCCAAAGGAATGCCCAATTTCTTGATCGTAGCGCGTGCCAGTGCCACCGCCTCGTCCGGTGTCATTCGCACGGTGCCGAAGTATTTCGGGACTTCATGCGGGTCCTGAAGACCGAAGTAGGCATGCGGACTCGCGAATGAATCCATGTATCCGAACTGAAACCCGAAGTGCCAGCCGCCTGTGATTTGGATCCCGCCCCCAGCAATTGCACCGTCCTTGTTTCGCCACGGCAGGACTCCGCATCCAACGACGTGCTCAACTCTTATGGGATGCGGCACGGGCAAATCCAGCTTCTGAGCAAAATCAGAAACGTAGGGTAGCACTGCCAGAAGGACGGCGTTGGAGTACTCCGCCGTGACGCGAATGAATCCAGTAGTTGTGCCTAACTGAAGAATCATGGTCTATGGCCAGTCGTTCTTGCGGTTGTACTCGTCAAATCGCAAATCGTTGTAACCATAGACACGCATTGCGCTGCCCAGTTGACTCGCCCCGCCCGGCGGCCAGTTGGAGCCGCTGCGTGCGTCCTCAATCGCCCTCGTGAGCCTTCCGAGCACGGGGTTGCCTTTGTTAACTGACCAATTCCCCACAGTGATCTGGTTAAGCCCCTCCTTTCCTTTCACTTTCGTCTGAACCACACCATCAACACTCCCCCGCCAACCAGCAACGCCCAAGTCGAAGGCTCTGGCACCGGACTGGCAAAAAGCGGCGTGTTTGGAATGGAATTGTATGCCCAGCCCAGCAGCATCCCGCCCGCCTCCGCCGCCATGATGACGTCGAAGTAGCCGTAATGCCATCCGTCCTCCAACTCGAAGCCGATGCCGATGAAGCCACGCGCACCCGGACTCCCGGGCCATTCGCTGGATGAGCCGCTGCTCAACTGTATCGCAATGGCGGCAAAGGCGATTTCTCCGGGCGAAACGTAGCCTCCAAGGAAATCGCTAGAACGCCAGCCCAAGGAGGGTTCGAGCGAAGAGCCAATTTCAAATCCCTCCTCTAAGCGCGCAACCGGCCCGCCAAGATTTGGGGGAGGGTCAATTCGGTAAACGACCCGGTTTGCCCGCTCGGTCCGCAGCCCCACAAAACCCACGTCCGCACCAAACGTAAAATCCGTAAGACCGTCGCCGTTGAGGTCAATCGGATACAGGAATTGGTTCAGCATATCACTCTGAATCACCATCGGTTGTGGCAAGACTGTTGTCATGATCGTGCCTTGCGCCAATAAGGGTGTGGCAGCCGGGCCTAGAAGCCCGACTGCCGCCAGCATCAAACTGAGCACTCGCACGCTCATTGCCCTCTGCGCAACCGCCAGAAGCGGTATTCGTCTGCGCTGGTCAACTGCACCGTGTTGGTGCCGCTCTCGGCCAGCACCGACCCTGCCGCCGTCCAGTCAGTCAGATTCGTGGAGGTCAGGATGGTGAAATACGCCCCAGGGTCGGCCACAAACGTCAGAAGAAATTCGTTTGTACTGGGCGACTTTTCCAGCGCGGTAATGACGGGTGCGGGCGGCGTCACCCCGCCCAAAACCACTGAAGCCTTCTGCGTGCTGGGCGCGGGATTACCGGGCAACCCGCCGGAGTGCGTTACGGTGATGCGATACTGACCCGCCGACGGTGAGGCAATCGAAACCCGCTCCACGTTGTTCCGGTTGTCCACGCCACGGGTGGCGGCAGCGGCGCGCGCCGCTGCCGTCTTGTTCGTCAAGTCTGGATTCAGAATCCACGGACGAAAAAGCGTGCTGTCCAAGAGCCGTTCCACGACCACGTCAAGGTTATTGACCAGCATTGGATTGGGCATGTCCGCCGCCGTGATGTTGGTGATGGCTGGCCCCGGCGGGTCGCTCCACGCCACCGTTACGGACAGCGGCTCCGTGCCGCTGGCGGTAACCACCCACGAAACCGACTGTGTCGGTGACAGAGTGAACTCTTTGATGAGCGAGCCACGACCCCAAGCAAAGTCCTGCTCCACGCGCTCCACCGCACGTCGGGCGTTGAAGATGCCGTGCCCCATCCGATAGTCCGGCCCCTCCGCGCCCACGTCATCTACCGTGTCAATAGCCACGGCCTTGAGCGTGGAATTTAGCCAAGCGTCCGCAGCGTTAGTCAGGCCCGGATACAACTGCGCCCGCCGCTGCAACACCAACCCCAGCCCGCCAACCACGCCGGGCGCGGCGAAGCTCGTGCC
>Ga0123519_10010465_pt1 | contig 13812 bp, 12 predicted proteins | sample YelNatPaOPRAMG02_FD_87396 | JGI IMG/M metagenome (GOLD analysis project Ga0123519, IMG submission 87396) | Hot spring microbial communities from Yellowstone National Park - Yellowstone National Park OP-RAMG-02 (version 2) | ecosystem: Environmental > Aquatic > Thermal springs > Hot (42-90C) ...
GCGGGTTCAAGTGCTGGTTACGATGTTTTTGGCTGTTGTCGACGCATGTCACGCACAGGAGGGAAATGAGGGTCTATGCTTTGCTTGTCATGTCGATCTTGGATGGCGACTGCCCAGGTGCGCCCTTCGCTGTGGTGATGCGTGACTGTAAGCGAATCTTCTCAAATGTCCGCCTGACAGTATCCCTAGAGCGTCGCGCTGTGGCGTATGAACGCTTCACTCACCGCCAAGTATATGCGTTTAAGGGCCACAAGGGTCTCGTCTCGACGCCATGCCGTTTTCCACGCCCGTTGCTGTGCCCTTTGATCGCGAGCTCGTTCTCGGCGGTGCGCTAATCCATCCCGCGCAACAGCGCGGCGCTCTAGGGATACTGTCAGGCGGACATTTGAGAAGATTCGCTTACAGTCACGCATCTCCACAGCGAAGGGCGCACCTGGGCAGTCGCCATCCAAGATCGACATGAGAAACAAAGCATAGACCCTCATTTCCCTCCTGTGCGTGACATGCGTCGACAACAGCCAAAAACATCGTAACCAGCACTTGAACCCGCGCTCAGCGTCCATGGACTGCTGCCAACAGAGCTGGAGTGAAAGGAAAGAACGGTGTCCATAAAGTTCCAGGCAAGTGAGGAGAAACGGAAGCACTTGCAGCGCATGCGTGCAAGGGCTACGGTTCATGTCAATCGGAAGATACCCAAACTTTAGCGCTTGCGCGGAGATAGTCTAGTGGAGACGTTCGACTCTCTTCGGACATGGGCATAAGATACCCGATTCGCGGTCACCTCAATCGCCACCGATAGACATACAAGTGCTCCGCTCGGTCTCGCGCACGTCGACAAGGATGCACAGCCTCGACACACGCGTGCGATGTGCGATCCACAGGCTGCAAGCGCCGGTGAGCGCTCCAAGCGAGCGTACCTTGGTTTGGACCTGTGTCCGCTGTTCGCTTCCATGGGCAGAAAGCGGCGTCTCGAGAGCGGCTTTACGAGAGTTTTGAATCCAAAGGATGAGCGGATTATTCAGAAGGAAAAATCTAAAGAAAAGCTGGCACCACTTGTTCAGCGACCTCGCGATGAGGAGCGCCTGGGCGCAGTGCCTCCAGAGCTGTTCTTTCAGTACAACACGGCGCTCGGGCCACCCTTTCGAGTGCTTATCGACACAAACTTCATCAATTTTTCTATTCAGAACCGAATTGATCTTCAAAAGGGTCTAATGGATTGCCTGTTTGCCCCCGCGAAAGCTTGTGTGACGGACTGTGTTGTTGCAGAACTCGAGAAGCTCGGACGCAAGTACCGCGTAGCACTGCGTATTGTCAGAGACGCTTCGCTGGTGCAGCGCCTCAAGTGCACACACAAAGGGACTTATGCAGATGATTGCATAGTTGAGCGGGTTATGGCCCATCGTGTATTCATCGTCGCCACCTGCGATCGGGATTTGCGGCGACGGTTGCGGAAAATTCCCGGTGTGCCTATTATGTACATCGCGCAGCACAAGTACACCGTGGAACGAATGCCGGATGCGTTTATGGCCCCGCGGGTGTAATGCGCAAACGTAGCCCCGAGCGAATACGTTTTCGTGGCATGCGACTCTCCGGTTCATTGCAGTCGGCAGAGTCGTGGTGAAGCGGAATAGCTTCCAACAGGGATTTCGTGAGCATTTTCTCCTTAGCTTAGCGGAATGCGCCACGATTTGGGACAAGAACTTTGGGACATGGCGCCTTCAACCCGTATGGAACGCATGCGTCGGGGATATCGATCCTGGACTGCCCCTGGCCTTCTCGGGGAACTTGTGAAATCGCGTTACGTTCGCAGAGGCCCAGGTGGAGAGGCGGGGCACTATATCGTGTTGAGCACACTCGCCTGCAGGTCTGCGAAGCGCTCACATGTTGCAATGAACGCGTTTCCTCTGCGACCTCGCTTCGAGTTGTACTAGTGACATGATACTTGCTGACACGGCCTACGGAGAAACCGCCTCTAATGTCGCGTTTCACTAGGGCACGAATCGCTGCGTGAGACGCTGGACTCGCAGATAAACATGGCATCTGTAAATTCCAAAGCAGTATTTGAGTCTCCGCAGATTTCATCAGGACGTCCGCTTTGGAATGTCTGCGTACATTCCGAGCGATCAACGAGTCCTGCCCCATATCATTTTCAGCATTCCATGAAATACGATTCGAGCTCTTCATGGCTCTCTGGGGAAAAAAATCAAAGCGTATCGGTTTCAGCGGATACCCGACGCGGATACAAGTCCATCGTGAGCACAGACGCTCCGTCTGAAGCGGCTTACGTACACGACGTCAAATGTGCAAGAAAGATATTGTTCCAGAACAGGTCGCATTCGTCTTGAGCAGGAGCTTTTGTTTTAAAGCATCTTGTACAGTATCTCGGTTGGTCCAATATGCAGCGAGTGTCCAGCGTTGCTTGCTATGGTGGCGCGAACAAGTCCGAACCCGCTCTCCCTCACTCGCACCAACTTCACCTCTACCACAACTCCGTGATCGACTACAGCTGCGGGGAGGTCTCGCGGCCACTTGAAGCCACTGATTCGAGCCACGACGCTCGTTCCGGAGACGCGCTGCGAGCTCGCGTGGAGCAGAGCGAGCCCACTTTGCCCCATGGCCTCGAGAATAAAAGCACCGACCGACGCAACAGGAAAATCCCCGGGAATTGGGGCAACGCTCTGGGCAACGAGATGATTTCGGGGCTCTAGACGAAGAATTTTCGCGAGCACTCTCCACGGCGGCCGCTGAAAGAGCAGCCCATCTACATCCCTCAGCACAGTTCGCACGTCTGAGGCGTGCATAGAGTCAGCTCTGGAGCCAACGCCTCGCCTTGCCGAGGCCTGCTTCCGCTGACCGGCCGTCGGCCAGCCCTAGACGCCCGCGAGCGAATCCTTAGAAGCGTCAACGCTCTAGGCAGCTTTCAAAACTACCAGAGGCGCAAGCGCCCCAGTGGCTCCACGTTTACTCGAGAAGACTGTCGCGTTTCCGTTGCAGCAGGCGCTGAAAATGCCAGCCAAAAGCATTGATGGTAGAAGCCCTCCCCCCAAAACAATGAATTCCTGAGCACAGAGACGAGTATGAATCAACGATGATTTTCGCTGGTTGCGGCGGAACTTTGTCGTTCCTGTGAGAAAAAAAGCAAATATGGAATCGTCGGTGTCTAACGACGTGCCCAAAGTTGCGCTGATGTGGCGAAAACAATGGAGGTTACCATCGGCAATCCTTGACCTAAGGTCTACGCATGCGTCTGTTTGGATAGCGCTTTTCATTGGCCAGGCTGTCCACGGGGTGCATCCGTGTTTCGTGCGCTCATGGAGTAGCACCGCATGCTACGGACTTTTCCGTCAGAGGCGGAATGATCCTCGATGGTATCCTGTCAATTGCGGAGGCTGTTAAAAGCTGGACGGTCTTCTCTGGGTACAGACGCCGAATGCGATGCTCTGTCACTCGTGCGCAAGCTGTCTCTCCAGTATATCTGCTTGCATGCTGCCCCAGTAACTGCCGATATACCATTTAGAATCACATGAACACCCGTGCTCGAAGAGCACTGAATCCCTTCTGCATTCGAGCCCAGAGCGCGGGGTTGCGAACCGCGCCACAGATACCCGACCTGCTCGCTTATGAGACGACGTGCGATGCACGCTCATTCCGAGCGAAAGCTTACTCGTCTGTGTGCGTTAAGACGGCCATCGACACCTCCAGACGGCACGCACACCGACTGGAATCGGCATAAGTTAGCGCACACCACGCTGGCTCCCTCGAGTGTCTCAGACTCCAACAGGACCGATCACTATTCTCCAAATAAACCGTTTCAGAGGCTCATGACCAAGTCATGAGCGGCGCTAGAATTGTAGCCCCAACCGAGGTGCTTTCTGGGGACGTGCAGGATACGCAACGCCAAGCAGATCACTTGCCTTCTCCGCACGATAAGCGCGCAATCGTCCTCTTCTGTGCTTGGTCACCAGCAATGTCGGGTGCGTATGCAGAACCTGCGGTGCGAGCGCCTTCGAATAGCGATTTGTCTGCAGCCAATCTTGACAAGTACGGGCATCCATTCGCGCATGAAGCTTCAAGACAGCGACATTCAGCAAGCTTAAAACGAGTCGTCTCGAACGTTTGCTGCTGGGCCTACGTAACGAAATGCCGTGCGGGGTCGTCATTCGCCCGTTGGAGCCACGCACTGTCCCAAGCTAGGGCACAAACTGCGATCGTGTCGACGCTTCAGCAATACCCTCGGCACTTTACAGACACTTTCGCAAGACACTTCACGCGCGCGCACAGGCAGACTAGTCTCGAGTGCTGGTACCAACAACGCCCCCAAAGCCCGGCTTCCTGGTTTTCAAGCAGCCTCCCGTCCGGCTACATATGCTTCCAGAGAACGCACTTCTTGTGCTGTTGCACCATTAATTAAAAAGTGGCCGGCCCAACGATCACGGATTAGGGTTCGTGCCAGCTCCAGGTCGCCCACATGACTCGTAACCTCTAGAAAGCGAGCGTAGAAGCGGCCATCTATTGGTGCCCCTAGAGGCCGCAAACGATTCCATACTTGAGACAGGAATCGAAACTGCTTTTGCTGGTCGACGAGACAGACACAAGTCAAATCTTGAAAAGTCTGCTCGTTCACGCCTGGACTCTTCTCGATAAGTTCATCGAGTGCCGATAGCGCGAGATCGTCTCGACCACTAAGCATCGCTGCTTCTATGAGCGCGTTATAGACCTCGGTTCGAACAGTGTAATACTTGGTCTTCACCAGTGAAAAAATCTGATAAGCGCTGTCAACATCTGCTCGCAGACCATTCGCTCGAATAAGCAGCGTGTATATGACCTGATCGGGCACAAAAGACGGATCCTCGCGCATCACTCGAAGAAAGACGCTGAGCGCAAGCGCCGGCTCTCGTGCCTGCAGACAAGCGCTCATCTGCGCTGAAACGGTTCGAACGTTCTCATGAACTCCATCATTACGCATTTCCTTCGCGAGGCGCAGGGCACTCCAGAGGCGACCACTATCACCGTAACCGCTGATCATCATCGAATAGATTTGCAAAGGCAACGGCCGTGGCATGCGTTCTACGATTTTCTCTGCCAGATCAAAGCGGCCGGCTTGTATGCAAACCTTCACAAGCTGCGTATTGGTGTAGCCATCCGGCATGGTACCATGCTGTCGCATTGTATCCGCGAGCTTAAGCGCCTTTTTCCAATCATTTGCTCGCACATAGCCTTCGAGAAGACAGTTGAAGAGGTGACTGTCCGGCTCCAGGCGTTTCTTGTACAATATATCGTTCAAAACTTCCTCTGCTTTTTCGAGCTTGTTAGCGGTCACGTAGCCTTTGACTAAAGTGGTATAGGTCACAAGCGACGGCGCGCAGCCCGCTGCACGCATCTGGTCAAGTACCAGCTGCATTGCCTCCACGCGACCGCGCCTCGCATGAGACTTGAGGAGGATGTTATAGCTGACTTCATTCGGTGCAATGCCCTGAACATCAACCATCTCCCCGAACACTTGATGAGCTTTGTCAACGTCCCCAGCGGCCACGCATGCATTCATTACCGCATTATAGGTGCGTAGCGACGGGCACAATGCCAGGTTGTCGCTCTGCTCCTCGTTGTTTAATGTTCGGCACCGAGCTTGCAGCTCGTTGAGTATTTCGACAGCCTTGTCGGCCTGACGAAGGCGACCGTATGCCACAATCAGCGTCGTGTAGCATTCGATATTCGGAGAGCCCAAAACCAAAGGCTCCAGTTCATGGAAAATGCGAATTGCAACATCCGGCTTCTTCCGCCTAATGCATGCCATCATTAGGGTATTCAGCTGGCCGTTCTCAATCGGAGTTTGCGCCTCTCGCAGCGCACGAATATCTCTCCAAAGACGCTTGTAGTCGCCCGTTTCACGGAATTCGACCAAAGCGTCTTCGTAGCTGACTGCGTGTGTATCGGGATCGCCCAGGGTGGCGGCCCCCTCCACAGGCGCCACTGGGGCATCGGATTCCGCGAGCTTCGACACCCTGCCCCTGTGAGATATCCCATGCTCTGAACACGCTCGCAACGTTTTAGCATGCAGCTGAGTCACTTCTAAAAACAATCTATTATCAGTTACGTTACTGAAAGTTAGAAACGCTCGTTCAGAAACAGAAAGTCTCTGGCGTACGTCACTATGCGCGTACCGAACTCCCTGTCCGTACAAGATGCTGAAGGTGTAACAGCGAGACTTCACGTTTATCGTCGTTTGTCGTCGTTCGTTGCCTAGCTCTCTCTTCGACAATAAACGGAATAATGCTTGCGATGGTACAGTAATAAAGGAGCTTTCGAGGCCACGAACTTGGTGGTGACTCGGTTCGTGGCACTTGCAGGCCGCCTCCATCACAAGGTCAGAGGATGCTGAACTTGACGATTCCTTTCGCATTGCTATTTCATTTCATCAGCTCCAGAGTGCTGTCGCACGTCAGACCTCTTTCTGCTTCCAGTAAACAGACACAATCAAACAAGGACCCGTGACAAGGTGTACAGCGTGAATCCGCGACTCCTTTCACCTTTGCAGCTCCAAATGAAGTTGTGAACTGGGGCGCGGAAAAGGCGCGCGCTGTGGACGACGCCCCCACCACCCCATGCTGGCTGGGACAGCGTGCAGACCACCGCATCAATATCCTGGAAAACTGTTCTGTTTCCAGCTACGAAGCGAACCCAGCGAAACGATGCTGGTTAAAGTCAAGACTTTAACAGGCAAGGAGGTCGAGTTAGATATTGAACCGCACGACCCTATACAGAGGATCAAGGAGCGCATAGAGGAAAAGGAAGGCATACCGCCGCAGCAGCAACGATTGATCTTTGGAGGAAAACAGCTCGCCGACGATCGTTCCGCAAGAGAGTATAACATAGAGGGAGGCTCGGTCCTTCATCTGGTTCTGGCGCTCCGTGGCGGTCACGTTTGCTAGGCTCGTCAGCTGATCGCTTTTGTGGAACCTACTTGACAGGGATTCGATGAGTAACCGTTGGTTTCACGGAGTAACCCGAGTTGCCGCAGCAAAATGCAGCAACGCGTCCTTCAGTCGTCGCTGGCGGAAGACGCGAGCGTATGCCTGTAAGTCTTGGTCCTAGGATATTGGCAAAACGTTTCAAGGCACCAGCGCTGTGTGGCATCTAATGTTTGGAAAACGGGCAGGTGGCACTCGTCCGACATAGAACCTGGCGCACGATGGCTCGAAGTAAGGTCTGCCTGTGGCAGGAGTTGACGTTCAGTGGTATTGAATGATGGAACACCATTATTGCTCAGGAATTGCCCAGAGAAATCGTTGCTGTTGTGTATAGAAGGTGCTCTAGCATTGGTGGATCGCCCGGCCGTGCGCTACCACTGCACTACCCGAGGCAAGTCTTTCTCCGTTCCTCTCCTGGCGACTGGTTTTTTTGGTTAGATACCTTCAGTGTTTCAGTACAATGCGTACGCTGAGTACGAAACCATTTTCTCGAAAAATCGCTTGACACAAAGCCGCTGGACGCTTGGGAAGCACGATACATTACCGGTTGCTGATCAGGGCATTCGAGTCTGGTTGCAAAAAGTTCTTGCGCGCATGGTTACAGGTTGATTTACAACATAGCAAGCCATTCGCTTTCCTATTCCTTGCCATATGACTTTCGCTTAGCTTTCTGGAAACCATCTCGCGCGTCGCTCTGTATTGCAGTTTCCTTTTCTCTGGCATTTTCCGACGTGCACCTGTGCTCGTGGTGCATGAATGTCGCCGTCAACGCATTGATGGGAATCCTACAGCATCGATTCCTGCACTCGCTGTATGCTTCCGTCGCGGGGTCGCCGGAATACAGCGACCGCACGCTACAGCACGTCTAGCGCCATAGGCTACCATCAAACGACGCAGCTTATCGGTCATTTCCGTCTCCAACTGACCAAACAAGTTGTCGAATGCACGCTTATTGCATTTGTACATCCGAGACCGTTTGCAACCTCAGCGCAGTCTCATGCACGCCCATCAAAGATCGTTTCTGTGTGCCAGTCAGGCGCTCATTTTCTCTCTGAACGAAGCGTACAAAGTATCTCTCCCCGACTGATGCGGTGCTCCGAAAGTCGAGCTGCGTCCTGGCCCAGACATTTCATTCGCTGATATCCCTTCTGAAGTCCATCATGCCTGGTTTTTGTTGCTATCCAGCTCGGGGAAAGTTGAGCAGCTTCATCAGCTTTATGCTTAGGCAGCAGGCACTAGCCTTGTGATTCAAAGCTTTGACGACGGCCATGGATTTCTTCTATTCGAGATTTCCGCCCGTTACATGCCTCTCTTTTCAACTACTGTAAACGGATAAGAATGCATCTCGTTGCTCGATTCGGGCATAGTTCTACAAAATTGCATGCAGATCGATATTCCATCGGTCTCCATAGAACCTGTAAACCTCTCTGTGTTCCCTTCCTGTAAACCAGAAAAATTGAACGAGCACCCTGTGTGCTCTTCTTGACACCGGCTGAGTGCTCGTATTTGCTCACAGGCACCAGCCACGGCTCACTGAGGACGCCATTTGGTACCGAACAGAAGCGCCCACGGTTATCTAATGGTCCTGATGCCACGTACAGGGACCATGTCGAAAAGCAGCTCGAGACGGCCGGGGCATTCGGGTTCCATGAGGAAGTCTGCTTTGCACTGCAGGGCTGCGTTCATGAAAACCATGTAGCGAAGTATACATGCAAAGAAGACATCGTGTATCGTCCATCCGTTGAATACGACGTGCATTGCTCCGAGGCCGAGGGTAACATCCTGAGCTTGGACCATATGAAGAGAGCCTCGTTTTCGTGGAACTGTTGCTTCTGAACTCGGTAACAACGCATGCACTCCCGCGAAGCCCTATTCGTCATTTGCCTCCATAGACGCCCGAAGAATGCGTTGGATCAGTCACCATCTTTCTGGGCCACTGAGGTATAGGTACTTCATTCACAGGTTGCGCATCATGAGGCGCTCGACAGCGACCCGCATACGGTTTTCGTTTTGGCGGTTCGTTTGATACTCCCTGGCGCCGGCGCTGTCGATGTTCCCGTCGTCGACGTCGTGCGGCGACGTGTCAAAATCTATTGGAAAGCGTTCGTGCTCTTTACTGAGTATACACTCTCGTCTTACTGCATCTTATGCCCGGGGACACAGTTATGTTGTCGCGCGAAAGGTTCGATTGAAAAATCTTATAGTAATATGGACAGCTGGCAGCCCTGTGTCCAGAACTCGTGCGAACAGTTTCTTAACGAGCTGTTTAAAGGCGAGGTAAGCTAGGCGAGGCTTTCTCGAGTACGGATCGACGCAATCCCCAATGACGCCCTGCATGTTGCGTTTCTGAGACCTTGGCCCCGTTGACGTGTTTTACTAGGAGCGCTTTGACAAGTTTCCAGACTGGTATTTCTGCTCCGACTCGTTCTACTTACTGTACATGCACGTTTCCTTTGGAAGGATCTTTCTTTTCTACGTCCGGTGGTCTCTTCTCCTTCTCGTGTACGGTCTAGGGTTGCATGAAGATGGCCGCTATACGCCATTCCATTTTCCCTCAGGATTCTGACGCACCATACTGATGATTTGACCGAGATTCCTTTTCAGTATGTCTGTCTACTACTCATTGAGTACCTTTTCGTTACCGTCTCCATTGCGCGACCCCCATGGCCTGAATCTCATCTTTCCGCTCTCATCCGTGCACGAGCTGAGGAGGAGCGGATGGATTCAGGGCTGATGAACGTAGAGACCGACTTGTCGAAGAAATTCCGTGTCAGAAGCGCGAAGGACTCTGCTATTTATCAATACGCGTCGAATGACTTTTGGCAACAGAGACGATACGCTCAAAGAGAGCTGGGCAGGGAAAACTGGCCGACACGGAGAGCATCTCAATATTCCTTTCAGCTTCGTACTCCACAGCTGTATTTGAGCAATCGAATGCGACGTGGTTTACAAGCAAGGCAGAGGAATGCGGAACGGAGGAGCCACATCGTGCGTCCACGAAGTATGCGCTGCTGAAGGATCCTATCTGTTCAGCGATTCGCAGGCGATCATATGACTGAATCGCCGCTAGGCGGGATGTTGTTGTTCTGCTCGCCTGTCTCTTCTTTACGAACAGCCGTTCGCCTCGCTTAGCGTACCCATATACTGGTCTACAGTTTTCCACGAGTGAAATCTCATCGAGTGCGACGAACACCCTTCCCTCTTGATCTAAGTGCTCGCATTTCAGCGCGAAATCGATGTGTGTTGTTTAACGCGCAAAGGTCTCCTAAACAAGTGTGCATTTTCTTTGTCCACCGGTGTCTCGTCATCAAAGCACATATCAATGATAGGGAAACTTCGGAAGCTATGGATTCTTTCGAAGTGTTTCCAAGGGAACGCATGGAGTGGGATGGATTGACTAGAGGATCGTCTTGTCGTCGACATAGTTTGATCCGTACTGTTTTGGGCGCATGATGTTCCGCATAAACACAAAGACAAAGTTCGTCCATCCCCCTGCTAAAAAATAGCATTGTCCACGCGTACGAGTCAGGTCTTTCTTCGCAATCTCGCAGTGACTTCAAAAACATATTCCACAACCTTTCTCCAATCTGCAGAACACATCCCTTTTGCTGAATACGCGGTAGAGAACAAAAAAATAAAAAGGCCGTGCCTGTACACGTATTCTAGAATGCGCTGCTCTGAGAATAACGCGCATCCAGATCATCTGCCTGCGTCGGAAAACCATATACGCCAACCGGTCAGTGTGCGCGCCATCCATCGTACCTTGCATGACTTTTCATGTGCCAAGGTTGCACGCTATCCAACGGTTGATGCTCGCAGTCCGACCGGCGTCGTGGCGCACTACGCGGAACTTTATCCTCGAGTCTCAGTGCGCTTCTGTTCAAATACTCGCACGAGCGTATCCACCCAGGCCTCTAATCCCGGATCAGACGGTGCGTACACCTCGCTGAATCCGACCTCTTTCGCTGCATCTGCTGAGGTCTTTCCGATGCACACAGCTGGCTGCTTGGTTCCAACCCGCTGGGCCCAAACCTTTACAGCTGAAGGCGAAGCCAATGTGACAAGGTCGACACTGTTTCGTGCAGTGTCAATGTCCTCTGTTGTCCATTTCGCCTCGATGGTATCGTACATATCTATGCGAATGAATTCTACCGCGGGAACTCGCGAGCGGAGACGTTTCTCAATTTCATCGCTCGCGCTCGCAGAGGTCGGATACAGAATACGCACCTTGGGCAACTTCTCAACGGGTAACTCGTCGCCTAAACATGCACCAATCGCACGCGATGGTATGAAGTTTGCTTGCATGGAATATTTCAAAAGCGCCGTATTCGTAGCTGCACCCACAGACGCTATCGGTGGCAGCCGTTGAAGTCCACGCTCCTGTGCAGACCGGACGACCTGGGCGAAAACTTCAGCCGCGGTCGGTGACGTTATGAGAATCCAGTCTATGGAATCGGCGTCGGATGCCAGCAGCTGAACGATGCGGTCTGCGTCGGTCCGAACCTCATGAGCGATGCACGGCAGCTCGTATATGCGAGCTTCTGGGAGCCGGCGCCGCACAAGCGTTGCAAGTTTAGAGTTCTTCCCTCGTTCCCTAGTGAGCGCAATACCCAGCGTTGCTCCCAAAGAATCTATGCTTCCAAGGGACGAAACTCTCCTCCTGTTTGCTCCACAGGTCAGCGAGCGACTCTTCCCCAGACGGAACGCTCCACGTCCGATTACCAAGCACGGGCTCGAAGCCCACAGAAACATTGTTTGCTGGATAGTTTAGCTCTGTGTTACGGTGTTGGGCAAATCTTTTCGGCCGCGGCTTGCGCGCAGACGAGATCCGCCAACTCTAGTGCGATCCTGAAGCTTCAGAGCTGCTTGGGGTGCAAGGCCAAGAGATTTTGCTTTCGCCAACAGGTACCCGCACCTTATAGCGATGTTTCCCGGGAATTGATGGAGCCAACCTGGAAGTGCGCGTTCTTGCTCACGTTATGGAGTAGGTTGTAGCAAAAACGTTGCTCATTGCGAGCTAGCCTGGTCAACTACGATTCTGAAAGAGCGGAGGATGTTACTTTATACTCTGCAGACTGCGCAGCACAGGCCGAGTCATTTTTTGTAAAAGCCCTAATTCCCCAGGGACATGTTAACGAATTGTATGAAATCTTAAAGTGGAGGTTTCGCACTCTCTGGGTCCGTTTATACACCCATTTCAGACCACAATAGAACGGGTTCAAAAACCTAACTCGGGTGTACACTGGCAGGTTTGGGTCCTTTCCCGCTTTCATCAATGCCAGCCATTGCGAGCTTTTCATGCAGCCGCTTCCTTTCCCTCCTTCTTGGCCTCGGCTTTAAATACGCTGGTCTCTGCTCTTCCGCCAGCTCTGTTGTCAGCGGCCGAGGGTTGTTGATGGCAGCTTTGGGGTCCCGTTTTCGCTGTTTGAGGTCTTTGTCAAGGCATTTCATGTGCACGCAAAAGGTGCGATCTACGGATCACTTGGCGTTTACACGCTCTTTTAATACAGACTCGATGTGTCCTGTGGAAGAGTGATTCGTGGCTGTTGTCGAGTGTTCCCATCTGTCTACCGATCCTTCGCCTCAGGACGCTGCCCTGTGGCGGGTGAACGCTTGCTTTACCGCTCGGTAGATGCCTTCGACGGGCACCAGAGGCTCTGCACCATGCGATTCTCTGTTTCCAGGCCAGGTCTCGTACCCGAAGATCATCGGCTTCTTCTGAGCGATCCTCCAAGACGATTGTTATATTCGCTGTACGACCAAACGCACGCTATTCGATTCGACAGAGGGTTTGTGGAACGCGATTCTGTTCATGATGAAACAAGTACCAGAAGGAGGATCTAGGCCGGATAGGAGACCGGGAAATTTCGATTCGTCGACACTCCTTCCGCGCAAAGCAGAGACGTCTCGCCGTTGGAGGCGATCGTTGCAAGGACAAGAGCCCGAGGCCAATACCCATTTCCATGCAAAAATAAGAAACAGAAGCCACCGGAAGCGTATCCCTTGAGAGGTATCACACGGTTGTTCTATACAATTTCATCGATGACCGGAAAGACAGGACGATTCCTCGCCCGAACGAAATCAACTATTGACGTGTGAGATTCCGTGAGGTTTCGACATGATTTCGTGAACAATGTGTCGGGGTATTACTTTTATGGCCCTTTCTCATCGATCCAACGGTAAGAATTGCTACGCGCACAAGTTGACGAGATACGGAAAGATCGCAACGTAAAAGAGTTCGGGATTTGGGCTTGCTACAAGTAAAGCATGGAGAGCAGCGGAGCCATGGACGCACGGAATGGATAATGAAAACGATTATTTTAGGAGCCCTTTGTCCGTAGCGTGGCGAAGCATCTTGATATAGCTTCCGTAACGAACAATAGAGAGAGGGATCGAACAAGTCGTTTTGAAAAGACGACCCAGACTCCAGGAAAGCCGTGTAAATCAGTACGCAAGCATTCCTGCGCTTGGAATGTCGAAGCTATATATCGAATCCAAAAGTGGAAAGGCAGAACCCGAACGACCAATTCAGTGTTTCATTCCAATCTGACACTACCATAGGGAAGAATGCGTGTCGAGCACCATGAATACGTACGGCACCCGAGTTTGCGTGCATGCGACGCACCGGAACGTGACGCGCTAGTTTGTCTGCAATACGCGTTCGGGGCGACAGCCCCTGCCCTGCCGCCCCTTTTAACATTGATGGTGTAGCGCGGGTGCGTACTCCCTCTGGGTGCTACGGGGTTCGTCGTGCGGGGGCGATCGCACCTCCTCCAGAATATCGGCAGGTGTTGCGGTTCGTAGCGCGGCAAGATCGCTCTGTGCAACCAGGCCTCCGCAGTTA
>Ga0123519_10010467_pt1 | contig 13811 bp, 7 predicted proteins | sample YelNatPaOPRAMG02_FD_87396 | JGI IMG/M metagenome (GOLD analysis project Ga0123519, IMG submission 87396) | Hot spring microbial communities from Yellowstone National Park - Yellowstone National Park OP-RAMG-02 (version 2) | ecosystem: Environmental > Aquatic > Thermal springs > Hot (42-90C) ...
CGCGTTGCGTCACGCCTTGCGCCGCCGTGGGATTAAACCGACCATCCCGACTTTTGAGCGGCGTGCCCGTAGCACCCCGCGGCGGGGTCGGCCCATTCGGGTGGGCGCAAGTTATGCACAGCGTTGGAAGGTGGAACGCTGCTTTGCCTGGATGGACAACTGTCGCCGATTGATTGTGCGTTATGAACGGCATTTGCACATCTATTATGCGTTTTGCTTATTGGCCATCATCTTATGGACTATCAACCGAATTTTGAAATAGGTTCTATTCAACACCCATATCCGGAGCGCGAACGCCAGGAGCAGAACAGCCAACATAGCCACATATATTGCTGCCCGGCGCGATATAAACGATCGCTTCGTTGATCTCATTAGCTACATCACCTCGCCCAGAGCCTGATCTTTAAGACACAGATTGGCTTGCGCCCGCACCACTTTCTTACTTCAGCAGCACTACGATCTTATCTTGGATATTCTCGAGTCGCAAGAACGTAGATTCTCTCCCATTTGGATCCATAACCGTTAGCGGTTGTGCCGTACCGATCTCAAACAAGGCAATGTCTAGGTGATACCGCCTGCCTGGGAGGGCGTTAAGTTCGAAGCGATAAGGTGTAGCAATCACTTCCCGTTCCTGCCATACAGTTTTTGCTTCCTTGTTTCCCAACGCTACGTTCCATTCAGCCAGCCTCTGTCCAGTGTCCGCTTCCCAGAGGTTTAGACGTAAATTGAATGTCCCTTCAAAACTGGCTTGGCTTTGCCAATAGAAAGTGGGCAATAGTGCGCCGGTATTGCTTCCGTCTGTCTCGAAATACAGGTCGTAACCCAGCATCGCCAACTTGCTCCCGAAACGAGCGTTAATCTCAAATTGCATGTTAGGAATGTCAAAATTAACAGGATGTGGCCAAACTTGGAGATCAGGAATGGAGGAAAAGCGATTGGCGAATGACAATTGCTGGGTGTTGGTTGATTCGTCGGTACCACTTAAAGAAACCAATAAGGTGTACTTACCTGGTATTGTCTGTGGGTCAACTTGCAAGGGCCAAATGTCTTGCACAATTTGGCCCGGTGACCAGTGATTCATCGGATACTCATTATAAGCTGGTCTGCCTCGCCACTGAGCGACTTCCTTACCGGATTCATTGACCAGCCGTAACACCACCTGGTAATCCTGAGGGATACCTACGGCCTGCCAGTAAAGGATCAGGTAGATGGGTGTCTCCGCATTTATGAGCTGTCCCGACAGAGTGTATCCCAGCAACTTCACCTCTGGAGCCAGCTGGTCATCCAGCCGAACAGTAATATCAAATTGGGATGGCTCGCTCAGAAGGGGGGTTGACGTGATGACCAGCTTGTCCGCTTGGGCAGGTAGGGAGAACTCACCAACTAACCTTGTATCATCCCGACTTGTCACGCCAATGCGCCAGAAGTAGCGGCCCGGGGGCATGCTTGGCGGCAGTTGTACGGCGGTCTCTCCGGCAACTATGGATACCTGTTCTGGGGGTGTGTCGGCAAACTCCGGCAAAGGAGATAGACGAGCCCGTGTCCATTCGTAACCTCTCCGGTCAATTAACCGCAGAACCAACCGATCGACTCCCGCTCCTCGATTTTCCCACCACACCTTGGCCTTGACCACGTCACCTGCTGCCCGGCTTGATTCGCCCAGGTCGAAGCCAAGCAGTCGCGCCTGACCAGCAAGCTCGTTCCAAGGGCCAGCAAAATGCTCGACTTTGGGAACGCGGAACACCCACACATAAGTTGCCCCATTCAACTCCACCCGGTATACAGGTTCTTGCCTCATAAAGAAGTCTACGATGTGTTTCGGATATCGGCCGCGTTGTAAATGTGAAATATAGAATGTGGCATAGTCTGCGGCAAACCATTCGCCGCTTGCGTAAGTGGCAAACCGCAACGTTCTCCCCTTGAAAGTATGTTCACACCAAGGCTTTGATCCGCCACAGACGACGGTCAGAGCCTCAACGTCGGGTTGGCTATTCAGGTATTCCATTGCCAGGTCAATACCTTCACCTGCACCTATCGGTAGGATGTTCATCGCCATCCGTCCGCCGCCCAGCAGCGGATTCCAATAAGTGAAATAATAGGGATGAGCGGGAAGAGTTTGGGTGAGCTGTAACGCTGAGAACAGGGCTACCCCACTGACAGCAAGAACCGAGTGAGCCTTGAAAAACCTTGTAAATTTTCGCTCTAATGCCTTTCCGATTGATCCAAGCCCGATGGCGGCCAGAATATTCAGTGCAGGAAAGAAGATGACCATAAAGCGGTCAACTTTACTGATAATAAGAGTGAGCTCTATCAGCAGCATAGCAATAGAAAACAGAAGGCTAAAGGCTGGTGATGAGATAAGAGTTTTGGGAGTCTTCAGAACTGATTGGAGTAGATAAGCAAAAACCAAAGCGACACCCAGCCAGACCAGGGGTGTGGTGCGAAAAGCTAAGGCCACCGGGTAGAACCATGGTCCTGGATCACCGCCTTCTATGGTCTGACCCCAGAAAAAGACAATGTTGCCCCAGACACTGCGGTCGGCAGCTTGAGCAAAGCCGGTCCGCCATAGGTGCTCCAGCGCTGCCAACGGCTGCACCCACATTGCTGGCCAGACAACCCAGAAAATGAAAACGGCTCCCAAAGCCCAAAGCAAACCGGCAAGGATAGTGGAACGGAAATTGTAGACGTGGCGAGATACTCGGCCAGATACGAATTCGAGAAGGAGCAAAAGCCAGATGCACGGAACAACAAGACCCGCGGAGGTCTTGCTGGAGACAGCCAAGCCAGCCATAATGCCGGAAAAAATTGTCCAACGGTGCTGTCGCGTTTGTCGGTACGAGAGAAAACCTAACAAACTCAGAGTGACAAAGCCGGCAGAGACCATCTCCAGACGTAAAACCCGGGATTCACTCAGGCTGAAAGGGTCCAATCCCAGCAGAATGGCCGAAAGGATGGCGATATGTTGCCCCCAGATTCGTCGGGTGAGCCACACTACAACCAAAAGTTGTAGGCTGACTAGCAATCCCACCATCAGGCGCTGTTCGGCCAGCAGCTCTATGTCTCGGTTGGCGGGCAACTGGTCCAGAGAAACCATCGCTTGGGGAAGAGGGACGGAAAACTGTGCTTAAAAGCCAGGAAAGCGGCTTGTGCCCAGAAAACCGGAATGCCGGGGTAATCGCTGTTGGTAAGCGTTGCAGCAGCGTCACCTCGCCAGACAGCTTTGATAAATTGGTCAGACCAAGACCAAATAGTCAGTTCATCCCGTGCATAGAAGACATTCAAGTCTAAAATGCGAGGCACTACGATGACCACGATACAAAACAACCAGAACGTGCACTTAACGAGCTGAGGGATACACTCCGCCATCCTTAGGTGAGCCCTAGCACCTCCCTTTTCGCTAGAATCCCCGGAGATCTTATGTTCTTTATGCGTCGATCACCAGCATTGATCTTGGTGAATCGGCTTCATTTAGATCTCGGATTCCAATTCTGGTAGAGTCACTAATCTCACCATTTATTATCTACCCTCCTTTTCATGAGCCTCCGCTTGCGCTACGCCGCTGGTGATTGACAGTGTACCCACCTTTACCTTGCCCTTTGACTCAAGGGTGGCGACATCATATGCTTCAACCTCAAGGGTATATTCTCCCTCGGGCAACTCGGGGGAAATATCGAGCTCCCAGGTGTCCACAACGGTCTCACCTGGCTGCCACGTGTTAGTAGGTCGGGTGCTCTGGACGGGACGTCCTAGCCAGTACTGTGCCTCGCGACCGTCGAGGTCAACCAAGCGAACCGCAATAGCGTAATCGCGTTGAATACGGTTGTGTGCTTTCCAGACCAAAGTCAATGGTAAAGTGGCTCCAGGGATTGCTTGCTCATCCGTGTCGACTCCAAGAAGTAGAAGCTCATCTCCAAGCAAGGTCTGAACCGGTCGCCTGAAGAGCTCTCCTCGCACCAAGAAATAATATCCTTCAATCGGCGATTGATTGATAGCGCGGTACTGGCCCTCAATCAACCCCTCCTGTGAAGCTCGCAAAAAGCGATCTCGCTCTGCGAGATTATCGACGACAATGGCATCAATTGTGACTCGCTCTTGTAACTGTCGCATCATCTCAAGAGAGGAGGGGAGGCGTCTGATAACATTCACTGGGAATGAGTTCACAGCGTAAAGGAAGGGTTTGTATGCCAGCACAACTTTGGGACGGTAAGGATCCAGCACCTTGGCAAATATTGCAGCCTTGCGCGATTCGCTGGCGTAGAACTTGTGGCGCTCCTGTAGAGGCCCTCGCATTCCAACCAGGGCAAAGAAAATCAAAATGCCCATTAGTCCCATGGTAAGAGTGTAGCGTAATCTTGTTCGCGTAATGGAAAAGAGTAGCCCGGTAAGGCTGATCAGACCCGGCGGTAAAACCACCATCAGATTGCGCAGACCACGCGCACCACTAGGAGTGTAGAATAGGGATAGGAAAACCCACGTCATAACTGCAGTGACAATGAAGAAGCCGATAGCTTCTCGTTGTGTCCTCTTTCTAAAACGGATAAAAGCAACAATCCCCAATGCAAAGATCACGATTTGCAATAGGCGTATGTAGTCTTCTGGGAATCTTTGAGGAGGTCTCAGGTGACGTGATGCTTGCAGCACAAAATTGTCCACAAAACCACGAACGATGGCGCCGAGCTCACCTTGTTTGAGAATTTGGTAGAACTTATAGGACCCCTCAGCACGCTCTAAGGATAGAGGATAAACAACAGTCGCCAATAGCACTATCAAGCTTATACCAAACCATATCATAGCACGCCGTCGCCACACCTCTGGGCTACGCCACAGTGCGTACAGCGCAGTGGGAAGAAAGAGCAAAAATGTTGGGCGAATAGCCGCGCCTATTGCGAGCAAGAGGCTGAATAAAAGGCTATGCGCCAGCCTTGGCCGGTGCAGTGATGTGATCCAAACACAGAAGAAGGATAATGCCACCACCTGTAATGTGATCTCAGTCATAGCTGTGTTAGCGTAAAAGAAGAATAGAGGGTAGAGGTAGAAGGCGACTGCGGAAACATAGCCTACGCTGTGCGTAAACAATTGCTTGCCCGCCCAAAATACTAAAATACCACAAGCAATATACCCTATCTGAGAAAGCAATAGGAACGCTTGATCTTTCGGCCCGAAGAGTGCTACTGGCAGCGCCAACAAGATCATATAGCCGGCCATATGGGTATCGCGTCCAGGGAAGCCGGTGCCAATGATCTCCCCGGGAAGATAAATTGTTGTGTTCAAGCTGCCATACTCAACCAAGTTGCGCGCCACGACGGCATAATATGCCTCGTCGCTCTCTGAGATATGAGGCGAGCCGAGAAAAAAAGAAAATGCTAGCATTATCGCACCCAAGCCGCCCACAATCACATATTCTTTTAAAACTCGTGTCATCGTGTATCTCCATTTTTTATCACTGATATCGCTTCTGTTCGAGGACATCTTCACCCATCGCGACTCGCAGTATGCCCAGCGAGATACTATCGTTCCCTGCTTCTCTGACGCGCAGACGTTGGCCATTTATAGGGTTATACACCCCAACCCAAAGGTGATATATGCCTGCGGGCAATTCTTTCGGCAAGGGCAGGATCCGCAGGTCCACAATGCGCTCCTCGGGTGTCCATGCACCGGTAGGATAGCGTCCCGCCATAGGAACGCCATCAGCCTGGGCCACAACATTGCCATGATCATCCACCAGGTGCACAAATATTACATAGTCTTCACCCACCTCCGTAATTGCCCGCCACCACAGCTTGATTGCAATTGTATCAGGAACGCCCGTATGTATTAAGGTTGGTAACGGTGCATGCCCCTCCAGCACTAGAGCCTCGCCGAATCGCACGTTGTCAACTATCGGCGGCGATTCTTCTGGCCATGTTACCGGCACAAATTTTACCCGCGCGAGTACAGCGGGGAGTGGTCGTGCATAACGGTCTGTGACTGGAAGAGCGCGTTCATCTTTGTCGTATAGGCCTGCCTCCAACATCGCCATAGTCGGCACGGGAAGGCTTGCACTGGTAGCAACCCGATGCACAGTTGCGATAACCTGCCCAGGCAGCCAACGGCTGGTTGGCAGCGGCGGGGAGTCGCGACTCCGCCCTATCTCAACACCGTCCAAACCAAAGAGGTGGTTAAATACGATATAGTTTTCGGACACCGGCTCAAGCGCCTGCCAATAGAGGGTGATTTCCAGATCTTGACCAGCATGTAGCACGTCTTTGCGCAGCGCATAAGCTGCCAGTCGGATGCGACCGTCATAATAGCGGTCGGTTGCTTTGGCCGATCTTGGAATGTCGCGGGCTGCGATGTATTCAATCGACTCCATCCAGGAAGCGACGCGCCAGCGACCATCTGCCTCATATACCAGAGATTGCTGTGCCTCGGGAAATGGAATTTCAATCACCTGTCCATCAGGCGTAAGTGCACCGAAGCGCAAGTCGTAGACAGCAGACGCAATGCTCTCGTCTGGTACGGGCAATTCGCAGACGCTCTCCACCACCTCACCTGAGGTGGTAGCTGCGTTTTCGAAACCGGGTGCAATACTGCAAATCTCCCAGGATGGAGCTTCGTGATCAACGCTTAATGCTGCCACTAGCTGCATATGCTGATCCCCACCTGCATAGTTTTCCCATACGACACGCACTTTGCCTGGCGAATGTGTGTCACGATCGTCCAAATCTTCCCAGCGGAAACCGAATAATGTCGCGTAACTGGGCAGCCGGCTTACCTGGGGTTGTGCGGCGCGGGTAAACGGGGAACGATAGATCCAGGCATAGGCAATGTCGTTAAGGAAGACAACGTGTTCGGGTTGTAATCGTTGGAAGTAGCGGATGATACCCGGACTGGGATCGAGCATCCGCTGTACCTGTTGGATATACAACACCACATAATCGGCGCGCGTCCAGCGTCCGCTCTGATCAAATGACAGGGTTTTGCCGCGAAACCCCACCATATAGCGGTGCCAGCGTGCTGCCACACTCAAGCGCTCCACTTCTGGTTTTTGGTTAAGGTATTGCGCCACACGATCCATACCTTCACCCCAGCCAACACGTAGCATGCGCACCCCAACCAGCCCTCCGCCTGCCAACGGGTTAAAATAGGGATAATAGTAGGGATGGCAAGGCAACACACTGACCAGTTGAATGACCAGCAAGCTGACAGGCAATACAATATTCCAGGCACCCCGACACAAAACCTGATAACGGGTGACCACGCGCTTCCATAGCGCAAGCCATCCTAGGGCGGCCAGGATGTCCAGCAAAGGGAAGATCGGCATTACATAGCGGTCCTGTTTGTGCCCTCCAAGTGTCATAACCGAGAAATAGGCAATGACGGCGATTACCAGTGGCAAAGCGCGTGTACGCAAGATCCCACCAGAACTCGTGTGCGAACGGCGTAGTTGGCGCACAGCTTCCACCACTATTAGCACCAGCCCCAGCAAAGTAAGCGGCGTCGTGCGCAAGACAAGCACGGTTGGATAAAACAAGGGGCCAGGGTCAGCGTCCAAGAATTGCTGTCCGGCGAAGAAGACATTAACCCCTTCGGCGCCGGCTTTGCGTGTGGCGTAGTCGTATACCAGTTGAAACACATCCACCGGGCGCACCCACATAGCAGGCCAGAGGATGCACCAGGCCATAATTGCGGCCAGCAGCCATATGGCCAGGGAACGCCCAGCGGATAGAAGGCGGCGTACGGTCAGGCGCATACCTCCTGGCAGGCCAACATACGCCTGGAACACCAGGATCAACCCCACTGCCGGCAGCATTGCCAGACCTTGGATTTTGGTCAACCATGCCAGACCACCCAAGAACCCCGAGACAACCAACCAACGAGATCGCCGTGTCTGACCAAAAAGCTGTAGGGAGAGGATGGAAAGGGTGAACAGACCAGCGAAGATAGCCTCAGCACGGTTGACGCGCGAATCGGCCAACAAGAAGGGGTCGAGTGCAACCAGGACAAGCGCCAGCGCGCCCACCTGCCACCCATACAGCCGAACGACCCAGATCGCAATCAATACGACCAAGAGGCCATTGAAAAGGGCGATGGGCAATCGCTGCAATGGCAAGTTCTCCACGCGGCTCCACACGTGGAAGAGCATATACACACTGGTCTCGCTAAACCATTGCCCCTCCGAAAGGGAACGACGCACACTCTCCCCCAACAACCAGAGTGTTTGCACCCAAGCGGGTACGATTCCGGGGTAACCATCTCCCACTAAGGTGGCAGCCGGATCACCGGCAACCAGGGCACGGTAGAACTGCTCTGCCCAGCGCCAGCGGTCCGCTTCATCTACGATCAGATAGCCGCCTAGATCACTCAGCCGAGGCACGAAGACGGAGAGCACACTCGCCACAACCAGGGTCAATCGTATGGCGTTACTTCTCAAACATCGCGTGGTGAGCTCTATGGTCGCCAACCCTATCTCCGATTTGAGAGCGGTATTGTCAATTCTCCGAGCTGTAGTGCATTTTCACCGCTTGTATCGCCTTGTATGGGCAATCTCTCCATCGTTTCCAAGCGATACAACCCTACCCATATCGAATATTGACCCGGCGGCATATCAGGAGGTAGCCTGATCCAAACAGTCTCTTTGATCACTCCTCCAGGTACCCATCGACTGGTAGGCACCTGGTCCTTGTAGGGCTGGTGGTCAGCTGTGAGAATCGTGGTGTTGTTGCTATCGCGTAGATGCACGAAAATGGTGAAATCAGCTGGCGGGCGTTCGATGGCTTTCCAAAACATGGTGAGCGCGAATTGGCCATTGTGATCAACCGATGTCGGAGTAAGGTTGTATCCTAGAAATTCTATGGACTCCCCAAACCGAACTTGCATCTCTTGATCCGGGTTGGGTGAGGTAGTGTGTTTAGCAAAGAACAGGGTGGTGTTTCCATATTGAGCTCTCCCTAAGTAGTTCCGTGCTAGCCAAATCACATATTCTGGAAGATAGTCAGCGATTCGATTACGTCCCACCACCACTACCTGACAGTCATACCGGTCTGTGATGTCTATCAGCTGTTGGGAGGAGAGGTGCCCGGAAACCAGCCGATTGATTGAGACTTCAGCCAGCTCGGGCGGAGTCAGCAAACCACTTAAGTAGGCTGCTGTCGTATTGTCGGTGACCATACAGTCATTCGGTGTGGTAACTTCCTGGATGAATTCGAACATTGGTTTGAGCATCTCCTCATTGATACCCCCAGTTGAAGCAACGGCACGCCCCAATTGCCAGCTTTTCAAATAGTCAGGAAGCCAAATGGTATAGGCGAGTAAGATCGCTAAAACCAGCGCACTGGCCACCCGCTCAAAATCAGATGCTGGCCAGCGTCGTCTGAGAAAAGTCCAGGCTTCTCCAACCGCAATGCCTCCCCATATGGTCATTACCGGCAACAAAATAACCATATGCTTCAGATGCACCGGAGCGTGGAATGTCAGCATAAGTACTGCAAGAACGAACCAACCTACGAGAGTAAAACGGTAGTTCAGCCTATGAATAAAGCTCTCTATCAGGCCTAACTGGGCCAGTGGCAATAGCCACAGGTTGGAGTTGAGAAATAGTCCTGGTAACTCGAATCGGTCGAACCAGTACTCTTGCTCAACAACGGAGATAAGACGTGCTGCTACTCGTTGTTCCACCACTTGCGTTGCCAGAGATCGCCAATCCACCGCAGCTAGCAGCGCTATCCCGCAGGCTAGGAATGCACCCGTCCAATACGCCAGGTCTACCACAATAGCCCGCCAACATGCCCTGTGACCCTCGCGGAATCTAGGTAGAGGAGAGAAGTCAAGAAAGCGACTCAGCACAATCCCAATTATCAATACAATCACATGAGGTGAGAGCATCTTTGTTAACAAGCTGCAGGCGAGTGTTATTCCGGAGAGTCCAAGCAGCAGAGAATTGCCGTTCTCACGATAACGGAGTGCAAGCCAGATAGCCATTAATGACCAGGTAACTGAGGGGAGCTCACCCATAACAGAACGAGAGTTCTCAAAGAACTGAGGAGCCAAACAAAACAGCATGGAGCCTGCAATGGCAGCAGGGGTACCGGCGATACGTTGGCCAATCAATGCAATGAGCACAACGGACGGGAAAGTGTAAACCAGGGTGAGCCAGCGAATCCCCTCAAGGCTGGGCCAAATGTTCCACGCCCACACCAGGAATGTATGATACAAAGGGGGGTAGGTGATATATACCTCCGTATATGGTGTAAAGCCAGCTAAGATGAGGCGAATCCACATCAGGTGTATACCCTCATCATACAGAAGCGGGAACGATTCTGCTAGCAGATAGTGACGCAACACTGCCAGACCAAGCGCAACTATCAAGCCCATTACAAGTGAGGAACGAAACGGTCGGAAGATCTCGGTCAGTGACATATAAGGCCCTGAACCTCTACTGAGGATAACTGATATGAAAATGCTCCTCCACCTAATTCTGATTCATTGGTCGGGTGACTCGAACCCAAATGTTGGTCGGCGGAAACACCCCCACCGTCTCACCAGTAGCCGGCCGGTCAATCCAGACTGCCAGTTGGTAGTCACCCGGCGGCGTGTCGGCAAAGATGGCCAATGCAAAATCGTCCCGCACCACCATTCCCTCCTGCCACGCCTCTTGAGGCAATGGTGCAAATGTACCGATGTGGTTGCCCCAGCCACGCGTATTGCCCTGCGCATCCACTAAGCTGACGCGCAACGGGTCATTTGGCGACTTGCCTTGCCACTCCCAATAAAGCGAGAGATAGGCCACGCTGTCAGGTTGTACGCTTTCGATGGGCTGGCCCGCGGCATCCCGTAGGTTATATCCCAACAATTCTCCCTGCCCAACCAGCCGCACGTCTCCTGCGATGATATGTTCTACCGCCGGGGCGGGATGGATCCAGGCATAATCAATCCCGTGCAAGGTAACCGTGTAGACAGGGGTTGTGGCACGGAAGAACTGCAACGCCCCAGTCGAGGGCAATTCTCGCTGCACCTGATTGACATATAGTACGACATAGTCCGCCGCCAGTCCCGGTTTTGGCGTACGCGAGAGCTTCTCTTCTTCCACTTTGTAAAGGGTCTTGCCGTGGAAATATGGCTCAAATGTGGTGCTATACCATGCCACCACACGCAGGTTGGCCGCGTCCGGCAACGTATTCAGATAGCGAGCCGCCTGGTCCAGCCCTTCCCCCCAACCCACCATAATGTTGCGCACAGCGGCTGTACCACTACCCATCAGCGGATTATAGTAAGTTAAATAGTAGGGAAAGTGGGGAAGCACCAACGCAGCCTGCATAGCCACCACACCCGCAAGCAGTCCACGGCGCAACGTCGCATGACACCATCTATCTACCACCCATACATAACCCAACGCTGCAAGCACAACTAATGCCGGGAAAGCAGGCAGTATGTAGCGGTCCTGTTTCTTGCCACCTAGTGTCACCAGCAACCCGTATGCCAGAACGTATAACACCATCAACAGAGCGATACGCGTCCACCCGCTGCCTCGCTGCACGACTGACCGTACGAACACGGCCGGTATCAAGAGCAACCAACCAAGCCACAACAGCGGTGTAGTGCGGAACAGGGTGACCAATGCATAAAACCCCAATCCGGGGTCGGGTACCGGTTGTCCCAGGAAGAAGCTCCCCTTGGGATGTGGACTGCCCGAGGCGCGCACGGCATCATTGAAGATAGCCGTCAGTCGTCCGGGCGCATCTGTCCACATGGCAGGCCACAGCACCACGAAAATCGCGGCAGCTGCTGTCCACCAGACCATGGTATCCAACAACCATTCACTAACCGAATGACGCAGCGAGTGCCCCTGAGTCAGGCGCAAAGCGAGCAGCACAACCAACACGAATGCCCCTAGAAATAGCGATGGGTACTTAGTCAAGAAAGCCAGTCCCGCCAAAGCGCCTGAAAGAGCCAAAAAGCGCCGTTCGAAACCCCTATCGTGTGTGGCACGTAGCAAGGCGAGCAACGAGAGCCACATAAAGGTAGCTACCAACGCATCATGACCGAGCACACGTGACAGTGCCAGCAGAAAGGGATCAAGAGCCAACAAACATGCTGTCAAAATAGCTCCACGGTCGCCCAAGAATGATCTGCCCCACAGATAGGTCAATGGTGCTGCCAACGCCACCAACAGCACAATGGGCAGCCGGATAAGAGGCAGGATGGCTGGATCAAGCGGATCGAAGGGAACCTGTTGCAGGAAGTTTGTCACATTGACGCCGATGTCGCCATGGCGCAGATACTCAAGCAGTAGCCCGAGGGTGCCTGCCCACATCGTTGTCACGCCCGGCGCCGGACTGTCGTAGGTGGCACTCCAGTCGGCACGGGCAATGGCATCCAGAAACTGGATGGAGCGACCGAACCACGCTTTCGGCTCATCAGCGGTCAGAAAGACATCCAGGCCAGGCAAGCGCGGCGCCAGCGCGAGCAGAAATAGCCCGAATGCAACCAACCACGACCGACGCATAGGACCAAGTACCACGAAACATTCCCCTTTAGCAGATACTCTGTCACTTGCACGTGCGCATCGTGCCCCAACAGGTCAAACACAAGCTCTCCCTCTTGTCGCTGCTGGGGTTTGGATGTCAAAGTCGGTCTTACTCGATATTCACCAAGAGCCACATATGCCGGTGCACCCAGCTCTCCCTACTCGACAACGATCTAGCCCTGCTTTGTTGCAGAGATAAACAGGTCTTTCCATCGGAGCTCGAGAGGCACAACCCCAGACCCTCGCTCATGCCACCGCTACGTCACCCGTTGAGCGTAGGTCGCCTCCAGCGCTTGGACAATCTGCACCAATGTCTGATTGACCGGCGTGGGCACTCCCAGACGGGCGCCCTCGCGCACAATCGCGCCGTTGATCACCTCGATCTCGGTGGGGAATCCGCGCAGCACATCGGCCAACATCGAGGAGCGATTGGCTGCCGTGGCGATGGCGACCTCACACACACGGGCACGCGCGTCCTCGTAGGGCAGCGTTACACCGCGCGCACGCGCCACCGCCACCGCTTCGTCCACCGCAGCATCCATCAGCGCGCGCGCCGGCGCCACTGCCGCCAGCACCCCGTTGCGCACGCGCAATATCGCGGTCAGCGCGTTAATGCCCACGTTGATGATCAGCTTGCCCCACAGCAAGCCGTCCAGGTTGTCGGAGAGGTGGGTTTCAAAGCCGGCGCGCGTGAACAGCTCGGCGATGCTTTGCACCCGCCCGGCGATGCTCGGGCGCGTGGCCAGATAGGTTGCCGCTGCACCGGCATGGCGCACCTGACCTGGGCCGAGCAGCGTCGCGCCGTGGGATGTGACGCCCTGCACACAACGCTCCGCGCCCAAGACCGCGGCCATCACCTCAAGGTTGCCCAGGCCATTCTGCATGGTGAGCGCCAGGCCATCTGGCTTGAGCATGGGCGCAGCCCAGCTCGCAGCCTGTGCCGTCTGGTAGGACTTCACAAAGATGATCGCCACGTCCACCGCACCGCCCACCGCCGCCGGGTCGGTTGTGGCACGCACCGCCACCCGTTGCACACTGCCGTCCAGGTTGGTCAGCTGCACCCCATCGCGCTGGATCGCCTGGACATGTTCTTGCCAGGCGTCCACCAGCCACACTTCGGCCAAAGGCGCCAGGCGCGCACCAAAGAGGCTGCCCATCGCGCCGGCGCCGATGATGGCGATCTTCATCAGTACAATCGCTCCAGGACTTCATCTTTGATGGTGAAGCAGTGCTCCGGCCCGGGGAAGGTGCGGTTTTCCACCTCCGCCTTGAACTGGCGCAGCGCATCCACCATCTGATCGTGCAC
>Ga0123519_10010469_pt1 | contig 13810 bp, 9 predicted proteins | sample YelNatPaOPRAMG02_FD_87396 | JGI IMG/M metagenome (GOLD analysis project Ga0123519, IMG submission 87396) | Hot spring microbial communities from Yellowstone National Park - Yellowstone National Park OP-RAMG-02 (version 2) | ecosystem: Environmental > Aquatic > Thermal springs > Hot (42-90C) ...
GATTGAGTCGCAAAATATAACCCCTTTGCGATTATTGGCATTTTTTACCCTCGGCTGGAAGAGAAAGCCAAAGAGATAATAATTATTTTCTTTATTTTTAAAAAATAGCGGCTTGGTCATCTTCTCTATAACTTGATCCCTCCCATATCCAGTTTCTCATGGCTAAAGTTTCAGCTACTTTTAAAGATAAAGATGGGCTGCTTGCTCTCCCAGCAATAATTTCTCTAATACGCATAATTAGCTCATCTACCTCAAAACTATCTCTACAAAGAATGAACTCCGAAGGCATTTTGATTTCAGATGCATATATAAAATGTGATCCATTGAATAAAGGAACTTGTACTGCGGTCACAATAATCTTATCAGCTTTCAAAAATCTCTTCCCTCCCCAGCTTGTAACTGCAAGAAGAGCGTCATCACCAGTATTATTCATTCCATAATAGCCAGAAATTAATATATTCTTCATAACTTGGGCGTATAACGTATTTCATTTCCTAAGATTTTGGCATTTATCTCTATCAACAATAATCTGTTTTCGCTCTTATATATCAGACACCATAAACCCTATATCAGAACAACCAAAAACCTCGAAGGGGCTTAGCTCTATTAGGGTTATGTCTCTCAATGGTAGCTAATAAATAAAAGCGTCTCTTTTAAATATCTTCCCGCATCCATAGCTAGATTCTGAATTTTTGGAAGCACCGATTCAATCTTCTTTTTTATTCCACCTGAATTTTGAATTAATTCTTCTATTCGCTCAGCAACAATCTCGGGTTTTAATTGATGCGGCCCCAAGCAGTAATCTTCATGTCCAAAGATATCTCGATTTATACCCTTGGCTTTAATACTATAAGCAAAACTCAAGGTTGGTACCAAAGAAGAGATAGCCGCAATAGTAGCATGCGTCCTTGCCCCAGCAAAAGCAGACATTTTCCCTATTACCCACTTCAATTCAGAGGCATTTAAACCAGGCGGAATTAATCTGATTTCCTCGCCATTTGGCTTGCCAACCGCGGCCAACACAGTCTTCAAAAATTCATAATCATCACTCTCTGGAATAGTTACGTGATAGATTAAAAATAGAGGTCGCCTTGTCTTCTCTGATACCTGTCTTATAATTTTAGTGCATTGCTCAACCCATTTTTGAAGGTTACCATCGGCTGCATATTTGGCCATCAGCGGGCTTAAATTTATCCCAATAGCTCCTTCTGGAATATCGAGATTAAACTTTTCCCACGAAGGCCTTGTCGCCTTCAAAAGAAAGGCTGGATCAGCTACCCTATAAACTTGCTTTATGATACCGTGCGCAGCTAGATACTCAATTGTTGCTGACTCCCGGGCAAATATTGCCGTTACCCTTTTCAGATGCTCAATCATATATCTTTCATATTCCGGGATCCTGTCAAAAGGGCCAACCGAAGCTCCCCAAATTACCATTGGCTTTCTCTTCGCCAAGACTACTTCATCTAATTCAGTAAAACGCAGGGGTATCCCATAATCCAGAGAGTAGTTATCTCCGCCAACTGATAATACCGCGGCCGCTTTTTTAAGATAAGGCAGCATCTCTTGATAAAGAATATACCGCTTTATAATATGCCGCTTTCCAGAGGGATATAAGAATCGGGCTAATGTCCATAAAAACCAGTCAAACTCAAATCTTTTTAAATGCTTTACCATTTTTTTATGGATTATAGCCGGATCTGTTTCACTTAGCTTTTGTCGTTTAAGTTGACTACAGGAGGTATAATTACTTACAGCCACAAAGTGCGGATCATTAAAGTAGTGCCGCAAAATCTCAACCGTTCCCCTGATAATCGCCTCACAACCTCTATTCTCATAAGGGCCATTGCCGGCTAGAATAAAAAGAAATTTTCTATCTTGCCCCACCTCCACCTTCATATCCTTCCAATCTCTCGTACCCTTCCAATCTCTCGAGCCGCTTTTCTAATTCCCCTTGCTGGAAGCCGCACGATCCGACCAAACCTAGCCCAATTTTCTAATTCAGTCACCAGTAGGTCCATCTTGTCTGAAAAAGTTTTCAAATTTCTCTCCCCGCCATCGGTGCACTGTAAGAATAGCTCTCTGCTTAGCTCTTGCATCTTGTCCTTTAATTCTATTTCCTTTCTGGTAAAAAAATTGGCCTCTCCTGATGGAGCTTCCCTTTTGGTTGGCACAACTGCTCCTTTTTGCTTGGCTAGATAAAGCCTGTAGGCAAGTTTATTTCTCTTAACATTCAAAACGCCTAATTGTGACTGGATAATCCGATCGATTGAAATTCTCTTTCCCTCAAGCTGGCCTTCCTCAATTCCTGACTCTATGGCCTGGCGAAGAAGCGGTACCCTGACAATGATTAAATTTGTTCCCTTCCAGTCTACGATATATTCCGGCAACCAGGCATCCATTAAAACTACATCTGCTAATTCGGCAAATACATCATCACAAAAGCTGCAAGCCCTGGGTGTGAACCAGCGATTGTTCCAAACCTTGTCTACCCCATCTCTCCAAAACAATTTCCCCTGGTTATTTTCTTGGTCAGTACACTGAAAAAAATAATTGTTTGCTGGCACTCCAAGGGCCTTCCCCCTAAAATTCACCTCCAAAAGAGGTCCCCTGACTCCGGCTAAAAACGCAAGATAGGAGGTATAATGCTTGCTCTTCATTTGTCCGCATACCAGCCCAATAGTAATCCTAATCCGATCCCTCAACTTTTTATTTTTTCTCGCCGCTAGCCGCAAACCCTTAATAAAGCAAGGCAGCCCACTAATAGCATAACGGCCCTCATTTTCAATGATATACCTCACCACTTCAGACATCTCAACCGGATAATAGGCTGATCTTGCAGAGCGTCGAATTGGCTCAAAAGTATCAAAGACAGCAAAACGAAACAGCTTTTCCGGCTCCTGATGAGGAGTAACACATATTACATAGTCGATGATCTGCTTAGCCAGCAAAGTCTCTAGCAGCCAGGTTGCCACTCCGCCCGAGGCCCCATTAGCCCGATGGTCGCAAACCTTGGAATAGCCAACATAAGAATCAAGATAATACCCTGTTTCTGACCGATGTTTTATCCCCTCAATATTTCCAAAGATTATCTTGGCTAAACTATCCTCATTCTCTTCCTTATCACTAAAAGGGCAAACCTGAAAACAAAGACCACAATTTTCAAAACAATCTGAATTTCTCCTAACCGGGTTATATTCACCATAGAGGTTAAATTCCATTACTAATCCTTGAGCGGGACACAAGCCAGCACATACCCCACAGCCAATGCATAGATTATTTTGCTTAATTATTTCAACAGAATTGGGCACATTCATGGGAAAGCCTCTGTGTTGACACCCCTAGCCGCTAACTACACAGGCTTATTGCCGCTCTTATCTTGTCGCCGATCACACAACTTTTTATTAACTGCCGCTGCCGCGGAGAAAAGATGAAAAAGTAGCATATTGGCAGAAATACCACTACCGACAGGCCAGCAGTAAGAAAAATATTTAAATAACTTGGCCCAAGATAGCCCCTTATCAAAAACCAATATCCCAAAATAGGCATAATAGTCTTAATCGCCGGTCTAAGGAGGTTATCAAAAAAATATTCCTTACAGCTTACCCCAATTATCCGACAAACATAGACGGGTTGAAAAAATAGCTTAGCCACTGCCAATGGAATCAGAGTACCCAAGGCAACACCATAGATGCCCAAATATCTGACCAATATCAGGCTCAATATGAGATTGGCTATCCCCTCACAGCTACTTAAAATAGCCAAATAGCGATGTTTTGAAATCCCATAGAGCAGCCCAATGCTAGATCCTTGAGCCAAGGCTATGGTTATAGGCAGACAGAGAATGATTAGCACATAATAGCTATCGTGGTATCCTGCTCCCATCCATCGTTCGATAAACACCTTACCATACAAAATAAGGCTGCTTCCAACAAATACAGCTAGAATTACCCCTATTTTTGTGGCTTCCAAAAAGGCTTTCCTTACTGCCTGTATATCACCCCGGCCTTCATACTGACTAAATACCGGAGCTAACATACCAAGAGCACTTGACATAAATTGGAAAAAAAGATCAATCAGCTTAGTGGCAATAAAATAGTGAGTAACCAGACTAACACTCAAGTAGCCAGCAATCACAAACTCATCTACCCTAAATCTCAATAGGTCCGCAATCTCCTGCAAAAAGGTAAATAAAGCATATTGAAAAAGCTCCCTAACCTTGCCCAAACTAACCCAGATTAGGCCAAACCTAAGCTCCCTAAACTCTCTTACCAGCAGCCCAAAATAGGCCGCATCACCTAGGACCTCCACCAGAAAGGTTATCAACGCCAAGGCTAAGATTCCTCCTCCCGCCTTGATAAAATAAACAATCAGCGCAGTCCGAATAACAAGTTTCAGAAAATCCACACCTGCCAAAAGATCATACCTTAGCTTTGAGTGTAAAACCCCGACGAAGCTCCTGACCGGAAAGCCAAGAGCCAGACTAAATCCTAAAATCAGAATAACCCTCCTGAAGAGAAGAATTTCAGCCTGATGTTTAATAAAGTGTGGGCACAGCAAGGCTGCCAGGAAAGAGAGGCCTAAAGCCACTATTCCAATCAGACTAAACAGAGCAAGGGAGGTATTAAAGATATAATTTATTTCTTCAAAATCATTCTGCCCCCAAGCCCTTGACACAAACCTTGAGACAGCCGAAGACAGGCCAAGATCAAGCACACCATAGTAGCCCATGAATCTTCCAATCAACACCCAAAAGCCATGCTGCCTGTCCCCCAGGGCATGTACCAGAAAGGGCACCAAGAAAAATGAGACCACAATGCTGCAAAATAGCAGACTTACCCTCACCAGAGAGCCGGAAATCAACTTTCTAACTACTGTTTTTGAATCCATTTGTAGCCTCAAAGTCTAACAAGAGCATCCTATCTTTTCTGATAATAATCCCCATACTTATAATAGCTATAGTAGTAGCCGCCATCCTTTTTCAAATCTAGCCGGTTCAAAACCACGCCGAAGATCCGAGCGCCAATACTGTCTAGCTGCTGTTTAGCCTTTATAGCCACATCGCGATCAACCCGACCCACAAAGACCACCATAATCACCCCATCGGCTAGCGAGGCTAAAATAGAGGCGTCAGTAACCGACGTGATGGGCGGAGAATCCATGATAATATAATCAAATCTACCCCTCAAAATACGCATCAGAGCCCTCATGCGCCTAGAACTCAGAAGCTCAGAGGGATTTGAAGGCAATGGCCCTGAGGTCAAAACCTTCATATTATCCACAGGACCGCTCTGGATAATGGAAAATATGCTCCTCTCCAGGAAAGGAGTAGCCTGGCTGTCAATAACCTCATGCCAGGTGAGCAAACTCTCACTCAACCAATTATCCTCCTTTCCCCTGAGGCTGCCCCCAACAGGATATCCTTCAGTAAAGGTAAAATACCCCCTCTCCAGGGTAAATATCCTCTTCATGACCGAAGAAAAATGCAGCCCCAGCGGCCCTCTTAGATCATCTTGAGTAATCAGATTCATATTAAGAAGAATAACCCCAAGTTTTTCCCCATAATGCTCCTGTTGCTGCAAGGCCTTTCTCCTCTGCTCATCTGTGATCCTGCCGCCAGCCACCAGAATAGCTCCAAGCCGCTCCTCCTCCGGACGCTCTATCCATTGGGCATCAATCAGCTCTCCGCCTCTAAAAGAAAGCTGAAAATTTTCCGCATAACCCGACGAGATACTCAAAACCCCGCTTTTCCCCTGAATATTGACCAAATTGATCACATCGGCCAGACTGTATTCCTCCAAACTACCCTCAGTGAGGCTAGTATTAAAAACATCAACCAGGATGTTAGTCAACCCCTTGTTGCCACGCTCTATCTTAAATTTTTTATGCACTGATGGTACCCTAAGATCAGTATCAATCAGAAGGACCTGGGCACCAGCCTGGGCCAGGATCAAAGACAAATTGGCCGCCGTGGTTGACTTTCCTTCCTGAGGAATGCTACTGGTAATCAGGATAACCTTGCTTTTGGCCTCACTGCCTCCAGAGTAGATAAGATTTGTCCTCAAACTTCGATAGGCCTCAGAAAATGCCGCCGAGCAGTGCCCTTCGCTGACCAGAGGGAATTCCCCCTGAGCTGATCTCCTTAGCTTTTGGCCTATCTTCTTGCTGCTGCTTTCACTATTTTCAGGAATAATGCCCATCACCGGAAGTTGCAGATAGTGTTTGACATCTTCCTCAGTTCTTATCTGAGTCTCAACATACTCTAAAAGAAATACAAGGCCCAAGCCGCCCATCAGCCCCAGGATAAAAAATCCCAGAACAATACTCACTTTTTTCTGCATCCCAGAAGGAGATTGGGGTATCTGAGCTGGCTCTATTATCCTGATATTGCTTTTCTTCATGGTTTCATTTATCTTGGTTTCCTTGAGCTTGTTCAGCAACACTTCATAGAGAGCCTTGTTGGTTTCAACCTCACGCTCAAGCATGGCATAGGTAATCTCTATCTTATTATCAGCCAAAGCCTCGGCCTCCAATTTGGCCATAGCTGCCTGAAGGGTATCCTCCCGGGCTTTTAGAACATCATCCTGAAGACGAAGCCCTTGCAGGGATTTCTCCAAGGTAGCGTTAAATTCCTTCTTGAGAATTTCAATCTTGCTGGCCGCATCCAAAACCTCAGGGTGCTTGTCTTTGTAATCCCGCCTCAAGTTGTCCAGCCGAATGCTTTCCTCTGATAACTCTCGGCTCAGGTCCACCAGGAGCGGATTGTCCACAATCTCCTTGCCCAAGATCCTGTCTTTTCTCCTATTAAGTAGGCTTTCAAGCTCCATAACCTTGGCTTGAATAGCCATCCTTTCAGTATGAGTTTTGATATAAGCATCATTCAGCTCACTGATCTTTCCACTGATAAGATCCTTTCTTTCCCGAATCGAATAGATTTTATTATTAGCCTTAAATTCAAAAAATTTTTTCTCCGAATCATCTATTTTTCGCCTCATCTCAGCAACCTGAACCGAAATCCAGTCTATGAACTCCTTAACTGAGCGATACCGCAAGGAGGTATCATAGTCAATATAGCTCCTGACCAGAGCATTGGCTATGGCCGCAGCCCAAGTCGGGCTCTCATCACTTACCGTGATTGTAACTAGCCTCGTATCCCGCACAGGCTTCACCTCTATCTTGCCAGCCAGGGCCGCAATTAGAGAGGCTGTCTGCTGATCGGGCAAATCCCCTTGGCTAAAGGCCAAAAGAGGAGGAGAAGCATCCTTCTCTACCTGCTGCTTATTGGCCTGACAGGAGCTCCCTAAGCCTAAAAAATTACAAACGGTCTTGACGTTCTCCCTAATCGCAGTCTTAAACTGCGGCAGAAAACCGGCCTGAGTCCGAAGCTCTGCCGCCTTTTTCTGCTGCTGGCGCTCTCTAAGCCCCAACCGGTTGACCACCTGCTCCAGAACCTGATAACTGGTAATGATCTTCAGTTGAGTGTTAAAGGTCAACTCTTCTGATAAGGCGGTCTCATAATATAGATATTCCATGCTCTCGCCAGTAACTGGAGATCGGTTAATCTCCTTGTCAATAATAATCTGGCACTGAGACTGATAAATAGGCACCATGGTCTGAACAAAAATAATGGCCGTCATGACGCTGACCAGGGTACAGGCGATCAAAATCCACTTGCGCTTGCGGATAACCTTCAGATAATCCAAAAGGTAAACTTCCTTGACCTGATCGATGCCATTGGTAAGAAGATATTCCTCAGGGGAGTGCTCTTTCATCTGTTCCATACACAATTTACCTTCTAACAAAAAAGTTTCAACAAGATGAAACCTTACCAGAAAGATTCTGGCACATTCAACCTGTCCCCAGGTTTTAGTTTAAAGTCAGCAGCTTGGCCACTTTTTATCTTGTTAAGATCTATCTTATAAACAATATCTTTCCCATCAATATTTCTGATGAGCGTAGCCTTCTGAGGAGCCGCTCGATCAGAAAACCCCCCAGCTATAATACAAAGGCTCAAGGCGGTCAGCCCGTTTTGATACTCATAAGATCCAGGCCTAGCCAAACAGCCAGTGATATAAACCCGCTGCTGATTGATGTCAGAATCTTTCTGGGCCTCAACGATAATCACATCCCCTGAGGTTACCAAAAATCTTTCGGAAAGATCGCTCTTTTGCACAAGCTGATCAATATCTATGACCAGCGCGTCTTTTTGACCGACCGATCCCACGACCTCAGCTACTGACACCCCTTCCCGCTGCTTGGGATCGAGAGCATTATGAAAAAGTGTTATTCTCTTTCCAGCCCTATCCGTAATTCCACCAGCCTGAGCTATGATTTCAAGAAGTGTGGTTCGGCCAGTGAGCACATAAACGCCTGGGGATTTGACCTCACCCCAGACAATAACCTTCTGGCTGTTATATTTTTCTATACTTACGAAAACCTTTGGATCAACCAAATAATCTTTACCTAAAAGGTCCGTAATCTTCTGCTTAATCTCTTGAACCGTCAGCCCCGAGACCGTAACCTCCCCAATCAATGGGAAATTTATCAGCCCATCATCTGAGATAGTAAAGAGAGCATCTATGCCCGGCTTTCCCGCGACAGTGATTCTGAGAACATCCAAAGGGCCAACCTTGTAGGCCTCATCCCCAAGAGAGGCAGCCGCGGCAGCCGCGTGATTGAAATGAATTACGCATATATAAAATAAGATAAATATAAATAACATGTATAGAGAGAGAATAAATTTTTTAATATTCATGAGCTTGATTTTATCCATTTTTCCCTTTTACTTAACCACGAGCCGATCCACCCGCGACCAGGCCACCAAGAACCACACAAATAATGGCATTGGCCATCGGATGCAAGGCAAACTCTACCAGCGAATGAATCGAGATGGCAGACATACTCCCAATTATCCCGAGCACGAGCTGCTGCACCCTTCGACTCTTGGCCCGCATATACACCCTAGCGGCTGCCAGAAAAAAACTGACCTGAATCCACAAGATGATCAGCAGTGAAAATCCCCCCCATTCCGATACGGTTTGAAGATATTCACTGTGGGCATAACGATCTTGTAAATTGCCGCTGTACTTCTTTACGTAGCCGTCAAACAAAAGAGGAAAAGTACCGGGCCCGGCTCCAAGTAAAGGATAAGAGCAAACAATATCCCAGGTTCCTCTCCAGATCGGGACTCTGCCACTCACACTCTCAATTCTTCCCCTATCAGCTAATCCGATCAGCTCACGCCTTACCTCGACATAGCCAAAAAGCACAATTAACAGTAAGATAACTCCAATCACCAACAAAATACTAAACAAATAAGGACTAGATAAATAAAGACTAGATGGTTTGCTTAAGTTATATCTATTGTATTGATAAAGGCAGGCCATCAACCCCAGGGCGCAGAGGAGAGACCCCCAGGCTCCCTTCGATAGAGTAAGAGCCAGAGCCACCATCATGATGCATATACCGTAGCCAATCAAAATCTTTTTCCCCACATCAGCCACAGTCATCATCATAACCAAGGCAACAGGTATGACCATAGCTAAATAAGCCCCAAAAGGATTTGGATTATCGTAGGTAAACTTAAGCATCTCCGCCGATGATCTCAAGTAGATGATAATCCCTGCCAAAGCCGCCAAGCTTCCCGCAGCAATGATAGCATAAATAATCAGACTTACCCGCTGGGTATCTTTTAGCCGAACCTTATTAGCTACCAGATAATAGAGAGCGATATAGTCAAAAAAGTTTAGAAGAGTCAAAAAACTCCTGCTGGCTGATACGGAAAAGAGTGCGGAAGTCACCGACAGAATGACAAAAATAAAGATAGGATAATCCAGCGACGTGTGAACAAAAGATACCCTACCCCTGCTAATGATATCGAATCCCCACAACAAGAGTAATCCAAAAACCAGGGTATGAACTAGCCATACCATAGGTCCTCTCTCAACTCCCCCAGCTAAGGGCGTAACCACAAGGAGAATCATGAGAATAAGGATAATCAGGGTGTCAATCTTGCTGGCCGATCTGAAATCAGAACCCACTCTCGACATCCACTACTTCAACCTAATATTACAAACACACTTCATATTACAAATTACACAAGCAAAGTTCATAAGTGGCCAACCATAATGAGTCATAATATTCTGGCCAGGATAATTATTTCACTTGTCTATCGCTACCTCATTATGTCAAGTTATAAACCTTTATGGTCGGGCACTTATTACAACCAGACTTCCAGGCTTCCCAGACTTCCCAAATCTCATCCAAAATCTCACTATGCTTTTGCACTTTTTCTCCGAATCCTTGATTTTAATGGATTGGCTATTAGAGATAATTTTCAAGGATTTCAAGGTGTTAAGAAATTTCTGCAAAAGTGTAGCCAAAATCTCATTGAGACTTTCAAAACCTCATTCCCTGCAATACTCAGCACCCGGTAACTGCCATGAAAAAAAGAACTAGCACCACCCTATGACTTGTGCCCTGAAAAAAAATATAGCTTCGCCCTCTCAGTTTCAAGAAGTTCTTAAAACCGCTAAAAATCACTCTAAATAAGACCTGATTCAAATTAATAAAATTCGCCGGCTGGCCCTTTACTGAATTCGCTGACTGGCCCTTTGCTGGCTGGCCCTTTGCCCTTTGCTGGCTGGCCCTTTGCCCTTTGCTGGCTGGCCCTTTGCTGAGCAATCTATTCCCAAAATCTACCCAGGTGAAAGATCTCACCCCAGGTAAATGATCTCACCCACTCCACCTACCTCAAGCTTTTTAATGGCATTTTTAATTCTTTAATAGGTATGCAAGACAAATGCCAGCATTATACTATAAATAGTACTCTATTTTATAATTAATAATGTTATTAAATATAATTTATATTGTCTAAAAATATAAAAAACACTATAAATTGATAAACTATAAACAGAAAACCATTGTCTATTTTTTAGTATGAAAAGTAGTTGCATATAATTTAATGCCTTATTAATCAATATAATAATAAAATAATGTGCAAATAATTTCACAATCATAAGCTGTTCTGTATCTCTATCTCAATATGCCTAAGTTCTATCTCAATGCCTAATTACCAATAAGGACCTATCAGGAGAAGACCTATCAGGAGGCTTGACCTTTTGCCCCAAAGTGCCGAAAAGAAATTAAAGGAACACAACCCTACCGTGGCCAGAAACGTAGATCGAAACCTTAAACCGCGTTATGTCTCCTAAGAGGCAAAATAATAGCCAAACTTTGATAGCCAAATCTCTCGATGAGAAGCTCCAGTCAATGGATCAGTCAAAACTCATCCAGACCGTAAAACAACTCTCGCTGGAGAATGAACAGCAAAAAGGGATAATTCGCTATCAAAAGGAGGAGATTCAAAGTCTGACTGACCGCCTCCTGAGTGCAGAAAAGCAGTTAATCAAAAGTACAGAAAAGCAGCTGATCAACCAGGAGTGTCAAGATGCCTCTCTCTGCTCCCCAGGAGAGGTAGAAGGCCAAGGCCCGAAGCGCCACCTCCTGACTACCCCCCTATCCCCACCTGGTGGAGAGGAAGATGTGGGAAGCTTGCTGCCACTCCTTGAGGCCATAGAAGATGGCGCACCCTCAGGGAAAAGGAAGGGAAGCAGACTGCACCAGTTGCTGGCCGAGGCCTTTTTGAATAAAAATTCTGACTCTTATCGCCTAGTCAACACCTTTTTGGTCGGGTTGATTCTCTTTTCCGTGATCAGTGTCACTTTGGAGTCAGTGCCCTCGGTAGCGAAGCGATGGGAGGGCTTCTTTCACTGGTCAGAGCTAATTATCGTTGGGCTATTCACTATTGAATACCTGATCAATATCTTGGTAGCTGAAGATAAGCTCGGCTACATATTCGGGCTCTGGGGATTGATTGACCTGATCGCCATCTTGCCTTCCTATTTTCACCTCATGGATCTTCGGGGTATAAAAATGGCCAGAACCTTGCGCGTTGTCCGTTTTCTGCGGACGATCAGAATGATGCGGATCCTGAAGCTAACTAAAAATACCACCGATCAGTATCAGCAAAGTGCCAAACAGAGGATCCATACCCTAAAGCTCGATCTTCAGATCTACCTCACTGCCCTGTTTACCGTAATCATAATTTTCAGCACCCTGATCTATTATGCGGAACGAAATACTCCCGGCACCCCTTTTACCAGCATCCCTGCGGCCATGTGGTGGTGTGTGGTTACCATCACCACGGTCGGCTATGGGGATATGTATCCCGCTACCCTAGGGGGAAAGCTCATCGCGGCCACAGCTATGATCATGGGGCTTGCTCTTTTTGGCATCCTCATGAATGTCATCGGAAAGTCCATGATGACCTCTCTTTTTGGAACCACTGAACTTGATTGATTGAGAATATCTTGATTGAGGATATTTATGTCGGCTAAAAAGAGAATATCCAAAATTTATCTTACCAATCAAGGAGTGCGGCCAAAGAGTAAACAGGAGCTGCTCCAAGCCATCGAGCGTCTGTCTGAAGAAAACGAGCGGCAGAGAGGAATAATTCAATATCAGAGGGAGGAGATTCAGACCTTGAGCCGCCGCCTTCTGGATTTGGAAAGGCAGATGGATAGTCAAATCGCCCACTCCTCTCAAGAGGTGGGAGCGCTGCTGCCACTGCTAGAGTCAATGGAAGAGCCCTCTTCCCCAAAAAAGGGCAGCAAGCTGCATCAAATATTAAGCGATGCCTTTCTCAATAAAGACTCTCGATCCTATACCGTGGTCAACAACTTCCTGGTAGGGCTGATCCTTTTTTCCGTTCTTGGTGTTACTCTGGAATCCGTGCCTTCGCTCATGGAGCGCTGGGGAGCTTTCTTCTATTGGTCTGAGCTGATTGTGGTCAGCCTGTTTACCGTCGAGTATCTGATCAATATCTTTGTGGCTGAAAACAAGCTCGGATACATCTTCAGCCTCTGGGGACTGATTGACCTGATCGCCATCCTGCCTTCCTATTTTCACCTCATGGATCTTCGGGACATCAAACTGGCTAGAACCTTGCGGATTATCCGCTTCCTGCGAACGATCAGGATGATGCGGATTCTGAAACTGGCCAAAAGCACCACCGATCGCTACCATAAGAGCGCCAGCCAGCGCATCAATACCTTGAAATTGGATCTACAAATCTATGCCACTACTCTATTTAGTGTAATCATAATTTGCAGCACCCTGATCTATTATGCGGAACGAAACACCCCCGGCACCCCTTTTACCAGCATCCCTGCGGCCATGTGGTGGTGTGTGGTTACCATCACCACGGTCGGCTATGGGGATATGTATCCCGCTACCCTAGGGGGAAAACTCATCGCGGCCACAGCTATGATCATGGGGCTTGCTCTTTTTGGCATCCTCATGAATGTCATCGGAAAGGCCATGATGACCTCTCTTTTTGGAACCCCAAAGCTTGATTGAGCGAGTGCCGCACTGCTATGATTCTTTGAGAGCTGGACAAGTTAAAATAAAATCCATTTGATCTTTTCTCCCCTTTGTATTACACTCATCCATGTGGGGGTAAGGTCAGGCATGGCTATATTATAAGCATATAATCTTATAATCTATGATTATAAGAGTTCTATCTTATATAGCTTAAGCCCGGCGATAGAGGGGAATGGAAAGCCGGAAACTCTATGCAGTTATAACAGGTGATGCGGCAATATTATAAGAATACAATCTTATAATATATGATTATAAGAGTTCTATCTTATAATATTTCTATCTTATTTAGCCTGGCGATGGTAAGGGAATGGAAAGCTGGGAATTCTATGCAGTTATAGCAGGTGATGCGGCTATATTATAAGCATAC
>Ga0123519_10010482_pt1 | contig 13800 bp, 8 predicted proteins | sample YelNatPaOPRAMG02_FD_87396 | JGI IMG/M metagenome (GOLD analysis project Ga0123519, IMG submission 87396) | Hot spring microbial communities from Yellowstone National Park - Yellowstone National Park OP-RAMG-02 (version 2) | ecosystem: Environmental > Aquatic > Thermal springs > Hot (42-90C) ...
CGCACTGGGCTGCCTCGGCCACGCCGCCAATGCAGGTATCCGCAATGACGACCTCCACCGGCAGGCCGTTACTGTGACGCAAGTTCTGCGTCAAGAGCGCAGCCGTCGCCCGGGCCATGCCCATCGTCTGCTCTTCCAGCGACTCACGCACACCACGCCGCCGACCATCGATAGTCGGACGAATGCCGATCTTGGGCAGAGTGCCCAACAACCGGTTTACCGGGGCGTTCACCTTCAGATCTTTCACATTTGCCATGGGTCGTTACACCTCCATAAAGTGATGCCGATAGGCCGCCCGGCAAACGTAATGCGTAATCCGTAATGCGTAAGGCCGCCATAGTGTAGAGCCGACCACCTTACGCCTTCCCGCCTGGAGCACAGCGCTGGCGGAGCCGCGCAAGCCGCGCAAAGCGACCTTACGGATTACGGGTTACGGATTACGCCCGGAGCGAGGCCTCCTATGCCCCCAGTATTCGCTTTACCCCCGCCTCTACCTTCTCCGCCTCAGCGGGCGAAAGGGTGCCGACCTCCATGTCGCCACGGAACTCGCTCTGCGCCGCCAACACCTTGATATTACCCTTGGCCTTTTCGGCGCTATAGCCCTCCGGCTCGGCGGTAGCAGGCAACACCATGCCCAGGGCGTCCTGGTCAGCGGTGCGGCAAATCCAGCGCACACCGATGCCCAGTTGCGAGGGGCGGTGGCGGACGTAATCGGCCTGCCCGTCAGGGTGCATCTGCAGCGTGTGCGCCCAGCCTGCCTCATCGGCGAGGTAATCGATGGCAAAGGCTACCTCCGGATCAAAGAGCAGGCCCGGGCTGAGGACGTGGTGCTTTTCCGGGTGCCGGCCAAGCTCATCCAGAAACTCTGCATAGCCGGGCAGCGGGTGCACATGAGAGGGGATGCTGCGGCGCACGCGCACATGCTCGGGCGTGCAGAGCGCGCTGTAGACAAGGCGCGCATTGTCGACCGGGCGAAAGTTGATGTGCGCCAGATACATGTACTCCATGGGCGAGCGCTTCAGGTTGCGCACGGTCATCGAGACGCTAAAGATCGTGGACCCCGCGTAGAGCTTGACCAGAGGCTCGGCCACATAGTTGTAGCTGAACGCCACCGTATGCTGATATTGCCCGCCCAGGCCGATGTAAGCGCCCTTTTCGTCGCTGCCGGCCACGATCCAGGCGCGCTGATAGGGGGCGTTGGGCAGCTCGCCGTGCAGGGGGTGTGTATCAGTCACACCGGGCACGCCCATCGCCGTAAAGCCACAGTGCAACAGGAAACCGCCATAGTTCTCCAGGTAGGCGCGCGTAGCCCGAGGCTCGGTGAACATGCCCTTCATCGTCAACGGTCGCCCGTTGAACTCGGCGGACCAGATCTGTTGCCCCTGGAAAGGCAAAAGCTCCACGCGGCCTACGCCGTTCTCCAGGCGCAGGCTGCATACGCCACTGTCATAGCGATAGCCTGTAGCCGTAAGGCCCTCATAGCGGGCAAGGACCCGCTCACGCTCGCTGAAAAATGCAGGGGCAAGATACATCGTCGTCTCATTCGCCATGAATCAATCCCTCCGTTTGCAGTACAACCATCCAGCTTCACAGGCCAAGCCGGGTATCTTGCTTCGCCAGCATGCGGCGTCGCCACAGCCGGAAAGCCGCGCAGCGCGTAACCTCGCTGTAACATCAACCCGCACAGGGCATCGTCCCATCTCTACAGGCCTGTAGCGCTCAACGCGGCCAACCGGGCGAAAACGGGCGCCAGGGCCTCATAGGCATCCTGGAAAACCCGGCAGAGCTCATCATAGTGGGCGACGCGGCCCGCATCGGGGTGCTCAGCCCCCGCAACCGGAATCAGCCGCCCGGCCACGCTGAAGTCGGGGTAAAGTCCTACGCCTACCCCGCCAGCGATGGCTGCCCCCAGGGAAGTGGCCTCGCTGGTCAGCGCCGGCAACAGAATGGGCAAGTCCAACACATCTGCCAGGATCTGCCGCCAGAGGGCGCTTTTGGCGCAGCCGCCAATCAGGCGCAGGGCATCCAGGTGCACGCCCTGAGCACACAGCGCATCGAGGATGAGGCGCAAGTTCATGGCGACGCCTTCCAATACCGCCCGCGCCACCTCGCCCCGGCCATGAGGCATGGCCAACCCCACCAGAGCGCCCCGCGCCAACGGGTTCCAGTGGGGGCTGCGCTCGCCCAACAGATAGGGCAAGAAGAGGGCGCCCCCTGCCCCCGCCGGCACCTGCGCCGCCTGCGCGTCCAGCTCCTTAAAGAGGCGCTCCTCGCCGGCTGCCCCACGCAGCAGGCGCTCCAGCCAATCAAAGGCGCCGCCGGCCGCTTGCATGGTGCCAACCGGGAAGTAAAGCTGCGGATCCAGGTGAGCAAAGGTAAAGGTGCGCCGCTGTGGATCCAGGATTGGCTGGCGTGCGGTCAGAGCGATCCAGGCCGAGGAGCCCATATAGGCATAGGCATCGCCCTCCCGCACCGAGGCGGCGCCCACCGTGGCGCATGCCCCGTCGCCCCCGCCGATCACCACTGGCGTTCCCGCCAGGAGCCCGCTGGCCGCGGCCGCCTGCGGCGTCACGCGCCCGATCACAGCAGTGGAGGGGTAGATCGCGGGCAACAGGTCCGCCCGCAAGTCGAGCGCCGCGAGCACATCGCTGGCCCAGCGCCGGCCCACCAGGTCGAAGAGTTGGGTGCCCGAGGCGTCGGAATAGTCGGTGGCGACCTGCCCAGTCAGCAGGAAAGCAGCGTAATCCTTGGCCTGCAGCACCTTGGCCGCACGCCGGTAGAGTTCCGGCTGGTGCTCGCGCACCCAGAGCACTTTGGCGGCGGTGTAGGCAGCGCTCACCCTGTGGCCCGTGAGGCGGTAGATCGCCTCCTCGCCACAGGTCTGGCAGATGCGCTCTGCCTGGGCGGCAGCGCGTTGATCGGCCCAGATAATGGAGGAGCGTAGCGGAGCCCCCTGCGCATCGACCAACAGAGCGCCCATCATGTGCCCACTGAAAGAGATGGCTGCCACCTGGCCCGGCGGGATGGCAGCTCGGGCTAAGAGGCGGCGCGTGCCCCGGAAAATGGCCCGCTGCCAGTCGGCAGGGTCCTGCTCAGCCCAGTTGGGGTGGGGATAGTGAGTCTCATAGGCCTCGAAGACGATGGCCACTGCCGCCCCTTGTTCGTCAAAGAGGGTAGCCTTGTCACCGGTGGTCCCCAGATCGTGCGCCAGGATATAGTGGGTTCCCATGGTTTTCCCTCGGATGATGGAACCGGGTATGGTAACGTTCCCACTATGCGGATTGTACCGCCTCCCGCTCCCCCTGTCAAGCATCGCAAACTCTCGCACAATACCACTGCGCACCCCTTCCTGCAGAACGGCGATCTTTCTCGATCTGCCTCTTGACGTAGAACACCTGTTCATGATATAATGATCACAACCAGATGGAATCCAGGGTGGGATCGGCATGATCTACCGACGCGTACATGCAAAAACCCATACCGGATTCGGCACAGACCAAAGCCCAGGTGGATTCCCACGTTCTTGGGGCGCCCATATCGGCCCTGACCCGGCTTTGGCAAAGGCCAACCCGAAAGGAGCGATGCGATGGATCTGACTCCCCGCCAAAAGCGGATGCTGGAGTACATCCGCGAGCACGTGCGCGAAACAGGCTTCCCGCCCACCATCCGTGAGATTGGCAAAGAGGTAGGCATCAGTTCCACATCCGTCGTCAACTATAACCTCAATGTGCTGCAAGAGAAGGGCTATATCGAGCGCTCGCGTGAGATGTCGCGCGGCCTGCGGGTCGTTTGCCCGGAAACCGAAGCGCCGGCACGCGTCTTTGGCCAGGATTATGCAGTGCCCATCGCAGGCTACATCGCCGCCGGCCAGCCCCTCCGCCTGCCCGAGACGGATTTTTCCATCACCGACTATGAGACGGTCACCCTCACCCACGACATCCTGCCGCCCGAGCCGGACCTCTTTGCCCTGCGCGTGAAGGGAAACTCGATGATCGATGCCCTGGTCAACGACGGCGACATTGTTGTCCTGCGCCGCCAGAGTCAGGCGGAGAACGGCGACATGGTCGCGGCTTGGCTGACAGAAGAGGGCGAGACCACCCTCAAGCGCTTTTACCGCGAGGGTCCCAGCCAGGTTCGCCTGCAACCGGCCAACCCCAATATGCAGCCAATTTACGTCCATCCTGCCAAGCTTGAGATCAAGGGCAAGGTGGTCGCTGTCATCCGCCAACTGCCTTGAGATGATAGGGCGCCCTACAGCAGGCGTAGGCGGTCCCAGTTTTCCCATGCCTGCTGCCTTTGGGTTCGGCGGGTGAGAGGAAGCAGTCACGCCGGGAGGTGCGGCATGCCTCTGTGCAGAATGCGCCCCGGGCAAATCGCCAGCCTGATGCTCGCTCTCCTGCTGCTGGCAGGGTGCGCCAGCTCCGCAGGCCGTGCGCTGTTGCCCGCCCAGGGTGGCCAGGCAGGGAAAGATCTGGTCGTGTTCCTCGGCGACTCGCTCACGGCAGGGTATGGTGTCGCCCCCCAGGATGCCTACCCCGCCGTCATCGGCCATTACTGGCAGAGCCACGATATCGGCTTCCGGGCCTTGAACGCAGGCATCAGCGGCAACAAGACTACTGATGTGCTGGCGCGCCTCGATCCCCTGTTGACCGCCGATGTCTGCCTGGTGTTCCTCGAGATCGGCGCCAACGATGCCTTTGCGGGCGATGATATCGACGCTATCCATGCCAGGATCAGCGAGATCATCCGGCGCATCCAGGCCCGGGGCATCCCGGTGGCGTTGGCCGCCCTGGAGCTGCCTGCCGGGCATCCGCAGGTCGGCCTTGAGCGTGCCGCTCGCTACCGCCGCATGTACGAGGAACTGGCCAGGGAGCACGCGGTGCCGGTTATGCCCTTTTTCCGGAGCGTGGGCCGGCAGGATCTATGGCTGCCCGACAGCCTGCACCTCAATGCCGAGGGCAATCGCCTGATCGCTCGCGATGTGCTGGCCTTCCTCAACCCGGCATGGAAGCTGGAGCCCTGAGCATCCCTCACCCTGCCCCTCTCATACCGCAGGGTTGCCCACTATTGGCCATTTCGTGTACAATACTGATCAGCCCCTGCCGCGCTCGTCAACGCGGCGCAGGAGGCCCCGTGGATGGTCACGGCGTGCAATGCCCGCTAGCGCAAGAAGGGGGACCCCATGCGAAACGGAACCCGTCTCAGCGGTTGGCTGCTGGCGATCCTGTTGGTCTTCTCCCTGCTGCCGGGTGGCTGCCGGCTGGCGCCCCCGCCCCCAACGCCCACCGGCGCACCCACGCCTACGCTGCCGCCCCCACCAACGGAAGCCCTCGCCGCTCCAACCGAGCGCCCTGTTCCGCTCCCTACCCCGGCGCAGCAGGCCGGCCCCGTGGTGGCCTTTGCCCAGTTCAAGGAGCCGGCGGTGCAGACGGTGCCGGCCGTCCGCAACGAGCCCATCGCTGCGGACCTGAGCAACGTGCGCGTCGCCTTTGCCCTCTCAGCGGAACAGCGGGCCCGGCTGGCGCGCGACGGCTTTGTCGTGACTCCCGGCGCCGAGAAAGAGTTCTTTACCGTCTATGAAAAGGCGCGCTATGCCAACGTGCCCATCTTTGTCACCAGCGACTCACTTCTGCACGCCTATCACCTCCTCTTCGACAAGGTCCTGCGCACGGCGGAGGCCGAGCATTTTATCCCCCTGCTACGCGACCTGAATGCGTCGCTATTGGCCCGCACCGAGGCGGATTATGAGGCGCTGCGGGGCACCGGCTGGGAGGACGCAGCCCGCCGCACGGTGGCCTTTGTGGGCGTCGGCAGCAAGCTGCTGGACCCCAGCGTTCAGGTACCCGCCTACGCAGCCGATATGGTGCAGGCAGAGCTGGCCCTGATCGATAGGGCCGCAGGCATAAAGCCATCCCCTCTTTTCCCCGGGCTGGAGCTGGGCGAGGATTATTCCCAGTACATCCCCCGCGGCCACTATACCCGCAACGAGGAGCTGAAGGCTTATTTCAAGAGCATGATGTGGTACGGGCGGATGACCTTCCGCCTCCAGACGGCCGACGCGGAGGTCGGCCGCGCCGAGACGCGTTCCGCGCTGCTGCTGGTGTACGCCCTGCGCACGGCACAAGTGGGAGCTCGCCCCGCCCTGGACGTGTGGGCTGACCTCTACAACCCCACCGCCTTTTTTGTCGGCCGCAGCGACGACCTGACGGCGCTCCAGTACGCCGGGGTGATGGATGCCGTCTACGGTGCGGGCGCCGACCTCAAGGCCCTGGCCGACAATGCGGCGCTGGACGCGTTTATCGCCGAGGCCGATAAGCTGCCCCCGCCCCGCATTCTGGGCATGGTCATCTATGACACTGATGATGAGGAAGAAACGACCAAGGGGCTGCGCTTCATGGGCCAGCGCTTTGTGCCCGACGCCTACGTTTTCCGCCAGCTGATCTATCGTAACGTCGGCACCCGCGATAACCGGCGCGGGCTGCCCAAGGGGCTGGACCTCCTGGCGGCGATGGGCTCCGACCGGGCGCTGCAGATTCTGGACGGGATGGGCGAGACGGCCTACGAGAACTATCCGCAGCAGATGGCCAAGGTCCGCAGTTGGACCAGCAGCCTCACCCCGGCCGAGTGGACCGAGACGCTCTACAACTCGTGGCTCTATGCCTTCGACCCTCTGCTCCAGGTTCCCGGTCAGGGCTACCCGGTGTTCATGCAGTCGCCGGCCTGGGTCGACAAAGAACTCAACACGGTGCTGGGCAGCTGGGCCGAACTCAAGCACGACACCATCCTCTACGCCAAGCAGGTGTACGCCGAGGCGGGGGGCGGGCCGATGCCGCCCGAACCCGTGCCACCCCGGGGTTACGTCGAGCCGGTGCCACTCTTCTACGCGCGGCTGCAGGCGCTGACCGCCATGACCCGCCAGGGGCTGGCGACCCGCGGCATGCTTGCCGACGCGGACGGCGCCAGCCTGCAGCGGCTGGAGGAACTGGCCGCCTCGCTGCAGACGATGGCCGAGAAAGAGCTGCGGGGCGAGGCCCTGACGGAAGAGGAATACACTACCATCCGTTTCTACGGCCGCGAGCTGGAGCACTTGACCATCGCCGCCGCCGATAGCCCGGAGGACGGCGATCGGGCCTTCATGGAGGAGGAGCCGCAGGCGGCGGTCATCGCCGATGTGGCTACGGACCCCTGGCCCGAGCCGACGGTGCTGGAGGAGGCCGTGGGCCGCGTGAATGAGATCCACGTCGTGGTGCCGGTGATCGGGACCGATGGGAAGACGAGGCTGCAGGTGGCCAAGGGCGGCGTCTACTCCTATTACGAGTTCCCCTGGCCGGCCGGCGACCGGCTCACCGACGAAAAGTGGCGGCAGACGCTCGACGCGGGGCAGGCTCCCGCCCCACCCGAGTGGATCGGCAGCTTTTTCACCTCGGCAGGCGAATCCAGCGACCTGACCGAGGCAATCTCCCGCTTCCAGACCTCCCTGAGCGAGGCGTTCTGGCAGCTCGAGCCCGCCTACCTGCCGGCCCAGGGAGCGGCTCTGGCGCAATTCACCACCGAGATCGAAGCCCTGCGCGCACAAAAGCGCTACGAAGGCCGGCAATTGATGGGCTCCGAACTGCGCTCCTGCGACCGGCAGACCCCGGACCAGGCAGTCATCACCGTGCGCGAGACCTGGCAGGATGAGTTGTACGGCTTTACGGACTATCCGGGGGGAGGCGGCGAATCTTCAGGCCGGCGCGGCCCCTACACCCTGGATGTGACCTATAAACTGGAGCGGGGCGAGCGGGGCTGGCAAGTCACCCAGGCTACGTACACCAATGAGCCTCCTGGCTGGTAAGGAGGGGCGCCCCGCTGGACCTCCCGGAGGTCCCGAACCAGGAGACCCAGTCGCCAATCCCCCAGCAACCGGGTTCGTCGTCAGGGAGAGGCGGCGCAGTGGGATTTGCGCTCTTGTGGCGTACCTGGTACTCTTGCCCCTGCTCGTCGCAGCCTGCGCTCCTCCGCCCGGGCAGGCTGCCCCCGACCTGGCGGCCTATCCCTGGCTCTACCTGCGCGCGGGTGAGCCCCTCGCCCCCGGTGAGCGGGCCGTCACGGTCATCGCCGCCGGCGACGTGATGCTGGGCCGCGCGGTCGCCACTGAAGCCGCGCCCCTGGCCGGCATCGCCCCCCTGCTGCGCACGGCTGATCTGACTGTGGGCAACCTGGAGTGTGTCGTCAGCGACCAGGGGGTTGCCCGGCCGGGGCCCTACCGGCTGCGCGCTCCACTGGCCGCCATCGCCAGCCTGCGCAGCGCCGGGTTCGATGTGCTGGGCCTCGCCAACAACCACGCCCTCGACTATGGCCCGATGGCTCTGGCCCAGACGGCAACCCGCTTGCGCTGGGCCGGCATCGATACCGTAGGGGCGGGCCCCAGCCCGGAGGCGGCCCTCAAGCCCGTGATCCGGCAGGTTGGGGCGCTAGAGTTCGCCTTCCTGGCCTTCAACGCCGTGCCCGACCCGGAAGATAGCCCCAGCGACGGCGGCTGGACCCGCGCAGAGTGGGATCGCGAGCGGGCAATGGCCGCCGTCGCCGCGGCCCGCGCGCAGGCCGATGCCGTCATCGTCTCTGTACACTGGGGCTACGAGTACGAGCAATCGCCCGACCCTGCCCAGCGCGAGATGGCCCGGGCGCTGCTGAGCGCCGGCGCAGACCTGGTGATCGGGCACCATCCCCATGTCGTGCAGGACACAGAAGCCAGCGAGGGCGGATTCGTGGCCTACAGCCTGGGCAATCTAGTCTTCGATCAGCAGCAGGGCGAGACGCAGGAGGGCCTGGCCCTGCGCGCCGTGTTCGATGCGCGGGGCCTGCGCGCCGTGCAGGCCCTACCGCTGCAGGCCGGGCCCCGGCCCCGGCTGTTGAGTCCCGGCGAGGCAGCGCCGCTCCTGGCCCGGATACGGCCGGCGCCGCGCCGCCTCGGCTTTGCCTGCGCCGGGGACGCCTGTCACCCGCTCGAGGTACCTCAGGACCCGCAGTCCGGCCTTTTCCGCGCCGGAACTGCCGACCTGACTGGCGACGGAGTGCCGGAACAGGTGCAACTACTGGACGAGCAACTCACCGTCTACAGCGCGGGAACGGTGGTCTGGTGCGCGCCGGAAGACTGGCGCGTGGCAGACCTGGCCCTGGGCGACGCCAACGACGACGGCCGGTCCGAGATGCTCCTCGCCCTCTGGAAGGCCGACGCGGCAGGTGTGCTGCGCAGCCACCCCTTCCTCGTCGGCTACCGGCAGGGCGCCTACCGCGTCCTCTGGGGCGGCTCTGCCGTGCCCGATCCCATCCATGAGGTCGAGCTGGGCGACGTCGACGGCGACGGCGCGCAGGAGCTGACCGTCCTCGAAGAGCGCGATGGCGCCCGCACCGTCAGCGTCTGGCGCTGGCACGGCTGGGGCTTCAGCCTGCTCTGGCGGAGCGCGCCCGGCGCTTTACGCGACCTGGTGCTGCTCCCTGGTAAGGCAGCCGCTCCACCAACCATCAGTGTCGCCGTAGAGCCCTGAGAAAAAGTCTGCATGCTCCGACCAGCCAAATTGCCGTTCCTATTCCCCCAGTTGAGTGCAATTCATCTATTGACAAAGAATCAGACTGACTGTATAATGAAGGTAGGATTGGGAGCGCTCCCAATCTATGGCCGATGATGGCCATTTTGGGCCGCTTTAGGGCCTTTTCAATAGCTACTCGCTGGGAGCGCTCCCAATACAGGCCTGGGAGGTAAGCCAGTGAACCCCAATACCCTGGAAGAAATCGCACGCCTGTCAGGCGTCTCCCGCTCTACCGTTTCACGGGTGATCAACGACCACCCGAACGTGCGCCCAGAGGTGCGGGCCAGGGTCCAACGCATCGTGCAGCAGGTGGGATACCACCCCCATGCCGCCGCCCGCAGCCTGGTCACCAAGCGCACTCAGGTCATTGGCCTGCTCATTCCCCAGGCAGTGACGCGCATCTTTACCGATCCCTTCTTTCCCCATCTCATCCGCGGCATCGCCAGCACCTGCAACGCCCGAGGCTGCCACCTCATGCTTTCGCTCTTTACCAGCTCAACCGACCAGGATAGCCTCTACCGCCAGGTGCTGCGCAGCGGCTACCTGGATGGCGTGGTGGTGGCCTCGACTACCCTGGACGATCCCCTCATCCCCCGTATGATCGAGGATGGTATCCACATGGTCTGTGTAGGCCGCTACCCCGATGACCGGGTCAGTTATGTCGATTCAGATAACGTCCGTGGCTCGCGCATGGCCGTTGAGCATCTGCTGAGGCTTGGCCACCGGCGCATCGCTACCGTGACCGGGCCATTGAGCATGGTCCCCGGCCACGACCGCCTGGAGGGCTATCGCCAGGCGCTGGAGGCGCGGGGGCTGCCGGTGGATGAAAGCCTGATCGCTGAAGGCGACTTTTCCGAAGAGGGCAGCCAGGCAGTCATGCAGCGGCTCCTGGCGACTGGGCCGACAGCCGTCTTCGCCGCCAGCGACCCCACAGCCATCGGCGTCATGAAAGCCCTCAAGGCGGCTGGACGCCGTATCCCCGATGATGTGGCGGTCGTGGGCTTTGACGATCTGCCAATCGCTTCCATCGTCGAGCCGGCGCTGACCACGGTGCGCCAACCGATCGAACAACTGGGGGCAACGGCGACCGATCTGCTGCTTAAGCTGATTGAGGGCGAGGTACAGGAGCCGCAGCATGTGATTCTCCCCACCCAGTTGGTGATCCGCGCTTCCTGCGGCTCATAATGCGACGATAGTGTTGTTGGCTGGATAGAATCGCCCGCCAGACTCCCAAACTCTGGCTCGCACACTCGCCTGCCCCTTCGGAGGCTGGGTGGGCTCAGGTGCGGCTCTGCACACTACAGCGGGCGCCAAGCGCCAGGCGCGCAAAGGAGGCAAGAGTCTAGATTATATGCCCATTCGCGTTTCCGGATTCGCCTCACAGAGGGGTGAGCGCGAGACCTTATGGAATGATCCATGCCGAAAGTCGAGGAGGAGCATACCATGAAACGCGCATCGGCCTTAATGATGGTCCTGGTAGCCCTGAGCATCGTGCTTGCGAGCTGCGGCTCACCAGCCGCGCCCACGCCCCAGGTCGTCATCCAGAAGGAGACCGTCGTCGAGCAGGCGACCGTGGTCATGAAAGAGACGGTCATCCAGAAGGAAACCGCAGCCCCCATCGTCGTGACGGCGACGCCGGCGCCAACGGAAGCGCCCAAGCCGAGCGAGGCCACCTTCCCTCGCGAAGAAACCCTGTACGTCGCCGGTTCGGCCTGGGGTCCGCCATCGACCTGGAACCCGTTCCAGCCCGGCAGCCTCGCCAATACCACCGGGACCATCGGCTACCTGTACGAGTTCCTGTATGCCTACGATCCGATGACTGGCAAGATGGTGCCCTGGCTGGCGGAGAGCGGCAAGTGGACCGATGCCAACACCTTTGACGTGACGCTCCGCAAGGGCCTGACCTGGAGCGACGGCCAGCCGCTGACGGCGGCCGATGTCAAGTTCACCTACGAGCTCGGCAAAAAGTACTCCGCAATATGGTTCTCCGCCATGTGGACGTACCTGACGGGCGTGGAAGCAATCGACGACACCCACGTCAGGTTCACGTTCAAGGACCCGCTCTACCAGGAGTTCGAGAACCGCCTCTACAACGTCCCCATCGTCCCCAAGCACCTGTGGGAAAGCCGGACCGAAGAGGAGATCACAGTCGGCACCAATGAAAAGCCCATCGGCTCCGGCGCCTACCTGTACCAGGCGGCCGGTGCAGACCGCAACATCTGGGTGCGCAACGAGAACTGGTGGGGCATCAAGGTGTTCGGCAAGCCGGCCCCCAAGTACATCGTCGATATCCTCACCTCCAGCAACAACGTCGCCCTGGGCATGGTCATCAAGGGCGAGCTCGACCTGAGCAATAACTTCTTGCCGGGTGTTGCCGAGCTAGCCAACAAGGGCTACGTACAGACCTACTATGCCAAGGCGCCCTATATGCTCTCGGCCAATACCGCCGTGTTGTTCATGAACACGACCAAGAAGCCCATGGATGACGCGGCCTTTCGCAGGGCACTGGCCTTTGCCATCGACGTCCCCTCCATTGTGAACGTGGCCTATGCCCAGCTGGTCAAGCCGGCCAGCCCGTCGGGCCTCCTGCCGACACTGGACAAGTACGTCGACAAGAACGTGATGGCCAGGCTGGGGTACACCTTTGATACGGCCAAGGCCAAGCAGATGCTGGCCGCCGCCGGCTACAAGGACGTGGATGGCGACAAGTTCGTCGAAGCTCCCGACGGCAGCAAAATTGCGCTGCAGGTGACCTGCCCCCAGGGCTGGACCGACTGGATGGCGGCCATCGACATCATCGCCAAGAGTGCCCAGGCGGCCGGCATCAACATCCAGGCTGCCACCCCAGACTATGGTGCCTGGAACACTGCCCTGCAGAGCGGCACCTTTGACATGACCCTGAACAACTGGGCGACCATGAGCAACACGCCCTGGACGCTCTACAACCTCCTGTTCTGGCATCCGATCACGGACCAGATGCAGAACGGCAACTTTGGCCGCTACAATGGCCAGAAACTCTTTGATCTGGTCGATGCCCTGGCCAGGGTCCCGACGAGCGATGAGGCAGGCATGAAGGCCGCCTGCTCCAAGATCCAGGAAGCCATGCTCACCGAGATGCCCGTGATCCCGCTGTGGTACAATGGCCTTTGGGCGCAGTGGAGCACCACGACCTGGACCAACTGGCCAACCGAGAAGACGACCAACCAGACGTTGCCCTCCACCTGGTCAGGCTACTGGCAGCTCGGCGGGGTACAAACCCTCATCAATCTCAAGCCGGTGACCAAGTAGCTGCACATCGGGTCTCCAGAGGCGTCCCTCCCGGAGGGCTTGGCCCTCCGGGAGGGTGGATGAAACGAGAATCGCGTAGCAAGCGCACCCTCCCGGAGATCGCGAACCCGCCGGGAGAGGGGCGAACAGGATGGAGGGCAACGTGCGACGCTATCTCGGTCGGAAAATCCTCATCTATGGACTGACCTTTTTCCTGGCAGTGACCATCGACTGGCTGATCCCGCGTTTCATGCCCGGGGATCCGATCGCCAACATGCTGGCCCGGGTTTCGGTAAACAGCAACGCTGCCCAGGTGATGCACGACTACTATTCGCACGTCTTTGGCCTGGATCTTCCCATCTGGCAGCAGTACCTCAACTTTTGGGGCTCGCTCCTCCAGGGTGACCTGGGAAAGAGTGTGTACCTGTTCCCCAAGCCGGTGGTCAGGGTCATCATAGACGCCGTGCCCTATGACATCCTGCTGCTGCTCCCCTCCATCCTGTTGAGCTGGTACGCCGGAAACCACTTTGGCGCTTTCGCGGCCCGCTCCAGGTGGCTCGACAATACCGTCTCGCCCATCGGTTACATCCTCACGGCGACTCCCTACATGTGGCTCGGCATCCTGCTCTCCTGGTTCTTTGGCATTGTGCTGGGCAAGTTCCCGATCGCCGGCGCCTATAGCTTTGACGTGCGGCCGACCCTCTCCCTGTCCTTCATTGGCAACGTCCTGCACCATTGGTTTCTGCCCTTTGCCTCCCTGTTTCTGGTCGGGTTCGGAGGCTGGGCCATCGGCATGCGCAACATGGTCATCTACGAGCTAGAAGCGGATTATTCGCATTACCTGGAGGCGCTCGGCGCCCCGAAGAAGCTCGTCCGAAAGTACGCTTTCCAGAACGGCGTCCTGCCGCAGATCACCGGGCTGGCGCTGCAGCTGGGTGTCATCGTCGCCGGCGCCCTGGTCACC
>Ga0123519_10010486_pt1 | contig 13799 bp, 8 predicted proteins | sample YelNatPaOPRAMG02_FD_87396 | JGI IMG/M metagenome (GOLD analysis project Ga0123519, IMG submission 87396) | Hot spring microbial communities from Yellowstone National Park - Yellowstone National Park OP-RAMG-02 (version 2) | ecosystem: Environmental > Aquatic > Thermal springs > Hot (42-90C) ...
AAGTTGTGGGACCCGGCAGCCCAGTGGAAAGTGGGGGACCGGGTGGTGGTGGCGCGGCGTGTGCGGACCGGCCAGAAGGACCGGTTTGAGGCGCGTGTGGGGGAAATCGTGGGCGAAACCGTCGTGCAGCGCGAAGGAAGGACCATCCCCGCCTTTGTGCTGGCCTTGGATGGCGAGCCGGAGCCCGCGAAGTACGAACTGGCCTCGCCGGGCTCCGAGGAGGCCGAGAAGTGGTACCGCACGGTGCAGATGGTCGTGGAAAGCCAACGCGCCTCCGTGGAGCCGGAGGAACAGGCGCATGGGATCCTCCTCAAGCACGGCGAACGCATCGTCAGCCAACTCCTGGAGGCCCTGCAGGGAGACCCGCGCTTCCTGGAACTGGAAGGACGCTGGTTCCTGCGCGACCTCCTCGTCCCCTTGAGCGAGGACCAGGATGCGGGCCTGTATCAGGCCCTCCTGGGCCGGGTGGAACCACTCCTTACCGAGGCCCTCCTGCCGCAGCTCTCCCCACCCCTTCCGGAGGGCGACGTGGGGCTGTTCTCCCTCTACGCAGCCCTGGTGGCCCGCCCCGACCGCTTCGCCAACCGGGGCACTCCGAGCCGCTCCCTGTGGAAGGCTGTCCCACCGCCCCCCGAGCGGGCCGTGGGCGCGTTCTACGTCTACGACCCCGAGACCTACGAGGTTCTCCTCTGGCCGGGCCAGCGCCTGACCCCCGACCTGGCCAAGAGGCTGCAGGAACTGGGTGTGTACGATTCGGTGGTGAAGCCTGCCAGTGGGTGAGAACCGGTTCTCGCCAGATTCCCCTTTGGTCCACGCGCTGAAGGAGGTCCTGAGGGAACATCCCGACGGGCTGAAGGTCCCCGAAGCCCGGCGGCTGCTCCTGCGCGCTGGCTACCCCGGCGTGCTGGAGCGAGACATAGAGGAGATGGCCCGCCTGCCAGACTTCCGCCGCCTGCCAGGCGGCCTGGTGGCCCTGCAGGGAGCCGACGAGCCCGAGGAGGAAGCTCCCGAGGAAGCCGAAGAACCCGCCGAAAAGGGCCCGCCTTCCACGTTGCGGGACCTACCTGACCTTCGGGCTTACGTGCTCTTTGACGTGGAGACCAACGGCCTGGACCTTGAGACGGCCGATTTCTTCCAACTGAGCGCCATCAAGGTGGTGGAAGGGCGCGCTGTGGCCGCTTTTGACCGGTATGCCCGAGTCCCTCCCGAAACGTTCACCCAGGCCCAGCGGCTTCGGTTGCACTTCAACGAACTGGGTCTGGACGCGAAGATCGCGCGCGCTGGCACCCAGGCAGAGGCAGTGGCAGCCTTTCGGGACTTTGCCGGGAGCCTGCCCCTCGTGGCCCACAACGGCACCTTTGACCTGGCTTTCCTCCGCAAACACGCACCGGACCTCGCCAACCCCCTGGTGGACACGTTGGAACTCTTCTGTCTGGCCTTCCCGGCAGAGCGGTCTCACCGCCTGGACCGCCTGGCACAGCGGTTCGGCCTGACGGAAGGCGGGCCCCGCTGGGGAGAGGTGCTCGCGTTGGATAGCGCCCTGGGCATCTCGGCTGGCCTGGGCGTCCCGCCCCGGGACCTATTCCACAGCGCCATCTTTGACTGCCTTGTGCTCCACTTCCTGATGGCCGAAGCCCTGGCCGTCCTGCGCCGCCTGGGTCCCGGCCTCAAGGCTTGCTTGCGAGCCCTTTCCCCCACCCTGGGCGACCTGCTGGGTGCGCCGGAAGAGATGTCTCTCCCGAGCGAGAACCTGGCCGAACTGATCGCCCTCCGGGCCTGGCGCGACCAGGTCCCTTCCGAGCGGAGTGCTCCGGAGCCAGGGCTGCGGCTTGACGAGGAAACCGTCGGACGGGCGTACGAGAAGGTGCTGGGCTACCACGCCTGGAAACCCCGGCGGTCCCAGCAGGAGATGCTCCACCACGTGGTGCGGGCCTTCGCCCACGGGAAAACGGCGATGATAGAAGCCCCTACCGGCACCGGCAAGACCCTGGCGTATCTGCTGCCGGCCCTGGTCCTGGCCCGGGCGAGGGGCGCGCAGGTCGTCATCTCCACCAGCACCAAGGGGCTCCAGGACCAATTGGTGCGCGATCTGGAAGAGAGGATCCGGCCCGCGCTCCCCTTCGCCTTTCGCTTTGCCGTGCTGAAAGGCCAGGCCAACTACCTCTGCCTGACCAAACTGTGGGACCTGTACCTGGAAACGTTCGTCCCGGAGGCGGGGGCTGAGGTTCCGTTTGAAGAACGCCTGGCCTTGCTCTACCTCCTTCGGTACGCGGAAGAGCGCCCTGATGGCGACCTGGAGAGCGTGAGTTTCTGGCTCCAGGAGCGCCTGCCCGCCCTGAGGACGCTGAAAGCCCGCGTGGCCTCGGAGCGAGGGACGTGTTCCTCAAACTGCCAGCACTACCCCTTCTGTTTCCATGCCCGGGCCAAGGCATCGTCGGATGCCGCGGACCTGGTCCTGGTGAACCACGCCCTCCTCCTGACCCGGCAGTGGGCGGAGGGGCGTCTGGGCTTCCTCGTCCTGGACGAGGCGCACCACCTGGAGGACGCCGCGACCAGTGCCCTGACCCTGGAGGCATCCAGGGGGACGCTGGAAGGCCTTTTGGCGCGTCTCCTGCACCCAGATGGGACGCGCGGAGCCCTGGTGCGGGCCCGGCGCTGGACCAGGGAGGGGCAAGCAGTCCAACAGGCGATGGGGGCCGTGCGCCGCTTGCGCAAGCAAGTGGCACAGTTCGGGGGGTACCTGCGCGACTTCTTGGTCCGGCAGGGCGTCCGCTTTCACCCGCGCTACGGCGCGGCCTGGCGGATGCGGACCGCGCCCCGTCGCACCCACGCCATCGCCTGGGAACCGGCGGAACGAGCCCTGCAGGAGATGGTGGGCGAACTCGCCACCCTGACCAAGGCGTTGGAGCGGATCGCCGCCGACCTCGCTGAGCACCACCCCCATGTGGACCGGGCCATGGCCGTAGTGCGAGAGTTGGAGGCCGTCCGGGAACAGGTGGCTGGAACTCCAGAAGCGCCGGGCCAGGCCGAGTTGTTGCAGGCCATCCCCCAGGTGCGCCACGATCCCACGGTCTGGGTCCACTGGATAGAACTGGCGGTCCTGGGACAAGGCAAGGGAGAGGGCATCCCCCCCAGAGGCTCGCGTGGGCGTTCAAACAAGCCCCTGTCCGGGTAGATCAGGTGCTGGCCGAACAGGTCTTTGACCTCGCTCTTGCGGCGGTCCTCACCTCCGCCACTCTTACCGTGGCCGAGAGCGGATTTGGATTCTTCCTGGACCGGCTGGGGCTTTCCCAACGCGTCGCGCCGGAAGACCTGGTGCGGTTGCCCAAGGAGTTCAACTATGAGGAACAGGTCCTCCTGGCCCTGCCAGCTTATCTCAAGGCCAGTGCCCGCTATGGGGAGATGCAGCAGTTCCAGGAAGAGATGGCCCGGGAACTGGAGTGCCTTCTGCGCTACACCGAAGGCCGAGCCCTCGTGCTGCATACCGCCCGCAACCGCATGGAGTACGTGGCCCAGCGCCTGGAGCGAGCCCTGACCCACCTCCCTATCTACTGGCAGCAGGAAGGCACATCCGTCAACCTCCTCAAAGAGGAGTTTGAAAGCCGAGAAGAGTCGGTCCTCCTCGGCGTGCGCTCATTCTGGGAGGGGGTGGACGTCCCAGGCCCCTCTCTCAGTTACGTGGTCATTGAGAAACTCCCCTTCCCCGTGCCCACCGATCCGGTGGTGGAAGCCCGCCGTGAGGAACTGCGCGCGCACGGGGGAAACGAGTGGATGGACTACCTGCTCCCCTTGGCGACGATTGTGTTCAAGCAGGGCTTCGGCCGCTTGATGCGCCAGCATGAGGACCGGGGCGTGGTGCTCTTCCTGGACAAGCGCCTCCGTGCCGATGCCTTCTACCGGGAGATCGTGCTGCAATCGTTGCCCGGCTACAAGCGCCCAGACGAACTCATTGAGGCCGAAGAGGAACGGCTGTCGCTCTACCGAGAGATCGGCCGCCACATGCAGCCCGTCTTCCCCTGGGACTGGGAAGGACGTTTGGAGCGTTTTCCCTGCATCCGGGAGGAGGCGCTTCCAGATGTGGAGCGCCTTCTGGAAGCACACCAGTTGCCCGAGCGGATCGCTCCCGAAGAGTACGCGAAATACCGCAGCCACCTGATCGCGGTGGCAGGAGAACTGATACCAGGGTTCCAGGACTTCCGGCCCGAACAAGACGAGGCCATGCGCTCTATCCTCTCGGGGGAGGACACGTTGGTGGTCCTTCCTACAGGCTCGGGGAAGTCCCTCACGTTCCAGCTCCCAGCCCTCCTCCGCCACGGGGTGACGCTGGTCTTCTCCCCGCTGATCGCCCTCATGCGGGACCAGGTGGACCGGCTGCGCGATGCGGGATTGAGGCAGGTGGACTACATCGTGAGCGGCCAGAGCGGCGCGCACCGGGACGAGGTCTACCGCCGCTTGGTCCGTGGGGAACTCCGCCTGGTTTACATCGCCCCTGAGCGCATCCGGGATCCAGCCCTGGCGGAAGCCCTGGAGCATGCGAAAATCATCCAGGTCGTCGTGGACGAGGCGCACTGCGTGCACATGTGGGGGCCCAGCTTTCGCCCGGACTTCCTGAAGATCCCCGAACTCTTCGGAGACGATCGCCCACCCCTGGCCGCGCTCACGGCGACAGCCACAGCCGAGACCCGCCACGCCATCGCCAAGGGTCTGAGGCTGCGGCCCGGTTTCCACTTGGTGACCAAATCCGTGGACCGACCGGAACTGAAGTTCCTGGTCTACGGGCCCCACACCCCTTCTGAACGGATCATCAGCAAACGAGATAAACTGCGGGTGCTTTTGAAGATCCTCCGGGCCGTGCAACAGCGGGACGAGACTGCCATCATCTATACCGCCACCGTGCGAGAGGCAGAACACCTGGCCCGCGTTCTGGAACTTTGGGGCTTCACCGTCCGAGCCTACCACGGCCGCATGTCCGCCCAGAACCGCGCCGATGTGGAGGAACTGTTCCGGGAGGACATCGTCAAGATCATCGTAGCCACCAAGGCCTTCGGCATGGGCATAGACAAGGCGGACGTACGCTACGTGATCCACTACGATATCCCTGGAGACCTGGAGTCGTACTTCCAAGAAGCAGGCCGGGCAGGGCGTGATGGCCGCCCGGCCTACTGCGTTCTCCTCTTCCATCCCAGCGACCTGGGCACACAACAATATTTCATTCGGACGGCTTTCCCCAGCCTTTCGGAACTCCGCAGCCTTGTTCAAGTCCTGCAGATCCGTGCGGGACACGGGGAGGTCCTCCTGACCCGGCCAGAGGACCTGGCCCTGGAGTCCGGCGTGGACCTGGAGCGGCTGGACGTGGCCTTGCACCTTTTGGAAGAATCGGGCTTCGTCCACCGGTTGGCCAACTTCACCCTCCAGGCCAACGTGCTCCTGAACCGGAGCCTGCCTTGGCTCCAGGAGCGGCTTGCGGCGGACCAGGCATCGCTCCTCCGGCAATTGGCTGAGGGCCAAGGGCTCTCAGATGCTCGCGGGACGCCGCTGAACTTGCTGGAGGCTGCTGCGTCCCTCGGGGTGTCCCCTCTCCAGATTGACGCGCTGTTGACAAGCCTCTCGGCGAAGGGGTGGGCCGTGTACAGGCCTTGGGAGAGGGGATACGCGTTGAAAGTCCTCGGACAACCCGCCGATGGGGTTGAGACGGCGCTCGGCCGCCTGGATGAAAGCCGCCTGAGACAACAACTCCGGCACAACCTAAAGCGCATGGTGCGCTACGCAGATCAACTCGGTCCAGGGGACTGCCGGCGAGCGTACATCCTCAAGCATTTTGGGGAGGAAGTCAGAGAGCATCCCTCTCCCTGCTGCGACCTCTGCGACCCCCAGATGGCCGTACCGTGGAAAGGGGTCCCCAGCGAAGAGATCGCCGCCCTTCCCCTCACCGTGGACCCTGCATACATGGTCTTACGAGCGGTGGAATGGAACGAGATCCTCCGCCGGGAGAGAGAACGCAGCCCGTATTCAGCCAACACCCTTGCGCAGATCCTCATGGGCGACGCCTATAGTGCCGTGCAAGCAGAGCCGGACCCGGTCCGGCGGGCGCAACGGCTCATGCGTCTGGAGGCATCGCCTTTCTACGGGGTTCTCCAAGGGATGCGAGGAGGGGCGAAAGCCATCATGCAGGTTCTCGGGCGGCTGCAGAGGGAAGGCTACATCCACCTGACAACTGTAAGGTTCGCTGCAGGCGACAGAGACGTAGAGTACGAAGCCCCAGCCCTAACGGAAAAAGGGAAGCGGCAGATCCAGAGCGGACAATATTTTGGCTGGTAACCCTGAGAGAAGCCCAAAGGATGGATCGGCCCCCTCCGCCCCTCCAGAAGCCGAGAAGAGACCGGAGCCTCCCTCCACATCAGGGCCTACCTCAAGGCTAGCCCCGGCGCGGCCGGTGGCGCTCCTCGCTGTCCAAGAGGATGGTCACAGGGCCGTCGTTTTCCAGGCGCACCTGCATCATGGCCTGGAACTGGCCGGTCTGCACTGGCACCCCTTCGCCCCGTAGGAAGGCCACGAAACGCTCAATGAGGGGCTCCGCCACCTCGGGGCGGGCGGCATGGGCGAAACTGGGCCGCCGGCCCTTGCGGGTATCGGCGTAGAGGGTGAACTGGGAAACGACCAACGCCTCTCCCCCCACGTCCAAGAGGGAGAGGTTGAACTTGCCCTCCTCGTCGGAGAAGACGCGCAGGTGCGCGATCTTCTGGGCCAGGTACTCGGCGTCGGCCTCCTCGTCCCCCTCCCGCACACCCACCAGGACGACGAACCCCCGGCCGATCTGGCCCACCGTCTCGCCGTCCACCAGGACGGCGGCATGGTTGACCCGCTGCACCACCGCTCGCATGATGTCCTCCAGCGCAAAGGATGTCAGGGACGGAGGCCCCGGGCCGCCCGCCACCAGGCTGCCACCCGCGCCGCTGGCAGCGCCTCCCGCCGGTGGCCATCCCGGCCCTCCATCGGCTCGGCGGCGAAGAGGGCGTTGACCACCGCCTCTTCCACCGCCTCAGCCACCGCCTGGAAGAGGAGCCCCAGGGCCGGATGGGCCTCGTTCAGGCAGGTGAGGGTGAAAGCCAGGTCGGGCGAGAGGTGCGGGATGCGCTGCGCCGTGGAAAAGGCGATGGCGAAGTCGCCGCTCGTGTGCCCTCCCCGGGAGCCCACGCGGGCCAGGCCGATGCCGGCCCGCCGCGCCACGCGGCCCAGTTGCCGGGCCGTAAGGGGGGCGTCGGTCGCCAAGACCACCATCACCGAGCCGCCAGGCGGCGTGCCCTTCGGCGCGCCTCCCGCCTCCAGGAGCCACTGGCCCACCGGCAGGCCGTCTATCCGCAGGTCGCCAGGCCCGCCGAAGTTGGCCACCACCAGCGCCCCCACCGTGTAGCCCCCATGCTCCTCCGGCAAGCGCCGGGAACTGGTCCCCACGCCCCCCTTGTAGCCAAAGGCGCTCATCCCCGTGCCGGCCCCCACGTTCCCCTCTTCCACTGGACCGCTGCGGGCCCGGGCCAGGGCCTCCAGGGCGTGCTCGGGGCGCACGTGCCGGCCCCGCAGGTCGTTGAGGAAGCCGTCGTTGCACTCCCCCACCACCACGTTGATGCTCCCCCACCCGAGGCCCAGGTCCGGGTTCCGCTCCAGTTCCCAGGCGATGAGGCCCTCGGCCACAGGGCCAACGCAGAGGGTGTTGGTCAGCCCGATGGGGCTTTCCAGGGTGCCCAGTTCCCGCACCTGCTCAAACCCCAGGGGCTTGCCGAAGCCGTTGAAGGTCTCCACCGCCGCCACCACCTTCTCGCGGAAGGGGTCGCCCTCGTGGGGGAGGACCACCGTCACCCCAGTGCGGACCGGCCCCTGCCCTGGCACCAGGGACCCTTCCCCGCGGACGAGGGTGCAGTGGCCCACCCGCACGCCGGCCACATCGGTGATGGCGTTCCAGGGGCCCACGGGCAGGGAGCCAATGGCGATGCCCCAGTCCCGGGCCCTCTTCTTGCCCTCGCCCATGCACTCCCTCCCCCTGCCTACCAGAGGAGCGAAAGGCAGGTGACGCCGCCATCGGCCTTGCGGAACTCCGACATGGGGACGGTGAGGACTCGGAACCCCCGCTCCTCCAGGGCAGCGCGCACCCGGGGGTATCCCTCCGGCAGGATGGCCCACTCCCCGAGAGCCAGGCAGTTGGCGGCATAGGCCTCTTCCGGCGGGACGAAGATGACGTCCAGGCCCAGGAACTCTGGCCGCCCGGCCCGGTGCCCGGCAGCGAGGAGCATCCCCCGGCCGAGGTACGCGCAGCCCGTCATCAGGTGCAGATCGCCTTCCACGGGGATGGGAAGAACGGTCGCCCCGAGGGGTTCCAACGCGTCCCGCAACTGGGCCAAGCCAGCCTGGTTCGTGCGGGCCGACAGGCCGACGAAGACGCGCCGCCCCACCCGCAGGACATCCCCTCCCTCCAGGGTTCCAGGCGGCTGGATGTGGACCAGGCGCTTGTGGGGGGCAAGGGCTTCCTCAACGGCCGCCTCCTCTCCCCGCCGGCTGGGCGCGCCCGGCCGGCAGATGACAGCCACGTCCTCATAGAGGACGGCCAGGTCCTGGACGAAGCAGCCGTCCGGGAACCGCTCGTCGGGCGGGAGAACCGTCACCTCCACCCCGCAGGTGCGGAGCGCCTCCACATAGGCGGCATGCTGCGCCTGGGCCAGGGCCACGTCTATCTCGGGACGGGGCACCTGGCCCGTGAGGGCGCGGGCGAAACTCCGCCCGGGCGGCCGGACGAGGGCATGGCGGGGCCGCACGGAAATCTCGTCGTCGGCAGATCGCGCACCCATCACGCTCTCCCCCTCCTTCAGAGGCCCAGGTACCAGCGCATGACCTCGCGCCCAAACCAGAGCATCACCCACGCGCCCACCACCAGGAAGGGGCCGTAGGGCATGGCGGTGAAGGCCGAATACCTCCGCTGCACCAGCACCTGCTGCAGGAGCACCCCCAGCGCGGCCACGCCCCCCAGGAGGATCCCCAGCACCAGGGCGAACACCACCTGGGGGAACCCCACCGCAAGGCCGATGAAGGCCGCCAACTTCACGTCGCCCGCGCCGAAGACCACCTCCTGCAGGGGCCGCCCGCGCCGCCGGCTCACCAAGAAGCCGAAGAGCGCGCCCAGGAGGTAGATGCCGTACACAAAGGCGAACCCCAACGCGCCCCCCAGCCAGAACCACTGCGCCCCGCGGGTCGGGTGAAAGAGGCTCACGACCCCCGCCAGGGCCAGCGCCGGGTAGATCACCACGTTGAGGATAAGCCGGTGCTCCGCATCAATGACCAACACCAGGAAGAGGATCCAACTGTAGGCCAGGAGGACGGGCAGGGGCCACGCCCCTCCACCCCGACCAGAGAGGAACCAGAGGAAGACGAAGAGGACCACCGTGCTGGCCTCCACCAGGGGGTGCCGCAGGGGGAAATGGGCTCCGCAGCGGCGGCACCGACCCCGCCCCTGCACGTAGGCCAGGAGCGCGGACCACTGCAGGGGCGGCCGCACCCCGCCGCAGTAGGGACAGGCCGGTCCCCGCCACACCCGCTCCCGCTCCGGCAACCAGTCCGCCAGCACGTTCAGCACGACCCCTGCCAGGAACCCCGAGATGGCCACCAACGGTCCCATCGCCTCACTCCATTCCCAGTTGACAGCGCGGCGCCCCTTCGGTACAATGCCAGGCGCAGGCCCTATCTCAGGGAGGACCAGACCCCATGCCAAACCCATCCCCGGAGCAAGAACAGCGGGACCTCGCCTCGCTGACCCTCGCCCTCGCCTTCCTGGGGATGGCCCTGAGCCCCCTGACCGTGCCCTGGCTGGCCTTGCTGCTGAGCGCCCTCGTCCCTTCTGCCCCACCCTGGAGTGCCTCTGTGCTCGTGGCGCTCCTGGTCGGAGCCGTGGCAGGCCTGGGCGCCCAGGCCCTCGCCCGCCGTCAGGATCGGGCTTCCCCCCTGGCCTGGCCCGCCCCGTTCCTCCTGGCCGCCTGCGGAAGCCTCCTCCTGCGGCAGGCTCCCACCCGCCTCTACGGGCTTTCGGGCCTCCTGGCGCTCACGGCCTGGCTGGCCCTGCTCCTCTGGCTCCCGGCCGCGGCCCTCCGTTCAGAAAGCCATCCCCAGGCCTGGAAAGGGGGAGGAGGGCTCCTGCGCACAGCCACCTACGGAGCGGCCTGGCTCGCCTTCGCCACCGCCCACACCCTGGGGCCGCCCGCCATCCCCGCCACCTTCGCCAGCGCAGGGCTGCTTGCGGTGCAGGTCCTCTCCCTTGAGGAAGGGGAAACGCGTCCATGGGGCATGGGCGCGGCCATGGCCTGGGTGCAGGCTGGCGTGGCAGCCTGCCTCCGGGCCGCCGCCGTGGGCCCGTGGGTCGGGGGCGCGATCCACCTCCTCCTCTTCCACGCTGGCCTCATCCTGGAGGAGGCGGAAGGCCCGGCGGCCCTCCTCCTGGGCAGCGTGACTCCCGCGGCCGCGGCCCTCGTCCTCCTCGCCGTGGCCTCCTCCTGAACCCCAGAGGACCCCCTATCCCCCGTTCCCCTTCCCTCGCCGCATGCAGGGAGGAAAGGAGAGCCCGCTACAGGCGGGCGGGGTAGGGCGGGGTCAGGCAGAGCGCCTCACGGACCCGCCAAAGCCTCGCCCGCCTTCTTAGGGTCCGGCAAGTCCTTGGGCGCGAAGGCCGCCGGGAACAGTTCGGCCAGGCTGTACAGCCGGCGCTCCCCGGCCGCGCTCACCACCAGGACCGGCAGGTCCTTGCAGAACTCCCGCAGCACCTGGCGGCAGGCCCCGCAGGGGGTCGCCCCCGTGCGGGAATAGACCACAAGGGCGCGGAACTCCCGCTCCCCTTCCGAAACGGCCTTGAATACGGCGGTCCTCTCGGCGCACACCGTCAGGGAGAAGGAGACGTTCTCCACATTGCACCCGGTGTAGACCTTTCCCGACGCGCCCAGGAGGGCCGCCCCCACTGGAAACCGGGAGTAGGGCGCATGGGCCCGCTGGCTTGCATCCCGGGCGGCCTGCACCAGGCGATCCCAATCCGGTTCCTGTCCTTCCCCGGGCGACGCATGGACTGGCTTCGTCGTCATCAGGCTCTCCGTTCCACAAGGCCTCTGCGGCTAGAACAGCAGGTTCAAGAGGCTGGAGAGGCGGGAACGGGGCTCCTCCTGCTCCCCGGCCACGGGCTCCTCCCCATCCTCGGGGGCCGAAGAGGCCTCGGGGGGAGGCTGGCGCTTCCGCACCCGCACCCGCCGGATGCGGCGCCCTGCCACGGCCAGGACCGTGACCTCCACGTCCCCTTCCACCACCTGGTCCCCCACGGCCGGGACCTGGCCCAACTTCTCGTACACGTAGCCCCCCAGGGTATCCGCCGCCTCGGACGTCAACTCCACCCCCGCCACCTTGTTCACGTCGTCCAGGGGCACGCGGGCATCAAAGACGAACTCCCCCTCCTGCCCCGGCAGGACCAGGGGCTCTTCGCTATCGTATTCGTCCTGGATCTCCCCCACGATCTCCTCCAGGAGGTCCTCAATGGTCACGAGGCCCGCCACCCCGCCGTACTCATCCACCACGATGGCCATGTGCACCTTCCGCCGCTGCAGGTCCGGCAGGAGTTCGTCCACCTTCTTCGTCTCCGGAATGAAATAGGGCTCCCGCAGGAGTTCCCGCAGGGGCACATCGGTGCGCCCGTCCCGCAGGTAGGGGAGCAGGTCCTTGGCGTAGAGGAGGCCCACGATGTTGTCAATGGTCTCTTCGTAGACCGGGATGCGGGAGTGGCCGGCCTGCATCAAGACGTCCAGCGCCTCCAGCAGGGGGGTGGAGACCTCCACCGCCACGATGTCAATGCGGGGGACCATCACCTCCCGTACCATGAGGTCGCCGAACTCAAAGATGCTGTAGATCATCTCCTTCTCGTCTTCCTCAATGACCCCCCGCTCTTCGCCCGCATCCACCAAGGTCTTGATGGCCTCCTCCGTGACCAGCGGGACCGCGCCGATGGGGCCGCCGCCCAGGAACTGCCCCAGGGCGTTCCCCACCCGCACCAGGAGCCCCACCAGCGGGGCCAGCACCGCCACCACCCCTGCGATGGGCCCAGCCAGGCGCAGCGTCAGGGCCTCCGCGTGGCGCACGGCCAGGCTCTGGGGCACAAGCCACCCGACCACCAGCACCAGGCCCGTGGCGACCGAGAGGGCCGCCGCCAGGGACACCCCCGGCAGCCACGGCCCCAGGAGCGCGCCGGCCACGGGAACCAGCCCCCTCGCCACCCCTGGAGCCCCTCCCCAGACGGCCAGGGCCACGGCCGCCATGCCCAGGGCCATCTGGCCCACCTCCAACGTCACCAGGAACCGCGCCGACTCCTCCACCACCCCGAGGGCGCGGACGGCCCTCGGGTCCCGTTCCTCGGCCATCTTTCGCAGCCGGGGGCGGGAGACGTTCATCAGGGCGGCACGCACGGCGGCCAGGAAGCCGGCCAGCAGGCCCAGCAGGGCCACCGCCACCCAAAGGCTTGCCTCAGAACCGGTACTGCCAGGTTCCACGGACGCCTACTCCTCTCCTTCTTCTCCTTCCAGAGGCCGGAGGACCCTCTGCACCCGCGCCGGCACGCCGTAGGCCAGGGCGTAGGGGGGGATGTCCCGCGTCACCACCGCGCCCGCGACCGCCTTGGCCCCCTTGCCCACCTTCACCGGCGCGACGAGGAGCGTGTCGCTCCCCAGGAAGGCGTCCTCGCCGATCTCCGTGCGGTGCTTCCGCTCCCCGTCGTAGTTGCAGGTGATGGTCCCCGCGCCGATGTTGGCCCGGGGCCCTACCTCCGCATCCCCCAGGTAACTGAAGTGCCCCATCTTGGCCCCTGCCCCCAGGCGCGCGTTCTTGATCTCGGCGAAGTTCCCCACGTGGGCCCCGGGACCCAGGTGCGCGCCACGCCGCAGGTGGCTGAAGGGGCCGATGTTGCTGCCGGCCTCCATGACCGCCTCCTCCAGCACCGAGGCCATGACCCGGCAGCCATCCCCGATCCGGCTATCCACGATCCAACTGCCCGGCCCGATGACGCACCCCTCGCCGATGGCCGTGTTGCCCAGGAGGTAGGTGTCGGGCCAGATGACGGTGTCCCGCCCGATGGTGACGGTGGCCTGGATGTAGGTCCTGGTTGGGTCCACCAGGGTGACGCCCGCGAGCATCCAGCGCTCGTTGATGCGCTGCCGCAGGATCGCCTCCGCCTGAGCCAGGTGCACCCGGGTGTTGATCCCCAGCACCTCTTCCGGCTCCGCCGCCGCGACTGCGGCGATGGGCTCTCCCTGGGCCGCGGCCAGCGCCACCAGGTCCGTCAGGTAGTACTCGCCCTTGCGCGGGTTGCGCTCCAGGCGGGGCAGGTTTGCCCAGAGCCAGGGGGCCCGGAAGACGTAGACGCCGCAGTTCAACTCCTGGATGGCCCGCTGCTCGGGGGTGCAGTCCCGCTCCTCCACGATGGCCACCACGCGCCCTTCCGCATCCCGCACCACCCGCCCGAAGCCCATGGAGTCCTCCTGCTCCACGGTCAACAGGGTGAGGGTCGCCCCGGACGCCCGGTGCTCTTCCACCAGGGACCGCACCGTCTCCGCCCGCAGGAGAGGCATGTCGGCGTAGAAGGCGAGCACCGCGTCGGCCTTCCCCTCCAGAGCCGCCCGCGCCTGCAGGACGGCGTGGCCGGTGCCCAACTGCTCCTCCTGCAGGACGTAGGCCACCTCAAAGTCGGCGGTGGCCTCTCGGACCTGGTCGGCCCCGTACCCCACCACCAGGGCCAC